>JAEEGL013721148.1_pt1 | contig 40054 bp, 56 predicted proteins | sample 9134231 | NCBI WGS metagenome assembly JAEEGL01 (sample SAMN16246548, study PRJNA631951) | gut metagenome | biome: gut microbiome; feature: rumen; material: fiber-attached | host: Bos | place: Iran: Karaj | collected 2018-10
CCTTGAAAAAGCTCCGGTGGTGCATTTTTTGAAGATATTTTCTGGGACTGAGACTTCATGACGGGGTGCTTTTGGGGGTGGTATACTCATTGTATAGAACCTCCTCTTGCATGTGGTATTCTCCAATAATACACCCCCTAAAAAGTACCTTCAAAGTATGCCAAAAGTCCTTCTAAGTTTTACCAATGAAAGGGATAATAGTATGGAACCTAAAAGCAGCCAAAAGAAAGTAAGTGGAAAGAGACTCGCACCTAAGACTGCTAAGGGTTATGAAGATGATTTAGTAGCTCTTGCGTACGAGCGAGCGAGAGAAAGATTACAAAACGGCACTGCTAAGTCGGCAGAGATCGTTTACTTTCTCCAAAAAGGCTCACCTTCAGAACGATTGAAGGTTGAACGAGCTGAAAAAGAGATGCAATTAATGGATGCAAAGATTGAAGCTATGAAAGCCCAGGCTAAATCTGAACTTGACTACCAGGAAGTTCTTAATGCCATGTTCCGGTATAGAGGTTCTGCCTTTGACGATGCAGAGGAGTACGAGGATGAAGATTAGATCTTACTCAGAGCTGGCATCTCTAAAGACTTTTGAAGAACGTTTCAAGTATTTACAGATTGGCGGAGATCGAGAACGATTTCTATTTGGCTTTGATCGCTACATTAACCAAGATTTCTACAGATCCAAAGAATGGAGAAGAATTCGAGATGAAATCTTGATCCGTGATGAATGGGACTTAGGAATTGAAGGCTATACGTTAGGTAAGCATCCAATAATTCATCATATGAATCCAATCACAAAGGAAGATATTATTAATAGGAGTGAATTTCTGCTTTCTCCTGAGTATCTCATCCTTTGCTCTAAAGAGACACACGAAGCAATTCACAAAGGAGGAAATAACTCTGCTGATTTGCAGATGATGCATGCAGTTGAGCGAAGTCCTCATGATACTACTCTATGGAGGAAATAACATGGGAAAGAAAATCTTAAAGGAAGTTGACGAGGTCCTTAATTCAGTATCAGCTGAAGAGAAAGAGCCGGTTAAAGTTGAAGAACCTAAGAAGGTTGAAAAGAAAGAAATAAAGCAGTCCAATAGTGGAGGATTGCGAGCAGTATAAGGAGGCTTATATGGATAATAGCATTCTTAAAACAGTTCGAGTTGACGGTGCTAATCAGACAGTCGACTGTGATGTATTTGATGATCAGCTTATTCCGTTAATTAACACTGCATTCTCGAATCTGAACCAGGTCGGAGTTGGACCTGTAGCCGGGTTTGCTATTACTGGAGTAAGCCAGACTTGGGAGGATTTTACAACTGACATAATTGCTCAGGGTTGGGTAAAAACATATGTCTCTACATACACGAGACTGATGTTTGATCCTCCTTCAGCATCATTTGTAAATGATTCACTAAACAGAAAGATGGATGAGTGTTTATTCAGGTTGAATGTTCACTGTGATCCACCAGAGGAGGTATAAGCATGCTCAACATAGTTGAATACAATAACCTCCTGTACAATGCGTCCATTCAGAAGAATGGTAAAGATTTAACGCACTTCCGTATGGGTGGTGAAAAGACTGGTGTACGTAAATACCAGAATCTGGATGGATCTTTAACTCCTTTAGGAAGAATCCACTATGGAGTTGGAATGTCCAGAGAAGAAATGAAAGCAGCTAGAGAAGCTGAGGACAGAAGGCAGGAAGAGATTGACTATAACAGATCAAAATCTATCCGTGAGATGGATGACCGTGAGCTTCAGGAAGCTGTTAACCGTTCTCGAAATGAGATGATGTTTGAACAGAACATGCAGGCAAGAGCAACAAACTTCCTTTCCAGTAGAAATACTGAAGAGAGACTTAACCAGGAATATGATGAACTCATGTATCAGAAGTCTAGAGTGAAGGCTGAAAGATGGATGGGTAGAGTTGAGAGACTTGGTCGCTTTGTTGGTGCCCTTGCTACTACATATGGTAAGATCGAGGACGTTAAGGGTAAGATTCAGGATACTCGTGCTAAACGCGCACTTGCTGACAAGAATGAATGGCTTGCTGAACAGGAGCATACTAAGTATGACCAGGGTCAGTGGAATTTCAAGAAGAACGTAAAAGAGTACGAAGCAAGTAAAGCTGCTAAGGCTGCAGAGAAGGAAGCTGAGAAAGAGGCCAAGAAAGAAGCAAAGCGGGAAGCTAAAGCTGAAAAAACTAGCCGTGACGAAGTTAAACAGAGCATAGTTTCCAAAGTCTTTGGTAGGAAGAAAGATAAGGAAACTAAAGCAGCTGATCCCGAGTACATCAGGAAAGAGGGAGACCGTTACATCTATTCAGACAGTACGATGTCAAAATGGAAGTCTACTAAAGAACCCAAGATGACTAAAGCCGAGAAGAAGGCAGCAGCTAAACGTGAGGCTTTGAAAGAGCAGACTAGGAGAGAAATTAGTGAGATTGGTCTTGATCGTACTGGTCGTAGTAATGCTGGTAATTGGTCTTATTTCTCGCAGAAAGCAGCTAAAGAAGCTAAGCAGCAGTCTATCTGGAATAGCGTACATAAGTACAGCGCTGGCACTATAATGAGTGATGCAGCGGCAAGAAGAAAGAAAATGAGGAAGAGATAATGCTATCGAATACAGCTACCCCAAAATACTATAAAGAATTTAGGGCTGCTGTAATAAGAGGTGAAATACCCGTAAATAAGTACATCTCGATGGAAATGAATCGTATCGACGATCTCATAGCTAATCCTGGTGTGTGGTATGATGATGAGGCCGTAGAAGGTTTCATTTCTTTCTGTAATGAAGAATTGACTTTAGTGGATGGTTCAGACCTGGAACTATTGGACACCTTCAAACTTTGGGGCGAACAACTATTTGGCTGGTATTACTTCGTTGAGAAACGAATCTTTAAGCCTGGCCGAAATGGTATGCCCGGCAAGTGGGTACGAAAAGTAATAAAGAAAAGGCTGATTAATCTTCAGTTCCTTATTATAGGACGAAGCGCAGCTAAGACGGTATATCTTAGTTGTGTTCAGGCGTACTTCTTAGTAATTGACGGTAGCACTACTGTTCAAATTACTATTTCGCCTACAATGAATCAGTCTGATGAAGTTTTAGGTCTATTGAGAACGGCCATTGCAAGAGCTAGAGGCCCTGTGTTTAAATTCTTAACAGAAGGTTCACTTCAAAATACAGTTGGCTCTCCGGCAAAGAAGGTTAAACTCTTCTCATCGAAGAAGGGAATCGAGAATAGGTTAACGAACTCCATTCTTAAAGTTCTTCCATTAAGTATCGACAAGCTTCAAGGCTATCGTACTAAGGTCACAACATTTGATGAGTGGCTTTCTGGAGAGCTTAGGGAGAATCCTATAGTTGCAATAACCCAGAACTCCGCAAAGATTAAAGATTACGTAATTGTATGCGCTTCTTCGGAAGGTGTTGTACGTAATGGTTGTGGAGATGAGATCAAAATGGAGTTAATTGACATACTTAAGGGTGATTATGTTAACTTACATTATTCGATTTTCTATTACAGACTTGATGATGTAAATGAGATTGGTGACATGAACATGTGGGTTAAGGCAAATCCTAACCTTAATGTTACTGTTGACTACGAAACATACCAGCAGGAAGTCGAGAAAGCTGAAGCGGTACCTTCATCTCGAAATGAAATCATAGCAAAAAGATTTGGTATTCCTGCAGAAGGAAAAACTTACTTCTTCCTCTACGAAGAGATAAAGCCTCATAAGAAGAGGAGCTACAATGGAATGCTTTGTGCACTTGGAGCCGACCTTTCACAAGGTAATGACTTCTGTGCATTTAGTTTTCTGTTTCCTCTTGATGGGGAATACTTTGGTCTTAAGGTTCGAAGTTACATAACATCGAATACTTGGGACCATTTAACTAACACCCAGAAAAAGAAATACTCTGAATTTATAGATGAAGGGACCTTGATAGTATTTGAAGGTGTAATCCTTGATCTTGACGATGTTTATGATGATCTGGAGCAACATATCGATGAAATGGAATATGACATCTGTTGCTTTGGGTATGACCCGTACAATGCAAAGTCATTTGTTGAAAGATGGGAACGTGAGCATGGAACATTTGGAGTAAACAAGGTTATTCAGGGCGTTAAGACGGAATCTGTTCCATTAGGAGAAATTAAGAACCTAGCACACTCACGAAGACTTCTCTTTGATGAGAAACTTATGGGATTTACTATGGGTAACTGTGTTGTTCAGGAAGATTCTAATGGAAACCGAAAACTTTGGAAGAAACATTACGAAGACAAAATCGATAACGTAGCATCAACGATGGATGCCTTCGTATCTTACAAACTTAATAAGGAGTCGTTCAAATGATTAAAGACGAGTATCTCGAGTTACGTGATGATCCTATTCTGGAAAACGTTATTGAACACTCCGGAATAAAAGGGCAAAAGAAGGGCCAGCGTAGGTTTCAGACTTATGATGGTAAATATACTGATGAAGGTATAATCCGATATGGTCGACGAAAGAATAAGAAGGAGCTAACAGTTGAAGATATTCGCAATAAGGTTAATGCTTTATCTGGAACTGATGCCGCTAGCTTAAGTAGGCCGCATTCGGAGTACAACATCGATAAATGGGGAACTAGCCCTAAAACAAATATTCTTTGGGTCAGTGGTATTTCTGGTTCTGGTAAATCGACTATTGCTAAAGATATTGCTAAGAAAAATGATGCAGAGATCGTAAACATCGACATGTATACTTTTAAGACTGTCGGAAAATACGAGAACATGCAGTCAAAATCATTCAATGAATATTTGGATAAAAACATTCCTGATTGGAAAGAAAAACAAGCAGAGGCTTATTCTAAGCTTACAAAAGTCAATAGGCGTCAAAATAAAGTTGTAGCTGACTGGTTTGATGATGTAGAAAATGCATTAAAAGATTATAGTGAGCAGCAGTTTGGAAAAAAGAAAATAGTTGCTGAAGGAATACAGATTCTTGACGATACTTTCTTTTATGGAAATAAACAAGCTCTTCGCAACCAACCAGTAATCATTATGGATACTCCTTTGGAAAATTCTCTATATTCGAGAATACAAAGAGATAACAAAAGTATTGACAAACTTTTAGAGCCTGATAGATTTGAACTACTTAAGAGTTTAGAGAAGGACAAAGCAAGTGTTCAGGAGATCCTCAAAGATCTAAAGCATTCCGTAGAAGACGACAAAGGTCTTATGCATTACGGAAAACTTGGAATGAAGTGGGGGCATAGACTCTATCAAAATGAAGATGGTTCCCTTACTGCATTAGGACGGATACACTATGGAAGACAGCTTAAGAAATGGAAGCGTAAAGGCTATCTGGACGAGAATGGCTCTCTTAACATGAAGGGCTATCATAAGTTGTCAAAGAAAGATGAGAAATGGGCTCAGAAGCACAATGATGACATATACAAGATTGCAATGGATAAGTCGAGAAAAGAAATGAGAGATTACAGAATCAATCAGCTTAATCGACAGTTCTCAGAGCAGGTAAAATCAGGAAGAGTTGGTCTTGCGTATGTGAATTCATATAATAAGAAACTTGCAGAAGTTCTCACGAAGAACGTTTCTCACATAAAGACTCCGAACTTAGAGAAGACGATTTCGTTTATAGCTAAGAGAGGAGAGCTTGGTGCATATATGGCCGTTTCCGATCAAGGAGCTGATTTAAGCAAATACAAGAATGGAATATATCGGGGAGGTAGAGTTGCGTATCGAAAGAACGTAGTCAACCAAATTCCTGCATATAGAAAATAAGGAGGATAGCATGGGAATTGTAGATCGATTAATTCATGCCTGGGATGCCTTTAAAGGCAGGGACCCTACTGGTATTCCAAAAGAAGTCGATATTGGATACGGTTCATACTCACGTCCCGATAGACCTCGATACACTCGAGGAAATGAAAGGACGATGGTGGCAGCAGTTCTCAATAGAATTGCTTTGGACTGCGCTGCAATTGGAATTGAGCATGTAAGACTTGACGATCAGAAAAGATTTCTTGAAGATATTAATAGTTCACTCAATGAATGCTTAACTGTCTCTGCAAACATTGACCAAAGTGGTAGAGCTTTTCTTCAGGATGTCGTAATGTCAATGCTTGATGAAGGTGTTGTTGCAGTTGTACCAACAAAGAGTGACTTTAATCCGAATCTTAAAGATGCATTCGAAATTAAGGAGCTCAGAACCGGTAAAATAGTCGAATGGTATCCCGAGTACGTTAAAGTTAACGTATACAACTCTGAAACTGGACTCAAGGAGGATTTAATCTTCCGAAAAGCTACTACTGCTATTATTGAGAATCCTATGTATGCGGTAATGAATGAACATAATTCAACTCTTCAGAGATTGATGAGAAAATTAAGTATATTGGATGTAATAGATGAAGAATCTGGGTCTAATAAACTTAATTTGATCGTTCAGTTACCTTATACGGTAAAGACTCCTGCTAAGATGAAGATAGCAGAGCAGAGGCGTAAAGATCTTGAGAATCAGTTAAAAGACAATAAGTACGGAATAGGTTACATTGATGCAACTGAGAAACTTACCCAGTTGAATCGTCCGCTTGAGAACAATCTTCTTAGTCAGATTGAGTTCTTGACTAAACAATTCTTGACTCAGTTAGGCATGTCAGAGGAAATTCTCAATAGAACTGCGGATGAAAATGTAATGAATAATTACTTCAATGGTTTAATTGAACCTATGCTTTCAGCAGTTACTGATGAAATGGTTAGGAAGTTTTTAACTAAGACTGCGAGGTCTCAGGGTCAGTCAATAGCATTCTATAGAGACATCTTCAGGCTGATGCCTCTTAATAGTGTTGCTGAGACAACCGATAAACTTATTCGTAATGAAGTTAGTACTCCTAATGAGATACGTTCGTTTATCGGCCTTAAGCCTTCTAAAGATCCTAGGGCAGATGAGCTTAGGAATCCTAATATTTCTGAAGCTAAGAATGCTATCAACTATGACATTGATGGAAATCCAGTTGCAGATAATCAAAATGAGGTAGAAGACGTTGATGCTGAGCTTGCTGAGCTTGACGAAGCTGATGCTGAGTTAGACCAGATGGAAGGAATGCTCCATGGAGATAGTGATGAAGGGCTTATGCACTATGCTTCAAAATACTATGACCCTGTAAAGGCGCATGAGTACTATGAAGAGCATAAGCAACTCAAGGGCAGAAACAAGGTTACATTAACCGATGAAGGAAGAGCTATTGCCAAATCTGTAAAGGAGAATCTTAATAAAGAAAAATCCTCAAAGATAAAAAGCGGCAATGAAGATGTAAAAAAAGTTTTAGATTCAAACGCTGCTCATCTTAGAAATAAGGTAGCAAGCTTGAATAAATTTCTCCAGCAACTTTCTCCTGCACAACGAGAGGCACAGAAAGAACGAATACAAACCATGATAAGTTCACTTCGGTTGCGGAACGAGAACGCTAGGAAAAAGTTACAAGAGAACAGAAAGAAATTCAATCAAACGATACGTGACGATTACAAGTCGAAGTATGAAACTGAACTTGAGAAGATCAAGAAAGAGCATGGTAAGACTTCTGGGTCTGGTTCTTCCGGAAGCAGTAAAGTAACTCGTTATGTAAAGAGAAATTGGAAATCCTAGGAGAGGAGGAAGTAAAAATGCCTTACGATTTTTCTGGCTGGGCAACAAAGAACGACATTAAGTGTTCAGACGGCAGGACCATTAGAAATAATGCGTTTGCAGATCAGGATGGTACAGAGGTTCCGTTGGTTTGGAATCACCAGCACTCGTCTCCTGAGAACACCTTAGGTCATGCTCTTCTTGAGAATAGACCTGGTGAAGGTGTATATTGCTATTGTACACTTAATGACACTGACGCCGGAAAGCAGACTAAAGCACTTGTTCAGCACGGTGATGTAAAGAGTTTGTCCATTTGGGCGAATAATCTTGTAGAACAGGCTAAGGATGTTGTTCATGGCGTTATAAGAGAAGTCAGTGTCGTGCTCGCAGGAGCAAACAGTGGAGCTATTATTGATTCGGTATTAGCTCATGCTGATGACGCTGACGATGGAGTTATTATACAGAACTCCGAGCTTGATGGCATTTATCTTGCGCATGGGGATGGATCAGATCCCGAACCTTCTAAGAAGGATGATGGCAAAAAGAAAACCATTAAGGACGTACTTGCCACAATGAATGAGGAGCAGTACAAAGTTACTCAGATCCTCATCGGAATGGCTCTCGAAGAGGCAGGAAAGGGCGGTACAGCTGCTCATTCTGCTACTGCTACGATGACAAGAGAAGAGATTGATAATGTTCTTGACTCTATGTCTGATGAGCAGCTTGATGCGGTTGACGCAGCTATTAACGAAGCATCTGCTGGAAACATTGTTGATTCTGATTTCACTACTGATGATGAAGGTGGTGTAGACATCTCTGAACTCGAAAAACTCGAAGCCATGATTAACGATGACGACGATGATGACGATGATGAAGATGACGACGATGATGACGACGATGATGACGACGATGACGACGACAATGAAAATTACTCACAGGAGGATAATGAAATGAAGCACAATGCTTTCGACGGTAACAGCGGCGCTGTTCTTACTTCAAATGGCGAGAACGAGACCGCTAAGCTTGCACACAGTGCAGCATTTGTCGGCTCTGTATTTGAGACCGCAAAAGAGTATGGTTCATTAAAGAAGTCTGTTCTTGCTCACGGCGAGAAGTATGGTATTGAAGATATCGACTGGCTCTTCCCTGATGCAAAGAACTACTACAATGAGCCTGAATTCATCAAGAGAGAAACAGACTGGGTTGTAAAGGTATTCCGTGCAGCTAAGAAGTCTCCTTTCTCCAGAATCAAGACCATGTTCGCAGACATTACTGAGGACGAGGCAAGAGCATCAGGTTACCTTAAGGGCAACAGAAAGATCCCTGAGGTATTCAAGCTCTTAAAGAGAATCACCACACCTTACACCGTAGTTAAGCTTCAGAAGCTTGACAGAGATGATACCATTGATATCACCGATTTCGATGTAGTTCTTTACATCAAGAAGGAAATGCGTATCATGTACGAGGAGGAGTGTGCACGTCTGATCCTGGTTGGTGACGGCCGTGATGAGAGCTCACCTCAGCATGTTGATGAGACCTGCATTCGTCCTATCTGGAAAGATGACGAGCTGTTCACAATCCATAAGGTTGTTCCTATTGCAGCTAACGCATCTGACGATGATAAGGCTAAGGCATTCATACGTATGGTCATCAAGTCTCGTAAGGAATACAAGGGCTCAGGTTCACCTACCCTGTTCACTACAGAAGATCTTGTATCTGACATGCTGCTCTTAACCGATACTACCGGAAGAGATCTGTATGAGTCAATCGACAAGCTTAAGGCTAAGCTTAGAGTATCTGATATCGTTACCGTTCCTGTTATGGAAGGTCTTAACAGACTTGACGGCTCAGATACCAAGTACCTTATGGGCATCCTTGTTAACATGAACGACTACGTTGTAGGTGCAGACAAGGGTGGAAAGCTTTCATTCTTCGATGACTTCGATCTTAACTTCAACAAGCTTGAGTACCTGATGGAGAGTAGATGGTCTGGTGCACTTGTTAAGCCTTTCTCAGCAATCGCTTACGAGGTTACCTATCATCTTAGCCTTACAGTTACTCCTATTGCCGGAACCGAGACTAAGTACGGTAAGCAGATCAGCACACTTCAGGATAAGATCTACATCAATGATCATTCCGTACAGGGTGAGCTTGCTTACATCCAGAACTGGACTGAGTTCTCAGGAGATCCTTCAGAGAACACAGGTAACTTCCTTGCAATCCAGATCGAAACAACTAGCGGTGCTGCAAATTATCTTAAGACAATCGGCGGCTTAAGCGATGGTAGCTGGAAGTCATTCGGTGCAGATGACTATGCTGTTATCCGTATTAAGGACAACAACATGAAGTTCGCTATTAAGACAGTCATCAATGCTGGCCAGGCTAATGAGGAAGTAATCGAGAGACAGTTCTCTTGCTCAGGCCTTAAGCTGCTTAAGCAGTGATTCAAAATGGGGGTAAAATGTGATGAGGTTCTATGGCAAAGTAGGCTATCAGATAGAATCTGAAGCTGCGGACTCTGTTTGGGTATCTACAATGATTGCTAAGTCTTATTTCGGAGATGTTATTAGAAATAATAGCCGTAGAGATACTGGCGATGTAATCAATGATACAATAAATGTTAACAATAGAATCAGTATTGTCGCAGATCCATTCGCATTTGAGAACTTCCAGAATATGAAGTACGTGGAATGGTTGAAGCAACTGTGGTGCGTAAAATCTGCAGAACTTCAGCCTCCACGTATTATCTTAGAAATCGGAGGTGTTTACAATGGCGAAGTCGCGACATGAATTGGACGTAGAGCTTAGAGCAATATGTTCAAATGTTTACTTCCAACAGCCTTCGAAAGGTATGAAATATCCTTGTATATTATATAGTCTTGTCGGAAAACCTGCGCAGTTTGCGGATGACGTTAGATACTTGCCGTTTAATCAGTATGACATAAAAGTCATAACTCACAATCCTGATGAACCAATGGTTGACCAAATGTTATCAGCATTCGAAAACATCTCTTTCGACAGACCGTATAAAGCAGATAATTTATACCACAACGTATTTACACTATACTACTAATGGAGGAAATTACCATGGCAGACAAAATGCTTGTTTGGGATGCCGTTGGAACCAGAAAGTTCCATACAGGTATCAGTAAGGTAGCCCTTTATGTAGCTCCTGGTACTGGTGAAACCGCAGTAACCAACTCGGACTACAAAGCTGGCGTTGCATGGCAGGGTGTAACAGCGCTTAACGAGAATCCTGAAGGCGCAGAAGCAACTGCTGTATATGCTGATGATATGAAGTACCTTAACACCTATTCAGCAGAAGATTTCAAGTGCACACTTGAGTGTCTCGATTACCCTGATGCATTTAATCCTTGTCTGGGTATTCTTGAATTCGGTGACGACGGTGCATTCATTACACAGCAGGAAAGAAGAGGATTTGGTCTTGTTTATCTTCACAAGATCGGCTCCGACACAAAGGGTAATGATGATGATCAGGTTATTCATCTTGTATATGGCGGCTATGCTGCTCCTACAGAGAGAAACCACAGCACAATCAATGAGAGTACAGAGCAGGATTCAATGAGCTTTGAAATCAGCACTACTCCTGTTACCGTAACAGCTAACAGTAATGCTTATAAGCCTACTGCTCATCTCTTCTTCAAGAAGAGCGCTCTTGGCGATACAAAGTGGAATAATCTTATTTCCGCTTGCTATGGAACAAATGGCGAGAGCGCAACTGATCCTTATCTCCCTAATCCTGATACGGTTTATGGTATCGTATCAGCAACCTGATAAGAACAAATAATAATTAATGGCGGCAAGGGTCTAAAAAAGGCCCTGCCGTTTTTTTTCGATAAGGAGGAATATAATAATGTTAGCTAAAAAGATTACATATACAGATTTCGATGGTAATAAGAGAACTGAAACGTTCTACTTTAACATTAATGAGGCAGAGGCAATCGAGTTGGAACTCGAGGAATCCGGTGGATTAATCAGCATGCTCATGAAGATGATTGAAACTCAGGATACACCTCAGTTATTCAGGTTATTCAAGAAGCTTATCTGCCTTTCTATAGGCGAGAAGTCTAATGATGGTAAGTATCTTGAGAAAGGTGAAACTGTTTATAAGAAGTTCCTTTCTACAAATGCTTACAATGAGTTATTCCTGGAGATCACTAAGACACCCGAAGCAGCAGCAAATTTTGTAAAGGCAATTGTTCCTGCGCAGGCTGCTAAAGCGGCAGAGAAATATGAGATTGGAGAGTCCGGCACAGTTGTTGATAAGACAACCGGTAATGTCGTAGACATAAATAATCTTCAGTAATTTAAGGAGGTGAGAGAATGCTACCATTGGAGATACCAGAGCTCGAAGGATGTAATGAAAAGACTCGAGAATTTGTTAACGTCAAAGCATGTACAATTCATTTGGAGCATTCTCTCATAGCTCTTTCAAAATGGGAGTCAAAATGGCATAAAATTTTTCTGGATGGAGAACCAAAGACAGAAAAAGAAATGCGAGATTATATAAGATGCATGTGCTTGGACAAAGATGTAGATCCTGCATTATGGGATTTGCTTCCAATGAATAAAGTTGCAGAAGTGTTCGAATATATAGATGATCCAATGACTGGAACGAGATTCAGGAAAAGCGATGACGAAGAATCAAGCAGAGAATTGATGAGTTCTGAACTTATGTATTACTATATGTTCTCGAATTCTATTCCTAAGGAATGCGAAAAATGGCATCTTAATCGACTATTAACTTTGCTAAGGATATTCGGAGAAAAGAATAAAGTTCACGATAAACCTAAAGCTTCACAGAGCCAGCTTATGAATAAATATGCTTCAATGCATGCGGCTAGGAAGAAGGCAAAGAAATGATTAAAATTGAACATCATGGAAATTTGGACAATACTGTTGGCTGGCTTAAAAAACTTAAGCAGCGCAGGCAGTTCAAAAATTTAGATAAATTTGGAGTAAGAGGAGTATTAGCCTTAGAAGAAGCTACTCCTAAAGATACAGGAAAAACAGCTACTTCCTGGAGTTACAAAATAGAACAAAACTCCAATAGTGTCAAAATAATCTATTGTAACTCAAATGTTATTGATGACTGGTGCAATGTAGCAGTAATAATTCAGTATGGACATGCTACTGGAACTGGTGGGTATGTGGAAGGAATTGACTACATTAATCCAGCTTTAAAGCCAGTCTTTCAAAAAATAGCTGATGAAGTTTGGGAGGAGGTACAGGATAGGAAATGAGTACTACCAATATTACAAATGAAGTAGTTCGTATGTCCTTTGAGGGCGGCGACTTTGAGAGGAAAATAAGTAAAAGTCTGAGCGCTCTTCAAAAGCTCAAAGAGCACCTCTCATTTAAGAAAGTTTCAGAAGAAACTGGAGATCAGATGAGCGCCATGGCTAAGGCTCTTGACACAATGGCTCACAAAGCAGAGTCAGTTTGGGATAGGGTAACGTCTGATATCCGTGACAAAATAAAAGACAGAATTCTTGGAGTTCTTCATGAAGTTCAGGACATGACTGTCAATCAGCTTGCTAAAGGTTGGGATAAATATGCTGAGAAAACCAGCGCTGTAGCTACTCTTATTGGACAGGGTTACAATATGGAAGAGGTTAATGAGCAGATGAAGCTTCTTAACCGATACACAGATGAAACCAGTTATCAGTTCAACGAGATGGTTAACAGTATTGGTAAATTTACAGCTTCCGGCCAGAGTCTTGAAGATGCAAATATTGCAATGCAGGGTATTGCAAACTGGGCAGCTTTGTCTGGTGCAAATGCCACTAAAGCATCACAGGCAATGTATCAGCTTTCTCAGGCCATGGGTAAAGGAGCATTAAAGCTGGACGATTACAAATCTATACAGAATTTTGGTATGGATACCCAGGAATTCAGAAAACATGCTCTGGATGCAGCTGTAACTCTCGGAACATTACGTAAGAATGCAAATGACACGTATACAGTTATTAATGATGATGGAAAAGCCATTGATAAAATGACCTTTTCATTAACTAACTTTACTCAGAACCTTTCCGATGGTATGTGGCTTACATCTGACGTAATGATGAAAGTATTTGCAGAATATGGTAGTGCACTTGATAGCATTAATCATAAAATTGACAGTGGTGTAGCATCTACAGCTACTAATGCAATTGAACTGTTAGAAAAAGATAACGAGCATATTAGAGAGCAATTTAAGCTATTAATTGGAAATATGGAACTAAGTGAAGATGAGATTAATAGTGCATTAAATAAATGGACAAAGATCCAGGATGTTAATGAAGAAGCGATCAAAAATTATCTTGAATTCAACAAAAAAGCTACAAGAGAGCAGGCAAAAACTGCAATACATCAGGAGTATTTGAATAATCTTAAACAATTTGCTAATGAGTTTGGAATTTCTACTGAAGAAGCAACAAAATTCTTAGAGAGTTACAGTAATTGGACAGACACTTTTGGTCTTAAGGCTTATAAGGCAGCTCAGGAAGCAAGAACGTTTAAAGACGCAATTGACTCTGTTAAGGATGCGGCATCAACGCAATGGATGAATGTTTGGGAGCATATCTTTGGTGATTACGAAACTGCTAAGAACGTTTGGACAGATTTTGCAACATTCCTGTATGACACGCTTGTCGATTGGCTTAATAATATTAACGATGAGCTGGATAAATGGGTTGATAGAGGAGGACGAAAAGTTCTTATTGAAGCATTTAAGGATCTCGGAGCGGTAATTACTGATGTTCGTGAAGTACTTGGAGAGGTCGGATCTATTTTATTTGGAGAATTTACAGGAAATGGATTCATGAGTGCTACATATAAGTTCAAAGACTTTACTAAGACATTTAGAGAATTTGTTTCAGCTATAAGAAACGCTGGAATTATTCAAAATGTGGCCCATGCAGTTGCTGATGTTGGCGGTACTTTGAAGGCAGTTCTTGAGACTTTCTACTATGCATATAGAAGCGTATTTCCTAAAACAGCAGCGAGCATTAATCCAGTAATTAAAGGCCTCACAGCTATAAGCGAATTCATTAGAGGTGCTGCTCAAGGCCTCAAATATATCGTTAAGGGTAATCTTTCAAATATTCGTAAGTTCTTTGAAGGTATTCTCAATCTTCTTAGTGGAATTAAAGCTGTTGCAAGAACAATTCTTAAAGCTCTTGGAATCGATTTAGAATCTGGAATATTCGGAACTGGAAAAGCTGTTGAAGGACTTGCAAATACTGTCTTTGGCTTCTTTGGAAAACTTGGCGATAAGCTTACAGAATTCTCAGAGAAGATGAAGGACAGCGAATTCCTTGATAAGGTTACCGCAAAAGTTAAAGTCTTTAGAGATTTTGTAATTAACAACATATGGCCTTTACTTAAGAAGGCTTTGACATTACTTGGAAATCTTGCTAAGGCTGTTGGTGGTTTGTTTATTTGGGCCGGTCAGCAGGTTGTAAAATTATTCAAGAAAATACCTTGGGATAAGTTTATAGAGTCTCTCGATAAGCTCAAAGCAAAACTTACTCCTGTAGGAGAAGCATTCAAGAAGTTCGGAAAGAAGTTTAAAGACGCTATAGCTGGAATGATAGATTCGATGACTACTTTCAATGGTAGCAGCGAGCAGTCATTATTCCAGAGAATTCTTGGTGCTATTTCAGAAGGTCTTAAGGAATTTAAGAAACGAATGAAAGGCGCTTGGGATTCATTTAAAGAAATTCTTGGTGAAATTGGAAAGTCTAAAGCGTGGATTACATTTAGTAATTTTGTCAAGAAAGTATTTTCAACAATCAAAATGGTCTTCACAGACTATGTTAAACCACTTTTATTAGCAATCTGGGATGTTATTTCTGGCCCTGTTAAGAAAGTACTTAACATGCTTAAAGAAGGTCAGATTAAGGAATTGCTTGACCTTGTAAAGCAGATATTTAGTATAGGTGTAATGAACAACTTAATGAAGTTCCTAATAACATTTAGGGAGTTCTTCGTCAATGCACATCTTGCAGATATTATAAAGAGTATTTCCGCAATGTTCCATGGAATTTCTAACATGTTCAATAGTCTTGCAGATACAGCTGCTTATGCTAAGCAAGCCGTTAAAGCTTGGAAGAATGAACGTATTGCAAATACTTTGTTCAAAATAATTGCGGCTATAGCTTTGCTAATCGGTCTTGTATTCGCTCTATCATTCGTATCTCCGGAACGAGCAAAGAAGATGGGCGAAGCGTTTGTAGCAGTTGTTACTGCAACACTTGTAATAGTTGGCTTACTTCTTACTATAGGCCATGTTGCTAAACAAGGAAAAGCTAGCTACTTTGGGATAGCTGCTGCATTTATTGGCATTGGTGTAGCAGTAATGTTAATTATGAAAACCATAAAGGATATTGGCGAAGAACTTACGACAAATCCTGGAAAGACAATTGCAGGTATAATAGCGGTTTTAGGAGTACTAATTGCTATGTGGGCAATGGTTACTACATTGATAAAAGCCGCTGGAAAACCTAGACGTTTTATGGATGACAGAATGCTTGGCATAGCAGCAACAATAGCAGCAATAGGTGTTGCCATTTTCTTGATTAGCAATACTTTCGAGAAGATAGGTAAACTTAAAGCTGAAGATTTCTGGCAGGCACTAGCTGGAGTAATACTGTTGATTACCACATTGTCAGCAGCAACATGGCTTCTTAATGTTCAGAAGAGTCAGAAGGGAACTATGGCTTTAATAGGTTTAATTTTAGTCATTAGATTCTTATTAGTTCCTATGCTTAGAAGCATTTCTAAAGAAAAGTTTGATTTAGGTCAGGCTCTTCTTGCGGTATTTATACCTTTGTTGGCACTTACCGGTTATATATTCTTAATAACCAAAATGGTTAGTAAAGAAGGCGGAACAAAAGCGTTATTACTTGGCTTACTGGCTCTAGTGGTTAGTATACAGCTTATAAGTAAAGTTCTCATTCCTGCCCTTGCTAATATTCAGCTTGTTGGAAATGTTATTTCTGCAGCTATAGGTATTCTCATCGTTATGATGACCATGGTTGGTGTGTTTGCAGTATTTGGGCAAATGGATTGGACAACTATAGTTAAGGGTGCTTCTGGATTAGCTTTAGCATCAATTGCAATGGGAATTGCATTACTTGCCATGGGCGAAGCTATGAAACTTGGAGGAACATCAGAAGGTTTCTTAGGTATGGGACTTGGCATGGCTGCAGTTCTTATAGCTATGGCTGGAGCTATGGCATTGATTGGCCAATTTGCAACTCCTGCTATTATTGGTGCATCTGCAATTCTCATTCTTGCCGGAGCAATAGCATTACTTACACAGTCAATTATAGCATTTAAGAAATATGTTCTTGGTGAAGATATAGGTGGCGACCTCGAAGGAATTACCAGATCCATGGGCGCAAAACCTGGTGAAGTTAAGCGTGGAGCTGTACAGCCGTCTTCAGCTAGTAGAAAGCAGCAGATTAAAGATTCTTCAGAAGTTCTTCCTGGCGGAACTATAACCAAGAGAAGACGTGAAGAAGCTGGTGAAGAGTATGTTGAAGATTTCACAAGAGGAATGAAATCAACCGATGCTATGAGACTTCAAAATGAGGCCTCCGAAGACCTTATTAAGAACATCAATAAAGGTACTGGCTCAATGTCTGCTGAACAGATGCTTAAAGATGCTGGAATCGATACGACTGGTATTTATACAGAAGGCTTTGAAGATTACGATGCATTAAAGAATCTTAAACTTGGCGGTGAAGATATCGTTGATGGCACTGTTACTGGAATTGAGGGACTTCCTTCGATTAAAGAATTACAGGGCGGTGCAGATCTAAATGTTGATGAGTATCTTAAACAATTAGGCTATAATTCAGATATTTTAGCAGGTGGTGGCGAAGGCGTTGTAGAAGATATGGCTGCTGGAATGTCAACACCAAATGCTGAAACTTTCTTGCAAGGCGGTGCTGATGCTGTTGGCAACTTCTTAAATGGAGGCGCTGATGGAACTAGTGGTTTCGGCGGAATTGATTTAACTTCTGGCGGTAATAGCTTGCTTAATAGTTTATTAGGCGGTATGGCATCTACAGATATTATTACTACAGCCGCAGCTGGAATAGCTAAGCTTATAGTTGATGGTATAGAAGCAGCAGTCGCTACGCTTTTAGTTGTTGGTGATTATTTCTGGAAAGATTTCATAGAACCTAATGGAAATCAGGCACTCAAAGGACCTGCAGTAACGTTAACTACTCCTGAAGAAGCAGCCGAACTTGAAAAAGAGCATAAGGAAATTGAAAAGATTGCCGAAACTCAAGGAGTTACGTTAGAAAAAGCTAGGGAAATATATAATGTTCAAAAAGCAATAAATGGGCTAAATAAAGATAAGTATGAAGAAGGCAGGGCAAATGGAAAAGATTTATCGCAAATAGCCGACGAGGTTAATACTCCAGTTATATCTACCGAATACACACTTATATATAATGGTAAGCCGATTACTAAAGCTACAGATGACATTAAGAAAGATTCTGAAAAAGCAGGTTCTGCAGTTGTTATGGGCTTTGATAATGGACTTGGAACAGGATTTAAAGATCTTGGCGATCAGTCGTTCGTTCAGTTCAGTGATGAGTTTCAGAATTCTCAGCATTTCGGAATTCATTCACCTTCGGATTGGGCTATTGAGATGGCAAAGTTTATTGTTGAGGGAATGAAGATAGGATTTGAGGATAACATTTCAATGCTTGATGAACCACTTGAAGAATTGCAAACAAAGATTGCATCTTCGGTACTTAGTACTATCATTGCGGTTCAATATCTTATTGATAATGCTAATCTTATTATACCTATAGTTCCAATAGTAACAAATCCTGTTAAAGAAGTTGATCCAGAGTTTGCGATGTCAATTCAAGGAAAAGATGGCAGCTGGAAGCTTTATAAAGGAGCTGAATTTACAAAATATATGGCTGATGCCGTTTCTGCAAATACAGTTAGAAAATATGGAAATTCATCAGCATCTTATCAGGATAGTACAGATGTAATACTTAACAAACTCACAAAGACACTTGGTGATATTTCATCTCCTCAATTTACAATCGAAAATACCTATGGTATTGAGACAATAATTAAGGGGATCAACAGAGCAACAAAAATGAATGGCGGCACACCGGTAATAAAAACTAATGGCCGCGGATAACGAACTTGAAAGGAGCAACTTATGGCTAGAAAGTTAAAGATAAATTATGTAAAGACGGTAAATGCCACTACCCTTTTAGCCAAAATGAGAGTTAAGGCGGACATATCGCCCGACCAGTGGTACGATGAAAGTATCTTGGGATTTGAGTTCTGGTATAGGGTTGGTGAAGATCCTACCGATGCCATACATACAGTCGCAAGTTGCTACAAGTACAAGGATAGTGCAAATTTACAGTGGATGTGGTACTGGGCTAGGATAGAGAATCTTATTCCTGGCCTTAAATACCATATCTTAGCTACGGGTTTGGGAGCTTCCAATACTCGCTATAAATCATCAGTGACTATTGAAAGCCCCTCCGAATCCGGAGGCGACCATGTAATGTTTGCCATCAGTAATCCAGACGGTGAATGGGAAGACTTCACAGACTGTATAACAGTTCCGGATTATAAGGTGAACAACACAGATATTACTGAAGAATGGACTGATGCAAATTACAATGTTCATTCAAATGTAATCCAAAATCGAATAAAAGGCAGCTTAAGTTTATTCTTTAGGTCTCGTGAGAGATACTTTAGATTCTTAGCCTGCTTACAATACAATGAAGAAATGTACGGAAAAGGTCGTGCAAGACTAAAAGTTCAGGTTAACAATGAACTTGATATTGAAAGTTATTCCAGCATAACTTCAGCTACACCAATGACATATATCGATTTCTTTAAACTCGAATTTGATCCTGAGTGGCAGGTTCCATTCTATGGCACAGCTCAACAGTATAGCGGCATGAATATGAACATAGAAGAAATCGAAGAATAAGGAGATATACATGATAACAGATTACGAGTATGAAAGATATTTTTACACCGGCTCACATAGAAAATGTCTTCTATTCGTAGAGCAGGATGCTAATGTAACTATAGTTGCTGGTAAACCTCCTCAGATTACTAAGACTGGCGGGTCTCCACTGATCATCACTAATGATAATATTCTTCAGGAGAAATTTGAACTCCAAGAAAACTTCAACAGTTCTGAGAACTGGGCCTTTGGATCAGTGGAGCCTTCTGCTATATCATTTGATATCCGTGAAGATGGAAGTATTCCGATTGTTAAGGATACTTTACTCAGGTTATACCTATATTTCGATGATAATTCATCAACATTACTGTATATAGGAACATATTACATAGATGAAGATGAACTTGCAGATGACTCGAAATCTAGAACAATTTCTGGATATGACATGATACAGTCTATAAGAGATATCGACATTATTGATATGTATAGAGGTCTCTTTAATGCACATGAAGAGCCGGACCCCGAGGATCCTTCACAAAAAATTTGGGTTCCAGGAAGAGAAAAGGTAACAGTTAAGGAAGCAAGAGATAAATTCTTTCAATACATATCTAGTAAAGAAAATGGTGAAGGAATCCCAATCATTCAGGAAACTGTAGATCTTCCAAATGATAGTTTTGAGTTTGCATTTGATGTAGATACAGAAGCGTTATCTGGTGGGCAGTTTCTCGAAGACATCTGTGAAATAAATGGCCGCTATGGTCATTTAGGAAGAAGACTTTCAACAGCAGCTGCCACGAAGAACTATCAGATTTTTCAATACATTCGTGTTGAACGATATGATGAAGCCGGACAGAAAATTGGTAATGAACTTCGTCTGAACGGCATGATGAAAGGCCTTTATCAGACTTTCTCAATCGGTAAAATACGAGTTTACAATCGAGACTCAGTTCGTCTTGCCGGATATGATGAAGGTTACTATAAGACCAAGATGAGCACGTACAACATCTACGACAATATTCTTATAGATGACCTTACGAAGAGTAAAACCCAGGAACAAGTACTCAAAGCAATGATGAAGAAAATTTACGATTCTGTTCGATACAGAAAGTATGTTCCATTCACTGCTAAGTTTCCTGCGGATTTATGCAGAGAAGTCGGAGATCGAATTACTCTGTATAGCGATATAGACTTACAGATCGATGAGGACAATCCGAAGTCATTTAAGACTTTAATCTTCCAGAGACGTATCACAGGAATTCAAAATATGGTAGATGAGTATTCTGCTAAAGGTGATAAGAAGCTCCCTGCATTTGGAGATTATTCATCTAGTAGTGGATACTCTACTAAAACTACCAGGTCTTATGGAGGTTCTGGAAAAACTTCTTCACAGTACGGTGCAGATGAATCTACAGTACTTGAGGGAATGACTGTAGAAGATTGGATTGAATATGAAAGAAACATTAATCATAGAGTTCCTAATGAACCTTTATCAGTATCTGTAGAATTTAATGTTGATTTTCCTAATGTTACAATCAAATGGTCTGATCCAAGTGACATAACGAGTAATGAACCAGTACCGTCTACTTGGGCTGGAACAGTAGTTGTTAGAAGGGAAGACAAGCCGCCAAGAAATAGGTGGGATGGTACTGAAATAGTCGAAAGTACCACTAGAGACGAGTATAAAGAAACTGCATATACGGATAGTACAATAGCAGTAAATAGAGTTTATTACTATGGTATTTTCCCTTATGATACAGATGGTAACTATAGGCCAACTAAGACCGTAAGAGTTGATACCTCTGAGAATCTTGAGCCTCCTGTAATAACCAGCATCGAATCTGGAACATATACAGAATGGGATGGAACTGAACTTGACATTATGTGGAGTGGAAACTATAACAAGTTGACAGTTACGGTTGCTGATAGTAAGATAACCTTTAAACTATATTCTGGATCAACTGAAATTTATAGTTTTGATTCACCTGTAGGTACGACTACATCTGATGTAAAGAAGATTCATGTAGCATTTCTTCAGGATGCAACAAATCAGGTTGCTAAACCTTCATTTGTTTACCATACCGGTAGTGGAGTCTATAGTTATAATCAGGAAGATCCTACTGATGCAGAAATGCAGAGTATTTACTTATGGCTTAATCCGCCTTCATATCCTCCTGACTACGAGCAATATATAGATACTATTAATGGAAGTGGTTTCTTCTTTAAAAATTATGGAGATTCTGCAGATTATGGGCAGGGTTATGTTCAACATGCCGCCAATTATCCATTTTCAAAGTATTCCTATTTTGCTTATGGCGCAAGCGTTGGCAGCTTAATACCCATTATACCTACACAGCACGATGCCACATATAATTATGATGCTTATTGGTTAAATCAATCAGAAATAATTTCAATAAACATTGATAAAGTAGCTGGCACTAATGATTATCATTATAATGTTGAACTGACTAATCTGAATCCCGTTGTTAATTTATGGTATGGGCAAACAATGAATGCAATTGCCATGAATACAACACCTGATAGTGGTGGCAGACAGTGGACAGGTATGGGAAATGACTGGGGTGTATATTCTTGTCATTCGGAATACACAGGAACACTAGCGGATACATTATCTTATATTTCTGATAGGTTTAGAAATGTCGATATCTATGTCGATGGAGAGTTATGGTCTGCAGCATCTAGGGTATAATCTCGTCAAAATAGGGTATTAAATTGAATCAAGAACCCCTTGATTATATTATGATTAATGGTTGCCCGGCGCGGTGTAAGGCCGAATGGTGAGTCCAACTCTTGCCCCGGGACTTGAATGAGAAAAGAAAGGAAGTGATTTAGTTGGCATGGGAATGGTGCGATAATTTAAAAGAATTAACCGGACACCCTGGTATTATATCTGGTGAACATACTTGGGACTGGATATTAGAGCAGGCTAATACTTCTGGAATAAATTATTTACCTTCTGACACTGGAGATTTTCTTCAAGCTGGAGAAGGAGAGTATTATTTTGGTGGTGGAGAAGATCAGCATTATATCACAACATATGGTTTAACTTTAAATTGGGAAGATTCAAGACTTGGTAGTGGCGGTTTTGATTTTGTAACAAATGTTCCGGTTCCTAATACACAAAATTATTATGGATATTCTTTAGGAGGACTTTTATATAAAGGAACCTTTCGCATTTTAATTAATCGTGAAGAAGAAGAAGCAGTAATTCTTTTAGTTAGATGTTTTCAGAATGGTCCTTATTATACAACATACGATTGGATGGGGCAAAGCGTTAACCATACAATAAGAAATATAATCTATAATTTTGTAATGGCTAATATTACTTCGCCGATTACATGGTCAACTGTCTCTTCAGTCACAGGTAAAAATGGAAAATGTACTTTAACAAAAATCCTCAACATCAATGACGGTGAACCGGTAGATAACATTACAAATAAGGGCAATCTAGACTTCTCAAAGAAAACAAAAGTAAACACTCTGGTTTCAAACTCTTTTGTTCCTGAGCATAGAGAAGATGCCACAAAAGCTCTTGCTAAATATGAGGTTCAGAATAAAGTCTATTCGTATTGCACTCTTGTATATAAGAAAGGCGAAATTCCGAACGATGTTGCTGATGGAACTGCAATACAGATTGACCCTGATGGTGAAGAAGTTGCAATAACTGGACTTGAAGAAAATAAGACATATTACTTTGTAATCTTCACAAATAAGACAACAAGTGAACCTTACAGATTTAGGACTGGTCATAATGCTCCTGAAGAAGGAATCTTTAAACTCAAAGTTACGGTTGATAAAGCACTCCTGGATAACGGCTTTAAAGATTTTGCTTCTTATGAGAAAGTGACTTAAAAAGGAGAATATATATGAGTGATGTTAGAAGCAATGTAGAATTTACTGAATCAGATGCAAATGGCGTTGAATTGGTTTGCTTGGTTGATACCGTAAAAGATATAGGTAAAGATAGCATTACAGAAACAACAAGCTATGAAAAGGTGGTGACTTAAGTGTTTAATAAAAATTTTCAAACAATTTTTTGTTATAATTCAGCTAATGGAAGAGTTACAACCATGGCTGGATCTACTAGTAGTGGTAATCTTCCATCAAATGCTATTGGATATACTTCCACATATTGCCACTATGGAGCTTTAAACGCAACTGGAGCATATCATGTGATTATTGGTGCTGGAGATACTGCTCCAACAATCGAAGACTACGATTTAGCCGATTCTAGTATAATGGCAAGCGATAAAATGCAATCACAACTGCAAATGACAACTAGGTCTAGAGCAAATGGGGCAGTTGTTAGTACGCAATGGTATAATAGCTCAGCGGCTCCAATAACTGTAAAAGAAATTGGACTTGCTTACAAGAACCAAAATGCAGCGTATTCCAAAGCAGCTAACTATATGGTTGGAAGAAAAGTCTTAGATACTCCAGTCACAATACAACCTGGTGAAACCTATATATTTAGTTATAGAGTAACTTTTGAGCAGTAGGAGGTGTTTTTATTGTTATTACTTAACATGCACTGCGGTATTATGCAGCAATCAAATATTGCAAAATTTATGGACGGTTCAAATTTTGCTAGTTATTTTGGTTTGCAGCAAATGACTTTTATTAATGCTAATTGCGTTTACGGAAGTTCTTCTGGCTATGGAGCTTTTCATGTGATAGCTGGTGCTGGAGATACTCCTGTAACTGAAGAAGATTATGATATGGCTGATATATCTATTTTAGCAAATGATAAATTGCGCTCTATTCAGCAAACTGCTACTTACGCACAGAGTAATGGTGCTGTAGTAACAACTTCTTACAGAAATGATTCAGCGTCTCCAATAACTGTAAAAGAAATTGGACTTGCTTATAAAAATAGCAATACAGCATATTCAAAAGCAGCAAATATTTTAATTACTCGTAAAGTCTTAGATTCTCCGGTTACAATACAGCCTGGAGATACTTATGTATTTAGTTATAATATAAAAATAGCTTAACGGCAATTCTTGGAAGCTTTCTAAGGCATTCTAGAAAGCTTCTGGACTGCATACTCGATTGAAGTAGCATAAAAACTCATAACTGGAAAAAGGAGGTAGACTATGTATCGTGGTACCACACCGACCCTTATATTCAGGCTAAATAGTCCAAATCTTAATTTGGCAGCTGTGTCGGAATTATGGGTAACCTTAAAACAGTCTCCGTATTCAAAGACATGGGATAGAACACAGTGCTCGCTTGATAATGAGCAAAAGACTGTTACAGTAACACTTACACAGGAAGAGACTCTTGAAATGCCCGAAACAAGTAATATGAAGGCTCAGATTCGTTTCCTAATGAATGATGGAAAAGCATTAGCAACAGACATAGCCACAGTAGATGTTAACCAGATACTGAAAGATGGGGTGATTGAATGAATCGTGTACTTGAAATACCGATGAGCGTTCATGAAGTTGACAACATCAACATGACATTATCAGAAGACGGGCCTATCAGCATGGAGCTCGAAACAGTAACCCCTGGAGGCGGTGGAGGCGGTACAAATGACTATGAACAGCTGATACACAAGCCTTCAATAAATACACACGTTCTTGTTGGAGATAGTAATTTTGAGGATATCGGTCTTCATTTCATGACAAACGTGGAATTACAACAGCTTTTAGGAGGATGATAAAATGGCTACAAATACGATTGATGAAAATGGTATCTTGTATATTTACAATAAGATAAAAGGTGAGATGCCTACCAAGACATCGGACCTTATAAACGATAGTACTTACCAGACAGCTCAAAATGTGGCTAATGCTATCACAGCAGCAATACAGACTTTAAGTATTCCTACTAAGACTTCTGATTTACAGAACGATAGTGGTTTCCAGAATGCTACACAGGTTCAGCAGGCTATAGATACGGCAATAGCTGGAATAAGTGACTTGCATATAGATTGGTCATATAGTCAGCTTCCGACAACGGGTGATGAGAATACCATTTATGCTATTCCTACAGGAGATGTAGAAGATCCTTATGACTTTTATATTTGGAAACCCGGTACTCCTGGAGAATGGGTAAAACTTGACTTTAAGTTTGATATGACAGGATACTTGAAGGTCACAGATATTCACTGGATGACAAATGCAGAAATAGAAACTTTACTTTCTGGCTCATGATTAGGAGGTGATCTTTATGCCTACTAATGCTATAAATGATACAGGTGTAAAATATGTTTATGACAAACTTGATGCCAAAAAGGTTGATAAAGAAGCTGGTAAAGGCTTATCCACAAATGACTTTACAAACGAAGATAAAGCATTAATCGGACAGACGCTTGGCAACAATACCATCCTTTCAACCGACACCACCCCGTTCCTCACCAGACAGACCTTAAATCCGACAGGGTTTAGTGGCTATGTGCGAGAGAAACTTGTGGGTGCGAGTTATGCGTGGAATCAGTTGAACGACCAAACGTATTATAGGACTTCTGCAACCACAACGGTTACGGCAAATGCAAAGAATGGTTTTGATGCAAGTAGTACAGCACAATATATTCAACCACAAGTTGTTTATGGCGGAGGTGGATTAGCCCCTGTTTATGCAGGACACAAATATCTAATAGCATTTGGAATAGAAGATATATCGCATATTTCAAGTGGACAGTTAATAGCATACGGCACATCACTTACAAGGCTTTATTATGCACCACAAAAGCAAAATCATTTATTGATAGCACCATCTGTAAACGGAAATCAGCAATTCGGATTCGAGATGCATTTTACTATGGATGCGGCAAATAGAAGCATTGTTGTTACAAATTTGATATGTGTTGACCTCACCCTTGCCTTTGGTAGCACAATCGCAGACTACTTATATGGACTTTCCAATAATGGTGGCATAACCAAACTCCGTGACATGGGATGCCCGATAGACAAATACACCCCTTATGGCTATGGCTTGTATTCGGTTAAGACGAGTGGGAAGAAGATTGTGGGGAAGAATCTTGTTGAGGATATTGAACTTGGTGCATATGCGGCAAATGGAATAAGCACGGGCGATAATACTCGTATTAAGAGTAAAAATCCCTGTCTACTTATTGGCGGTCAAACATACACTTTGTCAGCAACATCGAACATAAGTGGTAAAACTGTAAAGGTTGCAGTTTCAAAATTTGAGTATTCAAATGGAGCATACACAAGAGTTACGGATAGCGGATGGGTTGATTCGCCATATAGCATTACGGCGGAAAGTGGATTTTATTACGGATTTGTCGGACGTTTCGGTGATAATATTGTTTGCGATTTAAAAAACCTTGTTATTCAACTCGAACTTGGTTCACAAGCAACATCTTATGAAGAACCGACAATTACAACCTATTCTCTCGGCAACGATGAACTCCGTGGCAAGTTTGATTTAGTTAACGGCGAAATCATAGCAAGTGGTGATGTTAAGGAGAGTAATGGGGGGATTACAAGACCATATAAAGAAATTGACTTGGGTTCGTTGAATTATACTTATGATAGCACAAATCAAAGATTTATTGGTAGTCCATCGGGAATGAAAAGTGGCGGTGCAAGAAATATTCAAATGGTATGTGCAAAATATGAGTGTAAGTCTAACGGCGAAACATTTGATGCAAATTGGGATAAAGTCATTTATAATGCAACTGCCGATATTTATATCCATGACCACGCTTATACAGACGCAACATCATTCAAAACCGCAGTAACAGGATTAAAATTAGTTTATCCATTATCCACACCCACTACCGAGCAATCCACACCATTTGCAGACCCTATGTCTTTAGTTGGTGCTACTACCGAGGAATACATTGACACCCGTGATATTCCTTGCCCCGTTGGTGCTGAAAGACAGTATATGGGGCAATCAGAGGATGTGGTTGAAATTCCGTCAAGTCCGTTGAGTGATGGCAAGCGTAAGTTGGTTGCTGAAACAAGTGGTGGCAAGACGCAGTATTACTTTGAGGATGATAAGAATGGTGCGGGTACACAGGTTAATTTAATGACATATAACACATCATCTAATAAATATGTATGCCCGTCAGATGGATATATTAGTCTGTCTAACGCAGGTGCATCCGTTGGTGACTATATAATTATGAGCGTATATGGTGCAAACGATAATCTAATTTGCGGATTAAGATGCGATACTTCCGTAGCGAGCATAGTTACCGTACAAAACCTTTTTGTAAAACGTGGTATGAAATGCTATATCCGTGCCACATCAAGTACGGGTTCATTTACGGCATTGTTTACGCCGTTAGCGTAACCCCATAAAATAACCATTTTAGGAGGAAAGATGATTAAATTTTGCAAGACAGCTTTAAAAAAAGCTCCGTGGAATCCTTTTGATGTTTGTAATTTTTGTAAGAATACCAAATGTAAATGGGAAAATAAGGACGATAATCCTAAATACATTGGTGAACATTATACTTCAATAGATGATGAAAACGAAGAAGTAACCCAATAAAACCAAAATTTTATATTGAAACCTACGGGTTTATACCGAGGGCTGGCTTAATTGTCACCCTCGGAAATTTATTAACTCAGCAACAAGCTAAATGGTAACCTTCACTCGATAAAGGCTATCTATAGCTTTAGCAAACGGCGTAGGGGGAGGTTGCAGAGGCTCCCTCTATGCTGCTCCCAATCTCTGCAAAATAATTCAAAATAGGGGTATAATAATTATGAAATGCCGATCATGTACTTTGGGTGAACATTACACTCTATATCCGGACTCTGGAGATGAACCTATAGAGTTAGTTCAATGTCCATTTGGAGAACAGGTATTTCATTTGGAAGATAAGCGTTGTTGTAAGATAGACTTACGACGAAAATTCGAAAGGGGTGATTCTAATGTTGAAGAAAATTGCGAAACTGATTGATGTGAAGTCTCTTGTTACTTTAGCACTTACAGCAGCATTTATAGTGCTGTCTTTAAAAGGAGTTATTGTAGCAGACCAGTTTATGACTGTATTTACAGTCGTTATTTCATTCTATTTTGGTACTCAGGTTGGCAAAAGAGAGGCTGAGAAAGAGCTGGAGGTAGACCATGACAAAGACGTATCTTAAAGATTGGCTCGATTACCTTGAGAGTCGTGTCGGTATTGATGTGTATGTTTGGGGCGGAAATGGACAGCCAATAGCCACATTACTTCCAGTGTTATGTGAAATGGAAAATAAAAATGTGAAAAACATTGACCGTGTTCTAACATTAATAAGCTCTAGACTTATGCATGAAATAACAATAGATCGAATCAGAGGATGCGATTGCTCCGGATTGGGAGTTAAGTATCTTCTTGACAAAGGTATTATCTCTAGTGATATGACTGCAAATGGTCTATATGATTACATAGTTGGTACCGAAAAGATCAAGCCTCACGGTAAGAAGATAAAATTATCAGAGGTTCAGGCTGGTGATTATCTGTTTGAAGGAACGGAATCAAATAAGAATCACATCGGATATGCAATAGATAACGTGTTCGCCGTAGAATCTCAAAATAGGGATGTTGGTGTTGTAAAGACCAGAATGGTTGATAGAAAATGGAAATTTGCTGCAAGGCCTGACTGGTACGAAGTTGAGAAATATACTCTCACAAGAATTCTGATGCTTACAGATCCTTATATGAAAGGCGAAGATGTTATGGAAGTTCAGAAACGTCTCAACAAACTCGGATACAATTGTGGCACTGCAGACGGAGTATTTGGTAATAAAACCGAAATCGCTTCAAAGAATTTCAAGCACGATGCCGGCCTTAGAAACGAGACTGGTACAATAGGAGAAAAGACAGCTAAGGCCTTAGGCTTTAATTGGGCCGGATAAATTGGAGATATAGTATGGGGTATATTTTTAAGAATGAGAATCCATTAAAGAAAATGGTTGACGACTGTGTAATAAGAGCTTTAGCGACTGCAACAGGTAAACCATGGGATGATGTAGCCAGTGAGTTATTCATTGAGCAGTTAAATCAAAAAGATTTACAGAATGCTAATTCGGTATGGTCTGTAGTTCTTGAAAGAAATGGATTTGAAAAGAAAAATTTACCCTGTACTTATTCTTCATGTTACACTGTAAGGCAATTTGCAAATGAGCATCCTCATGGTATATATGTACTTGGAGATGGTTCTCATGCAGTTGCTTGTGTCGATGGTTATTATGTTGATACTTATGACAGTGGTGATAGAACTGTTTTATTTTATTTTCAAAAGGAGTATTGAATAGTTTATGAACTACCAACAGGAACAGCCTGGTATGCAGCAAATGCAACCAATGCAAACTTATGTATATGAAAATATACCGGAAGCAAATATCTCAATGTGGGCATTAGCTCCTGGTTCAAGGATAGTGTTCATCAATCAAAATGAGGGAAAAATTACAGTGAAATCATTCCCTTATGGAGCTCAGCAGGTTACTGTAAAGACATTTGTTGATGAATCTACTATCGTAGCAGCTCCAGCTCAGGAAGGAGTTATTGATATCCCTCAGAACTTTAGAGACGATATTGATTACTTAAAGAAAGAAGTTAGAAGGTTGAATAATCTTATAAACAAAAATAAACCTAAGGAGAGTTAAGTATGTTTGAACAACTTAATTTATTCTTAAGAAACCCAATGGCATTTCTGGCTAGTCGTAAGTTAAACATTCCGGCCCAGTACATGTCTGATCCGAATACTGCCATCAATTACCTTATGACAAATAATAAGTTGTCACAGGAGCAGTATGGTCAGGCAATGCAGGAATTGACAAAATGTCAAGCGCAAGGTCAGATGCCCAACCCTAATATGTATTTCGGTCCTAACAATCCGCGGTAGTTAGAAATCGAAATTACATAAATATTATTTCTAGGAGGTCACTAACATGATTAGTGATGGTAACAATGGTATGGTTATGCCTGTAGGACCTATGTACGGCGCTGGATACGGTGGCGGGAATGGTGCCTTCGGTGGCGACTGGAGTTCCTGGATACTGTTATTCCTCATTGCCATGATGTTTGGCAATAACGGTTGGGGAAATAATGGTAATAGTGGAGCGAACGGTCAGTTTCCTTGGCTTCTCGCATCGGGACAGAGAACCGATGACAATGTTCAGGCAGGGTTTAACCAGGCAGCAACAGCAGGCCAGTTAACGGCAATTCAGAACTCCATTAACACAGGTTTTGCTAATGCTGAGGTAGCAAATTGCAACAGAGCTTTAACAGATCTTCAGGCTAACTATCAGGCTCAGCTCAACAATTTAACAGGACTTAATAATGTATCTATGGGTCTTCAGAATTGTTGCTGCGAGAATCGTCAGTCAATTGCAGATCTTAAGGCTACTATCCTTCAGGAAGGTTGTGCTGACAGAAATGCTGTTCAGAACGCTCTTCGTGATGTTCTTACTGCTCAGCAGGCAGGTATCCAGTCTATTAAGGATCAGATGTGCGCTGACAAGATTGATGCAAAGAATGAGAAGATTGCTGAACTTCAGCAGCAGCTTAACTTTGCTAATCTCATGTCTTCTCAGAATGCACAGACAGCTGCTATTCAGGCTGGTCAGAGAGCATTAGCGAATGAGGTAGAGCAGTATGTTCGTCCTACACCTAATCCTGCTTACATTGTTCAGAATCCTAATTGCTGCTACAACCAGACAGGCTGCGGTTGTGGAAGTTTCGTAGCATAATTTAGGAGGTGATTCAATGTCTGCTGAATACAGTTATAGTGCTGATCAGGTCGTTCCTGCTAACAGTAGCGTGATATTTAATGAATCACCTGTTCCTTGTCGTGAGGGTTTGATATACCATAGAGATGGCTCAGGTATATTCAGACTTGTAAATCGTTTCTTCAGGCAGAATCTTTGTTCTTGCTGGAAACGTAACAGTAACTATTTAGTAAGCTTTGGTGCTAATATCGAAATTCCTACAGGTGGTACTGCTGAAACTATTTCTCTTGCTTTAGTAGTTGATGGTGAGATAGATCCCAGTGCAATCATGGAATTTACTCCGGCAGCTGTTGAGCAGCCTGGAAATGTAAGTGTTAGTGTTATAGCTCAGGTACCTTATGTGTGCACATGTAGTAATGTTTCAGTAAGAAATATCTCTACTCAGCCAATAACGGTATCTAATGCTAATATAGTTATTGATAAAGCATGATAAGGAGGAACTAAAGATGCACGAGTTAATGAAAACTCTTGAGGAGTCTTGTGAGTTTGCTCATGAGGAACTCAAAGAACTTATGAAGAAGTTAAAGAGCGCAAATACTGTTAATCCTTCTGACATACAGATGTTTGATTATTTAACTCACTCCATAAAGTCTATAAAGACCGTAATGTCTATGATAGAATATGATGACCGCGGTGATTCTCAGTATTCCGGTAGTAGATATTACAAAGCACCTCATATGCCCATGTATTCTGGGGATAATTATTCCAGAGATAACTATTCAAGAGATGGATATTCTATGGAAAACTATTCTGGCCGTATGTACTCTAGAGACGGCGAAAAAGCTAGCGCAGTCCGTTCACTCGAAGGAATGATGAGAAGCGCTAGAAATGAACAGGATGCAATGCTCATACGCGATGCTATAAACAGTATTAATCGTATCAAAGAGTACTAATTCATTAAAAATGGAGGGGTACTTTATTGATATATTTACAGGTAAGGTACTCCTCTTAATAAAGAAAGGAGGATGCTATTATGGATGCTAGTCAAATTGTAATGATCATAGTCGCCTTAATAGGTGTAATAGGTTCAGTGTTGACTAATGTTATAATGAATGGAAAAGCCCAGGCTGTAACTGAAACCAAGTTAGAGAACTTGATATCCGAAGTTAAGAAACATAATGACTTCGCCGTAAAAATTCCTAAAATGGAAACCGAGATTGAATACCTTAGAGAAACAGTAAAGGAATTAAAATCCCGGTCAAAGTAATCCCTGGCGGAAAGGATTAAAACTATGTTAGATATTAATGAGTATAACAAACTGCTTTATAGGCAGTTAGATAAAGAAGTAAAGAGAAAAGAAATGATGACTGACTACGGGAGGTATCTTCAGCACTCGAAGAATACCAGCTCAGAGTCAAGCGTTGAGCTCCAGGCAGCAACATGGCTTGCAAACTTCAGAGGATTGACTACTAGTAATGGATTTCTTAAGACTCCTCAGGGAATGAAAGAAATCTGTGAAGGTCTTATTCCTCAGGCAAGCAAACTGCTTCGTAAGGCGAATAAGAAAGGTGCTCCGGAAGAGACTAAGGCAGAATTACGTAATGCTAGGAAATTTCTCGAGGATTGCTTAGCAGATGCTAATGCAGCTTTACAGCATTCTGACGAAGATCCTGAGCATCTTGAGCATGGCGGTAAGTGGCGTCACCATGACTATATTGATATTAAGAACGGTAGATACATTTATGCTAAGGATAAGAAGCCGAATAGAGAAGCTTTACAGAAACTTGAGAATCTTAAAAAGATAGAAGCAAAGAATACCAAGTATGTTGTTGATAAAGCTCATGAGGCTACACAGGCTGGAGCTAACTATCGATTGTCAAAGACATTTGATCCTGAAGAGAAAAATACATCTACACAGGAACAGAAAAAGAAGGCCGAAGAAACTGATAAGATATATAAGGATTCCTTCACGATTGCATCTTTATCCAACAAGAGCGCTAGAGACGCTATAAAGAAAGAAGCAAAAGAATCTGCAGAAGCTAAAGCTAAAAGGCAGCAGATAGATACAGAGACTGATGCTAAGAAGAAAGCTGGGAATGATGCTGCGCGTGCTTCCCAAGGAGAAGCTCAAGATTTATGGAAAAAAGAGCAAGAAGAAAAGAAAAAGCAAGATGATTTAAAAAGAAAGCAAGTGATAGAAGGACAAGGGGCTAGAATTGCGGCAGAAACAAAAGCTAAAAGAGATAGAATTAATGCTGCTACAGATCCTGATGATCCTTATTTAATAAAAGAAATGCAATATTTCACTGATACTGGCAATCTTGCTAGAAAGAAAAGGGAAGAATTACTCAAGAAAAACCGAGTAAAGCATTCCGACAACTCTCCTTCCATGGCAGCCACTGCGATGTCTAAGGACGAATACGAAGAACTACTAAAAAAAGTAGAGAGCCTCACTTAAGCCATCATGGTGTACCTAACCAGAAGTGGGGTGAAAGGCGATGGCAAAATGAGGATGGCTCTCTAACACCTGAAGGCTACGAGCATTATGGGTATGGTAAAGTAAAAAATAAACAAGCTAGAAAGTTTGAGAAATATGCAAACAAACAGCATAGACGTATTGATAAAAACTATGTTAAAGCTAAGGCTATTACCGACTATAAGACGGATAAAAGGCACTTAAAGTACATGGAGAATCCTACTGAGAAAAACAGACAGAAGCTTTATAATGCTGCGAGGAAGAAATACAATACTGAAGAGCTTATGAAACTTCAGCATCAGAGGGTTGACGATCTTACTTTAGAGAACTATAAAAAAGATAAGTACGCTGGGGCTGTAGAGACGGCTAAAGGTATGGCATTTAAACCTTTAGTTTATGCAGATATTGCTAAAGCTGCTAGTAGAGGATGGGTAATTGGTAATAAAGGTGATGTTGCAAGATATCTAAATCGAATTAGTGATTATGACTACACAGAGATCAATGAAAGATCCAAAGCTAGAGCAGAAGAATTTATTGAAAAAGCAGATCTTACTATACAGTATAGAACGAAACTGCCAAAGATTTAAGTCATCATCTTCTTTTCGAAGCTATTATTATATTCCTTTCGGCTATGCATAATAGAGGGCATCTTATGGTGTCCTCTTATCGTGCATAGTTCATGGGCTTTGTTTTTTCGCTTATTTATATTTTTGTATAATGCAAAGGAGGTGAGTATATGTATTACGTACCAATGTACGACCCGTCGTCGGGGACAATAATATTTGTTAATGAAGAGAAGCTTAAAAAAGCACAAGGAGAAATTGGAAATTTACAATATTTAGAAAAGAGTCTTAAGACTCTTTACAAAAAGAAAAATAATGAACTTAAGGAGTCTTAATGGCTCCTTTCTTCTTTCGCGTAGAGTTCATATACTATTATGCAAAGGAGGTGAAAACTATGATAATTCTTATGATATTAGCAGCTTTCTTCGGTATTAAGACCGATAAGAAAGGACATGAATTACTAGTTGAAGAAAGGGAGGTTCTTAAGTCGCAAAATTATAGAAGTTATTTTGGATAAGGCTTAAGGCCTTTCCTTTTTCACTGCCTTTCTTTTTCGCTTAAAGTTCATGCTCCTTTATGCCAAGAAAATAAAACAACAAGGAGGATATGACTATGGCAGATTTACGAGAATTCGGAATAGATCTAAGTTTTAAAAGGGATTTTTATTACAAATGTATGGAAGATACTTGTAAGAAATTTCTTGAGAGCTATAAAGAATTTGAAAAGACTAAAAATAGTTTTGACGAAATTGAAGTTTTACATTATCTAGACGAGCTAGGAAGAACAGCTCAGATGTTCAAAGAAGAAGGGGAAAAAGAAGATCCAGCTCTTAAAGAATATTTTAAGAAAAGAAAAGAGCGTTATGGATATTAAGGGCTTTTGCCCTTTCCTTTTTCGCAGATAAATCATATATTATAATGGAAAGAGAGATAAATCAGGTAGGATAATCTATCCTTTAATCCGGGAGGGCCTGACTAGTATAGTTCAATGGTCAGAACACTATGGCTTAAAGAGCTGTAGAGACGGGCTTCCGCACGAGTCCTAAGGCTCTTTCTTTTTTCTCTGCGTAAAGTGCATATACTATTATGGAGAAACCAATAAACAGCACACTTACAAGGAGGTAAGAGTATGATATTTTTATTAGCATTGGTAGTAGGAGTCGTTTTAATAGATAACGACATTATAGAGGTAAAGGGAGCTTAAGCTCCTTTCTTCTTTGAATTAGTGAAAAGAACAATGTATATTGTTTTTCGCGCATAAAACATAATCCTTAATGGAGACCAGGACAAGAGCCTGGCAACTCCCAGGAGGATACAGATATGATGAACAAACAGAGAAGAAATGAGGTCACAAATTGGACAACTGTATTGATAAAGGTGATTATCACTTTATTAGTACTTAATGTAACTATTGGCGCTTATGCAGTAGTAATGATATTCTTATATCAGTTTACCGGTTGGTTTGTATTCGCAGGAGGTTTGATGGCAACAACCATCGCTCTTGAGATACGAGCTATCTGGGGACGAAAAGAAGAATCTTACAAGCATACCCGTAGTCACAGAAAGACTAATAGGCGAGCAAGAGCTTAAAATCATACAAGGGCTGCAATTTGGGCCCTTTTCTTTTTTCGTGATATTTAAGGTCATTATGATGAAGGAGGTGAATGATATGAGAAAAATTATAGAAAATTTATGGACAACAAAAACCACTCGCCAATCTGTAGCGATAGACTTATGTAATTCAATACAATCATTATACACAGAGAAAGTTGAATTTGATGTAAGACCAACTATGAAGTTTGATTGGGTAATAAGGTTTAAAGTTCCTGATCATTCGAATGATGAATATCTTGAAGTAATAGCAGAAAGAGTAATTATGGATGAGGATTAATTTCCTCATCTTTTTTCGTGATATTTTATGTTTCTATAATGCAGAAAAAATATAAGGAGGTGTTTTATATGGTACAACACATTGAAAAGACATTCTGCGATATTTGTAAGAAGGAAATCGATTTAGATGCACCAATCGAGCCTGGAGATTTTTGCAATAAGGTAGCATGGGGACGTAATTTTTACGTAAAAAACCGTGATGGAATATGGGTTAAGAAAGGCGTAAATGACGTATGTAAAGAATGTTATACAAAGATTTGCGAATTCCAGACTGAATTATGGAATGCATTTAATAAGGATGAAGGGGAATAATCCCCTCCTTCTTTTTTTTCGCCAAAATATATTGATATATAATGGGGAAACAAGAGGAATAAATCCGAAAACGGATGAAATATAGTTCAAAGCCTGGTATTGAATTGGTTAGTTGACCGCAGTTGAAATAGAGGTGAAATAGATGGCAACGCCAAAGCAGTACTATAAAACAAGAACAGCTTGCACAGGCCAGTGTAAGAAGACGGTGGTTGGAATCCACGCTAAAAGCTCTTGTATTATATTTTTTCGTCAAATTATATCCGCTTATAATGAAGGAGGTGATTATATGTTTGATAATACAGATTATATATATGCTAAGCTTTATTTAGACAGGGCAAGGCAAAAACAAAAAGAGGCAAAAGTATTGTTGGACATGGCACAAAAACATTTTAATAAACTCAAGAAAGAACTTGAGAAGAAGGAGTCTTAATGGCTCCTTTAAGTTTCGCGAAAAGTTATGATTATATAATGGTGAGAAGAGTAAGTAAATTCATGGTGCAACGTAGCACGCTAGGATATGAAACGAGCTCCCCAGCAACCGAGAATCGGTGCAGAGGTTGAGCTCTCCTAGAGACGATGGTTCGAATCCATCTAGATAAACCTCTTCCCCTTTTATTTTTCGTGAAGTATTCACGTACTATTATGCAGACAACAGAGCTGCAGAAGGAGGATACAGAAATGAAGAAGTTTTTAGAAGGACTTGGTAGTATAGTTCTTAGTATAGTCATTTGGATAGTAATGTTCGGTTGTATAATATTAGGATTAATAGCACATGATATTCATGTAGATGCTATTTGGTACATCTTAATAGGAATCGTAACACTTGCAATTTCCACAGCTATTGCTAATGATGAGGGCTACTAAGCCCTTTTCTTTTTTCATTTAGAACATCGTGATAAATGTGCTTTTAAGCAATTATAAATTTTATTTAAGGAGGAAAAAACGTCATGAGGATCTGGCATAAAGACTTAATAAGAGTCTTGCCAAGGCAACAGTTGATATCTCAGTGGAGGGAGTGTATAGCTGTAGCCAGAAACATTGAGCTCTATGGTTCACCAAGACACGGGCTCGTAAACAAAGTAATGGACTACCCGATATCCCATTTATATTTGTATACGGATTTGGTGGTCTTAGAGTTAATGGATAGGGGTTATAAGGTTTCTCCAATAGCTCTAAAGAAATTTGAAGATTCTATGCGTCATATAGACTTCAACTACGACGACATTGTAGAGAAATCAGAGTTGTTTAAAAACTGGCACAATAAGGATTACCTTATTCAGTGTTACTACAACTTACAAGAAAAATATGACTGTGGTTTGATAAATAGATATGAATGGTCTATTATCGATAGGACAGTTGAAGAATTATATTCAGAGGAGGCATAAAATGAGCGGAAATAATGTGCTAGAGCAAAGTTTTATTAACGAATGGAACAAAGTAACGGCAGCTCTTAAATTAGAGCATGGTCCGTTGCTTGATAAAATAGGATTCTGTCCTGTGGATTCTGAATGGGGTCACAGAACTAATCCCGAGTTAGCAACTGAGGCATCTAAGAAAGATGTACAGCTTCAGAGGAAGTTCGTGTCTTCCATGGATAGATTTAAGGAAGAATGGGATAAAACCGTAAAGATATTAAGAGGCTCTAGATACGAGAATATAGGTCTTGGAATCACGCCAATGGCAGAAGTAAGGAGGGCAGAGAAATGATACCAGCATCAGTAACATTATCTAATAGGGAAATTTCGGATTTGGCAACTAAGTTAGGTGACATCAACGCATACTTAGCAGATGCACAGGCTGGTTGCGACGTTTATGAGGATATTGATAAAGCATACGAGATTTCAAACGAGCTTTACGAGATGTTTGTACATTGGGATAGAAAGAAGGAGGATAGAACATGATAAAATTTGATTCGGATACAGGTCACTTTGAAGTTAATGGTGACCCTAGATTATTGGCAGCAGAGAGTACATTTGTCATCAAGGAGATTTGGAATGAGATGTTTAAGAAAAATCCAATGATGGCTGAGTTTTTTAAGTTTTCTGTAATGAGCAGTATTAAGCTTTGCTTTATGACTGAAGCTCATAGACAGGAAGAAATAAAGAAAGACATGGCTATAGGCGATATGCTTGTTGATATTTTAAAGAAAATGAATAATTCAAAAGAAGAAAATAAGAAACCGGATGTCTCTGCAGACTTTATGTCTGACGAAGAATTCCATAGTTTCTTCGATAAACTGAGAGGAGAAGGAGAAGACAAATGACGTTACCGATAAAGGAACTGGTTGCAAAAACAATTCCGATGTTTCTCTTATTCTGCCTTATGCATGGTGTTATTCCGGATTTATCTAAGTATCCGGTAGATGCGACGGAATTAAAGCATGCTTCCGGAACTGTTATGATTGAGAATGGCAATATGTCCGGAAAGACAGAGGAAGAAATAGTCAATGACTGCAAGCGTGTATTATATACTGCTTCAGTCTTGAAGAATCGGATTGATTCTGATAAATGGAAAGGAAACACTATCGAAGAAGTTGTAATGGCAAAGGAAGGCCCTTACTGGCAGTATGCTTCTGTTACTCGCAAAAACTTTAAAACTATAAAGTACAGTGAGTATGTAGAAGCTGCTTGCCATTATGTATTATATTTTGGAAGTATTATACCCAAGAATGTAGTTTACCAAGGCCAAGGAAAGAATGGCTCTGGTGTCTACGAGTCAATACCCGTAAAGGGCGATAGAGATGAGGTGTTCTGCTATGAGTGAGATTGGTATTTTACAGCGGGTATACGATAGAGTCTCTAAAATGAAGTTAACATCATGGGATGAAGATAACAAGCTCTATACTCTTGATGGCGAAACTGTAAGAAAAAGAGTGTTAAAAATAATAGAATCGGAAGTTGTAATAAATAAAGTAGCAAAAATAATAGAGGAGGATGAAACTCATGCGGAAGCAGAGAAAACTTCTAACAGACGAAGAGAAGGAGAAAATTTGTAAATCTAGAAGGGGCGTTTGTGCTGGTCCTGATGGTAGAGATTGGTGCCCTCTTTTTGTAGGTATTCCTGCTAATATATTCTGTTATAGAAATATCGATAAAATAGAAAAAACAATACAAAATATGCATAACGAGGAGGTAGAATATATTGGTTAACATTGTGGAGATGTCTGAAATAACACAATTTATACAAACAGTAGAAGATGAAAAAATGCATGATTTACTATATAAGCTACAAAATGAATATCATGCATACCAAAAAATTGGTACAGTAGAGGATTTTAAAAATCTTAAAATGCTCTGTGATGTACCAATGAGCCAGGTTAATACACTATTGAAAGTAACTAACGAATCTTATAGAGATGAGATTACAGCATTAAAAGCAGAAATTGAACTATTAAAACAAATTGAAAAAGGAGATAAAAAATGCCAGAGATAATGAAGTCTGAGAAATGTTTAAGTTGCAAATATTGCTACGCAAGCTGTAGAGAGGAACCTTGCGTGGAATGTGTTCATTGTCTTGATATTTCCGGACAGGAAAAGGAAGATGCATACGATTTATATGAG
>JAEEGL013742586.1_pt1 | contig 40052 bp, 35 predicted proteins | sample 9134231 | NCBI WGS metagenome assembly JAEEGL01 (sample SAMN16246548, study PRJNA631951) | gut metagenome | biome: gut microbiome; feature: rumen; material: fiber-attached | host: Bos | place: Iran: Karaj | collected 2018-10
AAGGGGTGCTGATAAATACGTTTTTTTAGTGTTTTAATGCCTATTTTTCGTCGTATTCATCCTTTCTCTTAGGATTTTTAGGGAACCACCCTTTTTTCACTCTCTTTTCTTGCTCAAAAACCTCAATGATCGACCAGAAACATGAGACTGCGAAAACGCCTAAAAGGGCAGACGCTAATGTGTTCTCAAGCACTAAACTTCCTGCTACTCCTAATGTGCCGACGATGGGAAACCACCACCAACATTTTTTTGCCCCGAAATAGTATTCTGCTTTGATCACTATCGGGTGGAAAAGTCCAATACACAAGAATGTGCAGATGCCTATGAGTAGGCCTTCAAAATTAAAATCCATATTTGTTTTTGTCTATAATTTCGCAATTATGCTTTCTTTTCGATTTTTAGTTCTGTGACAGTACCTTCACTTCTCTCGAATACGAATATCCTGTCGAATCTGCTACGGTATTTATGGGTTAATGCTGTCCTGACATCGTCGGGATTATACAGACTCGACATCAAGAAACTGTTTTGCACTATTATCAGCCATTGCTCATCGAGTGGGGCATAGTGCACAATTTTCTCGTCTTTGTCGTTGATCCTTCCACATACACTGGCTACACTCATTGGCTTCACTTTGGTGGAAATGCCTGCGTACCATAATCCTTCGTCATACCTGCCAGTCATGTTTTTGATGCGTATCATCTCGATCTTGCTTGGCAGATTCGTGTCGCCATATTTGCTGCTTCTGTCTATTATGTACTCTTTGCCAGTGGACATTGGCACGTTGTCGAGCACGATTTTAGAGATAGCTTCCGTGAATGCCAGTCGCATCAGCTGCGACGCTTTCTCTTTCGGCACACTCACTGATGGCCCGAGCTCGTTGGTGAAATGCACGTCGACAACCAACACCTGATCGCAAACTTTCTCTACTATCTGTTTGGCTCCGTTCATGATGTCGGTGAGAAAATCTTCGTGCGCGCGGAGGTTGAAGTCTCTGTCCTCTCTCTCATATTTCAATTCCGTCAACTCAATTCCGATCTTCTTTGATCCTGCACTGAGTATGAAGTCTGGACATTCACATTTCTCAAGCTCTCCTAGTGGAAATGCAGTAAAACTCGAGCGGAACAGACGGATGATCGCCCATTCTCGCTGGTCTTTCTTGTATTGATTGAAACTTACATTTCCCATAGCTTTATGATTTAATGGTTGATGATTAATGGTTGATGGTTCTTCCTCTCGGAAATTGACGTCTCATCACTATATCTCTAACCATTCACCTCTAACCTCTCATCTTCAATCATCCACCGTCCACCGTCAACCTTATTTGTTCGGCTTCATCTTTATCTCCAGAAGGTTGCCTGCGTCAACAATAGTCTTCAGTGTCTGACGGATATCCTCTTTTGTGATCTTTGCAAGAGTCTCAGTGTATGTAGGATTGTCACACCAACTGTATTTTTCTAAATGTTCTAGCTGTCCTTTCCAATATCCATTTTCAAGGAGACTTTCCGCGAATGATTTCTGCAATGCCTCTTTAGCTTTCTGGAAATCGTCGTCACGGATTCCATCCTTGATGATCTTGTCTATCTCTTCCTTGATGATTCCACTCAACAAAACCTCTTTCTCAGGATCTGTGTCGAATGCAATCTTCAAACTTGCGGATTGGTTTGGCACCACCGACATTGACTGTCTGACTGCCACTCCGTATGTTCCTCCTTCTCTCTCTCTGCATGATTCCAGATAGCGGTAGTCGAGAACCGAGCGGAGAATCGCAAGCTGCAATTTGTTCTTCAGATTGTATTCCATCTCAACCATATATGAGAAATAGTCGGCTGATTTAGGATTAGACAATGTCTTGCTGAATTCACATTTTGTGAAGCCGGATGGATGCTTTATTCCTCTGTCTATCCAGCCTCTCTGCTTGCTCTTGGAAGATTTGATACCGCCAATATACGAAAGAATATCGTTTCTTACGCTATCTTCCGACAAATTTCCTACAAAAATGTAGGTGAATTTCTCAGGACAGTAGAACAACGACTTGTAAATCTTGATTGCGTCTGCTTCTTTGATCTCAGAAAGATTCTCTTTTTTAAATGGCATTGTATAGCTGTTTCTGCTCGACGACAACACCTGCACAGAGTCGCGGTAGTCGTTCATCGGGTCTGATGAACGGTTCTCTAAGACGGTCTCATATTGTGACATCAGCGACGCGTATGCTTCTGGATCTTTTCGCACAGATGTCTGAAGCAGGTATGTCAGTTGAAGCATCGTCTTGAAGTCTTTCATTGTGCTTCGTCCGGAAATCTTCGATTCGTACATGGCGATGGATGGTGAGACTGTGACATTCTTGCCTGCCAACGCTTTGTCCAACTGAGTGGCGTCGAACTCGCCGAGTCCATTGCTCTCGATGATATTGTCTGCAATCTTGGCAGAAGAAAGTTTGCTCAGATCGCCGACGGTGGAGATTCCTCCCTCACTAAACGCAGTCATCAAAATCTCGTCGTTTTTCAGATTTGTGGATTTGATGATGACTTTGGCTCCGTTTGACAGTGTCCACATCGTGTAGTCGAGTTTAGGATCGTGGTAAGTGTCCACAATTTTGCCCGGCTTTGGATCTTTCTTCACGAGTGGCTTGTTCTTTGCTTTGTCTATATATGGCGACGCTGCTAACTTCTCACGGTCTGCGATCAGTTGAGTCAACTGGTTTTCACTAGGCAGTGAGTTCTTGTCTTTGTCTGCGGCTGTCATCAGCACTGTGATCTGATTAGTGTTGAAATAATCCGCAAAACGTTTGTTCACAATGTCAGTAGTGATCGACGGAAGGATTTTTTTGATTGCGTTATATTCCCATTCTATTCCTGGAATAGGTTCGAATGTCGTGAAATTACGTTTGTATTCGCCAACGAAAGAGTTGTTTTTCGCTTTTGTCCTTTCTGCATAAGCTTTCTCGAAAGACGCGATGGTTGTCTCTTTTGCTCTGTATAGCTCACTCTCAGTGAATCCGTAGCGTCTCACCTGCTCAGCTAATGAAAGGATTTTTTCAGAAGCCTCCATGCAACGGTTGTCTTTCACGATGTACATTAGTTCATATCCGTCGCAACTTTTCACTTGGCTTCCATACGACATTGAAGCATAGGAGAACGGACAGTTTTTCTCTTTTAGCACTTCGTCTATTCTCGCGTTCACCATTTTGCTGATCAGATTGTCGATGACGCTTGTGGTATATCCCACGATTGATGCGTATACTTCTGATGGCATGGCATCATGACGGTATGTGATGTTTCCAAGAGTGTATTTGGCTTCTGGATCGGTAAGGATACAGACTTTGGTTGTGTCGAGTCTGTTCAGATCATACACTATGCGAGTCGCAGGATTGATTCTCTCTGGAATGTCTGCGAAAATCTCTTTTATCTTGTTCTCAACGTAGTCTACATCCACGTCGCCTACAATTATGATGCCCTGCAAATCAGGACGGTACCATTTGTTGTAGTAAGCACGAAGGGAATCAGGATGGAAATGAAGAATGATGGCAGTGTCTCCGATAATGTCTCTTTTCGCATATTGAGACCCTTCATATAATATTTGGGATGATTTTTTCCACAGACGGCGGTCGGATGTGTTGCGAGTACGCCACTCCTCCAGGATCACACCTCTCTCTTTGTCAATCTCGTCGTCTTCACAAGAGATGAAGCTCGACCAATCGTGTAGGATTAGCAGACATGAGTCGACGATGCCGCTGCGGTATGTCGGCACAGCTTTTAGGTTGTATACGGTTTCGTCAAGGGAGGTGTAGGCGTTGATGTTCGCTCCGAATTTCACGCCGATCGTTTCAAGATAGTTGATGATTCCTTTGCCGGGATAGTTCTTTGTGCCGTTGAAAGCGATATGCTCGAGAAAGTGAGCGAGACCATTCTGACTGTCCTCTTCGAGGATCGCACCCACATTCTGCACAATGTAGAAATCCGCGCGATCTTTTTCTGTCTCATTGTGACGGATATAATATGTCAGTTTGTTGTCAAGGATGCCATAGCGAAGAGACGGATCCATTGGCAATGGCTCAAATTTCTGTTGTGCAAAACATGTGAAAGCAGTGCTTAATGCCAAAAATATGTTAAATAGTATCTTTCTCATTTCTCTTTTATGTTTAAAAACTTAAAAATGAAAATCAATGTTTTAACTCCTTTTTTTTGATTTTATCTACAAATATACACAAAAATCCGACAAATTGGCACACTTTTTGTTGGTATTTTAGTGTAAGATTTAACAACTTTTTGCAACAAAAAATAAATGAAAGCTGTTTTAAGAGCAATTTGTGCAATGATCATGATGTCTGGAGTTTCTGCTTATGCGGAAGCTACATCTGAAGATTTTTCTATAGCATCAGTGGAGAAGACATACGTAAAATGCACTATGAACGGTAAAGGTGAAAGAGTACCTAATTATTTTGTGGTGGTTAACGGTGTAGCTCACCAGACTGATTCTCGTACATTCTTCGAGATTAAGAAGGCAAGAAACGAGGAGAAAAAGAATTTTGCTAATCGTCAGCAGAATATCTCTGTAGATAAAGAAGAAAAGAGTAATACTCTTTAATATATGTAAGACGTGAATATTCGAAACTAAATGTTTCGTGGTTTACGGCTTTTGTTAATGTTTTTTGTTTGTCCTTAAATTAGAGGGTGGGTGTTTATGACTCATCCAGGTGTATTGCATTTATTTTTGTGACGGAGGATTTTTCCTTCGTCACCTTTGTTTTTGGTATCTTATTTATATCCCGTCAGGCGTTTATATCATTAATATAACGTGAGTTCGATGAATTGTAATCTATAAATTATTTTTCATTTTCTGATCGAAATCCAACCTCCTTTTCTCATAAAAAGACGAAGTCTTTCTCTATGAACTTTTTCTCTCTGTGGTTTTGTTAAATTTTATGTGCTCGCCTACGGCTCGCACTAAAGAAGGGGTTAGGGCCAATATCAATCAAACATGGGCCCTTAACAATCCTCATTTATGACACTCCAACTATCTTTTTGATTTCGTCTCTAAGTGGGGTGCTATAAACAAAACTAATCCCTGTACATTTCCCTAACAAAACTCTTTAATGAAAATTGTCAAAGGAACCGCTACCTCTTTTTGAAGCTCAACGAACCTGTTGTACAAGACCAGTCTGGGAAACAACTTCTTGCAATGAACGGACACATATTCCAGATAGAAGTGCTTTAGACATCTGAAACCAGAGGCATGGAACATGATTACAATAAGCATAACTTCAGCCTTTGATAAACGATTGTCTCTGTGGTACTTACGTTTCATGGCCTTTGTCATATCAATAGCATATTTTTTAACTATTGAATCAGAATATTTGCAGAAATCGTCTGCCAAACAGAAAATTTCTGTAACTTTGTCTTCGGTAAACATGCAATAAAAGTTTGTGTGTTTTGTTTTTTGTCATTATAAATGATATGACTTTTATTGCTAATTGCCAAATAATCAATTAGTTAAATTTCGTCGAACTCACGTTAAATAAAATATTATGGCAAATATATGTTTAACTACATGGAAAGTATTGGGCAATAAAAGCCAACTAGACCAATTAAACACAAGTATTGAAAACGCAATGACTGAAGAGGGTTCCTTTTTAGATGTCGTTACTAATTTAGGGGGAACAGAAGAAGATATTTCAGATTGTCGATATGGTTATATCTCGGAAAATTCATTTGATGAATCAGGTCAAATACTAACGATATCACTGGAATCTGATTGGATTGAACCCACACAATTCAGACAATTTATACTCAGACAGTTTAATGATATCACCATTTTATATTCATCAGAAGAACCAGAATGTGAATATTTTGAAACCAATGACAAGGATTCAAAATTTTTCCTTCATTTTAAATGTTTCGATGGGGAAGATATGGAATTCCGCACATTAGAAGAGGCTTGTGAATATTATGCTGGCACAACAGGGGAAGAAGTCCACACCATTGAAGAAATCAATGAATTATTGGATGATTCCGGAGAATGGAGACCATTTATGGAAGCTGCTGTTGTAGAGGATTGAGATTGTGTATAATGAATGTGTAAAACACAAATGCAACTTTCGATTTCTGTAGATGTTTAGGAATAAACAGAAGAAAAACAAAAATTTACAGGTAAGTATGATGTGTATGCATTAGATCCAAACCAACCAGACAATAAGGTGCTTGAGATGTTGGAGAAATTTGGATTTATGGAATTAGAAATAATATGATAAATCAAAACAAAAAACTTTCAATCCTAATCATCCTTCTCCTATCGTCGTTTCAGTTTGCGATGGTGGATGCGGTGTCGGTAGCTGCGAAGCAGCTGGGACAGTGACCATTCCCCCACCAAATCACATCTTTGTTTTTGCAGCCCTAATTTTCTTCATCCGACAAAATAATTCTATTTTTGTATGTAAATCAATTCGAAAATATATGGACGGAAAGAAAATGAAAAAGATACCATACGGCAAATGTAACTTTGAAGACATCTGACTTCAAAACATGTATTATGTGGACAAGAGCCGTTATATAAGGGAGGTGGAAGATTCCAGCGATTTCTTTTCCTTCATCCGTCCGCTCCGTTTCGGCAAGAGCCTCTTCCTCTCCATGCTGGAGAACTATTACGATATGAACCGCAGGGAGAAGTTCGATGCTAAGGCAACTGGAGTTTTCCGCTCCCAATCAGGTGGTTCGTGAGCAGATGTATGATTCCATGCTTGAATCTTATAGGAATGAGGATTTACAATTACGGGACTGTGACGTGGAAGAGATGTGCATAGACATGGCATTGAATGGTAATTGGCGTCCATTTTTCATAAAAATAGCGGATACGATTCGAAATTATTCGTCTAATCGTGACAAACAAAAAGGAGAGTCCTATGTACATGGATTTACCTTCGCCAGTGTTTTGCGTAATAATTATTATCTGCCAATTTCGGAGAATTACAATGCCGCCGGTTATTCCGACGTCTACCTGCAACCCCGACTTGGCAACTATCCGGAGCTGCAGCACTCCTATATTGTGGAGTTCAAATACGTGAAGAGCAGTGAACCTGACAGCGAGGTGGAGGCGAAACGAGCTGCTGCAATAGAGCAAATCAACAACTACGCCCAGACTCCACAGGTGCGTGAGACCATCGGTCACACCATTTTCCCAATTTCATGACTATTCCCTTTTATAGTAAACACTATGCATGTGCAATATTAAATAAAAAGCTGAAGAAATGGAATTTAGTATAATTGAATTTTATTTTCCAGCTCTGTCGTTGATTTTAGCGATAAGGAAAACAAGTTTTTTTTCAGATACTCTGTCGAACGAAGCAATAGTGCCCCAGGATGAAGTCTCGGGATTAGCGACAACAATAATTTTTAATTTTAATTCATTGTGTCCCATAAAAAATCAATATATTTGCAAAAACAAATTAAAGTATAAAAGATGAAAAAGACTGAAGACGAATTGATAGAGGATATGCTTAACACAGCATTTTCCGAGGATATAGGTGATGGCGACCACACAACTCTTTGCTGTATTCCTGATACAGCTATGGGTAAAGCTAAACTTTTGGTTAAGGAGGATGGCGTGTTGGCTGGTGTAGATATCGCTCTACGTGTGTTCAAGAAATTCGATCCTGAATTGAAGGTTGAGGTTTTGATGCACGACGGTGATACTATCAAAAAGGGTGATATTGTATTCTACGTTGAGGGTAAAACTCAGTCGCTTCTTCAGACAGAGCGTTTGGTGCTTAACCTGATGCAGAGAATGAGTGGTATCGCTACTCAGACAAGAAAGTATGTCAAACTTCTTGACGGTCTTCATACTCGTGTGCTTGACACTCGTAAGACTACTCCTGGTTTGCGTATCATCGAGAAGATGGCGGTCAAGATTGGTGGTGGTGTAAACCATCGTATCGGTCTTTACGACATGATCCTTCTAAAGGACAACCACGTTGATTTCGCAGGTGGTATCGATAAGGCTATCAATCGTGCTAAACAATACTGCAAGGATCACAACAAGGATCTTAAGATTGAGATCGAGGTCCGCAATATGGATGAGCTTGAGCAGGTGATGAAGGTCGGCGGTGTCGACAGAATCATGCTCGACAATTTCAGCACAGAGCTTACTCGTAAGGCTGTCGAGAGAATCGGTGGCAAGTATGAGACTGAGTCGTCTGGCGGTATCACTATCGACACTCTTCGCAGCTATGCGGAGTGTGGCGTCGACTTCATCTCTGTAGGTGCTTTGACTCACTCTGTAAAGGGCTTGGATTTGAGTCTGAAAGCATGCTAAATCTTTGTGATTAAGAATTAAGAGTTAAGAGTTAATAATAGGGCAATGGTTATGCGGTCATTGCCTTTTTTGATTTTTATGAGATCCTTTACCTTCATAACATTTATCCTTTGCTCGCTATCTTGTTTTGCAGAATCAATTCGTTTGACAGAACATATTCAAGATGCCTCACAAGACTCTTTGAAAAGAGCCTTGCTTAAATATGTGCCTGATAGCTCGTATATTGTGAAAGTAGGAGATATAGGTTACTCAGATAAAAATATTGCAAAATCTTGGTTGGTGACCTATGGAAAGGTCAAAGATAATTGCGAGGATGAAGAAGAAGAGGGAATACTCGTCTTGCATCAAACGCATGAAAACGAATGCTACGTCGCTTGCGAGGATAGCAACTATTTTAATCCTTTCGTCACGGGTATAAAATATGGTGATGGTAGAATCTCGGTGTTTAGTGAACTTCTTAATAATCGAACTTCTTATTATGAATGCTTTAATGGGGAATGGAAACTTGTAGGATATGAGTTTGGAGATCCTGAGTATTCGGAAGGACGATTGGATTTTAATGATGGAAAGATAGATTGTTTGACGGGAAGAATGTTCCTCAAGAATGGTTGTTATGTAGGAGGCTTTAAGGAAAAGAATCCAAAGAAATGTGAAGTGGATATTGATCTCCAGTATCTACAGGATTTCCTAAATGAGGATTTTACTGTGTACGACAGTTTAATCTATTTTTACCAACATTGCAAGTTTTCTGAGCCACGTAGCCACTTTTACTACGGTTATAGATGGAGCGAAGAAGATCTCGACTCTTTGAAAAGATTGTTTCTGACCTATTTGCCAGACAGTACTGATTTGCTGGATGTTGTCGATTTGGATGTTCAGGATGAAAATATCGAACATGGTTGGCTGCTTCAGACAAGATGTGAAAGGCGAGAGTTGGAATTCTTTGACGACGGGAGATGCTATAATTCAAATTTACGTGGAGCTATAATATTATTTAAGAATAAGACGGGAGAAATCTATAAGTATTTTGAAAGAGAAAATGTGTTTACACCAGAAAGCGGACCAGGTGGCCTTTGGTGTGTGAATTCCTTGAATGGCAATCTTATTGTGAGAAACGATAATTATGTTACTACGATCAATTGGTATGAATTTGTCAACGGAGAGTTTAAACTGTTTAGATCTTATTACAAGGCAGATGATGTCACCTCTGGATTTGAAGAGCACGTCATAGATATTGAATCCGGCACATTTGAAAGCATAGAGGATATCATGGAATATGTTTACGACGAGGCAACAGAAACCGGATATATGAAGCAACTAGATCATATAGTAGTCAAAGGCAAGGTGACGGTCGATTATCTTCCTGATTTCCTAGAGAAATCCTATGAGATTAAAATTATCGAAAAAAAACGTGTAGACGGGGGCATCTCACCGTCTGATCCTTAATTATTTAATCTTTCTTGCCTCCTTCACAGTTTCCCATGCCGCATTGATCTGTTTCATCGTCTCTGTGGCTTGACGCAAAGCTTCTTCACCCAACCTGGCTGCATTGTCGGGATGATACTTCACTGCCATTGCACGGTATGCTTTCTTGACTTCTTCATCTGATGCTTTATCTTCGACGCCAAGAATGTCGTATGCATCATTGGTGGTCATTTTTTTTGTTTGCTGACCAAATTTTCTATTTTTATCTCCTTGATTTTTAGTGTTGTAGTCTTCTCGATTCTCTGCCTCATTCCACTGTTGAGGATGATTGTCGTTGTAGTATCCATGATTGTACTTTTGCATGAAGATGGCATAGATACTCTTAAACTCTATATCTTTTATCTGTAACTTTGCCGCAATGTCCTTGATTATACGGTATTCAATTTCATGTATTTCTTTGTCTGCAAAACCGACGGCCAACAGCTCCATAATAAGCTCTGATTTTGCAGAATAGTTCATGTGTTTGTTGATATCCTCACAAATCTCCTTCAAATTGTAGTCGCTTTGACTTTTGACTGCAAATTCGACTCTATAGTATGCTGTTTCCTGTTCTTTCTTTGTCTTGAAGTATCGCTTGATAGTGAATCTTGCCTTATCTAATTCACTGAATTTGATGTCGTGGTCTGCTTTGATGATGATTCCAAGCAAAGAGATAATACATTGCTTGAAGTGGGCTTCTTCATCAAAAGACTCTTCTCGTTTGTAGTTTATGATTGAGATTGTAATACTCACTATGGCACAACTTATACAACAAAAGATTCCTATCTCTGGGGACCAAGAACAACCAAATATGAAGCTCAAAAATGAAAATAGAATGATATTGGTAATGGCTGCTTCTATAGCTGATCTTTTTCGCTCTTTATTATCCTTGTCTGCCCTTTCCTTTTTGCTTGTGATAAGGGGCTTTTCTGTTTGTTCCTTTAGTCTCTTATAAAAGAGTTTTATAAGTATAAACAGTGCAAAAATGAGTACTAAACCGATTGACCCATATTTAATAATTGGATCCTTACTGAACAAGCCAACATATAACATTAATATGGCTAACATAATCATTATTGAGGTAAAATTTGAATTGCCTTTCATGATATTTTCGGTTTAGTTTTTTTACTAAAATATCTTGTAAAATAACTATGGTTAGGCTTTCTGGTCTTTCTCGTCTATCAGCAAAGCCCCGCAGTGTCGGCAATAGATGGCGTCGTTGTCCTGTCCTTTGCTTCCGCAGTGCAGGCATATCTTCGTCTTGCTTATTTTTCGCTTCTCTTTCGCAAGTGAAAGTGAGAATATTCCCGTCGGCACAGAAAGAATGGAATATCCGAGAAGCATGACGATCGTTGTGAGGAATCTTCCGATCGGGGTGACGGGAGTGATGTCTCCATAACCTACGGTTGTCAGCGTCACGACTGCCCAGTAGATGCTTTCGGGGATGCTGTTGAATGTGGCTCCTTCTCCTCCCTCCACAAGATACATTATCGCTCCGATTGATGTGACCAGCAAAAGTACAAATACAGCGAAAATGATTGTTTTGTGCATTCCTGCTTTTATGGCGTTGAGCATCATCTCTCCCTCTTTGATGAATGCGAAAAGCTTGAAAATCCTAAAGATACGTATCACTCTGAATATACGTATCACCATTATCGCATGGGCTTGTGGAATGAAAAATGCCAGATATGTCGGCAGTATGGAAAGAATGTCTATTATTCCGAACACACTGAACGCGTACTGGCTCGGTCTTTCCGAACAATAGAGACGCAGGATATATTCGAATGTGAAGAATATAGTGAAGATCCATTCTAAGATGTGGAGTCCGTGGCGGAAATTGTCTGGCATCTCCACCGTCTCCATGATGGCGATCGCCACACTAAGAAGAATGAACCAGATAAGAATGACGTCGAACAGACGGCCAAGGTAGGTGTCTGTTCCGAAGATGATTTCATTGGCCTTGGCTTTGACATAAGGATTCTTCGAAATGAAGTTCCAAATTCGCTTGATGTTCTCTTTTAACGCCATTTTTTCGTGTTTTTATGGTGCAAAATTAAGAATTTCAGTTCTAATAGAAAAAAATGTTTGCGTTATTTAATATGAATGATTATTTTTGTGACGTTTATGAGAAAATGTTTATCGTTCATACTTGTATCAATAGTTTCGGTGCTCGTTTTGACATCGTGCGGTGGATTCGGAAAAGTCCAGCGCAGTACAGATAATGAATACAAGTATAAAATGGCGAAAGAGTATTTTGCCAATGAAAAATGGTTGAACTGTGCCATCATCGCACAGTCGCTTCTGCAACCGTTCCGTGGCACGGAAAGAGGTGAGGAAGTTTTATATATGGTGTGCAAGAGCTATATCAATAATGAGGATTATCCTGTGGCCCGCACATATATAAAGAGCTATATAAAGAGTTATCCGCGTGGCAAATATGTAGAGGAGGAGGCTTTCGACCTTGCTTATTGCTACTATAAGGAGAGCCCTGATGTGAAACTGGATCAGGAGCCAACTGATGCTGCCATCGAAGCGTTGGAGGATTATGTTTCAAGGTATCCAAGTTCGGAGAATGCAGGTTTGGCAAAGGAGATGTTGATAGAGATGAAGGAGAAGTTGGCAGAGCAGCAGTTGAACAATGTGAAACTTTATTACAACTTGGGTGATTACCGTGGCAACAACTATTTGTCCGCTATAATCACAGCAAGAAACGCAAAAAAGAAGTTTCCAGACAGCAGATACAACGAAGATTACTCTTTCTACATTCTGAAAAGCTATTACAGCCAAGCGAATGAGAGTGTGGAAAGCAAACAATATGACAGATTTATCGATGCAAAAGACGAATGTTACTCGTTTTTAAAGGAGTATCCGTCTACTAAATATGCTAAAGAGGTTGAGTCTATTCAGCATAAGATAGATAGATATTTCGAGCATCATAAGAACAAGAATTAAAAAGAGAGTAAGATTAAAAATACAATAAAATGGATTTTAAGAAAGTCAACGCACCTACGACTACGGTTACAAGAGACATGAACAGCTTGAGCGAGCGTACTGGCAACATCTATGAGACTGTTTGCATCATTGGTAAGCGTGCCAATCAGGTAAGCATCGATATCAAGAATGAACTTGACAAGAAGTTGAAGGAGTTTGAAATTGGCAACGACAATCTTGACGAGGTATTTGAAAACCGTGAGCAGATTGAGATTTCTCGTTACTATGAGAGATTGCCAAAACCAGTGCTTATCGCAACTAAGGAGTATGAGGACGGAGAGATCTCATACAGAATGCCTCAAAAGGTTCAGAAGAACAAGTAATTCGTATTTATGTGATATAAAAGGGAGTTCGGAGGAGTAATCTGCCGTACTCTCTTTTTTTCTTTTTTAGACGGAATTCGGTTATATATATGTCGACATTATCAGGAAAACACATATTGCTGGGCATCACTGGAGGTATAGCTGCCTATAAGTGTGCACCATTGGTACGTGAGTTTGTGAAGCGTGGCGCTGAAATCAAGGTTGTTATGACTCCGTTGGCTAAACAGTTTATCACTCCGCTCACAATGGCTACTCTTTCCAAAAATCCAATCTTGGTTGATTTCTTCAATCCGGAAAATGGAGAGTGGAACAGCCACGTCAATCTTGGTATGTGGGCTGATGTTTATCTGATCGCTCCGGCTACAGCCAACACTATCGGCAAAATGGCTAACGGTGTGGCTGACAATCTGTTGCTGACTTCATATCTGTCTGCTAAATGTCCGGTCTTTTTTGCTCCGGCAATGGATTTGGATATGTATAAACATCCTGCTGTTCAGAAAAATATCGCCACTTTGATCTCGTATGGCAACCATGTTATTGAACCAGGAACCGGTTTCTTGGCTTCAGGCCTTGAGGGCAAGGGAAGAATGGCAGAACCTGCGGATATAGTTGTGGCTTTGGAGAGCTTTTTTGAGACAAAGAGTGATTTGGCTGGCAAAAGAGTGATGATCACAGCCGGCCCTACATACGAAAAAATCGATCCTGTGAGATTCATAGGAAACTATTCTTCAGGAAAAATGGGTTTCGCTTTGGCTGAGGAGTGCGCGGATCGTGGAGCTGAGGTGACACTGATCGCAGGCCCTACTTCGTTGAAGACAGTTAACGAAAAAATAACCAGAATCAATGTAGAGTCCGCTCAACAGATGTACGATGCCGCTGTGGAAAACAGCTCGGCTGCTGATGTCCAGATTCTGTGTGCCGCAGTTGCGGACTATCGCCCTTCTGTTGTCGCTGACAAAAAGATAAAGCGAGAGAAGACGGGAGAGATGACGTTGACTCTCGTGCCTAATCCGGATATCGCCGCGGCATTGGGAAAAATTAAAAGAGAAAATCAGGTGAATGTGGGATTCGCTTTGGAAACGAATGATGAGGCAATGAATGCGAAAGATAAATGCTCTCGTAAGAATTTCGATTTCATAGTGATGAATTCATTAAAAGATAAAGGTGCTGGTTTTCAGGTTGATACCAACAAAATTACAATTTTTACAGCTGGCGGAGATATAAAGGAATTTCCGTTGAAAACTAAAAAAGAGGTTGCGGCAGACATTGTGGATGCTGTAGTGGAAATAGCAAAAAAGAAAGGCTTATGAAAAAAGTTTTTTTGACACTTGTTTCGTTTGTTTTTGGAACTGTGTTTTCAATGGCTCAGGAACTGAATTGTTCGATTACGATCAATTCCGACGAGGTGTCTGGACAAAATAAAGATTTGTATAAGGATTTGGAGTCGGCTCTTGCTGATTTTTTCAATACACACAAGTGGACAGACGCTGTTTTTCAAAAGGAAGAACGAATAGATATAACATTCTCAATATACTTGGATAACACATCTGAGGCTAATGGAGGAAAACAGTCGGGAAATTTGTCTGTGACGGCAAGTCGCCCCGTCTTCAACACTTCATATACAACTCCTCTTTTCAATTTCCAGGATAAGAATTTTGACTTCACTTATAATGCCGGTGACCGTATCGAATATACAGACGGTGATTATGATGTAAATCAGAATCTGATGGCAGTGTTGGCGTTCTACGTCAATATCGTGCTTGGTCTTGAGTTTGACAGCTTCTCTCCTCTTGGTGGAACTCCTTACTTTGAGAAGGCTGAAATGATATCAGCCGCCGCAAGAAGTTCGGATGATGCAGGATGGAAGGCCTTTGCAAAAGACAATAACAGATATTCGTTGATATCGTTGTATATGGATGCCAATTTGGCTAATCTTCGTAATGTGTACTATGAATATCACCGTCTAGGACTTGATGTGATGGCTGATGATTTGAACAAGGGAAAGGCTAAGATTATGGAGCAGATGACATATTTGCGTGAGATGCAACGTGCTAAACCTTTTGCTGTGCCTCTTCAGATCTTCGTCAATACTAAGTTTGATGAATTGTATAATCTGTATCGTCTTGATGATCAGAAGGTTCGCGACGAAGTGTATAGCATGGTTTCTGCTATCGCTCCTGAAATGAAAGACATCGACAAATTACAGAAAGGAAACTGATTATGCTTACTCGTTTAGAGATAGACAACTATACTTTGATAGAAAGAAGTGAGATCGATTTCAACAACGGTTTCTCTGTGATCACAGGTGAGACTGGTGCTGGAAAATCAATTTTGCTTGGAGCGTTGGGTATGTTGATGGGAGGAAAGGTTGAATCGAAGTATTTCAAGGATGCTGAAAAGAAATGTGTCATTGAAGCGACGTTTGATATCTCTGACTATGGATACCGCCCATTTTTTGAAGAGAATGAACTTGATTATGATGACGAGTGTGTGATCCGTAAGGAGATTACTCCATCTGGAAAAGCCCGCTCGTTTGTAAATGATACACCTGTGAGTGTCTCTCAACTTAAACAACTTGGAGAGATGCTTATTGATATCCATTCCCAGCATCAGAATCTGCTGTTGAAAGATTCTGGTTTCCAATTGTCAGTGGTGGATTCAGTGGCAGATTCAAAAAAAGAATTGGCTGCATATCAGTCTGATTATAAGCAGTGGAATGGAGCAAAACGAGAATTGGAGCGTCTGAAGGAGCAGATGGAAAACGATGCTCGCGACGCTGATTATCTGAAATCACAGCTTGATAAACTGCAGGCTGCCAATCTTGTGGATGGTGAGCAGGAAGAGTTGGAAACAGAGAACAATCTTCTTCAGAATGCTGAGACCATCAAAACAGCTCTTTCTTCAGTAGTCAATCTTGTGGAAGATGATGACAATGCGGTTAATGTCCGTCTGAAGCAGACTGTGAATCTTCTTTCTTCAGTGTCGTCATTCGCACCGGAGTTGGATTCTCTTGCCGAGCGTACAAATGCGGTTTTGGCGGAGATGAAGGATATATCTGCTGTGGTGAAGAATGTCGCAGACAGAGTGGAATTCAACCAGGAGAGAATTGAGTTTGTCTCTTCACGTCTCGATACAATATACTCCTTGGAGAAACGTCATAAAGTGAGCACTGTCGCTGAATTGAAAGAGATTCAAGCCGATCTGGAACGACGTGTGAACAATTTTTCTTCCGCAGACGAGCAGATCGCGTCTCTTGAGGCAGACGTCGCAAAGTATTTCCAGCAGATGGAGAAGAGTGCAGCGTCTCTTTCTGAAAAAAGACGTGGCTCTTTGCAGAAAATAGAATCTACTGTTGAGTCTTCAATGTCGTTGATGGGAATGCCGCTTGCGAAACTTTCCGTCGACATGCAGAAATCTTCTCAATATACTTTGAATGGAGCCGATGAGGTAACGTTTTTGTTTTCAGCTAATAAAGATAAGCGTATGCTTCCGATTGCTGAAATCGCATCAGGAGGAGAGGTCTCACGTGTGATGCTCAGTTTGAAGTCGTTGCTTTCGGAAGTGAAGAAGATGCCGACTATCATTCTCGATGAGGTGGACACTGGTATATCTGGAGAGGTGGCTGCCCGTATGGGAGAGGTAATGGCAGCGATGGGTAAGAGAATGCAGGTCGTTGCGATTACTCATCTGCCACAGATCGCTTCGAAAGGAGAGTCTCATTACAAGGTCTACAAAGAGGAGGATGGAGATAGAGTAGTCTCTCATATAGTGAAATTATCTGCCGACGAACGTGTTACAGAAATAGCACAGATGCTAAGTGGTCTAAACCCATCTGATGCTGCGATTCAGAATGCAAAAGATTTATTAGGTCTTCGTTAATAGAAACGAATGGCAGTGTACGGTGGCATATTTGCTAAGAGAGTTTAAAAGTGATACAATTAAAAAAATAATAACTAAATTTAATAAGATGAAGAAATTCAGATTGTTTTTGGTGATGGCAATTTTGGTGCCATTCCTTTCAAGTTGTTCTTACAACACAATGGTAGAGAAGCGTGAGGCTGTCACTGGTCAGTGGGCACAGGTAGAGGATAGCTATCAACGTCGTATGGACTTGATCGGCAACTTGGTTGAGACAGTCAAGGGTGCGGCAAAGCATGAGAACGAGACATTGACTGCTGTTATCAACGCGCGTGCCAATGCTACTAAGGTCACTATTGATCCAACTAATTTGACTGAGGATAACATCAAGGCATATCAGATGGCTCAGAATAATTTGACTGAGGCTCTTTCTAAATTGATGGTCGTTCATGAGCAGTATCCTGATTTGAAGGTAAACCAGAATTTCTTGGAGCTTCAGGCTCAGCTTGAGGGAACAGAGAACAGAATCTCGGTGGAGCGTAAGAAGTTCAACACTATGGCTCAGGACTATAACACAACAATCTCTACATTCCCTAACAACCTTATCGCATCTATGTTCGGCTTCGAGAAGCAGGCATATTTCAAGGCAGATGAGGCTGCTAAAACAGCTCCAAAAGTTCAGTTCTAATGGAAGCGAAGTCATTTTTATCGGTTGAAGAGAGTCGCAATGTGATCGACGCTATTGCAGAGGCAGAAAACAACTGTTCCGGCGAGATCCGTGTGAATATCGCTAACAATGCTGGTGAAAATGTTATGGAGTCGGCTGTCAATGTTTTCTATTCCCTTGGAATGGACAAGACATTGAGGAAGAACGGAGTGTTGTTTTTCATAGCAAGTGAGGACCGTCGCTTTGCGGTCATCGGAGACGAAGGAATCAATAATGTTGTGCCTGAAAATTTCTGGAATGACGTGTGTGCTCTAATGATTGAGTATTTCAAGAAGGAAGAATTTGGCGCGGGATTGGTTGCCGGAATCCAGAAATGCGGAGAGAAACTTGCGGAATTCTTCCCTCCAGTCGACAATGATATTGATGAGTTGCCAAACGAAATAGCTTATGAAGATGCAAAATAGGTTGAAGACGCTGCTAATGGCATTGCTTTTATGCTTGCCGACGTTGGTTTGCTGGGCTGAAATTCCCGACAAGCCCAAGCCGGAACGTCTTGTCAACGATTTTGCCGGACTTCTGACCGCTGCCCAGAAACAGATGTTGGAAGACTCTCTCGTCGCTTTCAATAAAGCAACGTCTACACAGATCTGTGTGGTGACTGTGAAATCGCTTGATGGATATGATATCGCGGATTATGCCCAACAGCTTGGAGAAAAGTGGGGAGTCGGCACAAAGAAACATAATAATGGAGCCATCCTGCTTGTAAAACCGAAGACTGAGAGGGAGAAGGGACGTGCGTTTATCGCTACAGGTTATGGACTTGAAGCCTCTCTGCCTGACATTATCTGTTATCGTATCGTCAACAATGTCATGATTCCATATTTCAGAAATAATGATTATGGAGGAGGAATCATTGCTGGCGCTGAATATATGAGGCGTGCGACGCGAGGTGAGTTTACTGCGGAAGCTGAAGAGGAGGAATTTCCGTATGTGATTGTCATCTTCATCATTATAATCGTTATTCTTATGATCTCTGCCGGACGTAATGGTAAAGGAGGAGGTTCGAATAACGACACAAATTACAGACCGCGTCGTCGTGTCACTTATAATGATCCGTTCTCACAGGGAGGTTTCTCTGGAGGTTTTGGAAGTGGCTTCGGTGGTGGTCATAGCAGTGGCGGTGGCTTCGGTGGCGGCTTTGGCGGTTTCGGCGGAGGTAGCTTCGGCGGAGGCGGTGGAGGCGGCTCTTGGTAGTGAATAATTGGTAAATATATTAGGATTTGATGTTTATACATCGTTATAACTAAAAAGCTAAAAACATGAATAAAACATTGAAATTTGTTGCGGCATTGGGATTGTTCCTTTCTGCAACAGGTTGTGTGAACAACGAGCAAAAGAAAAATGACAATGTGGATGGTTTGAACTCTGCAAAGATAGAGTCTGTTGACCTTGGCCTTACTAGTGGTACCAAATGGGCGTCATGCAACGTCGGTGCTGATTCACCTGAGAAGTATGGTGAATACTTCGCATGGGGTGAGACTTCTCCTAAGGAAGTCTATTCAGACACAACTTACTCATATTATAATGTTCCTGATTCTTTGGCCGCAGACTCTTCTGCAAAGAAAGTGTGGAAGAATATCGGTGCTGATATCGCTGGCACAGAGTATGATGCCGCTACTGCTGTTCTGGGTGACGCATGGAAGATGCCGACTGAGTCACAGTGTAAGGAACTTGTAGACGAGTGTGAGTGGACTTGGACAGAGATGAACGGTGTTAACGGATACAAGGTTGTTGGAAAGAACGGTAATTCAATCTTCCTTCCTGCTTCTGGAGTCAGAGGCGCTGCTGACGTCGTTAAAAACGACATGATCGGAGGATTCTGGTCTTCTACATTATGTGAGGCTGCTGAGACATCCGGAGATTTTGCAATGGCAGTTTACTTCTTCTCTGAGTCGCGTGCTGTAGATAAGGGTGGCCGTTGGATGGGTCGTGCCGTTCGTGCTGTCGCAAAGTAAATTTGTTTTGTTTTTTATATAATTGGTGGATTTTAATCATTGCCTAAATAATCTACTGAATTTAGAAATGTAAAATGGCCCGCAAAACTATAAATTAGGTTTTGCGGACCTTTATAAAAAATTAATGCTATCGATTTTTTGAACGAGTTGTTTGGTAAAAAAAACAAATTCTCAGTTTATGAATAAAGATCAAAAAATAGAGGAACTTCGGCAGAAGATAGATATGTTGGAGGCTCAGAAACAGAGGCTACAAGAAGAATTGTATAAAGTCGAAGTCGCATTTCAAGAGTTCAAGTCTCAGTATTCTTCTGTGATGTTGGATATGAGTGCTCAGTTGTCTTCTTTGTCAGAGTCTATACGTTCTCTTAGAAGTGAACTGGCTGTCCTGACATCGGCAGAAACCGAGCCAGAACCTGTAGTAACAGAACAAGTAAAAGAAGAGGCTTCTGCATCTGATTTTGTTTTGGATGGAGCCCCTGTAGACGTTGTAAATGTAACAGCTAAAGAGGAAGTTGAACCAGCTGCTTCTTATGAGGCTTGCGTCGCAGGTATGGATTCATCCACAGTCGTTTCTGATTTGAATAAATCAACTGTTGAATCAGAACCAGTTCAGGAGGCTGTTGAATCAGAACCAGTTCAGGAGGCTGTTGAATCAGAGCCAGTTCAGGAGGCTGTTGAATCAGAGCCAGTACAAGAGGCTGCTGCATCAGAACCAGTACAAGAGGCTGTCGCATCAGAACCAGTTCAGGAGGCTGCTGCATCGGAGCCAGTTCAGGAGGCTGTAAATCCAGAGCAGACTCAGGAGCGTGTTAAGTCGGAACAGACTCAGGAGTCATTCAGAGCGGAGAGTACTCAGAAAACAACTGAGGCTGAGACAACTCGCAAAACTAACACTGCTCAAACATCTGCAAAAGCAGAACCTAAAGAAGAGACAATATTTGATAAACTACGAAATAATTTTGATTGGGAGAAGTTTATTGGCGAGAACCTAATTATGAAATTAGGTATTTTGATTGTATTGATCGGAGTCGCCATTGGTGGCAAGTATGCACTTGAGCATCAGTTGATAAGCCCGGCAATGCGTATGATAATGGGTGTGGTGTTTGGTGCCGCACTTCAGGGAGTCGCTATAAAACTGAAGAAGGATTATAAAAAACTAAGTGCTGTCTTGGCAAGTGGTTCAATGGCAACCTTATATTTCATGACTTTCTTCTCCTACCATCTCTACGGATTGATTCCAATGCCGGTAGCATTCGTGGCGATGACACTTATCACCGTCGCAACGGTATGGCTCGCATGCTCTTATGATATGGAGATTATAGCCATTATCGGATTGGTCGGAGCCTACGTCATACCATTTGCATTAAGCACAGGGGAGGGCGGTTCTCCTTGGATCCTCTTCTCTTACATTTCCATCATCAATGCCGGAGTGATGTTTATTTCGGTGAAACGTTACTGGCGAATATTGTTTGTGTCGGCATTCTTGTCGTCGTGGCTGATTCTTATAGCTATCTATCGATTCGGCAATTTCAAAGCTGATCCAGACAGTGTTAAGATGTTGTTGTTCTTATTTGTTAATTTTACCATCTTCTATGTCACTTTCTTGGCATATAAGGTGAAACATAGCTTGATATTCCAGCATTTCGATATCCATTTTCTATTGTCAAACTCATTCCTGTTCTTTGGCTTGGGTTATAATGTGATGTACAATAATGCGATGTTGGCTCCATCCGTTGTATGGTTCTCTTTATTCAACGCAATACTCCATGGTGCTGTCGCATTTATGTTGGTTAAAAAGGATATGGTGGATAAGTCTGTCAGCCGTCTGATTGCAGGTCTTGCCATCAGTTTCTTGACTATCGCGATATTGGTTTGGATGACAGGCCACTGGTTGACTATGTTCTGGATGTTGGAGGGAACAGTCTTGTTTACAGTTTCCCGAATTTACCAGCGTCCATTCTACGAAAAGATGTCTTATCCGGTTTTGTTCTTGGCACTCGTCAGCTTGATTATCGACTGGGGAAATCCGAATGGAGGACATTTGAGACTTCTGACGCCGATGTTTGAGGCTTTCGCTCATTATCGTTCGATGTGGGATGTCTCTACAGCGGCGGTTCAGGGTAGTGCATTGTCTATCATAAACACACTTGTCTTTATCGCTCTATGTGTTTTCCTTACTGTGGTGAATCACCGTTATCCTTTGGTTGATAATGAGGAGACTCAAAATTCATGGATGAGGAAAGCGTCGTTGTGTCTGAAGGTGATGGCAGTGTTTGTGGTGACTGCAGCGATCTTGGTACATATCGAACGTCCATGGCTGACTATGTGCTGGATGTTGGAGGCGACGATATTGTTCACATTCGCAAGAGTCGGCAAAAACATGTTCTTTGAGAAGAGTTCATATCCTGTATTTGCCTTGGCTTTCAGCAGTTTGATGATAGATTGGGGTAATCCGAATGTTGACCATTTGAATTTCATGACTCCTTTCTTCAACGCATTCACATCTGAAGACGCGGTTTCTCTAAGTACCACTTTGTCGATAGTGGATAGTATTGTGTTTGTCGTACTTTCTATTTTTGTGGCAGTTGTCGACCGTCGTTATCCTATGGTTGAGAATGAGGAGACGAAGGATTCTTGGATGATGATAGCTGCGTCATATTTGAAGAGTATGGCAGTGTTTGTGGTGACAACAGCTATCTTGGTGCATATAGACCATCCATGGTTGACTATGTGTTGGATGTTGGAGGGAACACTATTGTTCGGATTCTCTAGAATACGAAAGATGTTATTCTATGAGAGAAGCTCATATCCGGTTTTTGTTTTGGCACTTATTAGTTTGCTGATCGACTGGGGAAATCCGAATGCCGAACATCTGGAATTCACGACATTCTGGTTTGAGCAATTTTGTCCTGCTGGATATGGATATGCGTTATATGTCACCAACACTATTGTCTGCATGGTTCTTGCTGTTTGTGTGGCAGTGTTGAATTATCGTTATCCTTTGGAAGAAACTGAAGAGACAAAGAATTCGTTTGTTCCAAAAGCCTCACAATTCTTGGCTGTGATGGCGATATTTGTGGTGACGATGGCGATCTATGTGCATATCGAACAGCCATGGATGACAGTGTTATGGAGTGCAGAGTCTTTGTTGCTTTGCTATTTGGGCAGGACAAAGAGTCTCTATTTGGTGGAGCGAGGAGCATATTTTATGGTTGTGCTTTCCACTCTTGCATTCTTAAATGTATGGGATGATCTTCCTTGTATTTATGATATGGGATCCAGAATCGAAAAGTTTGAAAATAATTTTGGAATAAAGATTTCTGAGATTTGGACTTCTGTTGTTGCTGGATTGTCGTTAGTGGCATCACTTGTAGGTCAGATATGGATAACCAATAAGTTCAAATCGACGAGTGATAGTGCCGAAGAGATGTTTGATGTAAACTTCTTCCTGAAGTTATGGTTGGTTACAGTCTTGACATTCTTCATCTGGACACACACACCTTGGGTCATCACAACCGCATTGCTGTTTGGATTGGCACTTCTGACTTTGATCTTCGCGTTGAGAGACGATGCACGACTCAAAAAAGCATTTTTGGCAGTTGTCGGTTTAGGATTGTTCTGTTGGCTTTGTGATGTGTTCACTGCCTATGAAAACACTTTTGGGTATAATGATGACCTTAGCACAAATACAAAGCATATTATTATGTTGGTAGGTTCTTTGATCGACGTCGCTCTTATTTATATGATGCGACGCTACAACGAGATGCCGAAGTTTGAAGCCTGCAAGATATCATGGTTCCCATTCATCGCTTTATTAGTGTTGATGCCATTTGTCGCTGTAGGATATGTTTATTGTTGTCATGTCGGAAGTTTGATTGATTCCCAATCATTAGACACTCGTGTTGCTTACCGTTTGTTTACATCATTTGTATTCTGTTTCGCGATGGCTTACTTCTCAACTTGGACATTCGTATCGTTGAAATACAAATTGAATGATTTCAAGAAATTCACGATGACTTGTTTGTGTTTGGTTTTGTTTATCAAACTGTTTATTGGATTGTTTGATTTGAGGATCCACGGTGAGGAAGTCAGCTTCAATGTTATTCATTTAATCTCATTGGCATTGACGCTATTCTCTGGATGGACATTGTATCTGTACAAAAAACAAGAAAAATGTATGTTTGGAATGAGTGAAGAAGCGACAACTAAAGCGTTCGATACGTTCCTGTATTTTGGCTCTGTTGCCGTTGGTGGAAAAGAGTTGAACAAACTATGTTGCTTGCTTGGTAGTCCGGAAGCATTTGGAGTGGTGTTCAGCGTCTTCTTGGGAATCGTGTCATTGTTTGGAGTCTACTATGGACTTTATAAAGATAAGAAGTATCTGAGAATTGAGGGATTCGTATTGTTAGGTTTCACACTTCTCAAATTGTTCTTCTACGACATGGCTCACTTTGACCAGATCTACAAGGTGATTGCTTTGATCTCGTTGGGTCTCTTGATGTTGGTGATGGCTTTCTTCTATCAAAAGATTGCGAAGGAGAAGGAACAAACTAAAGAGAAGAATCTTCCGAAGACGGAAGAAACTCCAAAGGATGAGGCTCAACCGAACGTGGAAAAACAAATGATTGAAACAGAACAGTCAGAGGAAGAAGATTCAAAAGTAGAAGCTGAATAAAGATTTGTTCTACTCATACATTTCTTTAGTTGGAAATGAAATAAACAAAGCCGTTTCAGAATCAAGTATCTGAAACGGCTTTGAATGTTTTATCCCATCACCACGTCGAGCACCATCATCAACACAAATCCGATGGCAAAACCTATGGTGCTGATATTGGAGTGCTCTCCGCTTGACGCTTCTGGAATCAATTCCTCTACCACAACATATAACATCGCTCCTGCTGCAAATGCAAGCATGTATGGAAGCACTGGCATCAATTGCGAAGCTAACAACAATACTGCAATAGCTCCGATCGGCTCGACTGCTCCACTTAATGATCCTATCAGAAACGATCGTAACCGGCTGTTGCCTGCCGCACGCATTGGCATGGAGATGATAGCCCCTTCTGGAATGTTCTGTATCGCAATACCGACGGAGACTGCCAGCGCACTCGCAAGGGATATGTTTGACACTGCGTTATCCGCTCCTGCAAAAACAACTCCTACTGCCATTCCTTCTGGCAAATTATGTATCGTCACAGCTAAAGCAAGCATCGCCGTGCGTGATAACTGTGAACGTGGTCCTTCTGGTTTGTCTGAGTCGATGTGGAGATGCGGGGTCAGAGTGTCGATGCCTAAAAGAAAACCTATACCCAGCAGAAAACCTACTGCGGCTGGCATTACCGCCCATTTGCCGCTATCACTTTCCATCTCCATCGCAGGAATGAGCAACGACCATACGGATGCCGCCACCATCACTCCTGAAGCAAATCCCAACAACGTTTTCTGCAATCGCGCAGACATCTCGCCTTTCATGAAGAAGACGAAGGCCGAGCCAAGCATTGTGCCCAGCAATGGCACTAGTAATCCAATTAGTATGATCGTCATATCCTATCTCTTTTTAGCCCTGAAATATAACATTGCTCCTTCTATATTGAAATCGAGGATTTCATAATATGGCTCTAGTCGACGACGGACATCGTTGGCTGAGTCAAACGGAGGAGTGAACCATCCCATGCGTGTCAGCACTGTTTTGGCAAGTAAGTCTGCAATTTTTTGTTCTCCTGCTATGTAGAAACATGCCAGCAGTTCACCACCTTGCTTGAGTGTACGCAGAATCTCAGAATGAGCCTTGTCTTTGTCTGGAAACACATGTAGTCCGTTCATGCAGAGGATGTAGTCGAAAGAATCGTCGTCGAATGGCATCGCCCCGACGTCGCCCTGCATGGTTTTGATATTGGTGATACCATTCTCGCTGAATCGGAATCGCGCACGGTCCAACATGTCTTGGCTATAATCGAGACCGATGATGTCTGCTTTGCCCATACGTTTGTATTTTTCTGCGGTGAATACGGCAGTTCCGACTGGAACATCAAGCATTTTGCCTCCGAAATCATCAGGAATCCAGCTTAAAACCTTGCGGGCAATTTCGTTGTCGTCAACACCTCCCCAAACCAGTTTGAAATACAAGCGGCTCCACCATTTGTTTTGAGTGAGTGCGTCATCGTAGAAATTCTTGCTGAATCTGTAGGATTTTTCAATTTTGTCTTCCATAATCATCAGTCATTTAAGATGGGTTCTATAAATTCATTTCGAGGAATTTTTGAGTCTATTTCAAGCAGATTGCAGAGCGGAAGAAGGGAGCAGTGCGAGCACTGTGACCGACTGACAAACAGCAATCTGCCGAAAGAAATCAAAAAGTACCGAAAAGTTTATAACCCACGATTTATACTTTTTTCTAAAACGGTGAATTTATAGAACTCACCTTAAGTTTCACACTTCAAAATTAGCCCAAAGGTTTTGCAACTTGATTGCAAACACAAATATAATAATTTGGTTTTAGAAACTATATTTCAGTTTCACCCAAACTTCCGAGTTTTTGTCGTATACGGAGAATGTCCCTTTATCGGCATTAAAGAAATCGTAACCTATTATTGCGTGTAATTGGTCGTTCATTGCGTAGTCGGCGCTCAGACGGTTGTAGATACCTCCGTTGCCGACGTCAATATATGCGAAGCTTTGCAGATTCAGAGTGTTGTTCAACAAATCCTTTGAAATACGGAATGTCGCCAACCCGGTATTGTGATGATCTCCGTAATCCACATACTTATGAGCGTATTGTGCGGAGAGAGACCAATCGTTGCCAGCATACCAGTCAAGCCCGATAAGCGCATTGGACGATGAGGCTCTTGCAATCTTTTCTGCACCTATAGTTTGCTGTGCTTCATTTAGGTATTCTGCGAATTCCCCTCTAAGCACAAATTTGTTGATCGGGATCGACATGTCTGCTCCAAGCATACTCATACGGTGATATTCGCCTATGCCGTTGTGGAAGACGGGAGTCTTGTTCCATGTGTGGAGTGCGGAAAACGAGAAATCTATTCCACTCAGAAAGAATGATAATCTGCCGCCATATTCCATATTGTAAAATTTATGTTTTGGCTCTTTCCCGATAGTCAGATTTCCTACCGACCACGGATTCTCCTCATCTGTAGGCAGTTCGAAGAAAGCACTTACTGGTACGGCGACCGCTTCCATACTCCATTTTTCACGTGAATAACGTAGACGCAGAGCTCCGACAGGAATTCTGATGTCATCGTAGTCTTGGGCTAGAAACTCAGTGTAGTCCATAGGAGAGATGATGTCTGTGAGTCTTAATGCATCGGCTACTCCCCACGTGATGATCTGTCGGCCAGCACGGATGTCCCAATGTGAGTTGGTGTAGTAGGCGTATGTCTCTCGCAACTGGAACCCTGTGCGGTCTTTCAGAATAGCATTATACACTAGGTTGGCAGATACGAAAGCTCCTGCATGATCTTTATCAATAGATAGTTCTCCACGCACTCTGCTTCTTGAAGACATCCAGTCGTTAGGCTTTTCTGTACGCATGGCATGGTATGTGTCAACGAATCCTTTCACACCGACGTGTAGGGATTCCCCGTCCTGTGCATCGACAGGACGAGGAAGTGTACACAATAATAATGAAATGAAGATTACAGGTTTCATAAGCCTTTCTCCAGTTTGGCCACAGTGAAGAGATCTTTGTCGATCTTGACGTCGTATTGTGAGTTTTTCACCTCAATCACAGTGCTGTGTCCCGTTTGCACATTTTTCATCTCCATTTTACAGATGGTCCAGAAATCCTGTATCTTCTTGATTTCTGATATTGTGAGCAGACGGTGCAATTTGTTTAGCTTATCATAATATTCCGCACAGACGGGTACCAGACAATCCTGACGTATCCATGTCACTTTGCGACTGTAAATCTCATGTTTGTCAACAGGCACCGACTCGACTACCCAGCACTTATGTCCGTCTTTCATCTCTTCACGCAGTAGGGTATGTTTGTCTTCATCTATATGACGGGAACCCATGTCGTCGTAAGTGAAATCTGTACCCATAAAATAATCTGTCTTTGAAGACGATCCACTGATACGACGAGTCTTTTTCATGGCAGGAAGATATAGCCACTTGGCATCCTCCTTGCCAATCTGGTCGTAATCCCATGTCAGGAATCCTGTGCCTTTCACGTCGCCAGGATAGGTGAAGAACATCATCTTTTTTGTGTCCTTACCTTCATCCATAGCCCATGATGTGACTTTGCGTTGTCTGCTGCTGCCATTTTTCTTTATAAGTGTAAGTTCCATTTCTCCGTAGCGAGTATCTCCGTCCGGACGGTCTTTGACTTTCTGTATGATATCACGTCCTGTTAAATTCTGTGCGTTTGCTCCAAATGCCGCCATCATGCAGGCAACCAAAATAAATAATGCTTTTTTCATGTTTTTGCTTTTTATTGATTAGACGATTCTTTACCGAACACCTTGCATTTATTCACAAGAATTGGTGTGACAAACAAATCGGCGATAAGTGCCGACAATACACCGATGATAGCCATCAGTCCGAAATTGATACACATTGTGCAATCCGATGTGCAGAAACCGGCGAATACTGCGGATGTGATGATTGATGTGGTGATGATCGCTACTCCCACTACACGGAATGTCCTTCTGATCGCACTTTGGTAATGTTGTGTACGGTCGAATTCCAATTTGGAGTGATTTATGAAGTGGATGGTGTCGTCGACAGCCATACCCAGCATCATCGGTAGCAAAGTGGCTGTCATCATGTCGAAAGGAATACCCATCCATCCCATGTATCCACCTACGAATATTGCTGGCATCATGTTTGGAATCAAACCGATCAGCCCGACTCTGACGCTCTGGAATGCGATCATCAATATTATTCCAATGATTAGAATGGATATCACAAAAGATAGCATCTGTCCTCTCACAAGATACTGCATCATCGTCACAAATTGCGGTATGTTGCCTACAACTGTGATCTTAGCGTTTGGAAACAACTTTTGAGCGTCGTCTTGGATCTGATCCATCTCACGTTCCACCTGAGCTGAGTTGAAATCTGATATCTCCACCATCAGTCGTAATCGACGATAATCGTAGTCGATCCAGTATTCCGACTCTGTACCTCCTGCGTTCTCATACAGTAATATCATCTGAGCTACCTCTTCTTCTGTATTTGGAATACAGTAATGTGCTGTATCACCATTGTTAAGCGTCTGGTTCAAGTCTTTCAAGATGTCGAGTATCGACGTCGTGCGCTTCGTCAACTTATATGTTCCAATCTGGTTTTGCAGTTTTTCCAGATTCTGCAGATTTTCAGGTTTCTTAGCTTCGTCATTGTCTGCCAATTCCACAATAAGATCGTAGGAATATAATGAACCAAGTTCGGAACGACCCACGTCGACTACCTCTTTAACATAAGGCACTTGGATACCCATGGTTCTCTCAATGTCGAAAGCAGCTTCGATTTTCCACAGTCCGATACATAACAGGATGCATACCACAAAGAATGACCAACCTATCTTACGTGGATTCCTTAACACCTTGTCGCTTAATGAAACAATTGCTTTTGTCCATCGAGTGTCGCTATCCTCCGTGAAATTTTCCATCGGACGCTGGTCTTTGCCGAACGACAGTAATAATGGAGTGATGATCAACGATGTCATCAACACGAAAAGAACGCTCATACTGCTGATGATTCCTACACAATGCATCGGACGGATAGGGATCGCAAGGAATGATAGCAATGATACCAACGTCGTGAATCCGCAGAAGAATACTGACCATCCGATTTCTTTGATGGTCTCAATAATTGCTTTGCGTCGTTCTCCGTGAATACGCATCCTGCCTCTGAAATATGAGAACAGATGGATATTATAGGCTATTGCCACGGCAAACGACAGAATCATCGGAATCATCAGTACAGTAGAGTCGACATACATCTGGGTCCATCCTGCGATACCGAACGTGATGAAAAGACCTCCTACAACAGAGATTATAGGAGAAATCACTCCTCTTAATGAACGTGTCATGCATAACATCACAACCATACATATTATAGTGGCAATCATCATCAGACGACCCATCTCCTTGCCGATATATACTGATTTGCAGTGTGTCACGTATGGCATTCCTGCTCCACGTGGGTTCAAGGATGCATATTCCGGTTTCTTTATTATATGTTCAACCTCTTCGCCAGTGATGATGTCAGGTGATACGGCCCCCTGTTTCTTCCAAACACTGTCTTTCGGGAATGTTCGCAGTTTCACCATGATCCAAGAAAGATCGCCATTTTGTGAAATCAGTTTTCTTGCCACATGCGGTTTGCTGTATGCTTTGGCTTTGATACTGTCCAAGGCTGCTGTTCCATTCTCGGGGATCTCGTCTGGCACAATCTGTTCGATGGTCATACCTTCGTCGCTGCCAACCATAAACTCGATATCTGTAAGAGATGTGACTTTGTCGGCATACGACAGACTGTCAAGCAATTCGTTCGACAAAGCACGCAGTGTCGTGAGATTCTCTTTTGTGAAATGGTTGTCACATTGGGTTAGAATTCCTACGTAATAATCGTTGCCGAAATGAGATTTGAACTCTTCTGTCTTTACCAGCATGGGATCATCTTCGATGAAATAATCATCAAACGATGTCTCCTTTACCATGCGTTTCATACCGATTACAGATACAATAAGTATCAGTACAAATGCGGTGAGTGTAATCCAACGTACACTCAGCAACCGTTCAGCGAATTTGCCGAACTGCTCGTTAATCTTTTCTATTTTCATTTTCTTGTAAATTATTTTGATTCATTATAGCTCTCCATCCTGTAAATTCAAATTGGATGTAATCTTCTATCGCCTTCCTTATTTCCTGAGAATTCAATTTGTGCTTGATGACTTCTGAGATGAATCCGAACATCCACACAATGTGCACATGATAGGTGAATGACGAGTGGGGCACACTGAATTCCGGATATTTGCTTTGGAATTTTTCCATGAACAGCAGCACTTGTTGAGTGCATTTTTCTGTGTATCCGTCGATGAATGTTTCAAGAGAGGAACCCTGAGATTTGTATAAAATCAGTTTTAATTCGTCGCGATAATTGTTGATCAATTTCATATACGCTTGTACGTGTTCGGCAATCATGCCGTCGTATTCACCGCAGGCATACATCATAAATTGTTCGTGGGCATTCTCATTGTGATGTTCATACATCATTCTTTCCAACTCTTTGATAAGCGGTGTCACAATATGCCTGAACAGTTCATCCTTACTTTCAAAGTAATTGTATATATTGCTCACACCGATGCCGACTTTGTCTGCTATGTCGCGCATAGATGTCTTTGTGTAGCCATTCTTAAGAAATACTGATTTGGCTTTCTCTACGATTTGTTCGTGTGTAAATTCCTTTTTGATTTGCATAGTTTTACTCATATAAAAACGAACGATGTTCCATTTTGTTCACAAAAAAAATAGGGTTCGCACTTCTGCGAACCCTATTCTTAATACTATGGCATCCTTATGGTTATTACAACTTCTCATGTTCATCCGTTTTGTTTTGTCAGTGCAAAAGTATTGCTTCATTTTACTATGCACAATGCCTAAAATTGATGATTCCTGATTGATGTCTAATCTTCCTTCACATATTTTACACTGTTCCAAGCCAGCAATAAACCGATGACAATCAGCATTGGCATGATGACATACTGTCCTGCAATGTCTGATGGCAATTCCATAGTGGCATGGAGAATGTTGAACAATGCAATTATTGTAGCCAATACTGCGTTTATGATCTTTGTCACTTTCGTCTCCCACATCGCACATAATATGCCGCAGGCAGGAATAAAGAATGAAATAAGCATCATAGACACTATCATGCCTTGGTCGACGTTTCCGTCTGTGGCTACTACAGCCATATTCTTGCCCCAAAACATTGGTAAAAAATCACAGATGGAGTGACATGCGAATCCGCAGGTTGTCAGCAGCCATAGAATAGAAATCTTAATATTTCTTGTCATAACGCATTACATTAAATTTGCGGCAAAGTAACAGCTATTGATGAGGCTGTACAATACCCAAAAATGAGCGTTTTGATGAACAAGACTCGTCTGCGGAAACAAGAGAATGCCTACTGAAGCCCTTCAATCCAGTCGTGCAAAAGCGTTTTCACTTCTGTCAGATTGTTTTTGAATTGAGACGACAATACTTCTGTATGATTATAATGCAGTATGTTTTCTCCGCCTGGATTAAGGATCTTATACATAAGACTCTCTTCTGGTTTTCCGCTCACGATACGCTTATATCCTTGTCCTGCCACACTCGACTGTGCATCGACGTCCACAAGATTTGCCGGAGGATTGTCGTCTGTGAGGTTCAGATTGCCTGCTGATCTTCCATTCGCTCCATGACACTGGATGCATGACACTCTGAAGATGCCTTGTTTGATACATCCGATCTCGTCGACGGAAATGTTTCCCAAGTCCATACGGATAGTGTCTTTGCCAGACTCGAATTCCTTGATGTCTATGCTGGCAAGAGTTAGAATACGTTTCCTTAGTTTGTTGGTGAGTGCCAGTTCTACGGTGCTTACCTCATTGGATAGATTGTCAAGAGTGATGCTTATCGACTGCCCATCCGTAATGCTTTCTGGTATCGCACGTTGTGTGATCGCATACTTGTTGTCGCCGGAAAAAGCGGCAACCGCAACTGTGTAGCTATCGCTCAGTTTATCAATGCCACTGATTGTCGCTGTGACTTTCACTGCTTTTCCACTGTCTCTGACGAAAATATCTTCGTCGTCGATATTGCCCGAATCACATCCCGTCAGCAAGAGACATAATGATGAAAGCAGGAATAAATTTCGTTTCATTATATTAACCACCATTTATAGTCTATTGATTTCCATTGATTATGTTAATCGCTTGTCTTCTTTTGTGGCGACGGAATTAGAAACTATACTGCAATTGTACCGTCGCACCATGTGTGGCGATGCCAAGGTCGTCGTTGTCTCTGTCAAGCTGGGTCTTGTGTCCCCAACGGCCAGTGTACTGGTACATGCCGGTGATCTTGAGATTATATTTGTTGATGTAGCAGTTCAACACAGCTCCAGGGGTGTTGAGGAATCCATCTTTGCTCGATCCGTTTCTGTCCATTATATCCCAGCGTAGACCTCCTTGGATGGAACTGTTGAAGAAGCATCCGATTTGAGCATATCCTCCCCAGTAATCCAACTCCTCGTCGATTTTCTGTCGCTCAGTGAATGAGACGTGCATCCAATAACCTTCGACACCAACAAACCAACGGTTGTATAGCATTGAGAACTCTGCTCCAAGACGACTGTCGTTTGTGCTCTCGCTTTCACTCTCCACGTTGATGCCTGCACTGACTCCAAACTCCATGCGTCGGCCAGTGAGCATACGGTTGTTTCCTTGCGTCTTCGGCATTTTTCCCCATGGCATGAATGTGAGTCGACCGGCATACAGAAGGGAAGGGATATGGTTGTCGTCAGACAATGTCTTTGTGGCTGTGTTCACTCCGCTGCCTGTGCCATTCCACAAACCTAGTTCGTAGTGCATCATCCATTCTTTCTTTAGATGGGCTGTGCCGTGAAACTCCAGACCGATATCGAATCCAGTGCCGATTGTAGGCCATACCGAATTGAGACTGTATGGCATGATGACAGTAGATGTCAGTGAGACGGGAAGGATAGGGAACAATGCCTCTCCCAAAGTAGTCTGTACTGCACTGAAGAAAGGAGTCTTCAGTTTACCTATTCTGAATCTTGCGGCGTCGTTTATCTTCGCGTCTACCCATCCTTGTTGCAAGATGTTTCCGCCCGACGCGGATGCATTTATACATAGGTTATAATCCACCCGTCCGAATGTCGTTCCTGTGAAACCAAGAATGGCGTATGGCATGGCGAAACCACTGTTCGCCACATTGTCTTGATTGTACGCTTTGTCTAATCCCTCGCTGTCATACCAGTTGAATTTTGCCTGTGTCTGTAGAAACAAGTATGGTTTGAACACAAAATTATCATTCTTGCTTTTTAATGTGAATCCACGGTTGTCTGCGATTCCGATAACTCCGTTTTCCATATCGATACTGTCGCTTGTGGATACTTCATTTGCTTTTTCAAATTCAATATTGCTTTGAGCCATTGCCGCTGCTGACCAACCCAGCATCAAGGCTATGAATATATTTCTCATAATGATTCCAAAAATTTTATTAATGCTAAACGATCTTCTTTTTTCATCTTTGAAAATATCTGACGTGAGACATAACCTTCTCCACCATGCCACATGATGGCCTCCTGAAGGTTGCGGGCACGTCCGTCGTGAAGGAAGTAGGTATGGCTGTTGACCAACGATTGCAGTCCTATACCCCATAACGGTGTCGTACGCCATTCGTTGCCCATCGCCAATCCGCTGCGATAGTTGTCGTTGAGGCCCACGCCCATAATCTCGCTACCCATGTCATGTAGGAGATAATCACTGTATGGATGGATTGTTTGTTTTCCAAGCCAAGGCAGTTCTGTGCCTGCCAGAAGTGTTGTTCCCCGTGGACGAGTGTGCAGGGTGGTCACATGACATAGATGGCATTTTGCCTCATGGAATTTTTCCTCTCCTATGGCGATGTATTCACGTTCTGAAATCTGTCGACCTTGGTATTGCACTTTTGTCGTAGTGCTGCCTAATCTGCGGGCTGGCACTCCAAGTCCCTGCATATAAAAATCAACATCTTCCATATCTTGTGTGGAGACTTCAAGACGGTCGTAAGTCAGACCCATCATGCTGCCTTCTTTCATCTGCGTCTGTCCTTCACAAATCTCTTCCGGATAACGGCTGTTTGTCGCACCCATGTCGCTCGAGAATCCAAGTTCCACGGTCAGGTCTTGATGCTGAGCCTTGTTGCCAGACAATCCAATGTCATAAACTCCACGTTCAGTCACATAATTACATCTTCCGCTGATTCCGTATTCTGGATAGTTGCTTTGTGCGGCAAGTCGTTTGATCTCATCTCTGTCGAGTGCCATCATCTGACCCATTCCCACATGTCTTAACGGTATTCTCACACTGCAGAACAGTTCGCTGGGATCAATCGGATCATCTGTGTCTCCATATTTGGCGTACCAATCGGTAATGGTATACTCTGGTCGTGCCAACTGGTATTTCTCTCCATCTGGAAACTCAAAATCTTCGTAGTGCCAACGACATTGCAGTTTGCCTTCCGCTTGTATTCCATAAATACTCTGGTCGTGAAGCACTCGTCCGTAATTCTGGAAAAATTGGCCGTTTTTCCTTGCCACATACACCAGCATGCTTGAAAAACCGTATTCTCCACTTCCATACACAGGAGTGCCATCTGCGTCTTGGCTGATCTGGGTCCACAAAGCAGGTTTTGTTCGTCCGGCATTTCTGTGGCATGATCCACATGAATATCCTGCGTACACTGGTCCCAAACCGGAAGATTGGGTCAGTGCGTCATCATATAGTTTGTCACCATGTGTAAAACGTTTACGGTTGGCGACATTCTCTGCCACCCATGGGGCATCCTGGTCGTATGCGAAACTGGAATTGTTGAACACTGTGCTGATTCCTGCCGATAACATATATCCTTCAGGTATATCAATTTTATCAATGTCATCAATTTCTTCGTCGCATCCCAACAGAAGGGGAGTCAGAGCTGATATAAGGAAATATTTACTTTTTGAGATATTAGCAATCATTTGCTTGTTTTCGTTTTGCTTGTCGTATATACACACATTCCTTGCCCTAAAAAAGGCAAGGAATCAAAGTGTAATTTTATTAACTAAAATTAATAAGTTCTTGGTTCTCCCATGTAGAACAATAAGAACTCAAGAGTATGAAAACCACGAACGTTCTGTGCTGCGCTGATTGTCTCGTCTTCTTCATCGAACTCACCTTCCCATTCCAACTCTTGGAAATTACCATTGTTCAGAATGTTTTTCAAAGCGGCTGCGTCCAATGGCCATGAGTCCATGTTAGGGTCAAGTCCAAGATCTGCAACTGGTCCGAAAAGGAATGCCTCGCTCATCTCCCATGGCTCACGAGCCTGCATCCATGCGTTGGCTGCCAACTCAAAGTTGGCTGAACTTGGATTGTTGGCAAGATTACGCACAGCTGTGTTTAGGGCGACGTTTCTTGTCACCAACAATTCGTATGTAGGCACAACCACCACGTCTACATAATTCTTGATGATTGGCTCCATCTCAGTCTCAGTGGCATTAAGCAAAGCAGGCTTGACCTTGTTGGTAAGTGTCGCCTCCAATGTAGCACAAGCTTTCTGTGCATCCACTACACTGCTGTTTCCGATATGGCTACGGAATGGTGCCGCCATACTCTTGATCGCATTGTATGCTGCTGAGATCTCATTCTTAGTCTGCTCGTACAAAGCATTGTTTTTTGCCTTCAAGTATGAAGCGATACTTGATGTTGCCTCCTTGCCATCTGTTGTGCCATTGAATGCATTGCGGATCGACAAGATGTTGTTGCTGTAGTCGTCGATCGAATGGTAGCTGTACCAACTCTCAACCGCATATACAGCTTCTGTGTATTTGCCAGCTTCCCATAGGTCGCGAGGCTCACCGATCTTGGCTGTTCCTACCTCGTTGGCGATATCCGCACAACCTTCGATGATCTGTTGTGCACATCCGATGTAGCTCGTGTAGTCCTTGCCAGCACCGGGATTCTTAAACTGGTCTGCGTATGAACCCAAACCTTTGTAGTCGGTTACCCAGGCATTTCTCAACGTCGTCGCATCTTTTGCTAACAGATTTGCCACCTGCACTGCATATTGTGTCCAGTTTGTTACATTCTCTGATGTGACTAATGTGCGATCCTCGTTGATCTCTGCGTTTGCTGTTCCTTCTGGAATGCCATTTGATTCTGGTTCGTCATCTTTACATGATCCCAAAAACATTGTTGCCAATGCGGCAACACTAATCAGTACGGCTTTTTTCATATTATACTATTTTTATTGTTTTTTTATTTCTTTGAAAACCAGTTGACGAAAGCAATGCCGATAGCGAACTCGTTTTCGTCGTTGTATTTGCCATCACCTATTTTACGACTTGTGTAGTCTGCTTTGACCACGAGATATGGCAACGGCTTGTAGTTGAGGCCTACAGTCCACATCGATGTCTCCAATCTGTCGTCTGCCACAGCATTTTTCACCTCCTTCTGAGTGTTGTAATATTCGTAACGCACAAACGGAGTAAAGTCGAGATTGCGATTGTTCTTGAACAATGGCTTCATTCTGAATCCAAATTCAACTCCATAATCCACAGCCTTGTTTGCGATTGGTGCGGTACGGCTGTATGGCGATTTGTTGCTTAGCATCACATTTTTTGAGCTCAGCAAATCACTGTTGCCAAGATTGCCTTGCAGGATATTCGCACGAGTCTCAATCCACTTGTTGCGGTATTTGAGATCCACGTTCCAGATAGTCACCGGAGCTTCGAAATTGTAGGTGTTCGGTTTATCACTGTTGGCTGCCACATCATCACAATAGTATAATGACGCACCCAACCTTAATCCTGGGATGCCAGTGTATTCCAATCGAGTAGCGTATGCCGGACATGTGAAGTTGTCCCCTTCAAACATTCCTTGGTTGGCCTTTCCTGCCCAGTTGTTTCTGTTGAATCCGTTGGCATTCAATCCTGTGATCACCATTGCCTGATATCTGAAACTTGCCCATCTGCGTCCAAACTGACCAAACACCTGTAATCCTGTTTCATGCCATGTGCTTGGAAGCATAGTCGTCTCTCCCTCTGGACGTACGGTGCCGAAAAAGTTGATAGGCTCATGGTGTGAATTGGTTAATCCTACAGGGACAACCATGTGACCAGCCTGTATATTAAAATGATTGTTAAGATGATAAGTCAGATGGAATTGCTCGACGGCAACTTCTCCTCCTTTCTCCATCTCCACCTCGTATTCTCCATTCTCTGTATTTTCCAGTTCGTATACCTGACCGCTTCCTCCGTATTCAAACTCGACCTCCATTCCTAACCAGAATCTCTCGTTGAATTTGACGTCGCCAGCAAGAACCATACGTGGGATACTTATTGTATTGCGTCTCACTTTGCTGTTTCCCTCGCTTGTGCCATTAAAACGGTTGATGCCATAATCCTTGAAGTTGGCGAGCATCTCACCGTATCCGCCTATGCGATAATGTTTGAAACTGTCGTACTCGGTACTGTCTGTGTTCCATTGTGCTGAAGCAGTGCCGGCAATCATGCTTACTGCTGTCAAAAGAAACGTTTTTTTCAGTGTCATAATTTGTCTATTTTTCGGGTGCAAAATTACTTCTAAACAATACTCTGCATCAATACGCAAAAATGGGTAAAAATCAACCGTTCGCTGCTACCTATATATGGGTACGCACCGTCTACTTAATTCTCTTTTTTTCAAATTTTATCTTTCGCATACCTTATTGTTGGTATCTGCCGATGTGAGGGAATACCTAAAAATGTGTATTGTGGAATGGAGGAAAAGAAAGTGATACCAATAAATGGATGACATAATGAAATCTCTTCTACATTTTTTTGCAAAAATCTGCGTGTAGGACTGAGCAAAAACTGTAATTTTGTTAGAAATAGATAAATCAAAATGATTCCAATATTTTCTGCATCCCAAGTTAAATCTCTTGACGCACAGGAGATTGCCGTTGAAGGTATCACATCTTTCGACCTTATGCGTCGTGCCTCGTCCGCTTTATATTCAAGATTGACGGAATTGATGGCGAATAGATCAGACCGCATCGTCGCTGAAATGCCTAAACGAAGGTTTGTCGTTCTGGCATCAGGCGGAAACAACGGTGGAGACGCTCTCTGTGTGGCGGATATGCTACGCTCTGATTATGAGGTCGTGGTATTCTATATAAAGGTGAGCGACCGTCAGACTGCTGACTTTGCCCAGGCGTATGCCAATGTGAAGGATTATATAGATATATATGAGATCTCTTCCGTCGACGATATTGAAAAAATGAGGCCATTTTTGCAGAAAGAGAATCTTTGGCTGATCGACGGATTGCTTGGATCTGGAATCAACAGGGTGGTGAATAAGGATTCGTTTCTTGGCAATGTGATCGATTTTGTGAATGGGGAGCGACGTGGGGATTCGATTCTTGTCTCCGTGGATCTTCCGTCCGGACTCATGGGAGAGGATCGTGAACTCTCCGATTTGTCCCGTTCGATCATCCGTGCCGACCACACCATCTGTTTGCAATATCCGAAGATGTCTACGCTGATGCCAGAGAGCGAGCGTTATGTCGGCGATATGTGTTGGGTGGATTTTGATATGAGATTGATGAAAGAGGGCAGGGGCGACGTCGGGAATATGTTGCAACACTCTGATTTTGATATAAGACGACGTCCGAAGCACGGACATAAGGGCACATTCGGAAAAGGATTGTTTGTGGCTGGAAGTCAGGAGATGCCTGGAGCTTGTATGCTGGGATCCAAAGCCGCGATGCGAGGCGGATTGGGAATGCTCTACGTCTTCACACATAAAGATGTCAAGCCTTATCTCATCAATTATCTTCCGGAAGCGATATGCAAAACGTATGATGCAGTCGACACGAATGCTCTCGACTCACTCAGCCATCTGCTTGCTACGACCGATGCTGTGGCTGTCGGACCTGGGCTTGGCACGTCAGGTGATTCCAAAACATTGGTGGAGATGGTTGTCAATGCTGCCTCTGAGAAAACACTGCTCCTCGACGCAGATGCGTTGAATATTGTTGCTGCCGACAGCAAATTGATGGAAATCCTACCGTCTTCTACAATAATAACACCTCATCCAGCCGAATTCCAGCGACTTTTCGGGAAATGCGCGAATCGTATGGAGATGATCGACCGACAGATGGAAATGGCAAAAAAACACAATATTATTATTGTGTTGAAAGGAGCGTATACCACAATCACAGATGGCAACACATTGTTTTTCAATCCTACAGGTAATTCAGGCATGGCCACAGCAGGTTCAGGAGATGTGTTGACAGGAATAATCCTTTCGCTACTGTCGCAAGGATACGAACCATACGAAGCCGCCAAACTAGGCGTTTTCCTTCATGGAAAGGCAGGTGACGTCGCCGCATCCAAATATGGCGAACCATCAATCCTCGCATCAGATATGATAGAATTCATAATGCGTAATGCATAATTCGTAATTGTTGGGAAAATCCATGCATCTGGTGAATCCAACCCTCTCGTAGAGACGCACGGACGTGCGTGTCATGATTAATTCATAATTCATAATGCATAATTCGTAATTGTTGGGGTATTATCCACGCATCTGGTGAATCCAATCCTCGTAGAGACGCACGGACGTGCGTGTCTTGGTCAATTCATAATTCATAATGCGTAATGCATAATTGTTGGGAAAATCCA
>JAEEGL012146329.1_pt1 | contig 40047 bp, 43 predicted proteins | sample 9134231 | NCBI WGS metagenome assembly JAEEGL01 (sample SAMN16246548, study PRJNA631951) | gut metagenome | biome: gut microbiome; feature: rumen; material: fiber-attached | host: Bos | place: Iran: Karaj | collected 2018-10
ATGAGCTTTACGCAAAAGTAATCGACGAAGACGGCGATGAAGTCGAATTCATGCTCTATCCCATCGGGGAAAACGAGTTCGGCAGGAAGGGCGGGATGCTCAAGTTGACCTTCGGTGACAACTGTGTGGCGTACGACGATCTCGCCTGCAAAAAGCTGTAAGCATCATTTTACAAATACTACGTTTTGGATAAGGATTTTTGATCGGGAATCATATTGTCGCAAAGGCCGAAGGATTGGAGATCAATCCTTGCAGTTTTGCGCAGAAATCAAAGAAGGAAACAATTCATGGATAATATTCAAATTCGGTTGGAAAGAGAGACCGATTACAGACGGGTGGAGGAACTGACCCGAAACGCTTTTTGGAATGTATACAAACCGGGTGCTGACGAACATTACTATGTTCATATGATGAGGAATCATCCCGACTTCATCCCGGAATTGGCATTCGTTTTGGAAAAGAATGATGAAATCATAGGCAACATCATGTATACAAAAGCCTGGCTTGAGGACGAAAAAGGGTACCGAAAAGAAATCGTATCCTTCGGGCCGCTGTGCATAGCTCCCGAGTTCCAAAGACAGAAGTTGGGCAAGCAATTGATCGAGGTTTCTTTCGATGCGGCACGTAAAATGGGATATGATGTGAATGTGAATTTCGGTAACCCTGGTAACTACGTCAGTCGCGGCTTTGTCAGCTGCAAAAAGAAAAACGTCAGCTGCTTTCAAAGAGGGAACTACCCGACGGCACTGCTCGTCTGTGAACTGATACCCGGCGTATTGGATGGCAAAGAGTGGCTGTTCATCCCGAGTACGGCAGCCGATTGCTGTGAGGATACGGCAGCCGTGGAAGAGTTCGATCGGACTTTCCCGCCCAAGGAGAAAAAATGGATGCCAAGTCAGGAGGAATTCTACATATATAGGAATTCTTCCGTGATCCGGTGATCCGGTTCATCAGATAAGAAAGAGGTTAAGAGTGGGCTCACTTTTCAAAGACAAACCTTTGTTGCGTGACAGACTGATCTATCTGGCGGTTTTCATTATCCTGCTGGTGGCTGAGATCCTGATCGGCCTCTATGTCCATGATTCATTCATCAGACCCTACTTCGGGGATACTTTGGTGGTGATTCTTCTATGGGCATTGGTGCGGATCATCATCCCGCGAAAAGCCGTTTGGCTCTCGGGAGCGGTCTTCGCTTTTGCAGTTCTTGTCGAGCTGTCTCAATTGATCCCTCTGGTGGATCTGCTGGGCATCCAAAATCAGCTCATTCGTGTTTTGATGGGGACTTCGTTCGCTTTCGGAGATATTTTGGCCTACGCAGCAGGGTGTATTATCACTGTAGCGATTGACCTTCTTGTTCTCAAAAAAAGGAAAGACAGCGAGTCGAATATGTCACCGGGCAGCTAACCGGTACGGAAGAATTAGAAAGAAACTAAACGACGGTATGATATTATTTCTCAATGCTTGTGTGCGGCCGCAATCCAGGACCAAAAAGCTGGCAGATCGAGTGCTGGCAAAATGCGGACAGCCTTACCAGGAACTCCGGTTGGCGGATTTGCCATATCCGGTAGTCGACGCGACCTATCTTTCTGCCAGGGACGATCTGATTGCCCGACAAGAGTTCAATCATCCCATGTTCGAATGGGCGAATCAATTTGCCCAGGCTGAAGAAATCGTCATAGCTGCCCCTTATTGGGATTTTTCTTTTCCCGCGGTATTGAAACAGTATTTGGAGCAGATCAATGTCGTGGGTATCACGTTTAAATATACAGCAGATGGCCGACCCGTGGGATTATGCCATGCTGCCAAACTGACATATATCACGACGGCGGGAGGGCTCTTCTGCCCGGATGATTTCGGATTTGGATATGTGCAGACGCTTGCTCGATCCTTTTACGGGATCCCCGACGTGACATTGATCAAGGCCTCCGGCCTGGATATCGATGGTGCAGATGAGGATGCGATTCTAGAAAAAGCACTCCTTGAATCCGGTTTCTAACGGCTAGGATATTAGTTTTCATAGACAAAGTGGGCTAGCGCAGCATTTTCAGCAAGGCATGACAGAAACAGCAAAGATCCCAGAGAAAGGAATGTATGAGACCTGTTTTCGAACGCATCAAGTTCATGATTGCTGTGATTCTGTACGGCACGATCGGGATGTTTCTCCGGTTTGTCGACATGCCCAGCGAATCTGTAGCATTTTTTCGCGGAGTGATCGGCGTTCTGACCATTCTGCTTTTCAGGCTTCTGAAGCGTGAAAAAATCGATTTTTCTGCAATCAGGAAAAATCTTGTTCTGCTTTTGGTTTCGGGCATCGCGCTGGGGCTGAACTGGATATTCCTTTTTGCTGCATATGTCAATACCACGGTGGCAATCGCGAGCCTATGCAACTATATGGCTCCCGTCATCGTTTTGGTCCTTTCACCTTTCGTGTTGAAAGAAAAACTGGATATCCGGAAGATACCCTGCGCTGTTGCGGCTTTCATCGGCATCATATTGGTTTCTGGGATCATCGGCGGTGAGGTCGGGAGTCCTGCGGGCATCGCATACGGACTGCTGGGCGCCTGCTGTTTTGCCGGCATCGTGTTCTGCAACCGGCGTATGAAGGAAATCGATGCCATGGATCGCGCCACGGTTCAGCTGGCGCTCTCTGCTCTCACAATTCTTCCGTATCTGCTGATCCGCAACGGAGGCTGTTTTCCTCTGCCGGACGTTCAGTCACTGTGGATCGTACTGATGCTGGGCATTTTGCATACAGGTGTTGCATACTGCTTGTATTTTAGCGGAATGGCCGCGCTTCCCGTGCAGACGGTGGCTATCCTGGGCTATCTGGAACCTGTCGTTTCTGTTCTGTGTTCGGTCATCTTTTTGCAAGAAATGATGGGCTGGACGGGATGGCTAGGCGCTGCTTTGATCATCGGGGCTGCTCTGATCAGCGAGCTGATACCACAAAAAAGGGCTATTGGCGAAGATTCAGACAAAGACGGGAGTTGATCATTCGAATGGAAATCACTGTGAAAAAGATGGAAACCAAAGATGAGATCCTGGGAAAGGCTTTCGTTCATTGGACTTCATGGCATGAGACCTATTCGGGTCTTGTCAGGCAGGATTATCTGGACAAATTGACGCTGGAAAAGTGCGAAGTGATCGCCTTTCAGTGGCCGGACGGCATTCTCATCGCCAAAGACGGGGACAAAGTGATCGGTTTTGTCGGATACGGGGCCAGTAGGGAAGATGCGGATGCCGGAGAGATTTTTGCGATCTACGTTTTGTCCGCATACCACGGAACAGGTGTGGGACAAATGCTGCTGTCTGCAGGTCTGGAGCAGTTGAAAAAATTTAAAAAGATCAGCCTTTGGGTGATAGATGAGAATATGAGGGCAATCCGGTTTTACCGGAAGAATGGATTTACGGAGACGGGCGAGAAGACCGATCATCAGAATCTGGGAGCGACTGTCATCAGAATGCTGCTGGACAAGCAGACATGATACGCAGAAGCCCGAAATGGTTAGAAAAAAGGAATCAAGATGAGTAAACGGATAGAAATCGTCAAAGATTTTTACGGTCGGTATGACGAAGAGACCAGGCTCGACAGGACCCGGAGAGGTCAACTGGAATATTTCACGACCATGGCATACATCCATCGGTTTGTGGTCCCGGGCTCACGCGTTCTGGAAATCGGAGCCGGGACCGGCAAATATTCGATCGCCCTGGCCCGCGAGGGTCTGGATGTCACGGCTGTGGAACTGCTGGAGAGCAATCTCAAAGTCCTAAGAGAAAAAGGCAAAGGGGTCGATCATCTGAAGTCGTTTCAGGGAGACGCTACAGATCTTTCACAATTCGAAAGCGATTCTTTCGACGTCGTCCTCGTCTTCGGTCCCATGTATCATCTGTATGATCCGCGGGACGTGGACAAGGCTATCGACGAGGCCGTTCGGGTCACTAAGCCCAACGGAACGATCCTTGTCGCTTTTCTTTCGGTATATGCGATCATGTACGCCAACTATTTTTGCAACAACTGGGCAGAAGGCGAGAAAGAAAACTATTCGTCCGATTATCAGGTCCTTCATTTCGAAGAGCAGCTATTCACCGGTTATGATGTGCAGGAGTTCGAGGCTCAGTTCGAGCACAAACCGGTAAAGCGGCTGACGACCGTCAGTGCGGACGGCGTGCTGGAAATCGCACAGGAACGTCCGGATTTCGCTTTTTCGGACGAAGATTTCGAAGCTTTCAAAAAGTGGCATCTGGCTTTTGCCGAAAAAAGGGAACTGCTGGGGTCATCCAATCATTTGCTGCTGATCTGCCGGAAAACCAGCCAGGCTTGACGGATCAAACAAGGAGAATATCATGGCAAACAAAATTAAATTTGATGAAAAATACTGTCTGGAGGTCTTCGAAAAACTCGTCGCTTGCGACAGTACGACAGGAAAGTGCGAAGATATCGAAAAACTGGTCGCTGACATGCTGGATCAGTTGGGTTATCCTTATCAGCGCATCCATAAAGGCGGCATCATCGCCGATTTGGGCGGTGAGGGTAATCCGCTGGTCGTGACCGGACATCTTGACGATATCGGGCTGATGGTCAGACATCTCAATGCGGACGGAACGCTGAAAGTCGTCTCGGTCGGAGGACTGTATGCCTTCTACTGCGTGACCGAGAACGTCCGGATCTATACCCGGGACGGAAAGATCTATACGGGAACGATCTGCCGCACGCCGAGTTCGATCCACGTGACTGAGGATGAACTCAGGAAAAACATAGCGGATTTTGAGAAAAACACCTGTATCGTTCTCGACGAGGACGTGAAGTGTGCAGAAGACGTTGCCCGCCTCGGTATCGAAACAGGGGATTTTATCGCGCTTGAGCCGCGGTTTACGGTCAGCAACGGCTATATCAAATCCAGATTCGTGGATGACAAGGGAGCGGTTGCTCTGATGTTCGCAGCCCTCAAGCAGTTCAAAGAAAACAAGATCGCATTGCCCCGCAAAGTCTATTTCTATTTTGCGGAATACGAGGAGATCGGACACGGCACGACCGTCCTTCCTGACGGCGTATCGGATATTCTGGCCATCGACATCGCGCCGACCGGTCCGGAGCAGACCTCGGACGAGAAAAAAGTCTCGATCTTTGCCAAAGATTCCCGTTATCCTTATCACAATGAGATGACGAACGAACTCAGGCAAACGGCCATAGACAACAATATCGATTACGTCATGGATGTCTTCACGCCCCACTACGGAACGGACTGTGACGGCAGTATTGCCGCCGGATATGACGTCAGACATGCTGCCATCGGCTTCGGCACAGCAAACAGCCACGGCTACGAACGCACCCACGTGGAAGGATTGAAGCAGACATTCGATCTGCTGACTGCTTTCCTCCTCAAATGAAGAAAATATTGATCACGGCGTTCGATCCTTTCGGAGGCGAATCGATCAATCCTTCTCAGGAAGCGGTCGCCAGGATCCCGGCAAGGATCGGAGACAGCCAAATCGTCAAACTGACAGTCCCTACTTCCTTTGCCCGTTCCTTCGAAACGGTCCGGTCTGCCATAGAAAAAGAGAATCCGGATTATGTTGTCATGGTCGGACAGGCAGGCGGACGGACCGAGATCACGCCCGAGAAGCAGGCCTTGAACAGGATCGACGCCAGGATCCCGGATAATGACGGATTCCAACCGAGCGGACAAACGATCATAGCAGATGCTCCGGAAGCATATCAATCAACTCTTCCCGTCGAACAGTTCGTCCAGGCTTTGTCCGATTCCGGCGTGCCCGCGCGTCTGTCCGAAACGGCCGGCGCGTTCGTATGCAATTATTTGTTCTTTCGTGTTATGGACTACTTGAAAGCCGACAGTCACACAAAAGCGGGCTTCGTTCACATTCCGTACGAGACCGGACAACTACAGGGCAAACCAGACGCTTTTGCGATGCCGATCGAGGAGATCGTCCGGGGTCTGGAAATCATGATCCGTGTCCTTAAAAAAGGATCAGAAAGGGGATAAACCGTGAAAGATTTTACTTTTTACACACCGACAGAAATCGTCTTCGGCAAAGATGCCGAGAGCAAAATAGGCTCTTTGACCGCCAGATACGGGAAAAAAGCTTTTCTTGTATGCGGCATGGGCAGCGCTTTCACTTCCGGCTTGATGGACGTCATCGAAAAAGGTTTGAAAGAAGCCGGGATTGAGTTTCTTGTTTTCCCCGGCGCACGTCCCAACCCCACACTCGCACATGCTGAAGAAGGCGTGAAAAAGGCAAGCGCTTTCGGCGCGGATATCATCATCGGGATCGGCGGGGGTAGTGCCATCGATACGGCAAAAGCCATCGCTCACGGTACGGCCAACCCCGGTCTCTCCCTGTGGGATATCTGGACGAAAAAAGAACCGCTGGAACGTTCTTTGCCGGTCGGAGCCGTCCTGACAATGCCCGCAGCGGGCAGTGAAATGAGCGATTCCGCCGTCCTGACCAACGAGTCGATAGGGAAGAAAGCGGGCATCAACACCGTCTTCAACCGATGTGTGTTCGCGGTCGTGAACCCGCAAAGAGGCGCCAGTCTTCCTTCCTATCAGCTGGCTGCCGGCATCACCGATATCATGATGCATACTCTAGAACGGTATTTTATTCCGGAAAGCTGTGCAGAGCTAACGGACGAGATTGCCGAAGGATTGCTTCGGACCGTGATCCGGAAAGGCCCTGCCGTATTGCAGAACCCGGATGATTATGACGCCATGTGCGAGATATTCTGGGCATCCAGCCTTTCGCACAACAATCTCACAGAGTGCGGAAGGGACAAAGACTTTTCCGTTCATAAACTCGGCCATGCGCTGTCCGCAAAATACGGCATGACTCATGGCGCTTCACTGGCTGCGGTCTGGGGTTCATGGGCCTCGACCGTCATGCCTTACTGCGTACCCAGATTCGAAAGATATGCTGAAAAAGTCTGGGGCGTTCGGGGGAAAACCCCCGAAGAGACCGCGCAGGAAGGGATCCTTTTGACGGTCCGCTTCTTCGATCTTATCGGGATGCCTACTTCACTGAGCGGCGCAAAATTGTCCCCGTCTGACAGTGAATTGAAAGAACTGGCCCTGGATGCGACCATGAACGGAACGGTCCGGCTGGGCAGGATCATCCCGCTGGATACGGAAGCGGTTTTGAAAATTTTTAAAAAATCTTTATAAAATTGCCCGATTGGGTCTTGAACTCTTGTTCGAATGTGTTATAAAATATATTATTGAGTTTATGGACCCGCTTTTTCCCGGGTCAAGAGGTCTCTATGTTCGAACTGGTTCAGATTTCATCCCTTTGCTACTATTTCCGCTCTCCTGCCAAAATCGGGCTGGTCCGGCTGAATGAAAAGGACGTCTGCCTGATCGACAGCGGGAACGACAAGGACGCGGGGAAAAAAGTCAAACAGACTTTGGATGAAAAGGGCTGGAATCTCAAGGCGATCTACAACACGCATTCCCATGCGGATCACGTGGGTGGAAACAGATTTCTGCAGGAGAGGACAGGCTGTCAGATCTTTGCCCCGGATATCGAGGTCACCCTGACCAATCATCCCGAACTGGAGTCCGCTTTTCTGTACGGCGGGAATCCGCTGCCCGAACTGAGGCACAAGTTCCTGCTGGCTCAGCCCAGCCCGGCCGAACTTCTGACTGAGGATAAACTTCCTGATGGCTTTGAGATCGTTCCTTTGAACGGACATGCTTTTCGGATGGTCGGATACAGAACGCCGGACAACATCGTTTTTCTGGCCGACGCACTGTCCGGTGAAGAGACACTCGAAAAATACAAGGTCAGTTACCTGTTTGACGTCGAGGCGTATCTTGAGACATTAAACCGGATCAGCACTATGAGAGCCGATCTGTTCGTGCCTTCACACGCGCCCGAATGCACTGAAATATCAGACCTGGTCCGGAAGAATATCGATTCCGTTCACGAACTCTGCGACCTATTTTGCACCATGTGCAAAGAGGGAATCAGTTTCGAAGATCTGCTGGCGCATGTTTTTGACCACTTCGGCATGGTTATGACTTATGAGCAGTATGCATTGATCGGATGCACGCTGCGGTCCTATCTGACTTATTTGAAGTCAAAGAACCGGATCAGCTCAGCTTTTGCGGAGAACAAGCTGATCTGGTCTGCGACTTGATCCGGTTACTGTAAAATCCACACTTAAGGAGATCCTATGACAAGAAAACGGTGGTTGCTCTACTCGGGAATTCTGTTTCTCGTATTTATCATATTCACTGTTCTGATCAAGACCGTCGACGTGCAGACCATAGGTCCCGAGAACTCGTCTGTCGGTTTTGCGACCCTCAACGGCGCTTTCCGGGATTGGATCGGAAGCCGGATCATTTGGTATGAGATCACTCAGTTCGTCGGTTATATTTCCCTTTGTACCTGCATCGTTTTTGCCGCGATCGGTTTTTATCAGATGGTTCGCAGAAGAAGCATTCTGAGAGTGGATTACCCCATCCTCGCTCTGGGCGTATTCTATGTCGTCGTTCTGCTGGTCTATATTCTGTTCGATTTCGTGCTGTCCATCAATTTCAGACCCATCATCATCGATGCTGCCAAGGGACTGGAGCGTTCTTATCCGTCCTCTCACACGATCCTGGCCTGCACGTTGTTCGGAAGTACCTACATCGTTGCAAGGACATATATCCGGAGAAGGACATACCGTCTCCTCATGGCGGCAGGCTTTGCCGCGCTCGCAGCATTCATCATCATAGGCCGGATCATTTCCGGTGTTCACTGGCTGACCGACGTTATCGGCGCAGTGCTGTTGAGCGCATCGCTTTTGTGTCTGTTCCTGGCTTTCTATCGCCCGGGTCTTCTGCCTTGGCCTATCGCCAAAAAGGACAAGACTCAGCCCGAAAAGAATGAGCAAACAGCAACAGACGATCTCTCACCCGAAGATGCAGATCCAAAAACCGAATCCTAAGAATCGCGGGACACCGAAAAACCGGTATCCCGCCTTTTCTTTGCAGGGTCAGGATGCCGCGTTTCTCTTTCAAGCCAAAAAATGAAAGCATCGGCTTGAAATCGTCAGTGAAAAAATATATAATAAAGAGTGATAATGAGTTATACGGATCCAACCGGAGGCCAATCATGTTTTCAATCGCAGTTCAGACGGGCGGTCTGGAAGAAATATATGGCATAGACGGGGCTTATCGAGCCGTCCAAGAGGCTGGTTTCGATGCCGTTGATGCCAATGTAGACCACGTCTTCCCGCCCAAAAACATCAAAGACCACGTCATACCGGAAGTGCTGGCTCCCGGAGTGTCCGAGACCGGATTGGCAGCCTATTTCAGACAATACAAAGACGCGGCCCGAAAATACGGGCTGGTCAATTATCAGGCTCATGCACCGTTTCCGTCCTGCGAAAAGGGCGACGAGGATCCGGTGTGGAACGATTTTTTGCTGGAGATGCTGAAAAAGGTCATCAAAGGCTGTTCGGAAATGGAATGCGGTCAGCTGATCGTCCATCCTTTTTTCGGCGATTATGCCCACACGGTATCGCGTGAAGAGGAATTCAAATATAATATCGAGCGCTATATGGCGCTTGCGGAAACAGCCAAACGGTACGGTGTCGTCATCAATCTGGAAAACATGTTCACGGGCCGGAAAGGAAAGGTGTACGCCTCTGTCTGCAACGAGGGTCAGAGCGCTGCCCACTATGTGGACACGCTGAATCAGCTGGCCGGTGAAAAGCGATTCGGTTTCTGCCTGGACGTGGGACACGCCACGCTGGTCGGGTTGGATATCAAGCGCTTTATGGAGGATCTCGGAGACCGAATCACATGCTTCCATGTGCACGATAACGACGGGATCAACGATCTGCATCAGGCTCCCTATACCGGAAAGACCGACTGGGACAGATTCGTTGAAGGACTGAAAGAGATCCGTTTCGATAAAACAGTGAGTTTTGAAACGTTCGCAGCAGTCGGGACGGTCCACAGAGAACTGGTCCCGCAGACGCTGCGCTACATTGCAGCCTGCGGCAGGCTTTTTGACCGCCTGGCCAGTCAATAATATTGGTATACTAATTGCCCAAAGGGCAGGAGATAAAGATATGAGAATAGCCATTCTGGGATATGGCAACCTGGGACACGGCGTGGAGTGCGCCGTCCGACAGAACGAAGACATCACTCTTTCCATGATTTTTACGCGCAGAGATCCTGCTTCCGTCAGCCCTGTGACAAAAGGGCTGCCCGTCTACGATGTCCGGGAAATCGAATCCCATCTTTCTGAATTCGATGTGCTGATCATCTGTTCCGGAAGTGCCACGGATCTGCCGGAACAAACGCCTAAATATGCAAAACTGACTCATGTCGTGGACAGTTTCGACACGCACGCACGGATCCCCGAGCATTTCGATGCCGTGGACCGGGCAGCCCGTTCAAGCGGTCACGTCGCGCTGATTTCCTGCGGGTGGGATCCGGGCATGTTTTCTCTGAACAGACTGTATGCCAACTCCATCCTGCCGGAAGGACAAACCTATACGTTCTGGGGACGCGGAGTCAGCCAGGGTCATTCGGATGCGATCCGGAGGATCCCCGGCGTCAGGGACGGAAAACAGTATACGATTCCTGTCGATAGTGCTTTGGATGCCGTTCGGAGCGGATCCAATCCTGAACTGACGACCCGTCAGAAACATACCAGAGAATGCTTTGTCGTGCCTGAAGAGGGGGCGGATCTTGCGCTCATCGAGAAGACGATCAAGGAAATGCCCAACTATTTTTCGGACTACGATACGACCGTGCACTTCATCACCGAAGAAGAACTCAAGGCCCACCACAGCGGCATGCCGCACGGAGGCTTCGTCATCCGCACGGGCAGGACCGGATTCGACAAAGAACATAGTCACGTCATCGAATACAATCTGAAACTGGACTCCAATCCCGAATTCACCGCAGGCGTGCTCGTGGCTTTCGCCAGGGCCGTCTGGAGATGCGCGTCTGAAGGACAGCGGGGCTGCAAGACCGTTTTCGATATCCCTCCCGCCTATCTCAGCCCGCTGGACGGTGCCGAACTGAGGAAGAACTGGCTATGATGCAGGGTATTGACGTCTCTTCCTGGCAGAAAGAGATCGATTTCGAAAAAGTCAGAAATGCAGGGATCGAGTTTGTGATCATCCGGGCCGGATACGGCCGTGTCCCGGAAAACAAGGACAAGTATTTCGAAGACAACTACCGAAAGGCCAAGGCGGCCGGGCTGAAAGTCGGCGCGTATTGGTATTCATATGCCGACACAGTCGAGGCGGGTTACCAGGAAGCCCGGGTTTGTCTTTCGGCCATTGCCGGCAAAACGTTCGATTTTCCCGTTTTCTTCGATCTGGAGGAAAAAGTCCAGTTCGAACAGGGAAGAGACTTTTGCGACAAGTTGGTGCTTGCCTTCAACGATACGATCGCCGCAAACGGATACGCCCCGGGCCTGTACTGCTCGACATACAAACTCAACGAGTTCGTCTCGAAAGAAGTTGCAGGCAAATATGCGCTTTGGGTCGCACACTGGGCCGAAAAATGCACATATGAGATGAATCCCATAGGGATCTGGCAGTATTCTTCCGACGGACATGTGGACGGAATCGAAGGACGCGTAGACATGGATAAGGCCTATGTCGACGATCCGTCGGAGCTTTTGCATAAACACTGAAATCATTAAGAAATAAGGGGGTACGATGAAAATTCTGTTTGTCTGTCTGGGCAACATCTGTCGGAGCCCCATGGCCGAATTCATATTGAAAGATCTGATCGCGAAAAGCGGATTGAAAGGCCATTATTCCGTTTCGTCCGCTGCGACGAGCGATGAAGTGATCGGGGATCCGGTCTATCCGCCCGCCGCGGAGACGCTCTCCGCTCACGGGTTGGACTGCTCCGGAAAAACCGCCGTTCAGTTTCAGAGGAAGGATTACGGCGAATATGATCTGATCGTGGCGATGGAACGTTCCAACGTCCGCCAGTTGATCAAAACCGTAGGGAGCGATCCCTATGAAAAGATCCGGCTGCTTTTGAGTTTTGCCGGAGATCCGGGAGACATCGCAGATCCCTGGTACACCCGGGATTTTGAGAAGGCCTACCGGGAAATCTATAAAGGTTGTGAAGGAATCATACGCTTGCTCAAAAAGCGTGAGAAAGGAAAATGAGTTTGAACATTTTCAAAAAAGCTAAAGATTCATGGGAGAGCAGAAGCCTGTCTGCGATTGCATTATTGTCTCTGGGCTTTCTTTCCATGATTCTGATCGGAGCGCTTTTGCTCACTCTGCCGTTTGCTTCTGCAGAGGGCAAGAGCACGAATTTTCTGGACTGTTTGTTTGTATCGACGAGCGCCTCCTGCGTGACCGGACTGGTCCCTTTTGACACAGGTCTTCACTGGTCCATGTTCGGGCAGGTCGTGATCCTTGTTCTGATCCAGATCGGCGGATTGGGTTTCATGACGCTCATCACGTTCGTGGCGATGCTGTTCCGCAGGAACATCAGTTTGTACAGCCGGACGATCGTCATGCAGTCCGCAGGCACATATTCGATCGGCGGTGTCGTCCCGCTGATGCGCAGGATCATCATCGGAACCCTCTTCTTCGAGACGGCCGGTGCGCTGGGCATCATCGCACTTCTGTGGGACAAGATGGGGAAAAAGGCGATTTGGTACGGGATCTTCCATTCCGTCAGCGCTTTCTGCAATGCCGGATTCGACATCCTGGGTCCGGAAGGAAGTTCATCGATCTCGATCTGGGCGTCAGACTGGAGGATCCTGCTGATCCTTTCCGCTCTTATCCTGATCGGCGGTGCAGGTTTTTTGGTCTGGAGCGATCTGTGGCAATCCAGATTCAGATGGAAGCGGCTTCATTTTCATTCGAAGATCGTTCTGACGTTTTCGCTCGTTCTGGTCGTTGTGCCGACAGTCCTGTTTTTCTTCTCGGAATTTCAGCCCTGGAACGATGCGGGACCGTATGCCTCGCTGAGCCTGAAAGATAAGATTTTTAACTCGTTCTTCATGGCTGTCAGCCCGAGGACGGCCGGCTTTTCCACAGTGGATCTGTCCGAGCTGTCGGTTCCGGGCAGAACGATGACGACCGTGCTGATGTTCATCGGAGGCAACTCGGGTTCGACGGCCGGCGGCGTCAAGCTGACAACGGTCATCGTTGTGCTTGCCAATCTGATCGCCAACGCAAGAGGGAAGAATCAGGCGGTGCTTTTCGGTGAAAGCATACCGACCCGTATCATCCGGCAGGCCAGCGCACTGTTCAACGCCTATTTGGTCCTCATCGTCATCTCAACGACCGTGATCTCTTTCGCAGAGCCTTTCCCGCTGGATCAGATCCTCTTCGAAACGACCAGCGCGATCGCGACTGTCGGGTTGTCACTGGGCATCACCGGCACGCTGGGATGGCTTTCCAAGGTAGTCATCATCTTCCTGATGTTTTTCGGCAGACTGGGCGCATTTGCGCTGTTCGATCTGCTGTTCCGGAATAAATCCAATTCTATCATTAAGTATCCCGAAGGGAGATTGCTTGTAGGATGAAAAACTTTTTAGTCATCGGCATGGGAGAGTTCGGTACGCGAATCGCTGACCGGCTTCAATCCCTCAAAAACGACGTTTTTGTGGTCGACTCGGATTACGAGAAGATCAATTTGCTCAACGGACAGTTCGGAGGCTGCCTCTGCGCTGACGCCATGAAGCCTCAGGTGCTGAAAGACCTGGGCATCAGTTCTTTCGACGCATGTATCGTGACCGTGGGCCAGAATTTCCAGGCCAGCCTCGAGATCACTTCCAGGCTTAAGGAATTCGGCGCTAAATACGTGATCTCAAAGTCTTACAGTGAGATCCAGTCCAAGTTTTTGGTCATGGCAGGCGCGGATGAAACGATCTATCCCGAGAAAGAAGTGGCCGAAAAAGTCTCCATGACGCTGAATTCAAAATTCCTGCTAGACTACATGGAGATCTCGGAAGATTACAGCATCTACCGGATCCGTGCACCGAAAGAATGGGTCGGAAAGACGCTGATCGAACTGGATATCCGGAGAAAGACCTCCATTAACGTCTTGGCCGTCCATGTGAACGGGAGAGTCATTCCCCCGGATCCGTCCTATGTCTTCAAAGCAGAGGATGATATATACGTGTTCGGCTTGAAGTCTCAAGTCGAAAAGATGATAAAACGTGCCCGCTGACCAAGGGCGCATTCGAGAGGAGAACCAATCATGGAAAAAACAACGATCCGCCTCCTGATCGCTTTGTTGATCGTCACGCTGATGTTGCCTTTGATGGCTGCGTGCGGCGGGGCAGGAACCGGCGACGGGGAGACAAAATCTCAGGAAACGAAAACCGACGAAACCGGAGAAACGCAGAAGGTGGAAGACGAGACGGAAGCCCGTCCCGACTATCTGCTGACACTCCCTGAAGCGGACTATCAGGGCGAAGTGATCACATTCCTGTGCCGTTCGAACAAGATCTATGAAATCTATTCCGAGCAGACGTCAGGCGACCTGGTCCAGGATGCCATTCTGGACAGAAACGGCCGGATTCAGGACAGATACCACGTCACGATCGATTATCTGGACGTGCCCGGGACCTGGAACGAACAGTCCCAGTTTCTGGACGCATGCCGCAAAGGCTGTCTGACAAATGACGGCGATTTTGACGCGATTGCAGGATACCTCGCCTATACGTCCAAACTGGCTATGGAAGGCCTTTTTGCAAACCTGTACAGCATTGATACGGTTCACCCTCAATCTCCGTGGTGGGCCAAAGGCTACGTGGACAACAACACGATCAACGAATGCCTGTATTTCTCGATCGGCGATATCTCGCTGACCATGTGGGAATACATCTACGCGGTGTTCTATAACAAGTCCATCGGAGCGGACAACGACATCCCGGACCTTTATCAGATGGTCTTGAATAAAGAGTGGACGCTCGAGAATTTCATCGATCTAACCGAGCGCGTCTCGACCGATCTGAACGGGGATCTCGCATTCACGAATCAGGATCTTTACGGTCTGATCACCAACCGTCATTCGGTCCGCACGTTCGTCACTTCCTGCGATATCCCGATCTGCGAGAGAACGGATGAAGGCGGATACGAGCTTGTCTATTACAGCGAAAAGTTGGTCGATCTCTATTCCATCATCGAACCGTTCGTCAACCGGAGCCAGAGCGTTTATTTCAGTTTGCCCCAGGATGACTCGGATCATTCTGAGATGATCACCATGTTCATGGCCGACCAGGGCATGTTCATGACCGAGACTTTGGAAACGGCAGCCTTGATGCGGAATATGAAGAGCGATTATTCCATCCTGCCTTTCCCGCTCTATGACGATCTTCAGAAAAACTACAAGGCTCACGCCTACGACGGCTTGTCCATCTTCGCGATCCCGTCCTCGATCGGCGACAGAGCCGAAATGACAGGCATGATCATGGAGGCTATGTGTGCCGAGAGCGCCTATTCCGTGATCCCGGTGTTCTATGATTCCGTTATGTCTCTGAAAGTGGCCCGTGACGAAGAGTCCAGGGAAATGCTCGGCCTGATCCGTGATTCGCTGTTCTTTGACTTCGGATTCATCCATGCCGTACCGATCGGCGGATTGTTCCAGTTGTTCGGAGACGAAGTCGTCAACAAGACCCCTTCGATCACGTCAACGTACAGATCAAACGAAGGCAAATTCCTCCAAAATCTTGCCGATATTGTGGATCAGTATTTCTCGATCGAATGAGTAAACGGTTATAAACCCAACCGGCTGCTGTGAAGCGGCCGGTTTTTGTCTTTTTTGAAAAAACCTGTTAACTTTCCGATCCAAAAACGTTTGGATACAATCTAAATATGGTAAAATAGTACAGATCGTGAGATGAAAAAGAGCAGGGAACTATGTTGAAGCAATTGAAATCCAAGACAATCGAATCATTGCTCTCGGTACTGCCGATCGTCGTCATCGTCCTGTGTCTGAATCCGTGGATCAGACTGGACGGGGGTGAGATCGCGGCTTTTTGCGTTTCAGCTCTTTTCCTGGTTATCGGGATCATGTTGTTTAACATCGGTGCGGACATGTCCATGACGCCGATGGGGAATCTGGTCGGTTCAGGACTGACCAAATCCAAAAAGCTCAGTCTGCTTCTCGTGGTCTGCTTTGCAATGGGATTGCTCATCACGATCGCTGAACCGGATCTGTCCGTATTGGCCGATCAGGTCGCATCGGTCATCAATTCCACGGCCCTGATCGTTACCGTCGGAGCAGGGGTGGGCATATTTTTGCTGATCGCGGTCCTCAAGATCATCTTTCATAAAGATCTGTCGGCCATGCTCATGTTTTTCTATATGACGCTGTTCGCGATCGCCGCCATCCTGCTTGATTCCGGCAGGGGCATGCTGCTGCCTGTCGCATTCGATTCCGGAGGCGTCACGACAGGACCGATCACGGTCCCCTTCATCATGGCGCTCGGCGTGGGCATCGCGTCGACGATCGGCGGAAAAAATTCTGGGGAGAACAGTTTCGGTCTGGTCGCTCTTTGCTCTGTCGGACCGGTACTGGCCGTTCTGATCCTTTCCTTTACGTCGAAAGGGACCATGACTTACATGATGCCCGACTATTCTTTGGTCGATTCGGTATCAGGCATCATGAAAACCTTTTTGCATGAGGCTTTCAACGTTTTGCGGGCTTTGGCCCTGATCGTGATTTTCTTCTTCGGTCTCAATATTTTGATCCTGAAGCTGCCCAAACAGAAGATCATCCGGATCATCGTCGGGATCGCGCTGACGTATATCGGTCTGGTCGTTTTTCTGACTGCGGTCAGCGTCGGTTTCATGCCGATTGGATATAAGATCGGTACGAGGATGGCAACGGAATTCAATCAATATGTCGTCGTGATCATCGGATTCGTTCTGGGCGTGGTCGTCGTGCTGGCAGAACCTGCTGTCCAGGTTCTTAACAAACAGGTCGAAGAGATCACGAACCGCGCAGTCACGCACCGTACCATGATGATCGCTTTGGCCGTCGGTTCGGGCATATCGCTGGCCCTCTCCCTGATCCGGATCATTTTCAATTTTTCGATCCTGTTCTACCTGATCCCGGGCTACCTGATTTCTTTGGGCCTTTCTTTGCTGGTCCCCAAAATGTACACGGGTATCGCGTTCGACTCGGGCGGTGTGGCCAGCGGGCCTCTGACTTCTGGGTTCATCCTGCCGATGTCGATCGGGTTCTGCTCGATCTATGCGGGTCCGGATGAAGTGCTGGGTTTGGGTTTCGGTATCGTGGCGATGGTCGCCATGACGCCTCTGATCACGATCCAGATCCTCGGTTTCCGTTCGATCCTTTCCTCGCTGATTCGGTACAAGCGGTCTCTGCGCCGCATCGTGGAAGCGGATGATGAACAGATCATCTATTTCGAATAGGAGGGTACAGGATGTCTAATTCACAGATCTCTCCTTCCGTTTCGAAGAGAAAAGGAGAACATCTCAGCGAGAACAAGTTGAAAGTGCTCGTCACGATTGTCAACCGGAAAAAGGCCGATTATTTCGCGGATCTGATCCAGTCGTTCGACGTGAATATGCAGATGCTGGTCGCGGCGGAGGGTACGATGAAGTCGCTCTCTCAGGACCGGCTGCAACTGGTTGCGACACCCAAAATGGTGATCCTGTCCGTCATCACGGGCGAAAAGGAAAAATCGCTTTTGGAGATTTTGGACGAGCGTTTCAAAACCGTGCGGGACGGAGAAGGGATATCCTTCTCGGTGCCCATGTCGAGCGTGATCGGCAAACTGGTATACGGCTTTTTAAGCAACCAGGAAGACCTGATCGGAGGGAAAAAGGATGGATAAAACACCATATGAAGTTGTCTTCTGCGTCGTGAATGCCGGTTACTCCGAACAGGTCATGGACGCGGCCAGAGAAGCCGGCGTCTCCGGAGGGACCGTCATGCGCGCTCAGGGAACGGCGAACAAAGAAGCCGAGTCGCTGTTCAATATCACGATCCAGCCGGATAAAGAGGTCGTGATCATGTTGGTTTCCAAGGCCATCAAGGACAAGGTGCTGCACGCGCTCTACCAGTCCGTCGGCCTGGAAACGCCCGGTTCGGGAATCGCTTTTTCCATGCCTGTCGATGGTGTCGCAGGTATCGGCCGAAAGAACAAGACAGACAAAAAGAAAGAGGCGGAAGCGCCTCAGGACGGTTCCGATGCCAAGTCGGAAGAAAAAGGAGAATAATTGATATGTTTACTATCGGAGTTGATTTGGGCGGTACCAATATAGCCGTCGGCATCGTCAATGAAAAATATGAGATCGTCAAAAAGGCCTCTTGTCCCACGCAGGCTGAGAGGGACCCTGTTTTCATTGTGGATGATATCGCGAAACTGATCATCGGCCTTTGTCAGGAAGCAGGGATCGGGCAAAAAGAAATTGCGTCCGTGGGCATTGCCGCTCCGGGTTCCGTCGATCCCGTGTCCGGAGTCGTCAAATACGCCAACAACCTGCCTTTCAGAGATTTTCCGATTTGCTCCCTGCTGAAGGAACGAATCGAATGCCAGAATATCCATCTTGAAAACGATGCCAATGCTGCGGCCTGGGGCGAGGCTGTTGCCGGAGCCGCCAAAGGGACGGCTCATTCCGTCATGATCACGCTCGGGACCGGAGTAGGCGGTGGCGTCGTGATCGATCACAAACTGTATTCCGGTTTCAATTACGCCGGCGCGGAACTTGGGCATATGGTTATCTGCGAGGGCGGCAGACAGTGCACCTGCGGACGCAAGGGCTGCTTTGAAGCCTATGCTTCAGCAACGGCCCTGATCCAGATGACAAAAGAAAAAATGGCCGCATGCGAAAAAGAGGGCAGAGCGACTTTGCTGACGAAAGTGGCTGCAGAACAGGGAAGAGTTTCAGGCCGTACCGCATTCATGGCGGCTAAAGCAGGCGATCCCGCGGCCGAGGAAGTGATCAGCGAATATTGCGGATACCTGGCTTGCGGGCTGACCAACCTGATCAATATTTTCCAGCCCGAAGTCCTGTCTATCGGAGGCGGCATTTCCAATGAGGGAGATAGTCTCGTCAACCGTCTGATGGACAAGATCGTTGCGGAGCGCTACGGCGGCTCCACGGTCAAACCCACGGAGATCCGGATCGCCAAACTCAAAAACGACGCCGGGATCATCGGCGGCGCTTTGCTGAAGTAAGAGGTCGTTATGTTTCAGGTCGAACGGGATTTTGAAAAAAAGGTATTCCATGCAAAAGATATAGATCTGCCCTACAGGTCATTCGTACCGAACATGATCCTTGAAGGGAGAAAGTATCCGCTGCTGCTGTTTCTCCACGGCGCTGGCGAAAGAGGAACAGACAATACGGCTCAGTTGAAACATGTGGTCTGGCAGCTGTTTGAAAAAGATAGTGCACCATGCCGCGAAGCATTCGTTTTGGTGCCCCAATGTCCGGAAGGATCCCGATGGGTTGACGTGGCTTTCAATTGCGGCAAATTCGTTCAGGGCGAAGGAAAACTGTCCACCCCTGCACTCGATGCCGCGATCGAACTGGTCCGCAAAACCGCGGAAGAGAATCCGATCGATCCGGATCACATTTACGTGATGGGCATTTCTATGGGCGGATACGGAACATGGTATGCTTTGTCTCATTCGAACGGGCTGTTCGCGGGAGGAATCCCGATATGCGGCGGCGGGGATCCGGCCTGGGCATCCGAACTGGTTCCTCTGGCTATTCACGCCTTCCATTCCAGTGACGACGGGGCAGTTCCCGTCATCGGGAGCCAGACGATGGTGGACGCGTGCCAAAAAGCGGGCTGCAAAAGGATCCGTTATACCGAATACAACTATACCGGTCACGGTTCATGGGTCACGGCGGCAGAGACGCCCGGGCTCATCGAGTGGCTATTTGCACAGACAAAAGCATAAAGAACGAGGCGCATTCTCACATACCGGAATGCGCCTCATTCAAAATTATCTAAACCAAATCGTTCATATCGTACAGACCCGGTCCTTTTCCGCACATGAAAACGGCCGCTTTGACCGCTCCGTCCGCGAACAGATCCCGGGACATGGCACTGTGCGAGATCGTGACGGTTTCTTCCTGACCGATGAACATGATCTCATGCTCGCCTACGATATTTCCGCCCCGCACAGAACTGATGCCGATCTGTTCGGGCTTTCTTTTTTCCCTGACCGACTGCCTGTCATAAACATAGGATTTGCCTGTTTCGAACGTGGAACTGACGGCGTCCGCGATCATGAGTGCCGTCCCGCTCGGGGCATCCAACTTGCGGTTGTGATGCTTTTCGATGATCTCGATGTCATAATCCGTTCCCAGAATCTGAGCGGCTTCTTTGGCCAGTTTGATGAGCAGATTGATGCCCAGGGACATGTTGCCTGAACGGAATATCCCTATGGTTTTGGAAGATTCCTTCAGCAAATCCAATTCTTCTTCGGTATGTCCCGTTGCGCAGATGACGGCGGTCATTTTTTTCTTCGTGGCGAATCTCAAAAGATCCGGAAGGACCGAATGATGCGAGAAATCCACGATGACGTCCGCGTCTTCGGAAATGTCTTCAAATGAAGCGTACACGGGGAAGGCACCTGACGTATCGGTTCGGATATCGACGCCCACCACGATCTGGATTGGCGCATCGGGCTGAACGGCTCTTTTCGAAACGGCCTGGCCCATGTGACCCAACGCTCCGCATAGGATGATCTTTGTCTGTTGCATGGTCAAGCCCTCATTTAATAAGCCCGTAGGCTTTCATTGTCTCGATCAGCAGGTGTTTCGTCGAATCCTCCATCTCGCAGAGCGGCAGACGGAGTTCATCCGAACATTTGCCCAGAGCTGCCATCGCGGTTTTGACCGGGATGGGATTGACTTCGCAGAACAGGGCATGAATGAGAGGCATATATTTGAGCTGCAGATCTTTGGCTTTCGTTACCTCTCCGCGAAGGAATGCGTCGCACATCTCGTGCGTATCTTCCGGATAGAGATGGGACAGAACGGAAATGACGCCGACACCGCCAAGCGAAAGGATCGGGACGATCTGATCGTCGTTGCCGGAATACAGGTCGAAAGCGTCTCCGCATTCTGCAGCCAGTTCGGCGATCAGGCTGAAATTGCCTGATGCCTCTTTGACCCCGACGATACGTTCGTGTTTAGCCAGTTCACGGTAAACAGGCATCGTGATGGTGACCCCGGTGCGTGAAGGGATATGATACAGGATGCAGGGCAGGCGAGTGCTGTCTGCGATCGCTTTGAAACTCTGGATGAGTCCTTTCGGAGTCGCCTTGTTGTAGTAGGGAGTGACCAGGAGCAGCGCATCGCATCCGACGTCCTGTGCGTACCTGGACAGAAGGATGGCGTAACTCGTGTCGTTGGACCCGGTCCCTGCGATGACAGGGACTCTCCCGGCTGTTCTTTCGACGGCATATTTCAGCACTTCACAGTGCTCTTCGTGGGACAGGGTCGAGCCTTCTCCCGTCGTTCCCGCAATGACCAGGCCGTCTATGCCCCGGGCGATCTGTTCATCGATCAGTGCACCGAAGGTGGGATAATCCACCTGACCGTTTCTGAACGGCGTGATCAGGGCAGTGGCTGCACCTTTGAAAACAGTTTGTTTGAACTTGCTCATAATCGTTCATACCTCCGAACTGAGTTGTTGTTTGGGACAGAGGAAAATGCAAAAAGGCAAAAGAAAAACCGGTTGAAAACCAGCCGGGAATGTACTATAATAAGCATTAACAATGCCTACATATGATACATACACAGATAGCTCTCCATTCAGCGTTTTCGCAAAACGACAGTCTGACGGTTATGCGCCGGCAGACCAGCTCCGGACAGTCCGCGATATCCGAAACTTCGGCGTCCCAACCTCCGACAGGGCTTTGGCGACTGCGGGTCTGAACCGGGTCGGGTGAGAGAACGCGCCTCTATCAATATGTGTTTACGGCAGACATCTTATCACAAGACATTCATTTTGTCAATATCTTTGAGAAAGACAGATTCATCATGGGAACGATTTATAACGACAGACTGCCTACAGAACTGAAAACAAGCGATTTTTATTTCGACCTTCCGAAAGAACAGATCGCACAGCATCCCGCAGAGCCGAGAGACTCGGCCAGACTGATGGTCATCGACCGGAAGACGGGGAAAATTGAGCACAGAGTATTCAGTGACATCGTGGATTATATCCGTCCCTCGGACGTGCTGGTCATCAATGATTCCAAGGTGATTCCCGCGCGTCTGTTCGGAATATTGGAAGGCAGGGAAGACGCTCCTGTCGAACTGCTTTTGCTCCGGCAACGGGAAATCGATTTGTGGGAAACATTGGTCAAGCCCGGAAAAAGAGCCCGCGTCGGCATGAAGATCGTATTCGGGGAAGGATTGCTGACCGGAGAGATCACGGATATCGTGGAAGAGGGAAACCGGCTGATCCGCTTCACCTATGACAAAACAAAAGGCAGCAACATCTACGACATTTTGCACAGGATCGGGATCATGCCCCTGCCTCCGTATATCACGGAGAAGATGAAGGACAATTCCGAATATCAGACCGTATATGCCAACGTGGAAGGTTCCGTGGCTGCTCCGACGGCAGGGCTGCACTTTACAGAAGCACTGTTGGATCGGATCCGTGCCAAAGGCTGCGCGGTCGTCCCCGTGATGCTTCACGTCGGGCTGGGAACATTCCGCCCGGTCAAAGAGGATAAGATCGCAGATCATATCATGCATGAGGAATTCATGACGGTCACAGAGGAAGCCGCTGAGGAAATCAATAGGCGGAGAGCTGCCGGTGGCAGGATCATCTGTGTCGGGACCACCTCCTGCCGAACACTGGAATCTGCTTCGGATGAAAAGGGAATCGTCCACAGCGTCTGCTCAGATACTGGGATCTTCATCTATCCTGGGTATCGATTCAAAGCGACAGATGCGCTGATCACGAATTTTCATCTTCCGGAATCAACACTGCTCATGCTCGTTTCGGCTTTTTATGAAAGAGAAAAAATGCTGGAAGCATATGAGACTGCCGTTCGGGAGGGCTACCGGTTCTTTTCGTTCGGAGATGCTATGATTATTCTATGAAATGTCTATCAATTCGGTATTAAAATTGTCGATTTCTATTGACAAACGAATGGTGGTTTTGTATCATTAAGATAGCAGAGCATGAGGATTCTCAGATGGCTCAAACAAATGTCAACATTCGTATGGACAAAGCGACTAAAGACGCATTTGACAAGTTTTGTGAAGAAATCGGAATATCGGTCAGTTCAGCATTCAATATTTTTGCCAAAACAGTTGTCAGAGAGCAGAGAATTCCTTTTGAACTGACGACTGAAATCTCCAATCCTACAACACTTGCTGCAATGGATTCAGCTGACAAGAGAAATGATATTTACGGGCCCTACGACAGCGTTTACGCTCTCATGAAGGCGTTGAAAAAATAGCAGTAGGCTTACACATGGTGAACAGGAGGACTGCAAGATGGCACAAACTAACGTGAACATCCGTATGGATGAAGAAACGAAAATCGCATTCGATAAATTCTGCAGCGAGATCGGCTTATCTGCCAGCTCGGCTTTCAATATTTTCGCTAAAACAGTGGTCAGAGAGCAAAGGATACCCTTTGAGCTGACCACCAAGACTAATCCTGACGAAGCAAATTAATCAATATGGTCAAACAGAACGGTAAAAAAGTTTTTGCGATCGTTGGATGCACCGGGGGAGGGAAAACGGATCTTTCCATCGCTGTTTCCAAAAGATTCGGCTGTGAGATCATCATTTGCGATTCGATGCAGATATACCGGGATATGGTCATCGGGACGGCCAGACCGACCGACGAGGAGATGGCTGCAGTCCCGCATCACCTGGTCGGGTTCGCGGATCCGATGAGTGCCTATTCTGCCGCAGATTACGCTGTGGACGCGGGAAAAGTCGCGGACAGGCTGATCACCGACGGAAAGATCCCGCTGCTTTGCGGCGGAACCGGACTCTATCTGGAAGCTTTCCTGAGGGGAGGCTGCGGCAAAGAAGGAGGGGGCGACCTGGAATTCAGACGCCGGATGGAGGAAAGGTTGAAAAACGAAGGTGCTGAAGCCCTCTATCACGAATTGGAAAAAGTTGATCCCGAAGCCGCCCGCGCGACGCATCCGAACAACGTCAAACGCGTCATCAGGGCTCTGGAAATATATGAGCTGACCGGTCACACCAAGACGGGCAGAGACAGACAGAGTCCTCCGCTGGACGAGAAATACGAAAGCTGCGTCATCGGTCTGGGGTACCACAACAGGGAAACCTTGTACAATCGGATCAACGGAAGAGTTTGCAGGATGCTCGAGCAGGGGCTCCTGGATGAAACGAGGAATCTGCTTCAAAAAGGAGTTTTTGATTGTAATCAGACGGCCGCTCAGGCCATCGGATACAAAGAACTGCTGGGCGTGATCCGGGGGACCGAAACGCTTGAGTCTGCAACGGAAAAACTGCAGACGGCGACCCGGCATTATGCCAAAAGACAGCTGACATGGTTCGGATCCAGACCTTATGTGAACTGGATTTATGCAGATAAAGAAGACGGCGAAATCCTTCCGCCGGATGAACTGAACGAACAGGCTTACAGGATCTTTTCGGATTTTTTGAATTCATGAGGAGTGACGGGCATGGAAAAAGAGACCGCGAAAACGGGAAAAGTGAATAGTTCAACGCTGCTTCCCGTGATCGCAGTGGCGCTTTTGGCCGCCCTGATCTTCATGCTGATGCAGGCTGCAGGTGTTTTCGGAACAAGTCCGACGACTGTCAACACGACGCTGATCACGGTCACGGACAGTCTTTCCGCGACCGGCTATATTTTCCGGCAGGAGACCGTCCTGACTACGGATTTGACAGGTCCGATCCTTTATCTGACCGAAGACGGGGACAAAGTCGCGACGAATACAGAACTTGCAATCCTTTATCAGGGATCGAGCGCACCTGCTTCCTCTCTTCAGGAAGAGATCTCCTCGCTCCAGACCAAGATCGGTTTTCTGGAGCAGTCTCTGGGCGAAGGAACGAATCTTTCCGATATCAAATCAACCAGGCGTTCCCTCCAGCAGACCTTGCTCAAAGTCCAGCAAAGTCTGGGAGAAGGGAATCTGATGGCCACATTGGAACAGCGCAATGAGCTCCTGTCCTATCTGACGAGGTATCATACGCTGACCGAAGACAGCGGAGCGGCGGCAGAGCAGCTCGCCTCCCTCAAGGAGAGCATGGAGCAGTTCCTGACCGGCTACAGCAAGGAAGGCACAGGCATCTATAATGCCACGCTTTATGATCCCCAGGGCGCCAACCCGGGTTCCTATTCGACCGATCACGGCTATGAGATGCCTCCCTCCGGGATCCCCGAAGGCAGCCTCTCCTATGCGGTGGGAAGCGGTTATTTCTACCGTGCGGAACGGGTGGACGGCTACGAAACGATCTTTACCGAGGCCTTTCTGAATTCGATGACCGTGTCCTCATTCAAAGAAAAAATCGCCGGGATCACGGAATCGGACGTTCATCCCTGGGCTGAAGGCGAGCAGATCATCGGCAAGATGGTCTCGACGCCTGAATGGAAAGTCGTGGTGCCGCTGGATGCGGGCGCTGTCGTTTTGAAAAACGGGTACGGTGATTTTACCGGATGGCAGATCGAGCGTGAAGGATTTGGCAATATCGTCACCACGAAAAATGCGAAATTCGAGATCTCCTTCAATGAAATGCCGGACCGTACCGTCACCATGCAATTGGACGATATCCGCCAGTCGGACGACAGCGGGATCCTCTTGATCTTTTCGACGTTCGAAATGCCGGATTCATTCAGTTATGTCCGTGCGCAGACGGTCCGGATCCGCATGCAGTCGGTCACCGGGTATCAGGTGCCTGCAGCGGCTCTCCGCGAAGTGGACGGGACAAAAGGTGTCTATGTCCGGGACGGCAGCAAAGTCGCTTTCCGGAAGATCACAGTCCTTTATGAAGACAACGGTTACGTCATCGTCGAGACAAGGGCCGACAAGCAGTACCGGTACGAGTTGTACCGGGCGGCTCTGAATGAGGATATGAGCGAAGAAGAGGCCCTGAAACTGCTACATGAAGGGGATATGGAATACAGAAACTACCTGAATTTGAACGACCAGATCATCGTCGAGGGATCCGATCTCTACGACGGAAAGATCCTGGGATAGGAGACTGACATGGCTGATTTAAGCTATCTGGACCGCAATGTGGAGACCGTCAGGAAAGAGATCGCCGAAACGACTGCTTCCTGTGGGCGGACGGATCCGCCCTGCCTTCTTGCCGCGGTCAAATATACGGGCGTGGATGAGATCAACTACATGCATACCCGCCTGGGGATCCACGATATCGGGGAAAACCGGGTCCAGCAACTTTTGGAGCGCTGGGATAAACTGGAGGACCGGGATCATCTGAACGTTCACTTCATCGGAACGCTTCAGAAGAACAAGGTGAAATATATCATAGACAAGGTCTGTCTGATCCATTCCGTAGACAATCTGGATCTGGCCGCAGAGATCGACAAGAGGGCGCGCCAGCACGGAAAGATCATGGACGTTCTCGTGGAGATCAACTCCGGATCCGAAGAAAGCAAGTCCGGTGTGCTTCCGGAAAATGCGGAGGCTCTGTGCCGCGATCTGACCCGCTTTCCCAACATCTTGCTCCGCGGTTTCATGACGATGGCCCCGAAATGCGAAAAAAGCGAAGACTATTTGCGTTTTTTTGGAGAAACTTCGCGCCTTTGTCTTGACATTTGGTATAAAAAATTAGATAATATAATAGCACCTGTTTTGTCAATGGGTATGAGCGACAGTTATCGCGAAGCGATCAGGTGCGGCGCCACGGTGGTCAGGATCGGTAGACAGCTGTTCCGGAACCCCGAGGCAGACATGAATCAGTAATCAATTTTTGGAGGACGATATGGGCTTTTTCTCAAATTTTCCCAAACCCGGCAGCAAGCAGAAAGATGAATACGAAGACGAGTACCCGGAAAACAACAGCGGCTACTACGATTTTGATGACAAAGACAATTTTTCGGATGCGGAACCGGTGAACGAAACTGAACCCAAGCAGGATTCCAAACAGGCTTCCAAACCGGCTGTCTCTCTCAAACTGGTCAAACCGTACAGTCCGAGAGAAGCAACCGAATATGTGGACATGCTGAAAAACAGCTGCATCGTCGTCATCGATATCAGCGCATTGACCCGCGAAACGGCACTGCGTCTCATCGATTATCTGTCCGGCGCTGTCTGTGCTTTGGACGGCGACCTGAAAAAGACCAACCAGAACACGTTGGTCGTTGCCCCGAAAGACGTGGATATCAGTTCCATGATTCCGGCAAATCCGGTCCAGCCCAACGTTGAAGAACCGGAAGGGGAAGAAGAGGACGAAGCATAATTTTTACCATCCGGAGGGATCACCGTGGAAGGCGCTTTTGAAACAGTCGGGAGTATCGCTTTCGAAATTGCATACTACCTGATCATGTTTTTGGAATATGCCATGCTTGCACGTGCGATCCTTTCATGGTTTCTAGATGAAGAGAGCAGGATACTGGGCTTTCTCATGATCCTGACCGAGCCGATCATTCTGCCTTTCCGACTCTTGTTCAGAAAGCTGAATTGGTTTCAGGAGATGCCGCTGGACATGTCTTTTCTGTTCGCGGTCGTTTCTCTGGGTCTCGCCGGTTTTCTGCTCCAGCTGTTTGCCGCCTGATATCTGACAGACCGCAGCAGCCGTTTGGCAGAGGTATCGACCGTTCCGTGGTCTGGGTCGTTCGTCGTCCTGCTCCCCGGGCGGTCGCTTTCTGTTTTTTTAACTTGATTTTTGACGGAGCCGCCATTCCGGCTCCGAGACTACACTCGAAGAGGAATAAATATGTCTAAAGACTACACGAGTACTTTGAATCTCCCCGTGACCGAGTTTTCCATGAGGGCCAATCTGCCCCAGAGAGAACCGGAGACGCTGGCCTATTGGGATGAGATCGATCTGTATCATCAGATGCTGAAAAATGCTGAAGGGAAGCCTATGTTCGTTTTGCATGACGGCCCTCCTTTTTCCAACAACAACATCCATATGGGCACCGCCATGAACAAGATCCTGAAAGATTTCATCAACAAAATCAAGGTGATGAAAGGGTATTATGTCCCCTATGTGCCCGGCTGGGACAACCATGGCATGCCGATCGAGTCTGCCATCATCAAGCAGAACAAGATCGACCGGAAAAAAATGAGCATTGCGGAGTTCAGAAGCCGCTGCCATGAATTTGCCATGCATTTTGTCGAGGTGCAGAGAGACCAGTTCATTCGTCTGGGCGTGACCGGCGATTGGAAGAATCCTTATCTCACCATGGCGCCTTCATTCGAAGCCAGGGAAGTCAAAGTCTTCGGTGAAATGTACAAGAAGGGCTACATCTACAAGGGCATGAAACCGGTTTACTGGTGCCCGAAGGATGAAACGGCTCTTGCCGAAGCTGAGATCGAATATGCAACGGACAAATGCACGTCCATTTTCGTCAAATTCGAACTCACGAAAGACAACGGACTGTTTTTCGACGCGGCCGCTGACGGTAAAGTATACGTCATCATCTGGACGACCACGACATGGACGCTGCCCGGAAACGTGGCGATCGCCGTTCATCCGGACGAGAACTATGCGCTGGTCAAAGCAGGCAGGGAATACTACGTCGTGGCAGAACCGCTCGTATCCAAAGTCATGAGCGCCGGTCAGGTTAAAGACTATGAGATCATCAAGTCTGTCAAAGGTTCCGAGATGGAATACATGGAATGCGACCATCCGTTCCTGCCCCGCAAATCCGTGGTCGTCAACGCACCGTACGTCACGATGGATTCAGGTACGGGATGCGTTCATACCGCTCCCGGTTTCGGTGCGGATGACTTTGTGACCGGCCGCAGATATAATCTGGATTTCCCGGTCCCCGTGGACGACAGAGGCTATCAGACGGAAGAAGCCGGTCCTTATGCCGGCATGTTCTACGAGGAGTCCAACGCCGCTATCCTTCATGACCTGACGGAAAGCGGAGCGCTGTTCGCATCCGAAGAGATGGAACATGAATATCCCCATTGCTGGAGATGCAAGAATCCCATCATCTTCAGAGCAACGCCGCAATGGTTCTGCTCTGTCGATGCCTTCAAAGAAGAAGCTGTCAAAGCCTGCGACGACGTCGAATGGATCCCCGCATGGGGCAAAGACAGGATCGTTTCCATGGTCCGAGAGAGAGCGGACTGGTGTATCTCCAGACAGCGTCACTGGGGACTGCCGATCCCTGTCTTCTATTGTGAAGACTGCGGCAAGCCTATCTGCAACGACGAGACGATCGAGCAGGTTTCCAAACTGTTCGGCGAGTTCGGCTCGAACATCTGGTTTGAAAAGGAAGCATCCGAACTCCTGCCGAAATCTTTCAAGTGTCCGCATTGCGGAGGCACGCATTTCAGCAAGGAAGGCAACACCCTGGACGGTTGGTTCGATTCGGGTTCCTCCCATTTTGCCACGCTGAAAGAGAAAACATACGGCGATCTCAGATGGCCTGCAGATATCTACCTGGAAGGCGGGGATCAGTACCGCGGATGGTTCCAGTCGTCTCTTCTCACCGCAGTCGGTGCAGAAGGGAAAGGAGCCCCATACAAGACTGTCCTGACTCACGGCTGGACCGTAGACGGCGAAGGTCGCGCCATGCACAAATCACTCGGCAACACAGTCAGCCCGGATGAGATGGTCAAAAAATACGGCGGAGATCTGGTCCGCATGTGGGTCGCTTCTTCAGACTATCACGTGGACGTGCGCTGCTCGGACGCTATCTTCAAACAGCTTTCGGACATCTACCGCAAGATCCGCAACACGGCCCGTATCATGCTGGCTAATCTGAACGATTACGATCCGTCCAAAGACGCCGTGGCAGAAAAAGAAATGCTTCCGCTGGATCTCTGGATCATGGCCCGCATGAACGACATGATCAAAGAGTGTTCGGAAGCTTATGACAGATATGAGTTCCATGTCGCCTACCATGCGATCAACCGTTTCTGCACGATCGATATGTCCAAACTGTATATCGATATCACGAAAGACAGGATGTACACGAGCGAAGCAGACAGTGTGGAACGCCGTTCCGCTCAGACTGCACTCTACTATGTGCTCTCCGGTATGACCCGGCTGCTCGCTCCCCTGATCTCGTTTACGGCAGAGGAGATCTGGCGGTGCATGAAGCACGTTGAGGGTGAGAACGAAGCTTCCGTATTCCTCAATCCGCTGCCCGAATACGATGCCGCATTTGCAGGCCGCCATCAGGCGCTGAAAGACGGATGGGATCATTTGTTCGAACTCAGAGACGACGTGATGAAAGCTTTGGAACTGGCGCGCGCCGAAAAGATGATCGGCAAGTCTCTGGATGCCAAAGTGGATATCTATACCACGGATGAGAAAGCCTTCAAGACCCTGGATCATTTTGCCGATGATCTTGCTACGGTGTTCATCACTTCCGGCGCTAAAGTCCATATGGCAGAGTCGCCCGAAGGCGCATTTACCGAAACGGATTCCGGCATCGGCGTCGTCGTGTCCGGTGCCGACGGATGCAAATGCGACCGCTGCTGGTCCTATTCCGTTTCAGGGATCAAGACTGAGGACGGATTCCTGTGTGACAGGTGCCGCAAGATTTTGAAACTTTAAAAAAAGCAGACTTGCGGGCGGGACCGGCCTGCAGCTAAAGACTCACTTTGAGGACGGCCCGGACTGAGCCGTCCTCGATATCTGATTGGAGATTTTTCATGTATCTTTTGATTGGAATCATCGCTTTTGTGATCGGTGCCGACCAGTTGACGAAATGGCTGGTCGTGACGCATATCCCGCTCGGCGAATCCGTCGAATTGATTCCCGGAGTGTTTAGGTTCACATACATCCGCAACGAGGGAGCCGCGTTCGGTATGCTGGCAAATCACAGGTGGATATTCATGGTCCTGTCCACGGTCGCGATCCTGGCTCTGTTCGTCTATCTGATCATGAAGCGCAAGGAATCCAAATGGATCACCGTGCCGCTGGCCATGATCGTCGGGGGCGGCATCGCGAACATGATCGACCGCTTTGCGCTGAAATACGTCATCGATTTTCTGGATTTTTATCCTTTTCCATTCTGGAAATGGATCTTCAACGTCGCGGACGCCTTCGTCGTCGTAGGCGCGTTCATTCTGGGCTTCTACCTGATTTCTTTGTTGATCAAGGAACTGAAAAAACGCAGCGCCGCCCAGGCGCAAGCCGGAAATGAGCAGACGGAATCGGATCCCGAAACGGATGAAGATCCTGTTTCGGACGAGCCGTCGGAACCTGCTTCCGAATCCGATGCGGAAGAGCATCCCGATCAGGCAGATCAGCCATGAGTGCTTTCGAGGAAAAAAACTATATATGTACGAAGGCAGAGGCCGGAATGCGTGCGGATGCAGGCATCGCCGCTTTGTGTCAGATGTCCCGCAATGCCCTCGTCAAACTGATCGAAGAGGAGAGGGTGTTCGTCAACGATTCCGTTCCGAACAAAAAGAGCCTGCTCTCCGAAGGAGACAGCATCAGGCTGCTTTTGTCCGAAGTACGGGATGACCGTGCCAGACCGGAGGATATCCCTTTGGACATCGTCTACGAGGATGACGACATCATCGTGATCAACAAGCCGAGCGGGATGGTCGTTCATCCGGCAGCGGGCCACGAAGAGGGTACGCTGGTCAATGCGCTCCTTCATCATTGCGGGGACAGCCTTTCCGGTATCGGAGGGGTGAAGCGTCCAGGCATCGTGCACCGCATCGACAAGGAAACATCCGGACTTCTGGTGGCCGCCAAGAACGATTTTGCTCATCAGGCGCTGTCGAACGATCTGAAGGTACATGCCGTATCCCGGACTTATACCGCACTGGTCATCGGCCATCTGAAAGAACGATCCGGGACGGTCGACGCCCCGATCGGCAGAAATCCCGCGGACCGCAAAAAAATGGCCGTCATCGAAGACGGAATCCACAAGGCCAGGAATGCCGTGACACATTATAACGTCATTTCTTCACTGAATGATTTCGATCTGGTTTCATGCCGGCTGGAAACGGGCCGGACGCATCAGATCCGGGTCCATATGGCCTATCTGGGTCACCCGATCCTCGGGGATCCTTTATACGGAGGGGCCAAGCATCCTTTCGTAAAAGCTCACAAGGCGATATTCGAAGGGCAGTGCTTGCACGCCGAATGCTTGGAACTGACCCATCCGAGAACAGGAGAGAAAATGAAATTTCAGTGTCCTCTTCCGCCTTCATTCAAACGAATTCTCGACTTGCTATTGAAAGTTGATTAATTTATGGAAAAATTTGCAGCCTTTTTCGATATCGACAATACGTTGACTGCACCTCATATCGGCATTCCCGATAATGTCCGGAATGCCATCAACCGGGCCCGCGAACTCGGGCATCAGGTTTTCATCAACACCGGCAGATCTCTCTATCACATACCGAAAGACCTGCTGGCCGGTATGACTTTCGACGGGATCGTCTGCGGGCTGGGCGGATCCGTGATCTACCGCGGCAAAACGCTCAGGGAGCGCGTGATCGATCCTTCGATGGTGGCCGAAAAGGCCAAATACTTCGCAGCACGGAAAGCGACCGTGGTGCTGGAGGGTCTGACCGGCATCTACGCATACGGGCGCCAGGAGGGCTTCAACCGGGCCTATCCCGATATCACGGGAGACCTGACGATCGAAGAAGCCTCCCGCGAGATCGGCGTTTCCAAACTGTCCATCATGCGTCCGATCACGGAGGAGGAAGTCGAGGCTCTGAAACCTCTCGAAGTCTTCATTCACGCGGCCTATTCGGAAACGCATTTTCCCGACTGCAACAAAGCCGAGGCCATGCTTTTTCTGGCTGAATATGCCGGATTCGACAGATCGCACTGCATCGCGTTCGGAGACAGCTTCAACGATGAGGATATGCTGAGAGCCGCAGGCCACAGCGTCGTGGTGGCGAACGGAAGGGAAGAAATGAAACGGATCGCGGAATATGTCTGTCCGTCCTCCGCGCTCGGAGGCGTTGCGGATGGGCTGGCCCATTTCATCCCGGAGATGGCCGAATTCACAATACCCAACTGACGAGGAATCATCATGCATCCTTTCAAACATTTTTGGACGATCACCAGACATAGGCATAAAGTATTGGTCAATTGCTTCAAGTGCCATCTGTTCCGTCAGGGACTGACGCATGATCTGTCCAAATACAGCCTGTCGGAATTTATCCCGGGAGCCAAATATTACGTCGGGACGAAAAGCCCCAACGAACCCGAGAGACAGGAGAACGGATATTCGCTGGCCTGGATGCACCACAAAGGACGGAACAAACACCATTTTGAATATTGGAACGATATCAGCCCCGTATCCAAACGGTACGAGAGCGTGGTGATGCCCGTCCGGTACGTGGCGGAGATGTTCTGCGACAGGATCGCGGCCAGCAAGATCTACAAAGGAAAAGCTTATAAGGATACCGATCCGCGGGACTACTTTCAAAACGGCCACGCGAGGCCCAACATGAATCCGGTCACGGCCGATCTGCTTGAATCCTGGCTCGTGATCCTGGCCGATCAGGGCGAAAAAACCGCTTTCCGGACCGTTCGGAAGGCGCTGAAAGAAGACAAGATCCGCCGCCGCGAGGAAAAACGCCGGAAAAAATCTTTGAAGAGAGGTTGAATTATGCATCCTGAACCACTGTTTTGGGGCATCGATCTGTATTCGATCATGATCGGGATCGGTGTTATCAGCGTCCTGGTCCTTTTGCGTGTCGGTTTCGACAGTCTCGGGATCAAGGCCAAACTATTCAACATGTGCATTATTCTGGCCATTTCATCCGTTGTGATCGGATACGGCTTTGCCGTTCTTTTCCAGGCCTTCTACAACTATGTCGCGTCCGGCACTTTTACGATCCGGAACGATACGGGATCCACTTTTTACGGTGGGTTGATCGGCGGCACGATCACGGTGATCGCCGGCTACCTGATCGCCGGTCACTTCATGTTTCCGGACGGATATCACAAGAAGCAATTGTTCAATGCGCTCAGCGTGGGCGCCCTGTGCGTGGCATGCTGTCACGGTTTCGGCCGGATCGGCTGTCTGATGGCAGGCTGCTGCTACGGTCATGATACGGACGCGTGGTACGGAATCTACATGCAGACTACTCACACGCGGGTCGTGCCGACCCAGCTGTTTGAGGCGCTGTTCCTGTTCGCATTGGCAGGCGTGCTGTTCTGGAAGATCTGGACACACCGCCAGCAGTACAATCTGAGCCTTTATATGGTGGCTTACGGGATCTGGAGATTTTTCATCGAGTATGTCCGGGCGGATTACAGAGGATCTCTGATCCCAGGCATCACGCCGTCCCAGTTGATCGCCGTGGTCCTGGTCGTGCTCGGATTCGTTCTGTTCTTCATCGAAAGAATGCTTCGCAAAAAAGAGATCATAGCCTGAGGAGAAAGGAGAGCCGACCGTTCCGCTGATCCGGGTCAGGGAAGTCGCCGGGGGTTTGTCATGAACAAGAATCAAAGGATCATTCTGATCGGGTTGTCAGCTGTCGAGATCGCTTTGCTTTTGCTGGTGACCTTTGTCAAACCCTTTCAGTTCATGGGTGAACCCATGTCTCAGCTCACCGGCATCCTGTTAACCAGAGCTGCGGGCGGGGTCTTGTTCGCGTATCTCATCTATTTGATGAGCATTCCCGTGCTGAAGCCTTTCCGGATGCTGAGCGGCGTTCGCTGGCCGGATCTGATCCTTCCTTGCGTGATCGTTCTGAACAATTTTCCTTTCGAAGCACTGATCCGGGGAGAAGGCGGACTGAACCAGCCTTGGTATGTGATCGTCGTCCTCGCACTGGAGTGCCTGTGTATCGGATTTTTCGAGGAAACGGCCTTCCGGGGCTTCTTCATGGTCATGATGCTCAGAAAGTATCATGCCGATAAGAAGCAGGTCTGCCTGGTCGTTTTGCTCTCGTCCATCCTGTTCGGTCTGGTTCATTTGCTCAATCTGCTGGAAGGGGCCGGATCCTTCCTGTCCACGATCCAGCAGGTAGGCTATTCCATGCTCGTAGGGGCCATGTGTGCCGTCGTGTTGCTGATCACGGGGAACATCTGGTATTCCGTTTTGCTGCACGGCCTTTTCGATTTCTGCGGTATGCTCCTGCCCACGGCAGGCTACGGGACGTGGTTTTATCCGATCACCATCGGAATCACCGTCGCGCTGGCGGCAGGCACCGGGATCTATCTGGTCATCCGGCTGATCCGGATGGATATGTCGCATATCGAAAAAACGCTTTTTGATCTCGATCCTTAGGAGGAACAGCTATGATTTGTGTCGGTACAGTCGCCGAATTCAATCCATTCCACCTGGGACACCAAGTTTTGATCGATCAAATGAGAAAAAGAGCCGGTAAAGAGGGGATCGTGATCTGCGTGATGAGCGGTCACGTGACACAGAGAGCTCTCTTTCCGGTTACGGATAAATATACCCGCGCCGAAATGGCCTTGCGATCGGGGGCAGATCTGGTTCTGGAACTGCCTTTTCCGCAATGCGCCTCCAATGCGCGGGCTTTTGCTTTGGCCGGAGTCCGGATCCTATGCAGCATGAAAACGGACCTTATGCTTTTCGGTTCCGAATGCGGAGACCCGGACCTTCTTTCCCGCGTGACGGACATGACGAAGGATGAAAAGACCGCACGGACAGAAGATGAAGATAATCTTGGTGATCCGGCTCTTTTTGCCAGGTCTGTCCAAGCGCTGGGTATCCGCGAACTCGGACCTAATGACAGATTAGGCATCGCTTACATGAGGGCTGCGAAAGATGACGGACTGGAACTGTCTTTCGACACGGTCCTCAGACCGGCTGTTTCCGATCTGGCACCATCCGCATCCGACTTGCGCAAACGCATTCTTGCTGGGGATGATTCTTTTCAGACTCTCCTTCCGGAAGTGGTTCTGGACATTTGGAACAGGGCAGCGGCCGAGGGACGGGTTTTGAGCCCGGATCATCTGCAAAGACTGCATGACTACGTCTGGATGACCTATCGGTCCCCGGATACAGGTCGCCTCGACACATACGGGATGTGCGGAGGGTTGAACCACCGGATCTTCAAAAAAGCCAACGAGGCCCCGGATTCGGATGCATTCTTCACCTCTTTAAAGACCAAACGCTACACGGACGCCCATCTCAGGCGCGTGCTGCTGTTCGGTTTGACCGGCGTGTCCCGTGAAGACACGGAAAAAAAGCCCCGGTATACGATCCTACTCGGAGCTTCTAAAGCGGGAAAAACATATCTGTCTTCGTTGAGAAAAGCGGAATTGGATATACCGGTGCTCACAAAGCCGTCGGACGTCCCGGATTCCGAAGCAGCCGGCAGGCAGAAAGATCTTTCCGAGGAACTGGACAAACTGTTCACCACTTGTCTCGCCAAGGCGCTTCCGTCCGGCAGATTCATCCGTGAAAGTCCCGTGCTGCCTGACAATCGTCAGCCGTAATACTTTGAGGCGAAATCGATCATGGGACCGAGATCATCCAGCCCGTGCGGATGATGGCCGCAGTCCTTTTTCAGGAACGTGACGATCGGTGCGCCTGCCGCCTTGTATTTTTGCTCAAGAATAGACCCGTTTTCCGAAAACGGAACGCCCGTGTCCTTGTCACCGCAGATGAGAAGGACCGGGATTTTTTTATCCAGAAAGCGGTCGACAAGATCGATCGGATGCTCCCTGAAGTTGACAAGGCTCTGCACGGTCAGACCGGTGGCCCGGACGAATTCTTCGTAGACTGCCTCGTCTCTCGAACCGGTCGAAACCGCGCACGGGCAGCTCAGATAGTTCAGGACCGGTGCGTCCAGATACATCGCGCCGACCAGGTCCGGGTACCGACCGGCCAGACAGACGGCTTCGGCCCCGCCGCAGCTCATCCCCACAGGCATGCATCGTTGGGCCAGGCCGAAGTGGTCCGTCAAAAAACGGCAGAAGGCGGCCTGCAGGTCGGTATCCTCTTTCGTGGCCCACCGGGTCGCGTTCTGAACATAAGCCAGATGATAACCTCTTTGCAGCATGGCCAGTTCGAAAGCGGGGAAAGCACCGAAATACTCTGTTTTGAAAAGCCATTTTCTGTCTGCGCGGGGTTCTTGCGGAAGGATCAGCAGGGCATCGTGACCCTGAAATGAAAAATCCAGTCTTTCGAAACCGTTCCATTCGGTATGTTGGATGTTCATCATATGACAAGATCAACTTTGAGTTTTGGAAAGGAAACGGTCGACGATCTGCTGCCGGTAATCTTTGGACAGGGAAGCGAAGAAAGCGGAATAGCCGGTGACGCGGACCAGCAGATCTGGGTGGGTGGACGGATCTGCATGTGCTTCCAGCAAGATCTCCTTGGTCAGGCAGTTCAGATTGATCAGAGTTCCGCCCCGGTGGTTATGCGTATGGATCAGAGCCATCAGGGCTTCGATACCGCCTTCTTTGCGAACCATATCCACGTCTATATCCAGATGAAGCGGCGCGGAGTTTCCGAATCCCGGCTGAGCGATCGCGACGGCGTTCGCTTTCAGGGAAGGAGAGAAGGTGTTTAGACCCTGCGCAAATCCCGGATCGGGCTCGTTGGAGTGGGATATCGGTTCGAAATTGCGCCGGCCGTTCGGCGTGGCTGGCAGTCTGGAGCCGTATTCGCCGATAGCTCCGTGGGAAAAGAGACCGGGAATGATGGTCAGGTGATGTTTCGGAGTTCCTTCGTGACGGCAGGCGTCGACGAAGCAGTCACGGATCCGGAGCGCCCATTTTTCGGCGGGGCTGTCCGGAGAACCGAACCGTTTGATGTTTTTCATCATGAGCCGGACGTCTTCGAAACCTTCATAGTTGCGGTCGAGCACTTCGAAAAGCTGATCCCAGGTGATGCGGTCTTCCTGTTCGATCCGCTGCTCGATGGCAGCGAACGAATCTGCACAGGTCGCCAAAGCGATCCCGTCGATGTTGAAGTTCAGGATATCCACACCGCCTTCGCTGCAGTTCAGCCCCCGTTCGATCGGGCCGTGCATGAAGAGGTTGTATACGACCTCGGGACGGTCGCGCCCCATGATCTCATAATGGCGGTCGTATCCGATCTTGATGGAATCAACGATGATCCCGACGTGTTTGCAAAAGAGTTTGAAAAGCTTCTCTGTGGACCGTTCGCTCTCTTTCCGGATATCCTGGAGCGCCCAGTACAAGGCAAAGCCCATATTGGCCCGGGTCACATCCTGCAAAGGATATTCGTGTCCGCATATGCAGCACCAGTTGCAGCCGACCTTGATCCGCTGGCGGGCCAGCCCCTCCGGGTATCCGTTTCGGGTATAGCCTTGTTCGATCCCGATGTTGCAGGAATAATCCACTCCGGTTCCGTCCTCAATCGTGTATTCGAGGGAGCGGCGGAGCAATGTTTCATTCAGTTTGTCGCTGACGCGGATCGCGATATTGACAGGGATCTTGATCGCGTGCATGGCGTCCAGCACGATGAAACTCATGCGGGAGGTCATATCTCTGGATCCGTCCGGGGTGAGCCCCGCGATCTGCGAATAGTGCGTGTCGTTGAAGAAGAGGCTTGCGATACACCAGACGGCCTGCTCGTCCGTCAGGATGCCTGCTTGGGTGTCGCGCTCGTAGTAGGGCCGCAGTTTTTCGTCAAGCTGGTCCAGAGCGCCGCCAACGTAGTACATGCGGTCCACAGATTGGAAATGTGCCAGAAACTGACAGGCCTCCCGGAACGTGCGCGGAGGATTGTCGACGAGCCACTCGTTCATGTCCGCGATCTCAGAAAGATTTTTCGCCGTATCGGGGTCGCTTTCCCATTCCGCCATCTCGCGTGCATGGCGCGCGATCCTCCGGACCCAGGCCTGAATGCCCAGCACCAGATCTTCTTCGCCGTCGTAGAAAGCCGGATCTTGAGGGTCGTTGAGTGCTCTGTATTTGCGGAGCTTTTGCAAAATTCCGCCCCAGCCCAGTTCCAGCCCGATATTGATGTCTCCGGCAGTATGATTCATTCCCGTGAAGCCCGGGTATGTGTGATATTTGTGCCAGCACTCGCGCACGTCTGCGGGCACGTTGTCCTCATCCGGGATATGGATCGGACAGGTGTCTGTCAGCTGACCGATCCAGGCGCCGCCCAGAGCGCTGGCAGGGTTGACGTACTGCGGGATCTCTTCCAGATACTTTCTGAAATTTTTACAAATGGCGCGGTAACCGAAAACTTTTCCTGAGGGGTCCTCGATGATCGGCTCGAAACGGTAGTCCGGAAAATAGACGAATCCCCAGTCATCAAAATCCAGGTGATCGAAGACTTTCATCTTGATATTGTTGATTTCAAGTTTGTCCGCATGAAGTTTATCGATCCGGCTGCGGTACAGCGGAGAGAGAACAACCTTTGACGTGTCGAGTGACATAATGACCTCCGATTCAGCTTTTATGAGCATTGAGTCCGAAAGAACGCAGGATGGACACTGCCTGCTCCGTTTCTTCGTCTGAGGGAATGGGCTCATCCCGGCAGAGATTGTCCAAGCCCATGGATTCGTATTTGGACAGCCCCAGTCTGTGATAGGGGAGAAGTTCGATTTTTTCGATGCAGAAATCCCTGAGGATTTCGGCGATATGCGGGATCTCGCTCCCGTTTCGGCTCGGTACGAAGGGGATGCGGACGATGATCCTGGCACCCGCATCCGACAGGAAACGCAGATTGGAAAGGATCAGCTCATTGCCGGCTCCGGTCAGTTCCCGATGGAGCCTTGAATCTGCTGCCTTGACGTCGTAAAGGAACAGATCGGTATAGGGAAGGATCGCTTCAAAAGCACTCTGCGGCACGTTACCGGCCGTATCGACGGCGGTGTGGATGCCTGCCTCTTTGCATTTTTTTAATAGTGCGAGCAGAAAATCCGGCTGGGTCATGCACTCGCCGCCCGAAAAAGTCACGCCGCCCGAAGAAGCGTCATAATAATCTTTGTCCGAAAGGATCTGGCGCATGACGTAGTCTTCGTCCACGGTCTCTCCGACGC
>JAEEGL010446757.1_pt1 | contig 40045 bp, 43 predicted proteins | sample 9134231 | NCBI WGS metagenome assembly JAEEGL01 (sample SAMN16246548, study PRJNA631951) | gut metagenome | biome: gut microbiome; feature: rumen; material: fiber-attached | host: Bos | place: Iran: Karaj | collected 2018-10
ACGGCAGCGGCAGGTACTATATGTCGATCCTCTCAGGCGTCCGGCATGCAAGCGGCCTCCTGCTGAAGTACTACAAGGGTGACGATATCTCCGGAGCATATTATCTTGACAAGGACATCACAACCGTCCGCAACAAGATCTACGCTTTCGGCGAGTTCGAGCCCGACGGCAACTATTATGCAACGCTCGAGGGCAACGGCAACAAGTCCGGCCTCAACTGGGACAATGCAATGGATGTCGAAAAACTCAGGGCCCTTCTGACCATCCCGGCGGATGAGGCCGTCCTTGCGGCAAAGGTTGCCGCTCTCACCGGCGCCACGATCCACATAGGAGCAGGAATCTCTGACCTTACCGGCTTTGCTGATATCGATTTCTTCGTCGCCGAATCTGGCGTAACCTTCAATTTTGCCAGTAACACCCCGGAGTCCGGGAATCACTGAATCCTCTCCCGTAGCGGCAATGTGAAGGCGACATTTCCCGTGCTGATTCAGCCGGGGCGCCTGGTGGTCACCGGTGGATAGCTACAGGGGCAATTCATTCTGGTTGATGCGCACCAGCGGCTACACCCCCGCCAACATAACCTACATCTGCATTCTTCCGGTGTCTCCGGAACGGATACACCCCCCCAGGTGCTTATCGGGGTCCACCAAAGCTACAGGGTATAAGCATTTCAGGCCTTTTTTGCTTATAGGGGTCCATTGAAACAACAGGGTATAGTCACCACAAAAATGGCATAACTTATTACGCTTTTTGTTACGCTTTAATACGCAAAAATAACACGACAGAACCCTTAAGTTCTGCCGTGTTATTCATTTAATTAACTGTATTTCAGTCAGTTAATTGACTTAATATTCTTCCTCGTTAAAAAAACAGAGTAGTATGCCTCTCAGTGCGTATAGGGCGTGTTTTCTTAAAATGCGTCCGGTTTTGCGTCCGTTTATTCGGCCATACATGTCCATAAATGTCCTCAAAAATCATTTCTGAGGGGCCTCCAGGGCCTTTTTTGACCGCATACCCGTTCGCCAAAAGTGAACTGGAACGCTCTCCCTTGCAGGATTAACGCAAATATACTTCTTTCGTACGAGTTTTCAAAATTGCGTTCATCAGGGAGTGCGTTCAGAGAGCTTTTTTTCGAACCCGTCAAGCACCGTTCGAAGGGATGGTTTGAGTATCTGATAAGCAGTCTTTGCATACTCTTCCGGGATGTCCCCCTTCGCCCCGGCAATGGCCCCGGTCATGCATGCGATGGTGTCAGAATCGCCGCCGATGGAGACGGCCAGACGGACGGCATCTTCGAAGTCTTTCCCTTCAAGATAGGCCCGGATTGCTTGAGGGCAGCTTCCCTGACAAGAAACATCAAAATAGTAGTCGGGACGGATCTCGTCCAGCGTGAAGTCCAGATTGTACCCGAAGGTTTTCTCTACGTACTCCTTGATGCTGGATTTCGTTTCTTCAGAGAAGACGTCATCGCTTGTCCTGGCCAGGAATACGCATGTTGCAATGGATTGTGCACCCTTAATACCCTCCGGATGATTATGCGTCACTTCCGCACTGACCTTTGCAAGAGCCAGGCATTCCTCCAGTGTCTTCGCATACATGCCAACCGGGCTTACACGCATTCCAGCGCCATTACCCCAGCTATTGTACGGTAACGCCAGCTCGTCCGGAAGATAAAGCCAGCGCAGGAAAGATGAACCGTAGCCCACCCCTTTAGCCGCACGTCCCAGTTCGCGCATACATTCCACCAGGTACGCTGGAGAATGATGTGGATCCTCCGTCAGCCACTTGGCATTGGCCAACGTCATGACCGTATCATCTGTGAAACGGCAGAACTTAGTAAGGAACGGGAAATCCGCCCGTTTGATGTTGTGGAATTCGTAGGGAGAGCCTACGATATCCCCGATGATAGCTCCAAGCATACTCCCGCCTATTTGAATCGTTGATCCCATTGCGAGCAGGAGGCCAGGCCCTGCATGGAACAGCCGTTGAATCCGCCGCCTGCGCAGCGAGCTCTTTCACTATTGTCGTAGTCAACCCACTTGTGCCAGAAGTCGGCTGAAGTGCGCCCGCACCAGCAGGAGCATGTTGCGCATACGCGCCAATCGCTAGGTACTCTGTTATTCGCCATGTTGTCTATGTGTTTGTATAATATAGATTACCGCTCTGAAAGGAAAATCTTGCATTTCGCTAGAATACACCATATTCCATCTTTTGAGCAGCCTTATACTCTCTGATGTGTTCTTCTATTCTGTCAATATGAATCAGCTTCTCCTTGGGAGTCCTCCCATATATGCACACATTTCCGGTGCCATCTCCAGCATGTTTCCAAATCTCGTTATTTCCAAACCGATAGGGTGAACCATAGAACACATGCCGATGGGATATCATCTTATTGAATTCCACAATATCAGTAGCTCTTCTAATCTCATTTTCAGAGCAAAGCGTATAGAAAGAGAGAGGATGAAACATACTACTCTCCGTGCAAAGAGAGTCAAGACTTGTTGCTAATCTGGCAGATCTTATCCAGAATCCTTCATGCTTCAGATAAAGCTCCCAATTACCTTTACGATTAACCAGTGTAATCTTATCTCCGATTTCCAGGAACCTCTCCTGGGAGGTTTGTTCAGCCTGGTATATCTTATAGGCTTCAGATAGTCCGCAGCCCAAGCCTTTGTTGATTTCAGTAATCCTTTCCTTGAGATTGACTTTGGGAAGATCGTCTCCCCATGACTTTACATAATCAACCAGACAACCTTCCTTTATCATGAGAAGGGCATCACTTGCTTCACATATTCTTTGAGTAATCGGCATAGTTTGATTTATATCTGATAAAAAGGCCGGGCTCCATTGGTTGGACAACCCGGCCGGAATATATATTGACCTATGGATAGCATCGGGGAATGAAGACAAGACCCAGGACAATAACCCGGAAGACTCAAAAGCAAATGCGATAGCAAAGACTGCCTGTTTTTGTTGAAGCGGTCTGGGTGTGGCGCCCCTGATGGGGACTGCTGCCAAGCTTAACCACCCCGGCACACGACCGCTTTGAAATACTGGTATATTTCGGTGCTTTGCCGTCCGGAAAGGTGTTTTACACATCTAGCTCAGCTTGGATTGATCCGCGCTTCGCCTTGGTTATGTGTGGACCGGCGTCGTTGGTTCTCCCTTCCGCTACCCATATTCGGACATCAGCCCCTAAAATAAGGGGCCTCTGCCCTGGACAATACTTTCAAAGAACGATTCCAGCGGTTAAGCCATGCTACTTCGCATTAGCAACGGCATTCACCTTTTCATAGATACCCCTAAGATTCTGAGGGATAATCACCTTGAGAGTCTTTACGACTTCATCATAGCTATTCCTTTCCACCTTTCTGGCATCTACCCAGAGTTTCATATTCAATAGAGAATCACTGGATATAGACTTGTTTGCCTCAGCAACCCTTTCATCCACTTCAGCCTTAAACTTATTCAATTCAGCTTGAAGTGTTCTATACTCCTTCTGAAGGGAGAAAAACTCACCATCTACTTCTTCTGCAGAGAAACAGGAAGAGTATGTGTTAATCTCAGCTTCCTGCCCCTTCCCATTCACTTTGGTAGGGTTTTTCTTGTGTTCAAAGAATTCCTTTCTAGCCTTTGCAAAAGAACCATCAGGATGAATGAAAGCACCAATAGTGGCACACTTAGCTTCCAATGAGTAGTATCTTGCCTTTTGCTCAGTAGTGAGTTTGGCAAACTCATCTTCGAATGTAACACTCTTTTGAGTGACAGGCTTTACAAGGTCATTACGACCTTCTTTGATAAGCTTTTCCAGATACTCTTCGAACGAAGAGTCTGAACTAAGTGACATTTTGGCTTTAATACCTTCCCTAAGGTAAGCAATCAGAGATTTCAACTCTCCAATCTCTTTCAGACTTGCAGACATCGCTGCAAGATCGGATTTCTCCGATTCGTTTTCCACCCTAAATGTATTGCCATTAATGGCTAGCATATAATCTCTGCTATAAAGCTTCAAAGCTTCCAGTTTGCTCTGCAAAGCTTCATACATTTCCTTTGCAATGTTTGCCAAATGATTGGCACTTGTAATGGTAAGACCATCCTTACCCAGCATGTTGTTTTGTATCATATCTATCGTCTTTACGTCCTTATATACCCAGGATCCGACTGCATCTTTCAAAAGATTCGGTATTTTTTCAAAAAAGGGCCCGCACATCACTGCGAAGGTCCTTGACTTTAACTCTTATTATCTTTTCAAGAGCAAAGGTAAAGCCTCAAACCGCCAAAATCTGGCAGTATTACAAAAAGTTTGGATTTAGAAACCAATCCTTCTGCGTTCCTTGTTTGCACCGATTTCCTCCTCACAACAGTATTTGATGAGGTCCTCGATAGCGGGTTCGTTCCCGGAGAGGATGCTTTGTATCGTCTTCTTCCTGGCAACATTCTCAATCTGTCCGCCGCTAAGCTCGAACTTGTCGGCCAGATAAGCCGCATTGGCGTCCGTAATATCGGGCATCATAGATTTCCAAATCTGGCGTTTGACTTCGAGGGAGGGCTTGTCAAAGCGTACCTTATAGAGGAATCTCCTTTCAAAGGCCTTATCCAGATTCTCGGTCAAGTTTGTGGTAGCGATGAGGATTCCGTCCAGATCCTCCATTTCCTGAAGGATGATGTTCTGGATGGAGTTCTCCATCTTGTCAACCGCTCTTTCCGCCCCTTGCTGACGAATACCGAAGATAGCGTCGGCTTCGTTGAAGAGAAGAATGGGAACGGTGCCGCCATCTCTCACGCATGCGCGATACTTATCGAAGACATCCTTGATGTTCTTCTCACTTTCCCCAACCCAGCAGCTCTTGATTTGAGACACGTCCACGATGAAAAGGTCTCGTCCGCTTTCGCGAGCAATCTGATAGACAGTTTCTGTTTTTCCAGTACCAGGGCTACCGTAAAACAGGCAGGTGAAACCGGAGCGAAGCCCCTTGTCCTTCATTCTGGCGCGAATCCCATTGAAGCTCTTATCGGAAAGCAGTTCCTTCAGCTGGGCGACCTGACACCCTTCGGCAGAATTGTAAAACAACTCCTTACGATTGATGGATACAGCGTCAAGTTTTCTGGATGCGGAAATCTTCGCGTCCTTCTTCTTGATTCCACCGACATCTTCAAAGATTTCCTCCTTGATGGCATCCTTGATTCGAAAGAAGTCCTTGGTAAGCATCCCGTCCTCACCGGCATATTCGATGACTTTCCTACACTGCAATTCCATCAGCTCTATCCGAAATTCCGTCTGAAGTTCATCCAGTTCATCTTCGTCGAAATAGTCATCGATATCATGCCAGCCAACCATATCGTCATGTTCATACCAGTAACGATAGATAAGCGCAAAGAAAACCACAGCTTCGTTACAGTAGATATGCTTAATGAATTTGTCGCAAGCACGGGAGATACTGGTTTCCGGATTGCCTTTCAGCAACGCCTTAATCTCATCGAAAGCCTCCTCGGTAGTCATCTCATCCTCGCGCCTAATGGAAAGAATCTTTTTCATTCGATTCAGAATCTTACCTGTGCTCAGCCCGGTTGTCGGCTCAGGTTCGACAGCTTTGTTGGCTTTCAGATTCTTCAGAACCTCCTTCGGAACAGAAATGTGCCCTTCTTTATCTATCCTTATATACCCCCTTTTCCTCAGTTCTTCCATGTCATCGTCGTGAGTCAAGAACTGAAGGTATTCCATGCCAAGGAAAGTAGAGATGTCGTCGCCGTCAATGCGATAACGAGACGATTTCTGGATGATGGCAGTGAGAATAAGCACCTGCATGGTGTTCATTCCAAGTGCCTTCCTAAGCATACGCAATTCCGAGGCAGCTTTCTTGGAGTTGTCTTCGTTGATTATGATTTGCCCCGTTCTTTCGGGGTCGCGCATCTTCTCGGTGATGCTGCACATGCATTGGATAATCGTCTTCATACGCATTAAGATACTTTGGGGTTGTACGTTTCTTTCACAATGCAAAGAAAAATACTCTCGCTGCCAAAAAGCGGCAGGACTCGATTTTTTCAAATCTTGTCCTGCCAAACGTACACCTTGAGGGGTAGCTATTATAAAGGGGCCGGCCCTATTGTCGGCCCCACGGCCGGAAGGACTGCCCACTGCGGTCCAACCGATGGTTATCCTTTTATTACCGCTACCGGAGAAAGCTCTGTCACAACCTTGACAAGATCAGTCTGGTTCGCCATCACCTCATCAATATCCTTGTAAGCTCCAGCTGCTTCCTCAAGGTCTTTCTGGCCTCTGATAGCGTGTACGATTCCCTGTGCTTCCAGTTTTGCCACCTCAGCCTCCAGGGACAAGCTACGCACGGCCTCCGTCCTGGACATCGCACGTCCAGCGCCATGGGAACAGGACTGGAAAGAATCTACGTTACCGAGTCCTTCCACGATGTAGGATTTGGTGCCCTGGGAACCAGGGATAATACCTATTTCACCTACACGCGCGCGAGTGGCTCCCTTACGGTGAACGATGCAATTCTCATCGAAGTGGTTCTCCCATACGGCGTAATTGTGCGCAATGTTAATCATTGGCTCAAACTGCGCATCCGGATATACATCGCCGACGGTTTGACAGATTCGTTCCATCATCAGTTTACGGTTGCAAAGCGCAAACTCGATGCAGTAGTTCATTTCATCCCAATAGGCGTGAGCCTCGTCGGACTGCATAGGAAGAAAAGCCATATCGATATCAGGGTCGACGTTTGAAAACCAGCGTTTGTTCAGAACCTTCGCCTTCTCGTTGTAATAGCTTCCTACCTGAGCACCCAGATTACGGGAACCGGAGTGAATCATGACCCACAACGTACCTTCTGTATCCTTCTGCAACTCCAGGAAGTGATTGCCACCGCCCAACGTTCCAACTTGCTTCGTCGCCGAAACGTACTGGCGCTTCACAACGGTCATTTTGTCGATATCAAAGCCCTGGGGCATGAAGGCTTCGTCCTGGGCCTCCTTGTGATGATCAAAGCCCAGAGGAATCTGCTTACGGATGCCACGCAGAATCTGCTTGCGCAATACTTCCGACGGGATGTCGGCCACTTTCAAGGATGTCTTTACCGCACACATTCCGCATCCGATGTCCACCCCAACAGCATTGGGGATAACTACACCTTTGGTCGCCAGGACGCCTCCAATAGGCATTCCCTTCCCTCCGTGAACGTCGGGCATGAAGGCCAGGTGATGGAAGACAAACGGAAGTGTAGAGAGATTGAAAATCTCCTTCATGGCGTGCGCATCCACATACTTTGCCCAAATCTTAATGGGCGTCTCGTTCAATGCAATCTCATACATAACACTTCGTTTTTTGGTTTCAAGTGCAAAGAAAACGGGTAAGTGCGCAACGTTTCTGCGTACTATAAAGTTTTTTCATTATTTTTGTAAAAAATTGATTGTATGCCAGTTTCCAAGAATGCTTTAATAAGATACAAGACCATCGACAACTGTCTTAGAAACCATTATCGAAAGTGGACGCTCGAGGACCTGATTGATGCGTGCTCCGATGCCCTCAGCGAGTATGAAGGACGCGACGAGAATGTTTCCCGCCGCACTGTCCAGGCGGACATCCAGATGATGCGCTCCGACAAACTGGGATACAACGCCCCTATCGTCGTCAAGCAAAACAAGTACTACACTTACGAAGATCCGGAGTATAGTATTACGAATGTTCCCCTCACTGAACAAGATACCGCAATGATGGCAGATGCCGTTGGCGTATTGAAGCAGCTTAGTGGTTTTGCCGCCTTCTCCGGTATGGAAGACATTATCGGCCGGCTGGAAGATCACGTCAGCGCCGTGCGTCATGAGAAAAAGCCCGTCATCTACTTTGAGAAAAACGATGCGCTTATCGGCCTTCACCACATAACACCCTTATATGAAGCTATCTCAGCACAAAAGCCGCTGCGCATCACCTATCAAAGTTTCAAGAATCCGCGTCCGGAGACCTTCAACTTCTCAGCTTATGTGCTGAAAGAATTCCGTAACAGATGGTTCGTATTTGGACGCCGGGAAGGAAAGATCCCGGTATTCAATCTGGCCCTGGACCGTATCGTCAGCATTGAACCTGCGCCCAAAGAGAGCGAGTTCTTCCCTATGGGCAACTTCAATCCAGACACCTGGTTTAACGATATGATTGGAGTAACCAAAGACCGCATGATGAAACCTCAAAAGGTTGTTTTCAAAGCCAACCCCAAAGAGGCTCCATATATCCGCACCAAGCCTTTACATAAGAGCCAGATGGTCATCGAGGCAGATGAGGAAGGTTATACCACTTTTCAGCTGACGGTTATCGTGAATCCGGAGCTGGAGCGTGACTTGATGGCGTATGGAGAAGGCATCAAGGTCCTGGCGCCAAAGACGTTGGTTGCGTCTATCGCCAAACGCCACAAAGACGCTGCGCTACATTATCAAGAATAGTTTGAAAGGTTCCCCCCGGTTCATCGGTATATGTAAACAAGGATTATTGCCGATGAAATGGGATAATGAGACAGGACTGCCGGTCCCGGGAACCTACCAGGGTAAGAATCGCCAACTGGAGCGACTCTTCCTATCCGGCATGTATCACTCTCAACTGGGCTCAAGTCCTGTATTGGGCGTCTTATCTGTTCTTCTGGAAGACAATCTGGTCAGTGATGAAAACCTGGCCAACCATTATAAAGACATTGTCTCCGGGCACCTGAATGTTCTCCATTATCCAGAAATCGCATGCCGTCTCTTCTTCTGCGATACGGAAGAAGATATCTGGGATATCGTAAAAGATGGATATGCGAATGCCGAAAGTTTCCTCCTGACTTATGGAGGTTATCATAGAACTCGGCTAGAACAAGAGCCGATATTTACGGCCTCAGCTATAAGGCAAGAGCGATTTTGCAGATACGTTCAAGACGCATTTCCCTGGCTAAAGCCCATGCACGAATTCTTGCAAAATGTCTCCTATACTTTCTCCCCAGAAGAGTTTTCTATAGGAAACTGGATCGGCAAGTGAAACTCAAGTCCGGTTTTTTTCGTATATGCCCTGCAATAATCGGCAGGGCGGCTGGTATTATATTCCCGGAACAACAAAAACACACACAAACATATGAAAAACAACATTGTCATTCGCCTGGAAAACACATTGTTCAACACCAACAACATTAACAAGCATTTACCCAAAGCAAAAGACAAGGCATATTATGTCAAAACCAGTTTGCAAAAATGCAAGTTCAATGATGGTTTTGGTAATATAATCGTGTTTTTGAAACATATGTGTTCAATCAAACATATCAAGATCAACCTTGTGACGAGTTTCAAACGTGAGTACGTGTACAAATTACTAGAAATCAATGATTTGCATTTTGTTGATTTGTGTTCGACAATTGAGAGTGCAATTGGAAATGACAAATCAACAGTTGTGATTAGTGCAAGTGAAAATGATTTGCAATATGCAATGCAAAACAATGTAGATTGTATCAAGTACCCTGCAAATACAAATGATATTTTCGCGGCAATAGGCGTGCGAAAAGCAACAAAACCCCTTGAAATAGCGGCCTAACGGTCGCTTTTTTTCAGCATTTCCACTACCATAGATAAAGGGAACGCCCCTTCTCTCACCGGGTAGATTGCATGCCCTTCTACGTATGCGCTTATTCTGCTGCCGAAGCTTCCGCCCTTAAATGATCTTATCCGTCCGTTTCTCCAGTTTACTGCAGTATTGACTGATGCGCCACTAAAAGGACTTCCTCCAAAACTGACAATCAATGAGTTCCTGGTAAAGAAAAGGTCTGGATGCTTCTCAACGGCCAGGAGATATCCGCCAACGGTCACTCGCTTTCCATTGTAGTATACGGTTCCCGTCAGTGCAGATGCCATCCTGGGATTGGCCCAAATCTCAAATCGTTTCTCATACAAGAAGCGAGCATTCTGATAGAATATATCTTGTACCCAAGGCTCCAGAATCAGATTGTACATTTTCTCGATGGTCCCCATAATCTTCTCTGCCTTACCTGGATCAATCTCTCCGTCTGCATCCATATATGTGGATTTGTTCAGCTCTATCATCAAAGACGGATAGTTGAAATACATCCGGGGAGCATACGAATTGGAATATGGCCTATTGAATGCCGTTTTATAGCCTCGCGACTGGAATAACCATTCGATTCGCGATAACATTTCTTTATCTGGCTGACTCCAGTCTTTATTAACTCCTATACATACTTCAACATCTGATAGGTCGGCCGGGAATGAATGGCAATCAATCAGTATAGAAGAAGGCGTCAGTTCCTTCATTATCGCTGCCATGTGTTCAAGGTAGTATGACCGATAGATACCCTCCTTCTCCTGCACGGTCAGGTTACGATTGATGCCTTCAAATGATGTATAGACAATGCCCTGGCCACTCTTTTCCAGAGGATCGTTCTCAAGACGTTCCACATCGCAGAAGAATCTGGACCAGGGGAAAGCAACCGGATGAATGCGAGGATCCGTGAATGAGGCCATGCCGAACAAATGGTTTGTCCCCCAATCTGTCCAGCGCCGGATATGCTCATCAATTCCGGTTCCCCAGCTGGCTTTCGCCGAGCCGGGGAACTCAGATGAGGAATGAGGAATATTCAGAACGATGCGGTCAATCATTGGCCTTCTCTTTCACGAATTCAACAAGTTCCTGGAGAGAGGCCGGGGTAAAGTCACTCACCCCTTTACGCTTCTTCATCTCTTCCAGAGCCTCTTCGCTCTGGAGGACGGCAGCATTCAAAGCCTCGCAGCGTGTCCGGAAATTCTTGTCACCCTTTCCTTGGAAGAACTCGCCGGTCTCCAGGCAGACGGCAGACCAGTCATTCGCACCGCTTAACGGTGATCCGTTAAAGGAGTAAACCATTCCGGTTTTCTCCCCGTCCGTTCCACAAGGGACTCGGAATAGCTCAGGGTAGGTCTCCCAGCATAGGAACAGTGCCCCTATAGAGATGGGGGCCTTTACCATGCGGATTGTCTGGAATGGAGTTCGCCCCTTCTTGAGGAAGAACTCATACTTGACCTCGAAGGGTACAGGAGACATAAAAAAACGGGCGTTGCTCTTGAATCTGCCGAAGTGGCGGTACAAGAATGCGACATTGTCGCGATAGAAGTTGAAATCTTCCATGGTACAGATTGTTTTTGAATTGAACATTCCGCATCACCTTGCCACCGTGGCATCTGGCCTGCTCGGTTGGCGCCTCTTGTGAGGGCTCTTGATGCTTTACACTATTAAATACCTGAAAAGACTGGATTTCTTTCAAGGATTCACAAAAAAAGGAAGATGTCCTTTTGGGGGCATCCTCCTAGACTGCTTTGCGGGCACCGCTATAGTGTGTGTCTTCCGTCACGAAGAGGCGTACATACACGTCGAACTCATGTTCTCCTATAGCCTCGTAGATGGCATCCTCATCGACGTGGTTCCACCAGTCTCTGGTTTCACCCTTATAGGTGTCAATGATGCCGTTGAGCTGCGCGTTCGCAAGTTTGTTCAGGTTCTCCATAGTTGTTGGTATTTGGGGGTTAGACTTCGGATCTTAGATTGGGGCAAAGCCCCTAAACTTTAAAATACCACTCGAGTCTTTACCTCTTTTCCCAATACCACAAAGAACTATAGCAATCGTAAATGCAAAGATAGGTAATTCCTCCAGAAATCACTAATCTTCGTCTATTTCCAAGTCATCCAGGTCCTCCAGATTTGGCCAGTCCTCTTCCTCCGGAGTAATGAAATCGACGCCATCTGCTACAACCCCCAGCCACTTTATGGCTTCGTCCGAATCTTTTTCCACTCCTTGTCCATGAATATAGCAATCCACCAGATAGTTTGCTGCGCTTTTGTGTCCCTGTTCCGCAGCCAGGGTGAACCACTTTACTGCTTCCGAATAATTTTGGGGAGCGAAATCCCCAGTATAGTAACGTATGCCCAACGCATACTGGGCATCTACCCAACCACCTTCGGCACTCTTGGTAAGCATTTCCAGCGCTTTGACATCATCCTGCTCGCAACCTATACCGTGATGGTAAAAGCGAGCAAGCTGGAAGTATGCTTCCGCAGATTCTTCCGCCTTTGCGGGAGCCTGAATCATACAGAACACGGACTTAGGGTCCATAATTCCTTTCTCAAGCGCGTCAAGCGCTGCCTTTATCCAGGCCGATGTGGGGTTCATTCCTATCATAGTCAAGTCGTTTATTCTGTAATACCAGCCGCAGTTCAAATTCTTGCAATTCTCTGACAAGTTATTTGCTCCCGCATAGTTAAGTACTCATGCAGCTCGTCCATCCCCATCTGGCAATCTGTTACGTCATATACAACCAGATCCATATTATGGCTTACTGCCAACGCGACATAGCGTTTATCTCCCCGGGAAAAAGAATAGAACCTATCGCGCATATCGTTTTCGATAGGAGTAAGATACACTCCGTAAAAGCGCTCCAACCCCTTTTCCGACCTATAGCCCACTTTCCTTATGCCAGACTTTCTGGTTCGATTCAGCTTCTGAACCCCATCAATACTTCTGTAATGACCAATGCATAGCCACTCGGGACTACATTCCTTATATTTGAGCAGGGTAAGATGAAATGGCGCACCGGCCATCGTGAAGTTAGTCCAGTTTCCTGCGAATCCCCAGCACTGGATGAAGCATATCATCTTGGGGGCCACCCGATAATGACAGTATAACTGTTGAAAGGTTGCCAGGCCTTCTCCGCCAATATATAGCAATGAGAATCGTTTGGGCCCATGTTCGTAGCCTTTATACCCCACTCGTTCATAGACAACCCAATGTGCAAATTTCCCCGGCCCAGGATTTCCTAAGAACGTATCCCAGTAATAACAATGGCTTCCTTCTTCGCCATCATTATCTTTCACCAATTCCAGTTTCCATCCTTCTGGGATGTATTCATCCTGCCTCAGAGCCCTATGTCCGAGGACCTTGTATCCGCAGATGTGTTCCATCTCCTTCAGGAACTGGTCCTCGGAAACGTCGAAGTCACAATACACGAAGCTATTGACGCCCAGTTTGCGCCAGATGGTATTGCAGTACCGGATAGGACGCCCGTCAAGATTACATGCCGGATAGTATACGGAGTCCCGCAGAAGATCTTCCAACGGAATCTCTTCCTGCTCGATTTGTTCTTTGGTAAGATTGTCAAGTTTCATAATCAGTAATACCGGCATCGGGCGTCATTCTTTCATCTTCTTCTCACATACCCGCGCGTATGTGTATATATAGGAAGAGACCAGAAGAAAGATTTGCCAGATGCTTCGGTATTGAGAAGATAGATAGATTCCCTAATATGACAGACGAACAGAAACGCATAGTTGACCTTGTAATGGAGCCGCTGGCGCTCCTGAACCTTGTTCTGGACAACATCTCTTCACACGGCGATATCCTGGACAGTTTATTTGTCAAACTTGTGGATCACTGGGTGGTTCATTCTGAATTATGTCTTTCCCACTCTGTCAGCCAGGTTGACATCAAGGACATAAAGAGCGCTCTGTCAGAGCTGGGCATCCCATTTTCACCAGGAGCCGACTCAAACGAGTTGCATGTGACGCTATCACACATTAAGGTGACCCTTCTTACTGACATACAAGGATTCACCTCTATCGTGGCAGGAAAGAAAGGCGCAAGAGTTCAGCTGACGGCCACAAGCGTCGTGAAACTAATCCTCTTTGCAAACGACGTCCTTCCGGATCTGGAAGCAAAGGCAGCCCGTGCCGAACTGGAAATGGACAAGAGTCTTCGCATCAGCCACATCGCCGCAACTACCTTGCGGGCACGTCTGTCCAATCCCAATCGCCCGATTGACGTCTCGGTCAAGGGCCGAGGTTGCCTGGATGTCAGGATCTTCTTGCGTCCTGACGGCCAGATCTCTTTACCCGTCTATGTAAGTGAGGTAGAGAAGTTCATCCAGAACTATGACAGTATTGTAAGAAGCGCAGAAACACTTCATACCCTGCTCGGATCCAAGTTCCAGATTGCCGACCTTAACCGGTGGGACTGGTGGGCAGAACCTTTTAACAGAAAAATTTGCTAATGTCATTTTTAGTTTTTTATTATGCAATGATAAAAAACTAAAGGCCCGTAAGTCATTGATTATAAGCATAATAATTTGGAAATGTCAAATTTTTTGCTTACCTTTGCAGCAGAATCTTGAAAATAGTTTGAAAGATTCCCGAATGACTTCGGTATACCTTAACTGATGCTCCTTACTTGTTATCACATACAAGCTCGCCTGACTGGACGAGCAACATACAAAAGCGTTAAAATGAATTTATGTCATTTTGACACAAATGGCACAGTTATTGCTATAAGATCGACCAACATGTCGATAAGGTAACCACTGACACATACCCCTCCAATCCGCTGACCAGGATTTGCCTGGCAGGGCCTTTGTCGCCCCTGCCCTTGGGGCAACTACGCACTAAACAACTGAAAACCAAACAAATAACAATATGAATAGCTTCCCTATCGCACCCGAAAAGTACAGAAACGTTGCATCCAAGGCTGTATCCAGCTATGTAAAGAAACAGTACTCAAAGTACTTCACAAATGAAGACATTGAAGATATGGTGTCTGACGTAACACTCAGAATGTGGCGTGCAAAGGATTCTTTTGACACAGAAAAGGGGGATGTCTTTCAGTGGGTTTGGACTATTGCAAAGAATGTGGTTAGAACCAGTGCTTTGGCAAAGCATAACAGAACTGACATATCACTTGCCTTTGAAGAAGGTGATATTCAGGATGATTGTCCTTATAGCATATATAGGGGGTATGAGTTTGGTGCCGATAACGATATCATATTTGAAGAGACTCAAGAGAGTCTGTTTGACAAGCTGAAAAGCGAAAGGGATAAGATGTTTCTCTGCTGGAAGATTGAAGGGTTGGATTCCAAAGAGATGGCTGAAAGGGCTGGAATCTCGGTTGAAGCAGTCTATATGGTAATGTTCCACTTAAAGCAAAGGCTTCAGAGTGCCGCCTGAAAGAATCAACCCAAAGCATGGTACTCAAATATAGCGACTGAATAAGCAACGACATATGACAAATCAAGAAATCAGGCAGGAGATTCTGAATCTCCTCGGTGGAATCGAGAGAGAAGGCATAAAGGAAACCATTGACTATCTGAATGATAGCGATTTCTTCCGTACGGGGTGTCACTCCCACCATAGGTACTTCGGCGGGCTTGCTCGCCATTCACTCGAAGCATGTCATTATGCATTGAACCACATTCAAAGCGAACCCAGGGAGAGTGTCATTATCTCTTCTCTGCTACACGATACCTGTACTTCCCATAGCCGTGCCACCTATGGTATCAGAAGGCACGGAAGCCGTTCCGTAAAGATACTGGAGAGAATCTGCCATTTGAACCTAACAAGCGATGAAAGAGAAGCAATCCTCCTTCATATGCACGGGGACGCACCCCAAATGCAGACAAACTCGCTTGCACGCCTTGTCTGGAAGGCAGACAAGGTAAGTGCTGCAGGAAAAGCAAAACTCAACTAACACTCATATGACACCTATCCGATTTATTGAAGACACGGGCAGTTACGCCCATCGTACCAGGGCCAATGCCGAGTGGGCAGACCTCACTGTTGCTATCGCCGTAGACTTGAACACTTCCGGCGAGCAGCTTACTCGCGATAGCGCGGGTGATAGATATCTAGGCCTTACCATCCCCAAGAGCCTCCGTATCGGTGATGACCGACTGGTAAAGACGGCCATCGCTCACGGCACCAAGGCTGCTGACTGGATTAACGAGAACGTCATCAATCCAGACGGGGTGAAGATTAACATCGCAGGAAACGGAATGCGCACGCTAGCCAAGAATGGCATCAGCCAGGAAACAGCCGATTACTTCATGGGGATATTCGTCAAAGCCCTCTACGATAAGCTGGATGCCTATGATTTCCCCATCCTGGAGGTCAGATCCGGCGGTCAAACCGGAATCGACGAAGCAGGCATCAAGGCTGCGCACAAGATGAACCTCAAGTGCAGCATCCTCGCCCCAAAGGACTTCCGTATGACTCCAGCACAAGGAGAAGACATCTTCAACAAGGAGTTATTCATCGCGCGCTTTCAGTGATGAAAGAATCCGAAGCCCGAGAGGTATTCTTATGTACGACCGACTGAAACTATGAACCTGGAGAAATGGAACAAACTCATCTTCGACAACCTCTGCATTGTCAACCGTTGTCTATATAAAGGAGCCCCGCCCTCCCATGCCGGGGAGCTTCTCTTCAGCATCCAATGCGGGCTTTGTTCCGGCGACGGTCTTTCAGAGAAGAGTCCCTTCAAGGCCGAAAGCCAGTTGGTGGCCGATCGCCTGCTGAACCTGCTGAATCTGAAAGCATTTATCAAGTCCACGGACCTTCAAGGGGGCATGCTCTCCGTCCAGCTAGTCACAAATCCTTATGGCATTGACACCATCTACATTCTCATACAGTCCGAAAAAAACGAATAACCAGCGAAAGAATCCATCGGGTATACCGGTACTTTCAAATACCAACAACTCAAAAACGAACTAACAACAACGCACATGAATACAATCATCGTCATCGCAATCGCAGCCGTGGCAGCCATCGTCGCTTGGGCAATCACCTGGTTCCTCCTCAACAATCGCAACGCCAAGCTCCTTGGCGCCAAAGACTCTCTGCTGTCTGAGAAAGACAATCAGATTCACCAGAAGGAAATGCTCCTTCAGGCAAAGGAGTCTGACCTGCAAGCCAGTCGAGCCATGCGTGAGCAGGCCGAAAAAGTAGCCCAGGAGCGTCTGGAAGAGGCCCGAAGCAATTTCGACAAAGCCATTGCCGAAATCAAGGCCGGTCAGGAGAAGGTCCTCGAAGCAGCCAAGAACGAACTCGCTCTTGAGAACGAAAAGATTCTCAAAGCGCGCGAAGAGGCCATGAAGAAGGAGGCCGAAGAGTCCATGAAGCGCATCACCGGGAACCTGGGCAAGGACATCCAGGAGATGAAGACGTCCTTCGACAACCTGGGCAAGACCCATATCGAGCAGTCCACCGCCATCAAGGCCAAGATGGAAGAGACTGTCCGCAGCCTCGGAGAGAAGACCGAAGCCATCGGCAGCCAGGCTGAAGATCTGGCCAAGGCACTCAAAGGCCAGAACAAGATGCAGGGCAACTGGGGTGAAACCATCCTGGAGAACATCCTCAAGCAGGAAGGCTTCGTGCTCGGCCGTGACTACGACAACGAGTTCGTCCTTCGTGACGGCAAGGGTCGCGTGCTCAAGAACGAAGACTCAGGCAAGGGCATGCGCCCCGACTTCGCCCTCCACTTCCCGGACGACACCGATATCATCGTGGACTCCAAAGTGTCCCTCACTGCGCTGGCCGACTACTTCGCCACTGATGACGAGCAGGCGCGCAAGGAAGCTTCCAAGCGCAACCTCGACTCCGTGCTGAAGCACATCGACGAGTTGGCCTCCAAGGAGTACCAGAAGTACATCGTCGGCCGCAATACGCTGGACTATACCATCATGTTCATCCCGAACTACGGTGCATACCAGCTGGCCAAGCAGGAGGACCCCGACATCTTCCAGAAGGCGTTCAAGAAGAACGTCCTCATCACCACCGAAGAGACCCTGCTTCCTTTCCTCCGCCTCATCCGCAGCGCCTGGGTGCAGAAGCAGCAGTTCGAGAACATGGAGGGCATCGTTAACGCCGCCACGAACATCGTCAAGCGCGTCGGTCTCTTCTGCAAGGAGAACGCCAAGGCTGAGTCGCAGTTCCGCACGGCCATGAAGACCTTCGAGGACAACTCCAAGCGCCTTGTCTCCGGCCAGCAAAGCATCGTCAAGGCAGCTTACGACATCGTAGGCTGCGGAGTCCACCAAGACGCCGGAAACCCTCTTCCCCTTCTTGAGCCCGGAGAGTTTGACATGGTAGAGAATGGCTAAGAAGATGGCGGAGAAGAAACTCATGCGACCGGACCAGATCAAAAAGTATCTGGACCGGTTTGTTATCGGCCAGGACGAGGCAAAGAAAGACCTCGCCGTGGCCGTTTACAACCACTACAAGCGGATCTTACACCGTAACGACCCCGAATGCAAGGTACGTCTGGAGAAATCCAACGTCATCCTATTAGGCGAAACCGGATGCGGTAAAACATTGCTGGTCAAGACTATCGCAAAGCTATTGGATGTGCCCTGTTACATACAAGACTCCACCAAGCTCACGGCCAGCGGCTATGTGGGATCTGATGTAGAAGATTGCCTTGCAGGCCTGCTTCGCACGTGCAACTACAACATGGAGCTGGCCAAGAAGGGCATCATCATGTTGGACGAGGGAGACAAGATTGCAAAGAAGGAGGCCGGTGTTTCCATCACTCGCGATGTGTCCGGAGAATGCGTGCAGCAGTCGCTTCTGAAGATTGTTGAAGGCGACCTGGTGGGCGTGCCTCCGGCTGGCGGGAGGAAACATCCCGAACAGCCATTGCTCTATGTGGATACGACGGATATCCTCTTTATCCTGTCCGGTGCCTTTGTGGGCCTGGAGGACATCGTAGCCCGCAGGACAGGAAAAGGCGTCGACCGCATCGGCTTCGACCAGGGCAAACAGAAGGAGGAATCATCTTCCCTTGAAGACGTTTCTCCGACTGATCTCAGAGAGTTCGGATTCATCCCGGAATTCATAGGTCGATTCCCCGTGGTGACCCATGTGAATCCTTTGGACAAGGAAGCGCTTGTCCGAATCCTGACCGAGCCAGAGAATTCCATTACTGCCCAGTATGTTGAACTGCTCCGGGAGGATGGAATTGACCTGGACTTCGAGCCCGAGGCACTATCTGCTATTGCAGAGGCTGCCTTGAACCTGGGAACCGGCGCCCGCGGACTCAGAATCGTCATGGAAAAAGTGATGCGCGACATTATGTTCGATGCACCCAAGGCGGCGGCTATCGACCATGCAGCAGCACTAACTCTTAGAAAGGAGTACATTATGCCCACTTTGCGAAAGGAATACAAACTCGCGGAGTAATTATAGGAAACAGATTCAACTATGAGAAGAAGAGAACAAACCGACAAGACATTTTTCGAAGGCAACGTTGACCTTCCGCAGCTGGCTGCCAGCCTCAACAAGATATTCAAGACCGTCGAGAAGGACGGCCTTGGGCAAGAAACGTTTACTGAACTGGAGAAGGAGATACAGACCGTCTCATCCAAGCTGGGGGTTTCCAAGAAAGCTGCCATCCTGCTGGGCTACATCGTAGAGCATAGCGCCACAAACGGGAGCGACGATGATGACCTGGCCAACTATGTCGGTTGTTCCAACATCGAGTTTATCGGCTTCCGCTCCGCTCTTGAAGAGTTGGACAACCACGGCGTCATCACGCATATCCAGAGAGGTCCGGCCCATCGTCTGTGCTATTATGTTACACGAGAAGCCCTGAAGACCATTGAGAAAGATGCCGAGTTCATCCCTTTCCCTATGACCGGGTTGTCGGCCGATGAACTGTTCACTCGATTCCGTATCTTCTTTTCTGATTTCCAGAAGGACATCATTGATGCTGAACGCCTCCTGGCGAATATCCACCAGGTTCTGAAGGGTAATCCAGATCTGGAATTCAGTAAAAAGGTTTTGGATTCTCCTCTGATGACCGAATGCTGTGATACGGAGGAGAGATTCTTCTTCTATCTCTGCCATCGGATGGTCAGCTTCGGAGACAACTCCGTACCCATCGAGAGGCTCCTGCGCTTCACTGACTATATGGAGGATGACCAACTCATTCGCCGCTCCCTTTCCAACGAACGTTCCACCCTGCAGAAGAGCGGACTTGTCTGTTTCGGCGGAGAGGATGGTTTTCAGGACATGGATTCCCTGGCTCTCTCTGACAACGTAATCAAGAGCTTCTTCAATGAAGTCACCCTGGAGCGAAAGTCAGAGCAGCAGCATAAGGACCTCATATCCAGCAGTAGCATTGCTGCCAAGGAGCTCTACTACAATGAGAAAGAGGCGGAGCAGATGGAGCGCCTGGTATCTCTGCTTTCCCCCCAGAATTTCAAGGGTGTTCAGCAGCGCCTGAAGGATATGGGGATGCGCAAAGGATTCGCCGTTTTATTCTCTGGAGGCGCCGGCTGCGGCAAGACTGCAGGAGCTTATGAGCTCGCCAGGCGTACCGGACGCGATATCTTCGCCGTGGATATGTCCCAGCTCAAGAGCAAATGGGTTGGTGATTCCGAGAAGATTGTCAAAGGCGTGTTCGAGACCTACAAGAACATGTGCCGAAAGCGCGAGAATGCGCCCATCCTCCTTTTCAACGAGGCAGACGCAATTTTCTCGAAGCGTATCGAGAATCCGGAAGATAGCGTTGACCAGATGATGAACGCCATTCAGAACATCTGCCTGGAAGCTATCGAGAATCTGGATGGAATCCTTATTGCCACCACCAACCTGGCGGCAAACTTCTGCGACGAAGCCTTTGCACGCCGTTTCATCTTCAAGGTGGAATTCTCCACTCCTGAAGCCGAGACCCGTGCCAAAATCTGGAAGTCTATGATCCAGGACATCACGGATGATGACGCCTGTGAGCTTGGGAAGAGCTATACCTTCTCTGGCGGTAATATCGAGAACATCGCCCGCAAAGCGGCGGTCGGCTACGTGCTCTCCGGAGAGAAAGCCAGCCTGGCAGAGCTTCGCAAGTACTGTGATGAAGAAACTTTGTCTGGAAGCAGCAAACGAGCCAAAATCGGATTCTAGAGGATTGAGTATGCTCACTGAGACACCTCCACAAAAGTATAACAATACCATTTTCGATGTGTGGGTCACCTACGATCAAAACAATCGTGGGCGCCCCCATTATCCTTGTTATAAGACATCGGATGCAAAGATTGGAAGTGCTTTTACACTTGAAGATGCCGAGCGCATCATCCAAGAGGCCATCTCTGACGGATGCGGAGCTTATGGGTTCAATCTGGTTCATAGCTATCGTATTAAGCAAATGCCCGTCGGGTATTATGCGGAAGAGCATGCCTCCTTGACAGAATACATTTATGACGAGGGAGGCAACTGTCTAGACAAACGCGAGTACGCGTATGAAGACGGAGTATTTGAGGGGCGTACCCAAGAAGATATTCGCTTTCAAGTTGGAGACATTTGTGAATGCTTGATCTGTGACGAAGTGGTTCTTATGATAGTAGCGGAAACGCCGCCAGACAAAGATCTAGTTGCCTATAGAACTCGTACTGGTTTTTTCAATGCAGACGCGACCGATGACTGTTATGTTGTCATCAACTCCAACGGAAAGAAAGCATGGGAATCCCATGTCAGCCCCCTAGACATGTTCAAACCGAAATACAAGTATCTTCCCCAGACTGAACAGAGACTCAAGGATGCCCTGGCGGACTACCGCACAAGGCCTGTTAGGCTGGCCATTGAGAACATCACCGGAGAAGAACAATTAAAAGGAATCCTGGACGAACTTGGCATTACTGCGTCAATAGAACAACCGCCGTGGGAAGGACACTGCTATAATTTGATCATGGACAGTCTAAAGCCCTTTGATGACGGGCCACTTATTCTATCTATACCACGAAAGTATGTTATGAAGCAGTTGAATCGGGTTCGCGTAGGTCTTTTCCGTATGGCTGGCAGGAAATTGCCCGGATATGGATTTCGTCCGAAACCATACGAAGTAGACTACCCAAAAGACTCTCCTTATCATCACTATAGTTTTTGATGAAAGATTTCTTCTTGTCCTGGGTATCCATATATGTAACTAAAACGAACCAAGACATGAAGAACTACACCACCCCCTTGCACTCAGAGAAAAGATTCATCAAGAACCAGAGCTACGCTATCGCCGAGGAGCGACTTGCTTTTCTGGACGGAGAGAGACTTGGCGACTTGTCCATCGGCATCGAAGACAATGCCACTTGTCGTAAGATTCGCCGTATCATGGAGAAGCGCGTCGCGCAGAACTTCTGGCGTACTGCTTCCTACGGTAAGAAGCAAGGGAACGGTGCGCGCTATGAGACAAGGCATCATGTCTCGAACCACTTCAAGAACATCTTCGGAGAAGTGCCGAAGGGATTCAGATATGCAGCCTAGTGAAAGAAATCACAACACCTCCGGTATCTACTGTAAAAACTGACATATGGCAAACATCAATATCACCACCACGGAGCTCCTGAGCCTCCTCGACATCACCCCCGCCGACCAGAACCTGATGCTGGTCGGCAATCACGGTATCGGCAAGTCCGAAATCCTCACTGAGTATTTCTCCGGTAAGGGAATGAAGGTCGTCCCTCTGTTCCTTGGCCAGATGAGTGATCCAGGTGACCTCATCGGCATTCCTAACCGTAACAACACCACCGGCAAGACGGAGTTCATGCCGCCTTACTGGTTTCCGCTGGACGGTAAGCCCATCGTTCTGTTCCTGGACGAGCTGAACCGCGCCCGCCCGGAAGTGCTCCAGACCATTATGGACCTGGCACTGAACCGCACTCTCGCCGGACGCAAGCTTCCGGAAGGCAGCCGTATCATCTCTGCTGTCAACGACGGTGACCAGTACCAGCTTACCGACCTGGACCCCGCCCTTGTGAGCCGCTTCAACGTGGTAACATTCCGCCCTACCACCCAGGAATGGCTTCTGTGGGCTGATAAGGTTGGCGTAGACGCCCGAGTCCGCGATTTCATCCGCGAGAACCCTATGTGGCTGGACAAGAATCCCGACGCAAAGGAAGGCGCCGACACCGGTTTGGACAAGACTCCCGACCGTCGAGCCTGGAAGCGTGTCAGTGATATTCTGAAAACCGCTCAGGATATCACACCCATCGTCACCAAGGCCATCTCTGCCATCGTCGGCCCCAAAGCCGCCAGCGCTCTTGTAGGTAGCGTTTCGGCCAAGAAGATTCTGAGCGGCCGTGAGGTGCTCCAGAACTTTGAGAAGCACCTGCCCACCCTTAAGGGCTATGAGCTGCACCAGCTCTCTGTGGTCAACGACGGCATCTTCCGTCACCTAGAAGTGGAGACTCTCTCCGGCCAGGCCAAAGAAAATGCCAAGAAGAACATCGACGCCTACTTTACCTTCCTTTCGAAGGATAAGAAGGAAGCTGCAGCGCACTTCGCCAACCTGTATGTGCAGGGCACCTACCCCAAGGCTGTGTCCTTCATGGCCCGCGAGTGCCAGGTGCTCACCATGACCATGGTCCTATACGTCAAGAGCATCCGCTAATGAAGGACAGAATCTCAACACTTGTGGAGCGCTGGTTCATCTCTGAGCCCGCGCTCTTCCAGGTGATCTGCACCCACGACGTTAAGGAGAATCGTTCAATGCCTTGTCCGGTCAGGTCCGGAAAGAAGACCATTGAGTACAACCCGGCCTATACGGACGAAATGAGTGACGCAGCCCTAGACCAAGCGCTACGTACCGAGGCTGTCCGTATCCTGCTGAAACATCCTTACCAGCGTAAGCCTGACGCCTGCAGTCAGCAGGCTATCGCTGTCGGTAGTAACCTCACCATTGGGGACAACTACCAGTTCGGCAACTTCAATATCGAGCGCCCTGGCGACTATGAACTCGCCGAAGGCCAGGCTTACGAATGGTACTCTCGTCGTATTCAAGAGTTGCTGCCACCCTCTGGTGGACAGTCCGAGCAGGACGGAAATGCCTCCTCCGACTGGCGTAGCGACAAACTGGGAGAATCGGCCGAACAACAGACTGCTCTTTCCGAGCTCTGGGAGGAGGACGAACTCACGCTTGCCCTCATAGACGGTATCATTGAGAGCACAAAGGACTGGGGCTCTCTGGCCGGCAGTTTCGCCGAGATGCTCCAGGCGTCCACCCGCTCCCGCATCAACTGGCGGAATGTCCTGTCCGGCTTCCGCGCCAGCATCCTCTCCTCGGTCCGCAAGCTTACTCGCATGCGTCCCAACCGCCGCACCGGATTCGAGAATATGGGCTCTATCCGCCGCTTCAATACCAAGCTTCTGGTAGCTGTAGACGTGAGTGGATCCATTTCCTCGCAGGACTTGTCCTACTTCTATGGTGTCATCAATAGCGCATTTCGCTATGGCTTCACCCAGGTGGATGTAATCCAGTTCGACTGTGGCGTCCGCGTGGTTCAGTCCCTGAAAAAGGTCATGCGCGACATCGCCGTTGTCGGGCGTGGCGGCACCTCCTTCCAGGAGCCCATCAACTACGCCAACGAACATGACTACGATGGTCTGGTGATGCTCACAGACGGCTATGCGCCGGAGCCCTGGATTCCCGACAATATGCGTTGCAAGATTGTCTGGGTATGCAACAATAGACATAGCTACGAACACTCCCACGGCTGGATGGAACGCTCCGGCCGCGTATGTACCATGGAACTGCGATGAAAGAAGAGATAGAGAAAAGAAAGGCGGACAAAATACAGGTCATCAATCGGACCACGGCCAAAAACTATGTACCCTCGGTCTTCGAGCCCCTGGGGCTGGAGTGTCATGTGTTTGCTATGAAAACGGTAGCTCGAATTGAAGTAAAGTTCTCAGAAGGGAAAGCACTGCATATTCACGTAGGGTACACAGAAATGCGAAAGCCTGGAGTGTTGGAAACCATTGCCCAGAACGTCCTTACATTCAAGCAAGCCTATGATCAATTGGGGCATAGGGCGAATATCAAGCGGTGGCCGTCTGAGGCCTATATCTGGCAACACGATTTATAAACCCGTTGACTATGAAGAGATTCAACGAACTCACCGAAGACGAAATCATCGAGGATGCCCTTCGTGCCGTCCCCGAATACTTAGAGCGCATCCGTACTACAGGCGTGTTCCAACTGGAGAACTGTGTAGCAGCTGAAACTAAGCGCATAGAGAAGCTCTACAAGGCGGGCATTGGCGTACGTCAGTATTCACCCTTAAGTAAGAAAGAGATTCAAGATATGGACGCATTCACGGCTCACTTCATACCGCTATTGATGGAAAGGACCCGGCCTATTCAGCAGCGGTATATGCAGCAGCGACGCGTCTCCCAGATTAATGCCATCACTGCTTGCGCTCTCATTCCAGAGGAGTTCAAAAAGGTGGGGCTCAAGGCCCAGGTTAGCGGCCAGAAGTATCGCGCCAAGGTTGTGGTTCCCCTTACGGGGACCAGTGTGCGGTTCTATGTCCGCTACAAAGATATGAACCGTGAGGGCTTGATGGATGATATCATCAAGGCCGTACTGGACCTCAAGGATGCTATTAACCGTCTTGGCTATGGCTGCGTTGTAAGCAAGATCTAATATGAAGTACACTACCAGCATAATCATCACAATCCTCTGCCTAATCAGCTGTTCTGGTCCGCGCAAACAAGTTGAGACTGGTCCGGAGGCCATTCTAGCTCAGATGCGTGCCGACACGGCGTGGATTAACACACTGGACTCTCTGGCGGCCATTGCCATCGGCCCAGGGGCTAAATGCATCGACCCAGTATGGCATCTATTTTCGTATGAAGGCCGGTACTTCTTTCACAATCAAGACTGGGGCGGTGTCCTGGAGGTACCGAAAGGTTTTCTGCCGGAAGATGATCTCTGGCAAGCAGAATTGTCCTTCCACGGAACTCGCGCTTGGTCCCCGGACTCACTGATTCTGATCAGCTTCTATGCCGGATTTAACGTAATGGATGGAGATGAAAAAGAAAATGTAGTCCAGATTGAAAGGAGTGTGAATGAAGATGGTATTGTCTATTATGGACGCACCATCCCCAAAGGCCCCTATGGGGTTCAATACTCCGTTTCCATTCAGTACCCGGAAGGGATGGAAGATGATGTCGCCCACATTATTACCATGATAGACAAATACCCCTATGGCCCGGACGGGTCACTAAAACCCGGAGAAGCCGTTTTATAAAGATATGCTCTGGTGTTTACTGCTCATAGTTATCGGCGGGATTGTTGCCATCAAGGACTTATCAAAAACCATTGATGGCTACATCCATATTGCGTCTCCTGGTTTTCAATTCTTGACAGACTGCACTCGCTTTCGCCGCATCTACGGATGGCAGGGGCTACTCTGCTATAGCATCTGCCTACTCTCTATGTTGGCCTTTATTGTGATTACTGGTTTTAGGCTTTTCAACGCCCTTTCCAAACCAGTGCTGATTTGGACATCCGGAGCAGTCTGCACTCTACTACTGCTTTCTCTTCTGGCCAACTGGCTAACCATCCGTTCAAAAGGTTCAGACCAGGTTGAAGAACTGATGGACGAGAAATGGAAAGAAGAGAAACGAATCGCACCTGAACACAATGAAGAAGTTGATTTGTATCAGTCTGCCGTTCTCTGCAATAGGACTCTTCCTTTTATCAGCTGGCATATCATCGGGATACTGGGAGCCAGTCTGATTCTCTTTTTCACCTTATGAAACATTTTGGCAGTTTCTCGGTCTAAATTTGCCACCAGATGCGCTACAATCATGAAAATCATCGACAAGAATAAGGACTACTACGACTACCTCCAGGGCGTCTGGGGGCAGGATCCCAAGGCTATATATGCCAGAACTGGATCTGTGAAACTTCGTCCGCAAGATCGTCCATTCTTTTTCGCAAAGGACCTTCCAAAGGGCATAGTAGCTTGGCAGGGAGAACTAATCTTAACCTGTGGAGCCACGGCGCATCACATCTATTTTGAGAACTCGGGGAATGGAGTAATTACGGAAGAGTTTCTCTCACATGAAGTCACCCGGCCCGATGATGCCGTCCCCCTCTTGTTAGAGTGGTTTATTGAAGAGTTAGTCGAAATAGATCATGGAACGAGAGTATATCGTTCCAAACCATATAACAAAGAATATTACTGTCAATTATGCACAGATCGCGCTCTGGGAACAGTTTCAGCCTTGACCAAATGGCGCAGAAGTATAAGTAAGCGGCGCTTCGAGAAGATTCAAGGTCGGTATGAGAACCCAATATTGTCAACGATTCCACTGCTTGTTGTCCCGGCTGAAAAGATCTTCGATGAAATCCAGAGCTATCTCCTTTCGCTTCATGACAAGGAAATCCCGGACAAACGCACGGATATCGAGAAACTTGAGGCGGCCGGCTTCGACAAAAAGACATCCTTCAGGAACTCCAAATAATCATTCATTCCCGAAAGGATTTGCGACGAAAACAGTATTTACTAGAGATAAGACAACTTCACCATGACTGAATTCGAAAAGTACGCCAGCCTCGGCAGAGGCATCAGCACCAACACGCTGGACCGTTACACCGGTTTTGTTTCCGGCTATATCAACCCCACCGTCATCGAAGAGCGTAAGCTTAACGCGACTTCCATCGATGTGTTCTCCCGCCTCTTGATGGACCGCATCATCTGGGTGGGCTGTGCCATTGACGATGACGTAGCCAACATCGTCCAGGCCCAGCTGCTCTTCCTGTCCTCCATCGATAGCAAGGCCGACATTTCCCTATACCTAAATACTCCAGGTGGCAGCGTCAGCGATGGTCTGGGCATATACGACACCATGCAGATTATCACTCCTGATGTGGCCACCATCTGTACCGGTATGGCCGCTTCCATGGGCAGCGTTCTCCTTTGTGCAGGTGCTAAAGGCAAGCGCAGCGCCCTGCCGCACTCCAGAGTGATGATCCACCAGCCTCTTGGCGGGGTGAAAGGTCAGGCAGAGGACATTCTCATCGAGGCACGTGAGATTGAAAAGTGCCGAAAGGAGCTCTTCAACATAATCTCAGAGCATAGCGGCCAGCCTTTTGACAAGGTCTTCGCCGATGGCGACCGCAACTACTGGATGACCGCCCAGGAAGCCCTGGAGTACGGAATGATTGACCAGATTATGACCAAGAGCAGATAAAATGTTGACTTTTTTTCGTCAACAATGAAACATTTGGCAGTAATCTGCCGTATATATTTTACCCGCATAATGAATCGGACACTGTTTTCAAAGAAAATCAACTTTTCGTGAAAGAATACGAATCATCAGCGGTATTGAAATAATGTAGGAGGATGAACGATGATGTAGGTTAAGGTCTTTGAAATAGCACATTGGATTAAGAGCGTTGCTCCGGCATCTGTCAATTACGCGCCTTTTTAAATTTTTAAAATCTTGCGGACAGAACGCCAAGCGTGGTCGCGCAAGATGCCCAACTGGTGGGCATCGACCAGCAACCTCCAAAACCCAACGAGCTATGGAAAACACTCTCTACACCCGCACCAACGAAACATTCACCACCAAGAGCGGTAAGCAGGTCCGCTATCAGGACATCTTAGTCGGCATCGACAACGAGGTCCGCAGATACGGATACAAGGGCGGAAGAGGCCTGGTCAAGGAGGATCTTGATGACCTCCGTCAGGACGCCTTCAGAAAGGCCGTCGTTTCAAAAGGGTCCTATGACCCCGAGAAATGCCACGACTGCCCAGAGGCCTACGGATACTCAATCGCGGTTCGCTGCGAACATGACGCATTCCGCAAGGCCGTCAGGCGCGCCTCGACCTTCACCCCCTATGAGGTCCAGGACGAGGATGGCGAGAACCACATTCCCATTCGGTTCTCCGGCTACCGCGGTGATGAATTCGAGGCCGACCGCGACCTTGAGACAGAGGAAGCCATGTCCTATATCAACGGGAAGATAGCTTCTCTGGGCAAGAATCAGCGAGAGGTGCTCGAGCTCAGCATCCAGGGCATCAAGCCGCAGAAAATCGCGAAGATTCTCGGCTGCACCCCGAATGCGGTTTCATCCAGGCTTTGCAGGGCCAAGCAGGCTCTTGCCGAAGCCCTCGGCGCCAAGTTCTTATCCGAGTACGGATACAAGCTTAGCGCATAGACCTACAGACGGCTGCCGACCTGGAAACAGGCCGGCAGTTTTGTTATATGCTTGAAAGAAACCTCATCTTCAGCGGTATATCTCATTATACAAGAATACGCACGATGGAGATTGACAAGAACATTATAAAGGCTGCTGCCGATTATGCATTGATGCATTTTCAGAAGGGATCCCGCTGGGGAGAATCCTATGATACCGGGAAGATTCGGCAGGAAATACTTGAGTCTGTTATTGAGACCTCCTGGGCGAAAGCTTTGAAGGCTGCCGATGCATACACTCTTCATGGAAGCGCTCCTATTGCTGAAGCGGTTGTCTCAGCTTGCATCCACGCAGGCATAGACAAACAAAAGGTGAAGATGGTTCACTATTCAGGCTGGTTTATGATAGCGTTCCCAAACCTTGTGTATTCCATCAGAAAGGAAATCAGTGGATATACAGCCAGGCCTGAGGGGGTTAAGACATGGAGAGAGTTCCAGACTGTAATCGGTTTCAAGCCAGATCAATTCGCGCAGTTCTTATTCGCTTTTGACGCCATCTATCCCGACATCCTTCAAGCAGTTGGAGAAGTGATGATAAGTGTACAGGAAATCATCTTACAGAGGAAGAAAGAGCATATGATTCAGCAGCTGCAGGAAGTCACAGTTAAGGAGTTGATTGACCAATATCTGACGCCACTCAAGATAAAGGCTTATTACTCGGTGCAAGATAACAACGTGCACCTTAGGTTAAAAAAAGGGAAAAAGCTAGAAGGTGCCCTGGACATTCCTTTTGCTAAGCTGAAAGAAAGGCTCCAGGACACGGAGGCTATCCGGAAGTCTTTGGTAGCCGTCAGACGCGACCCTCCAATTCACAGGTTAGGCGACGTATTCATTCTCTAGAAATGGTTTTCAGGCGCTAATTGATTATCTTTGCACAAATTGAATACTGATTATGGCCATCGCATACCACGGCTCTGCCGCTCTCTTCAGTCGCTTTGATCCGTCTCACCTTCTGGAGGGCGACGGCAAGTTCAAGTTTGGCGTAGGTGCTTACTTAACATCTTCATACGCTACTGCCGCGCATTACTCGGGCGTTTCCGGAAGTCCTGACAAGTATGTTTATACTGTTGAGATCCCCGATATGACCGAGGACAATTACCTGCATTCCCTAAGGCCAGTGCACCCGTCCATCATTGAAAGGGCAGAGGCAAAACTGGGTGTGTCAATCCCTGAAGAGGCTCGCCAGAGGGGCAAGTTCTTTAGGAAGTTCATCGGCAACACTCTGGTTGGATTCGGCAATACAATCAAGCAGAAGACCGGTTCTGCCTCATTGGAAGCAGAGAAGGCGGCATCGGGGTTACTTCCTCAGATTGGTGTTGTGCTTCTGGTTTGGCCGCATGCGCAGAGCAAGCCAGACGGAGACAACAACTATGCGCTTCTGGACTATGAGGCCTTCAGAATTCTCCAGGTGGACAAGGTCGAACTGGATGCCAAGGAACAACTGATTGAGGGCTCTCAGCAACTCGTAGCCAAGTACTGATATGCACGTTAGGGAGTTCATAGAGAAGTTCTACCCGGAATACTATTCTATTGAGCATTATCCCGCAGACAAGACTGCTGCGTTCTGCAAGATAGATCAGGAATGGGGCATCTTTTCCAATTTCGGTCATTCTTCATTGATGGTTGGTGGCGTGCCTTTCGACACTTCAGAGCGGCTCTTTCAAGTGATGAAGTTCAAAGACGAGGCCTCCAGGAAGGCCGTCTATACAAAGAAGGGCAACCCGAAGATGACCGCCAAGCACTTCGAGAAAGAAGGCATGGTCCGGCCCGACTGGGGCAGCATTATTGTCGATGCCATGAAGTTCTGCCTGATGGAGAAGTATCTCCAGTGCGAAGAGTTCCGACTGGAACTGGAGCGTAGTCGAGGGCTCTTCATCGTGGAAGATCAGACCACATTCACAAAGAAGAATCCCGACACCTGGGGTGCAAAGCTCTCAGATGTCGGGACAGAATTCGTCGGCCCCAACCTCATGGGCCGCCTCCTTATGGAACTGCGGGATTACGGAAAACTGGACTACAAACTCCCGGACGATGCCACTTCTTTCCAGGATTTGGCCAATCTATAATCGCGGCGCCGTCGAATCTCCGGCATTTCTTCCCTGGCACAATCAGGACGGTTCAGAAAGTATCTCATCAGCCTGGTTGCCTTATCTACATTCTCCATAGTGATAGGGATATCAAAGAAGTACTCAGAGACAATCTGAACTGTCAAGACGTTTTCGTCTTTCTGGGTTTTGAACAGATAAGGGATATTCCTCGAGACCAGTTCACGATTGATGATCAGGTCCAGCGTAGGAAACTCAATCTTTGCGATATCGCGCCGGCGCCGAAAGATGAAGTACACTCGCTGTATCTCTTCCGTCACTATAGTTTCAGCCTCCTTGAGCTCGGCAAGGTACTTGTCCATAAGGGTTGAACTCAATTCCGCTTTACCACGGCTCCTTGTTCTCAAATACCTGGAATAGATATCTGAAACAGTTTGTTTGGTAATCAGATTGATATCCTCCATATCACAAGCAGCATTACAAATACGGCCATGGATTGGATCCACGGCCTTCGATACCAGTTGTTCGAGGAGTTTTGTCATATCACTTTTCCGGCAAAGAGCCCTTGACGAAAATAGCTATGCGGCCCAGGCGTTCAAATCCTACGCCATAATAGTTCTCGTCGAAGAAGCGATACCCATCAGCCAGAAGAGCTACAGCCGTCTCGTTCTCTTCCAGAGGGGTATCACCCTCGATATTGATTGCCTTGACTTCCTCGAAGCCTTCTGCAAGATACGCCAGTTCGGTTAACTGGCGCATCTTCTCAACGGGGAAATCGCTCATAGATCAGAGAGTTAAGGCCCCGTTCTTCTTCATCTCGGCCATGAAGGGAACCCACATAGGGACTCGTTTGTCGATTCGGCCGGGGTTCTTCGGGCTGGTAGGGTCCAGGCCGTATACCGGACAGATGGAGTGGAAAAACTCCGTAGCCCGAATGAGGAGGTCCAACGAGGCTTCCGGGGCATCGTGCTCGGTTTCGATGATGACGAGTTTCGCCCCGCCGGGCAGGTATTTACGGGTTCGGGATGCGATGTCCCGCTCACGAGGAGAGACGAAGAGGACGATGGCCGAATCTTCCAAGTGATTGGAAGTGAATATGAAACGGCCGTGGCAGTAGTTCCGGTAGTCGCAGATGCACCCAGTGGCAAGACCGGTCTCCACGACCTTGCCTTCCAGGTTCTTCGCTACCGGACGGCCCCAGCTGCCGTGAAGGAAGATATAGTTCTTCACTCCGGCGAAGTCGGCAGGAGTCAGAGGAGTATCGTCGTTCAGGCAGAGTGTGTAGGGCTTTTCCGGGAGGGTCTTGTACTTTTCCAGGTCCACGTCCGGCTGGAAGATCCGGGTCAGGATGGAGAAGTATGAGAACGCAGTGCCCGTTGACACGAAACCTTCGTGGGTACGAGGCATCGGGATGGTGAAGGACTTGTCCGAACCGGCCTTTATGAAGAGCTTGCGGGCTTCGTTCCGGTCACCGTCAGAGAAGTTGAGAGCTGCAGTCCCGTCGGGGTTGACGGCCAGGGCTCGCTTGGTAGCAAAAACGATGTCGTTGTTATGGCCACCTTTGCTGATGAGAAGGACCTTTCCAGTCCGCAAGGCGTTATCACTGAACGAGTTCAGTGTATATGGCGATACCGCCTGAGCCATTCCGCCACGGGCCCCGTAAAGGAGTGCCGCGAAGTCTGAAGCCGATTCCGATCCGCCAGAGCCGGTAGCTACGAGGGGCTCGGAAGGATTGGTGGTGAGGAAGGAACGGATTGCCGAAAGGTCGGCGGCCTGGGCCTGGCTGAGAATGCCGGGAAGAACTTGTTTGGTATCGGTCATGTTGTCGTGTGTTTATTCCTAAATACCGCTTTCGAGGCAGAATCTTTCGCGCAAATATCAAATGTTTTATGAAAGAATCGCGCGCGAGGAAGGTATTTGCTATTGTTAGAACAATGAATCATGGAAAAGACTAATCACACAGGTAAGTACTGCAGGGACTGTAAAATCTTTACCAGCGAATGCGACCAGTCCGCAAGGGACCAGATCAAGAGCATTCTTGACAATCCGGTCTTCAGCGGCGCCAAAATACGTATTATGCCCGATGTGCATGCTGGTAAAGGTATCGTAATAGGATTTACCTGCAAAGTGGACAATTATGTCAATCCCGAGCACGTTGGCCTGGACATCGGTTGTGGGATTGATACTGAAATCTTCGACCGCGCCCTGCTGGAGAAGGACTTCGCCTTGTTTGAGCACCGTCTGAGAAAGGAGGTGCCAATGGGGCCGGATATTCATAAGACACGCCAGTTCGACATGAAACCATTCTTGAAGTTTATGCGTCAGGAACTCAATAGAGCCTACCAGTCTTCTGGAGGACGTATTGACATCATTGAGTGGAACAATGACGATGATGTTTTTGACTGGATACGTACCATTGGAATCCAGCCGGCCGTTTTCTTCAAGTCTATCGGGACCATCGGAGGCGGTAACCACTTCATGGAATATGAAGAGGGCGACGACCGGTGGGCGTTTACCGTGCACACGGGCTCCAGAGGTTTAGGAGCAAAGGTATTTGGAAAATGGTCCAGGATTGCGGCTTCCAAGGGCGGATACCTTTCCGGAAAAGAAATGAGAGCATACCTTACGGACATGGTCATCACGCAGGCGTACGCCAAATATAATAGGAAGGTCGTTCTGGATAAGGCAGCAGAAATCATACACAAGCTATGTGGGGCTAAAGTGGACGGTATCATCCACACCGTTCACAATTACGTCGACTTTGGAGATATGGTGCTCAGAAAAGGAGCCATCCGTTCTTATGAAGGAGAGCTGATAGTTGTCCCCTTCAATATGAGAGATGGAATCGCTATATGTGAAGGCTTATCCAACGAGGACTGGAACTGGTCTGCACCTCACGGCTCCGGGCGTCGGATGTCCAGGTCAGAAGCGCATAAGACCCTCAAGATGAAGGACTACAAAGAAGAGATGAGAGGGGTCTTTTCTACTTGCATCTGCCCGGAAACCATAGACGAATCGCCCTCTGCCTACAAGTCCACAGAAGAGATTATAAACGCCATCCAGCCCTCCTGCCGAATCCTCTACCGCCTTAAGTCAAAGATCAACTTGAAAGGCGTATGATGAAAGATTCGGGGAGGATGGAAGTAGATAAGTGTAGAATCATTCATCATTATGCAACAACTTAAGATTACTCAGTCCGTGACGGTCCGTAATCAGACCGTTAACCAGTATCTGGCGGACATCAGCAAATATCCAATGGTCACCCCGGATGAAGAGACGGAGCTTTCCGTTCGCATACAACGTGGTGATACCGAAGCTTTTAAGCGCCTTGTGGAAGCAAACCTGCGATTTGTCGTCAGTGTAGCCAAGCAGTACCAGGGACATGGCCTGGATCTAAGCGACTTGATTAATGAAGGGAACCTTGGCCTGATGAAAGCGGCCTGGAAGTTTGACCACATGCGTGGATTCAAGTTCATTTCTTATGCGGTATGGTGGATACGCCAGAGCATACTACAAGGCCTGTCAGATCAAGCACGGATGGTGCGCCTTCCATTGAACCAGGTTGGAAACATCAACAAGATAGCCAAGGCAAAGAACTCATTCCTCCAAGAGAATGAAAGAGAGCCCACTGACGAGGAACTCGCCGAACTGGTTGATTTGACTACCGGCAAGATTGGAGAAGCGCTGCGTAGCTCAGCCGGGCATCTATCCTTTGATATGCCCTTCGGAGAAGATGGGGACGGCGCTCTCTTGGATGTCATACCCGACAAGTCGACTCCGGCAACTGACGCGCCTCTTTCCATGGAATCCCTTCGAATTGACCTGGAAGATGTGATGAAGATTCTTGCGCCACGCGAGCGGGAGATCCTCAAGTTGGCATATGGAATCGGATGCCAGGAGAAGACCCTGGAGGAGATTGGCCTGGAATTCCACCTCACCCGGGAACGCGTGCGCCAGCTCAAAGAGAAGGCTATCCGCAAGATGTCTCGACCTGCAGTTAAGAACAGATTGATACAACATAGACAGTAAATTATGGACGCACAGGCAATAGTCAACACCATCGGGAGTCTTCTTATGAGTCCCGAGGATGATAGGATTACCGGTAAGAACCAGTCACTTTATGCTGAGCCACTGGACGAGGTATTCACGCCGTACCGGAAAGAATGGTTGAAGAATTGGTTTGAACGCTTCACCCTGGAGCATCAAGGCAGGGCGAACCATCCCTTCGCAGAATATGAAGAAATGTTACGCGAGGCTGTGGAACGATTCAAATGGATCTTTAAGATTGTAATGGACACTCCACAGCGCATAAAAGCGGAGATGCATGTTCTTGCTGATGGCGATACTCCGAATAGCGTTGGATATGTCCAATGGAATCAAGTATATCAAGTCATTTTGGAAGCGACTCCTTCTGGAAACGGCCGGGTAAGTCTTGGCTTTGAAGGCGGGTTTTATGGCGGATCGTTAACCCCCCAAGAGTTCCGGGAGTTGTTGGTCAGTATGACGACTCTCCCGCTTGGCTGCGAAAAAGCAATTATTAGGCGGCATTACAAAGAATTTCTACCCTCCTACTTCCAGCGCTTGTACAAGTCGGTTACTATAACTGAAGACATGGGACGATCGTGTCACGGCGGTGGGGAGTTTACCTATGGACACGAAGTGGTTTTATCCATGGATCGGGAGCATGACTTCCGTTATGCTTTTGTTACCGAGTATCTATGGCGAAAAGTAAACTATAACACGATTCATGATTTCGCGCGTGCGGCATATGAAGGGATGAAGGATATTTCACGCATCCTTCCGGAATTCACGATTATTACAGACCATGCTGATGATTGTGGAACCCACCTTATGGGGACGTTCAAATCCAAGGAAGCTCAACTAATGACGCGAATTACCAACTGGGACGAGAAGGTGACGTTAGAATCCGTCGAGGAGGTGATGGATTATTACAAGATTGATCGCGAGAAGTTTTCATCCCAGGTGATTCTTAACGATTATCTCCGGGAGAAGAAATGGCGCGATATCAAGAGAAAAGAAATCGCCACCAACCTCCAAGTGAAAAAGAATGGGTGGTTTATAGAGGACAACTGGGACGAACTCCGTTTATATATCAGCGGCCCTAAACAGTGGCGGAGAGAGCTATACGTGGCAATTCCTTTCGATACTCCGAAAGAATCGTACATGAAGATTCTGGACGCAAGGAATCTATTGGATGGATTGTATCGCCAGCTCGATAGCCTCGGCGACTATTTCACTTCAGCCGGCATATTCCCAAAGAATAAGAAAAGGAATACCCTTAACGAACCTTCTGAAATATCTTAGAGAAGAAGACCACCTTCTCATAATCAGTTATCCTAGGCTGCTTTTCCGTAATAACAGTTTGGATGGACACAAAATCTCCGGCTTTGATATTGTTCACTTTACACGCCTGGGTATCAAGGTGAACATTCTCTGCGAATAGGTAATCAGGATCATCTTTCAGACATTGAACCTGATACCATCCGCTCTGGAACATAAAGTCGGACATTGAGCCTAAGCACTCTTTGTTCACTTTTTCCGGCTCCATCTTGTCGAAAAAGCCTTGGTTGACAAGTTCCGACATATGGCAAATGAACGACATAATAACCTGCAGTACGATTAACTGTATATCTCTATCTGCCGGCGGTAAGGCATGTGAGCCTTCGTTCAAGAAGAAACTTGTCGCGCGCAACAAGGATGCAAGATTCTTGGGAACAACCGTCTTGAGCAGGAAATAGCAAATCAAATCATTCTTATAGTAACGGTCAGCCAGAAAATCGACTTCCGCTCCATACAAGAAAATCTTCTTGCGTGTTTGAGGCAAGTAGCCATAGTTGATTAAAGGGTCCAGCAGGCAGTTGTCACGAATCTTCCTAAGGTCATTTCTATAATCCTTGCAAGCATCCTTATTCAGTAATATCTCTTCCAGTTTGTCCCGTAAGCAAAACTCATTGTAACAGAACTTCCCATCAAGGTTCGCGGCAGCCTCAAGTTGGCGAGCATAAACCTCCCTGATTTGTCCCTCCGGGCTATACTGCTCGTCCATATACTTGAACAGGGCGACGAACAAGTCAGGCTCTCCATCAATGGGAAAACTCTTCCCGGGCAGGTAGAGATCAGCATAGTCGGCAAAGACGCTCTCAAGCTCTTGCAGGTCTTTAGACAAAATAAAGACTGGAATTCCGGCCTCTGAACCACAAAGAAGCATGATGCTGGGACTCGATATCTTGCCGGTCTGCTTGACTACAAACGCATCAATCTTTCGGCTATTCTCACTATTTTGAATCCACGTTCTCGCTTCCATCGCATTGCTAAAGCGACTACGCTCATCCAAACCCGCTTTAGCGCTTTCCGGTATTGCTGGCTCCCCGATAATCGCGACTCTCACTTTCTGACGAGGTAGTAAAGGCTGCTGAAACGCAGCATGCTTTTGCGCGTATTCTCGGACAACAAGTTGTTGCTCATTTTTGGGGATGAGCGGAATTCTGGTTAAGGACAAATCATCCAGCGTAATCCGTACAATTGATGAACCGGACGAATCAATGCCTTTTTCTGCTAATACAACAGCAACATACTGTGCACTTACAAGCTCTGAGTTTGGAATAAGAGCGAATACAAGAGCTGAGACGCCGATAGGCTCCTCTTCACTAGTATTTAGCCAGCCGAACCTAGGATGCGCTGGATCGCCTCCGATAAGGAGTGCGCTTCCTGAGACTATACCATAATTACCATGGTCATCTTCACCTCGTTCTTCGGGAGAAACATCCAGTTTTAGCGGGTTGTCAGAAAGATTGCGGGGGCGAATGATGAACTTCGGCTGCTCCTTGGCACGTTTCGGTCTAATGATGGAACATAAATCACGAAGTGGAACCATTTTCTTCCCGTCAATCTCGTCATCCTTATTTTGAATGTATAGAGCGGGATTTAATCTATGGTGATTCTTTGCGATATCTTCTGCAGAGACCTCGGCAACATATCGAGAATCTCCAGCCTCCATCGCCTGGAGGAGACTCTTGACATCAACCATGGTGGTTTTACCACCAGGGATACTGAAGTCCGCTCCATCGACTAACTTGATGGGCTTGGAAGCGTCACGCCCCTTTTTCAATCGAACAATTACAGGAGGATAAGATGTCCAATAGAAAACGTTTCGAGGAAGTGTTACAACTAAATCAAGTGCATCACACTCTGCGACGCCATGGCCAATCGGGCTAAAAAGAAAACTGCCGCTAGTAACGAGTAGCATCGTGCCATCGTCTTTTAAGAGTGCGGATGACTCTTTAACAAGTCTCCCAGGGTATGTGTCTTCCTTAAGGCCGATTGCTCCGACGGGAGGAGTAGATACAACAATATCAAACGGTTGCTGCCAGCATCTATTTAATGAGTCTCCACAAATGTAATTCTCTGACAAGCACTCATTAATATGGCATCTAAGAACTCCGATTCCCCAAATGGTCGGATCAAACTCCTCACCATAATACTGATTCCCCGCCGAAAATTGCCCAGCATATGACCCAACACCAGCAAACGGGTTATAAACGGTCATACCTTTTTGATATCCGCTGAGTTTGTATACTAATTCTGACAGTTCTGCCGGCTGGAGATGGTCGAATCCATGATTGTTAGAGCGAGCCGCACCATTTAGAAGAGCATTGAACACATCCCGAAAGACCTCCCTGGGCGTGTTCATGTAGAGGTCCTCGTCGTTCAAAAAGGAATCCAACGCATCCAGCTCATCGTGGCCATGTTGCTCGCATGCTTTCGCCCAAAGAATACTAAGTTTTGTCTTTTCGAAAAGAAGCTTATAAAGATTACTTTGCCTTGATTTACTTTCTCTATCGACGGGACTTCCATATTTATCCCAGCTTAAAGAAAGCAAGTAAAGTCGAAAGAAAAGAACTTCAACTTTACTGGCTCCTTGGGAAGTCATTACTTCCCCTATGTTCTCTAGGTGCTCTCTTAGTGTCATTATATTTGCGTCGGATTAGACGCAAATATACGAAATTTCAGCCGAGCCTCGAAGCAAATCTCCAAGAAAAGCTCTTTTGTACGCTCCTGACCTTCATGTGTAGCTGGGCTTCCGACGAATGGAGATTCCGTAAAAATGGCCGGTGCCCAATCGTGAAGAACGCATTCTCTCTTTAAACCCTCTTGGTCCAGACTTACACTTATTCGCTTGGGAGCAATGAGGACTTTACCACGAAAAAGTGAGCCTTCCAGCCTGCAAGCGATGTCAGACTTATTCTGAATCGGGACGATAATCCACTCGACTTTTTTCTCGAGCATAGATCTATATTTGCAACGCAGGATTTCCGACACCATCAAGATGATGTCCTTACCAACCTGCTCCTGAGAGACTCTTTGGATGTGCTCTATCGCGCGATTGGTTGTCTCCGTAATATTCAAGCAATACTCCTCAGCGGTGAACTCAAAGTCGTCAAGAGCTTGTATCGTCTTCGTTATTTGTTCGTTGCGCATGTCTGTATTTGTTTATATCGCCCCCAGGCACAAGCCGATGCCGCAGGCGACGGGGATTCCCCAGATGTAAAGGCCGACTTCAATAGTGGGAACGATGCAGCCTTGCATGAACTGGCAACCAACACCGAAGTCCCAATGGCTTACTGGAGAATCGCCTTTCCAGCCGAAACGCACGCCGACTTCTGCACCGAGTGATTGCCCATAGATGAGGCCAATGCCACCATATGCTTGTAAATCCAGATCGGACGCACTCTCATCCAGGAATCGATATGCCGCTCCCGCAAACACTGCTCCACCTTCATCTGCCGTGTTGAAAGCCAATGCTATATACGGCCCCACCTTGTTCTGAAGGTAGGTATAACGCGCGCCAATGAAGTACTCTTCATAGCAATACTCTCCAATACAAAACCCCAGATAGGCATCCGCAAAATGTCTGGTAAACTCTTTGTCACTGACGCTCCGAAGCCGGGGTACGTCGTTAAACTGTTTCACTGGAGTCACCTTTACCGGTTTGGGCTTGGCGACCTCCAGTTTCATCGAATATGTCCTGCCCGGTTCAAGCGTCCTGGGGATTGTCCAGTCCCGGAGGGCGGAATACTGAGGATGAGACACTGAAAGTTTCCGCGCGGTCGCGGGTACATATACATAGATGACATCCTTCCCATACTCGATATCGACGATCCCCGCCAGGCCT
>JAEEGL014439742.1_pt1 | contig 40043 bp, 25 predicted proteins | sample 9134231 | NCBI WGS metagenome assembly JAEEGL01 (sample SAMN16246548, study PRJNA631951) | gut metagenome | biome: gut microbiome; feature: rumen; material: fiber-attached | host: Bos | place: Iran: Karaj | collected 2018-10
CGATGTGATCATGGCACGCACGGGCGAGACTTATCTCATCAAGGCGGAGTGCCAGGTAAGAATGGGCGACTTCGATGCTGCCATCGCCACCGTCAACCAGCTTCGTGCACGCGCGGAGTGGAAGCAGGGTGAGGACCGCGAACTCTACACCGATGGCACACAGGCTTTCACACAGAACTCCACGGGCGCGGCCATTTTAGGCAAGTGCTATCCCAATGCCGACAACAACAAGGCCGACCGTCTCACCAATTTCCAGGCATTTCAGGTATCTTATCTCACCAAGAGCACATATTATCTCTCTACTGGCATCGACCGCACCACCGACGCCTCGTCGCTGCAGATTCCAAGCTACAGCAACCTGCCCGCTGAGGATGAGGCCATCCTGACTCAGCTTGGTGTCACGGATACCAAAGAACGGCTCATCAACTTCATCTTCAATGAGCGCACACGCGAGCTGTTGGGCGAGTGGAACAGATGGGAGGAACTGAGCCGCACCAATCTGCTTGTGAAGAGAGCCAAGGCGTTCAATCCTGAGGCTGCTCCCAATGTGCAGCCGCGTCACAATTACAGACCCATTCCGCAGAAGTTCATCGACACACTGCAGAATCCTGACGGCACCAATCTGAGCGATGCTGACAAAAAGGCATGGCAGAATCCTGGATACTAAAGGCAACGTTTTTTGAATTATTAGGTTTTAGGTTGACGTGAAAGCTGAACCGGGTGGTTTGGCGTTCTTCCAAGGCGGGTTCTAAGATTTGTGGATCGCATCTTTTAGAACCCGCCTCTTTCACTTAATCAGTGCCTGGCCTACATGAAATCTAAACTTTATTTGTATATTTGCATCCCGACAGTTATGATTATGAGAAAATATTTAGTCTTTCTTCTACTTCTATGCCTCGCCATGCCTTCTGCATTTGCGCAGACAGTGCCCGACGAGAGTCTGGCGCGCCACGATTTCTTCTATGCCGGACAGAGCAAGCGGTTGCGGATGTTCATCGTCCGCAACGGACAGGTCAGTTGGGCGTACGAGGATACCGCCCGAAAGGGCGAAATCAGCGATGCTGTACTGATGACCGACGGCAACATACTCATGGCGCACCAGTATGGTATCGCTGAAATCACACCTCAGAAAGAGGCGGTGTGGAGTTACAATGCGCCCGAGGGAACTGAAATTCACACCATTCAGCCTGTCGGACGGAATCATGTGGTTTTCGTCCAGAACGGAAACCCGGCAAAAGTGGTGGTCATGGAGATTCCCTCCACCCACATCGTAAGGGAGTTTCAGTTGCCCACTTCAGGGAAGGGGTCGGTGCACGGACAGTTCCGTAACGCACGGCTCTCCTCACGGGGCACCCTCATAGTGGCTAATATGTCTTTGGGCTGTGTCCATGAGTTCAACGCGCAGGGCAATGAGGTTTACCGCTGGGATGGCTTCCTGCCTTGGTCGGCACAGGAGTTGCCCAAGGGCAACATCCTCGTCACAGGGCGCAAGGGTCACATTCAGGAAATCAACCGCATGGGGCAGACCGTGTGGGAAATCAACACCACGGCCTTCGGCGTGACTCAGCCGCAGAAAACGGTCCGGCTGAAAAACGGCAACCATATCGTGAACAATTGGTATAACGAGTGGAACAAGACTCCTATGGATTCGGCCCATGCACCGGTGCAGGCGGTGGAAGTGGATACTGAGGGCAAGGTGGTGTGGCAACTCAGAGCATGGAGCAGTCCCGACTTGGGACCCTCTACAACCATTCAGCTGCTTTCTGAGGCGGTAAACCGCGACAGACTTTTCTTCGGCGATTTCAATCCTGTGTATCCCAAACTCTTTGTGGGTCCCAATGAGCCGATAGGAGAGGGCAAGGGCATCCATCCCGGCAGAGTGGCATGGGTGCACAGCCCGGGTGTGGCAAAATGGGACGGACACACTGGCCTCTGGGTGGAGGATAGATGGAATGACCAGGAGAAGGCCGATGCTATGGTGCGTGCTTCCGTGGTGCAGCTCACCGGGCAGCCCACTCCGAAAAAGGCATGGAAAGCGCTGTTCCGCCACTTCAACCGTGAACACGGAAGGGGGAACAGGGGGTACCGGAAAGGTGAGACACTGGCGGTGAAACTCAATATCAACAATGCCATCACGCATCACGATACCATCGAACTCAACTCGTCGCCTTATGTCACCTTGGCTTTGGTGCGCTCTCTCGTACACGACGCGGGAATGCGCGAGCAGGACATCGTGCTCTGCGAACCTAGCCGTGCCATCACCGACAGCATCTACAACAAGGTGCACCGCGAGTTCCCAAAAGTGGTGTTCATCGACAACATAGGGGGCGACGGCAGACAGAAGTGTACCTATTATCCCGAACAGATAGTCTACTCCGTGCCCAACGGAAAAATGGCGCGCGGACTGGCTCAATGTATTGTAGATGCCGATTATCTCATCAATTCGGCACTTCTCAAGACCCATTCCGGCCCGGGTGTCACGCTGACCTCAAAAAACTGGTATGGAGCCACCGACATCAACCTGCTCTGGAGGCAGAATGCGCACAACAATGTGAGTCAGGACAAACGCAACGGAAAACCGGAATACAAGACATTCGTCGATTTCATCTCCCACAAGAACTTAGGGCAGAAGACACTCCTCTTCCTCATCGACGGTACTTATGGCTCACGCGATGTAAACGGGCCTCCCGCCCCCAAATGGTATAAGGAGCCTTTCGGCGGCGATTGGGCTTGCTCGCTCATCGTATCACAGGACGAACTGGCATGCGATGCGGTGGCAATGGATATCCTTATAGGCGAGTGGCCGGAGTTTGGAAGCCTCAACTATTGCGATGAGTACCTGCGCGAAGCGGCTTCCATCCCCAATGCACCCAGCGGAACAGTCTATAAGCGCGACGGGCAGCCCATCCAAAAGCCTCTCGGACTGATGGAGCACTGGAACAATCCCAAGGAACGTAAATACACCAAAATCGACTTGAAATACTTGAAGTTATGAACAAGTGGATGCTCTCTCTGTGGTGTCTGCTCATGGCGACAATCGGAGCGGGCGCACAGACTCTGGATGCCTTTCAGGGCATACTGCCTGTCACCGACCCTGCCATGATGAAAAGCCTGAACGGGGTGTGGAACCTCAAAGTGGTGGAGGGGGGCACCGACGACCATGCCGTGCCTGCTTCAGATGCCTCATGGGGTACGATTCCCGTGCCGGGATGCTGGGAGGTGTATGGATTCTGCAAGGCAAGCTACGACAGTCCGAAGGCGCTTACGGGCTTCTACCGCACGGCATTTTCCCTGCCGTCCGAGTGGCGCGGACAGCGCATTGTGCTCCGCTTCGATGGGGTGCTCTATGGATATGACCTCTGGGTAAACGGCAGGGAGGTGGGCTCATGGCGCTCTGCCTACAACACAGCGCTCTTCGACATCACACCCTTCGTCGACTTCCGACGCCAGAATCAGGAGTTGGCCATGAGGGTTATCACGCAGTTCAGGGGCAGTGACTTCGACTACAATGACGACTGGGCGCCTTGCGGCATTTTCCGTGATGTCACGCTCATGGCGGTTCCGGAAACGCATCTCTCCGACATCACTATCCACGCAGACCTCTCAGGCAAGGTGGATGTGATGACAGAGGTGGTGAATGGCGACAGACGCACGGCGGTGACCCACGAGATTCTCGATGCGCAGGGCCATGTGGTGGGTACTGACAGGGTGGACCATCCGCATCTATGGACCGCTGAGACGCCTTACCTCTACACGCTGCGCACTACGCTTTCGCGCAAAGGCAAGCCGTTGCAGGTGTTCAACCACAGATTCGGCTTCCGCGAACTCTCCGTGCAGGGCAATCTGCTCCTGCTCAACGGACAGCCTGTCAAGTTTCGTGGGGTAACTAGTCATGCCACCGACCCGAAGACGGGAAAGGTGATTTCCGATGAACTGACACTGAAGGATATGCGGCTCATGAAGGAGGCTTCGGTCAACTACATACGCACGTCGCACTACCCGCGTGAGCCGCGGTTTTATGATTTGGCCGACTCGCTCGGCTTCTATATCATCGATGAGGTGCCGTTTGGCTTCGGCGACAAGAACCTTTACGACTCTACTTTCTTTCCTGTGCTGCAGCAGCGCGCGCAGGCCACCATCCGGCGCGACAAGAACCGTGCCTCGGTGCTGATCTGGAGCCTTGGCAACGAAAACCCGTTGACCGACATCTGCGAGCGTCTGGGGCACTATGTAAAGGAGCAGCTCGACCCTTACCGGCCGGTGTGCTATCCGCAGGTGGGCAGCTATTTCCGCAAGTTCAACTACCAGTTCCCCAAAGTGGCCGACATCTATGCACCGCACTATCCCACTACAGGACAGATAGCCGACTTTTACCAGCGTGCCGACCGTCCCGTTATCTTCACAGAGTATTGCCACACTTTGGGCATCTCGCTCGAGGACCACGACAGACAGTGGGAAATCATTGAGAGAACTCCGTGGATAGCCGGCGGAAGCGTGTGGGAATGGGTCGACCAGGGTATGCCGTTCCGCGCACCGCTCACAGAGCCTTATGGCTATGAGGAGCGGGTGTTCACTTCTCCTGAGGGAGGATTCGAGATGTTTGATGTCAAGGGCACCGACGGACTGCTCTATGCCGACCGCACGCCGTTGCCCAATTACTACGAACTGCAGCACAATTATGCCTGTGCGGCGGTGACAGACAGCATCCTCACGGCGGAAGGTGCAAAACTGACGCTTCACATCCGCAACCGCTACGATTTCATCGACCTGAAAGACAGGGTGTCGTTCCGTTGGGCGTTTTCCGAAGACCGCGACACGGTGGCGAGGGGCGCTTTCTCACCCGATTGCCCGCCCCGGCAGAACACAGAATATGTGCTCCAATTGCCTGTGGCGCCCAACACGGACCGACTATGCCTGCTTCATCTGGAATTGGCCGATACGCAGGGACGTGTCTTCCTTCGCCAGTCGCTTCCTGTGGTTTCGGGCCTGTCTTCGCAAGATGTGCTCATGGCACGTCTGCTCGGGGGAATCGATGTGCCCACAACCAATCCCATGGACTGCCTTCAGGAAGGACCTCTCGTGAGGGCCGGCCGGAAGGCTACCATGGCGGAGAAACTGAAGGTGGCGGGCAACCGGCTGGAGCGTTATCTCCTCCGCATGCCGGCAATGGGAGCGCAATTCACGGCAGGGCAGGAAGGGGCGGTCACCCACTGCCGTTTCGCCCTTTCACCCGATACTACTGACACCTTCCTCTCTGAGCTGGGCATCGCTTTCCTTCTCGACAGCTCGATAGACCGTGTGCAGTGGATAGGCACGGGACTGATGCCCACCTATCCCGGACGGTTCCGTGCCGGACGTTATGGTTTCTGGGCTTTGCAGCAGGGTGACTTGTATTTCGAGGGCAACCGTCAGGGAGTGGACGCAGCCTTGCTCACCGACAGTCTCGGAAATGGTATCCTGATATTCTGTAAGCAGGGCAACATCAGTTTTGAACAGACCGACCGAGGTATAGTCCTCTCTTACAATGCCGCAGTTTCGGGCATGGGTCCAAAGTTCTCCCGAACAGCGTTCCCTGTCATCGCCAAAAAGGTGGGCACCGTCACAGGCGACTTCTACCTCTATCGTGTGGATGCCTCCCGCATGCCGCTTCTCCTGCATCGTCTTTTTGCCCCGGCAGCATCCATCCAGCCGCCTTATCGTCCCTTCCTCAAGCAGTACGACACTTATCTGATGCGCTTCGCCGACATCATACAGTAGTGTCTGCTACCTTTCCACTCCTTTTTCTCTCCACAAATGTGCCCTGAGGTTTCCACTTCAGGGCAATTATATTCCTGTCTTTCAATAATAGGTTCTTCATTGCTTTCGGTGGTTGATTTTCATCGAATTGCAATGAAACAAAACCGTCCTTTTTAAGTTAAAATATTGCTTTTCCTTTCATTTTTTTGCTTACATACAATTATTTTTATATTTTCGCAGTGATTTATCTTGTTGGTGGGCAGATTGTATGAAAACATGATTCTCTCTCTTCTCTCAAGGGGTAGGGAAGGGCGAAAACATTGTCAATTCTTATCTCCCGATAGAAAAACAGGATAAAGATCACGTAAAAGCTGATGAAGATATCAAGACGAAACCAATTGCGCAGTATTGTGGTGCTTGTCGCCGCAGCAGTGTTGCTTGAGTTGACCACCGCCGTGCAGTTCTATGCCGTACGGAGTGGACTCACACGCCAACTCACGGAGATGGCACAGCGCGATTTCAGTGCCACCAATAGCATCTCGCAGACGAAGCAGACTGTGGAAAACGTTATTGCGGAGGCTATGCCCGAGGTGGAACGATTCGCAAGGAAAAATGATGTGGATTCTCTTCATACGCTCATCCGCCAAATAGTGAGCAATCAGCCGCTGATAGTGGGTATCGACTTTTGTCATGTCGTGGGAGACGATGGGAATCGCAAAGGTGTCTTCATCTACAAAAATGATAAGGATGAAATGTCCTTTCAGCAGATTGACTTTGATTTCACCGAACGCTCGTGGTATTCTGAAGGCATCCGGAGCGACGGATTCTGGAGCGAGCCTTATAAGAGCAACTACAAGATTATATGGATGTGCACCTTCTCAAGGGTGGTGCGGGATGAGCAGGGCAAACCGTTGGCGGTTGTCGGGGCCGATGTGCCGCTGAGCGAAATCTCGGCGTTGGCTTCGCAACTCTATAAAAACCAGCAACGATGGATCTTGCCGGTCATCCTGTTCCATATCATCGGACTCGCTGTGCTCGCATTCATCATCAAACGGTCGGTCGACAGTATGAGCCGACTGCAGGAGGTGGGAGCGGAAAAGAAACGGATTGAGGGTGAACTGTCCATCGCAAGAAACATTCAGCTGGCCATGCTCCCCAAGAAGTCTCCGTCATTCCCAAAGCGAAAAGATGTCGACATCTATGGATCTCTTACACCGGCCAGAGAGGTGGGTGGCGACTTGTACGATTTCCTCATACGCGATGAGAAATTGTTCTTCTGCGTAGGGGATGTGAGTGGAAAAGGAGTGCCGGCGGCACTCGTCATGGCTGTGGCGATTTCCATGTTCCGTATGCTCTGCCAGCGGGAGTCGCAGCCCGACCGTATCGTGACGGCTTTGAACGACGCAATGGCTGCCGACAACGAATACAACATTTTCGTCACGCTCTTTGTGGGAGTGCTCGACTTGCCCACGGGACGCCTGCGCTATTGCAATGCCGGACATCCGGCTCCCTTTCTCAACAATCAGCCTTTGGATATCATTCCCAATATGCCTGTAGGCACATTCTCCGATTTTAAATACAAAGGACAGGAGACGGTCATCAAGCCTGGCTCTTTCCTCTTCCTCTATACCGACGGACTGAACGAGGCTGAGGCGGCTTCTAATCTCCAGTTTGGCAAGGACAGAATAGCTAAAATCTGCTCACGTACTATTTTCCTCGACAGTGAGGATTACACCCCCAACAGGCTCATTGAGGAGATGACGGGGGCGGTACAGGCATTCGTGGCAGGCACTGAACAGAACGATGACCTGACCATGCTGGCCATAAAATATACAAAGGAGGTGAAGGATTTGCGTCTCAAGGCTGACATCTCTCTGAAATGCGATGTGAATGAGGTGCCGCGTCTCACCGATTTCGTCGACTCGGTGTGTGTGGCCTTGAATATCTCCTCTTTTGAGACCATGCAGGTTAACCTTGCCATCGAGGAGGCGGTGGTCAATGTGATGAATTATGCTTATCCGGCCGACTCGAAGGGAATGGTGCTGGTGGAGGCCATGGCAAATGAGGAACGCCTCAAGTTTGTCTTCACCGACAACGGACAACCGTTCGACCCCACAACACGCTACGAGGTGGACACCTCACAGCCTATAGAGGAACGTCCAATCGGCGGACTGGGCATCCATCTTATACGCCGGTACATGGACAGTATCAATTATGAGCGGGTGGATGGAAAGAACATCCTCACACTGAGAAAAATTCTGAAAAAGGAAAACCAATAAAAATTATAAACGATTGACTATGAAAACTACTTTCACCGAAGAGAACGGTAATTATGTGATGGCTTTTGAGGGCCGTCTGGATACAAGCGCTTCCATGCAGGTGGGAAAGGACATGAATGTACTCAACGATTGTAATGGACATGACATTATTCTCGACTGCACCCATCTGGATTATATCTCGTCAAGTGGATTGAGGCTATTCCTCGGGGTGCTCAAAAATGCCAGGGCACAGGGCCGCCGTGTCTTTATCAGGGGGATGAAAGACGAAATCCATGCGGTTTTTAAAGAGATTGGATTCTCCAGTATCTTTGAGTTTGTCTAGTCTCAGTTTCATTATTGATGATTCTGAGATTTCACACCGTAAAAACTGATAATTGAAAGAATACATGGCAAACGACGAAATCATTAAACAGCTGCAGGCGGAGAATAAGCAGCTTCGTGCAGAGGTGGAAAAACTGAAAGACGAGCTGATAAGGCTCGTCAACCGAAACCTGGCTCTCTCCGAACGCCTGGAGGCGGACCTTGATATGAGAAGGCGCACTGAGGTGGCGCTCGAACTGCTGAGAGGCAATATCGAACGCCAACGTAATGCCGACCTGCAGGATGATTCACAGCTGATGGCGCTAATCGAATTGCGTGTGGAGGAAGAGCACCTCCATCTAAAACCTGATTTCAATGCGGCTGAACTGGCCCGTCTGCTCGGGGTGAGCCAGGAACGTCTCGCAAGGCTCTTTAGACACCAGACCATTTATCGCACACCGGAGGCTTATATCGACAACCTGCGTGTGCTCGCCGCTCTGCGTATGCTCCGCGAGAAACCGCAGTGGAGCATAGCGGCCGTCGCCGAGGAATCGGGTATAGGCAATGTGCGCACACTACAGCGGCGTGTCCAGGAAGTAGTGGGCATGACCCCCGTCGATTATCGCAGAATGCTCACCCGCGACCTGTAGTATCTGATGAAGAAACCCTCTAAGGAGCAATAGAGGCACCGAGTCTTTAGAACACAGAGTCACGGAGGCACAGAGTTTTTTTGAACACAGAGTCACAGTGGATTTAATGATAATTCGTGGGAAATTCATGGTAATCCGTATTAAAGAAAAAACTCTGTGTCTCCTCACATCGCTTTAGCGATGTAATCCTCTGTGTCTCCGTGCCTCTGTGTTCAACTTTTCTTGAGCAAGGCATGATCCGAATGGATTTCCGGTAATTTACGCCGTACAGGCGTCAAAATAAAAAAATTACGGTAATTACGATAATTTCTGTTAGTCCACCTTAAATCTCTACGATAATTTCCGTTAGTCCACCTTAAATCTCTACGATAATTTCCGTTTATAACCACTTAAAAAAATGAAAAGACAAATTATCTCGTTTATCTTCCTCCTGTTTGCAGCTGTTTCATGGGCACAAGACCTGAGAAACGGTTTTCTCACCCCACCACAGGAAGCACGGCCTCGTGTGTGGTGGCATTGGATGGACGGCAATATCACAAAAGAAGGAATACGCAAGGACCTTGAGTGGATGAACCGTGCTGGAATCGGGGGCTTCCACTGTTTCGAGGCGGGGCTGGGCACTGAGCCTATCGTCCAGAAGCGCCTCGTCTATATGACGCCTGAATGGAAGGAACATTTCGACTACGCCATCGCGCTCGCCGATTCTCTCGGCATGGAGACTGCCATAGCCAGTTGTCCGGGATGGAGCAATACTGGCGGGCCTTGGGTGAAACCTGAGCAAGCCATGAAAAGGCTGGTGTGGAGTGAGACGTGTCAGAAGGGAGGCAGGTTGCTCCAATTGACTCTCGACCATCCGCAGACGCTGCAGTGGTACAAGGATATCTGTGTGCTGGCAGTACCCCTGCCCCCTGCCTTCAAGTCCATGAGCGGGATGGGGGCCAAGTGGACGGTCGACACCACTGCCGCGCGTCCCTTCTATCAAGTTGCCTTTGATGCTCCACAGACCATCAAATCGCTCCGCATCAATGACGGCTTCTACCGCAGCATCTGGGCGGCGCAACCGGCTCCCGTAGTCAAGCACCTCGAGGCAAGCGAAGACGGCTCCACGTTCTCTCGCGTCTGTGATATCCCGCATGGCAGTGTCGACTGGCTCACGCTCGACATACAGCCTGTGACAGCCCGTTTCTTCCGCGTTGTCTATGACAGAAAGCCGCCAAGAATGCCCCGGATAGAATTCTCACCGGTGATGAGAATCAACCATGCCGAGGAGAAAGCGGGATTTGCCACGCCTTCCGACATGATGGATTTTGTGACTCCCGAGGCTGGGACCGATGCCGTGGCACCGGATGCCGTCGTCGACATCACCCATTGCATGGATGCCGAGGGAAACCTTTCGTGGAAAGCGCCCAAGGGCAACTGGCGTATCCTTCGTTTCGGCTATACCCTCACGGGAAAGACAAACCATCCTGCTCCACGCGAGGCCACCGGCTTGGAGGTGACGAAAATCGACAAGGAGGCTTTTTCAGAATTCTTGGAGTATTATCTCAGCACTTATCTGGAGGACTCCGACAAAAAGCCTGCCATCCGCAAACCGCAGTATTTGCTCATCGACAGCTATGAGGCGGGACATGAGACGTGGACACCCCGCATGATGCAGGAGTTTGAGAGCAGGCGGGGCTACAGTCTGCTGCAGTGGCTGCCCGTCCTTACTGGCATCATCGTGGGCAGCACGGAGCAGAGCGAGGAGTTCCTTTTCGACTGGCGTACCACCATCGGTGAGTTGATCGGTGAGTGCATGTACGGGAATGCCGCACGTATCGCCCGGAGTCATGGCATGAAGACCTATTTCGAGGCGCACGAGAACGGACGTCTCTACTTGGTCGACGGCATGTCGGTTAAAAGTAAGGCGGATATTCCCATGGCGGCCATGTGGGTGGTGGAGCTTGAGCAGAAAACGGACAACTCGTCGAGTCTCATGGGGCAGAGCGACATCCATGAGTCGGCTTCCGTGGCGCACCTCTATGGAAAAAAATACGTGGCATGTGAGTCGATGACGGTCAACGGACTGGCAAACGGGGCATATTGTTACTATCCGGGCAACCTGAAACCGACGGCCGACCTGGAAATGGCCAACGGGGTGAACCGCTTCGTCATTCATGAGTGTGCGCATCAGCCGGTAGATGACAAGAAACCGGGCCTCGGACTTCTTTTCTATGGACAGTGGTTCAACCGCCACGAGACATGGGCCGAACAGGCAAAGGCATGGACCGATTATCTGGCACGCAGTTGCTACATGCTCCAGCAGGGACGCAATGTGGCCGATGTGCTGTATTATTATGGTGAGGATGATGTGGTGACAAGCCTCTTCGCTCACCAGAATCCTGACATACCGTCTTCCTGCAATTATGACTATCTCAACAAGGAGGCGCTGCTCGACCTCGTGACTTACGACGGAAATGGTTTCTCCACTCCTTCGGGTGCGCGCTACAGTGTGCTGATGGTCGACAGTCGGTGCAGGCATTTCTCACCTGAGGTCATGCAGAAACTGCAGGCTCTGAAGGCGAAAGGGGCACCGGTCTTTGACCTCCGCTCGCAGTCGGTCGATGAGGCGCTCAAGGGGATAAGACCTGATTTCTTCGCCGGCGATATGACTGACCTGAGGTTTGTACACCGCACCACGTCTGGCGCCGAAATCTACTGGATAAGCAACGGTAGGGCGGAGCCGCGTGATGTCAATGCGTCGTTCCGTGTAACGGGCATGCGTCCCACGCTGTGGCATCCCGAGACGGGTGCCATTGAGCCGCTTGCGTATCAGGAGGCTGACGGCTTTACTTCTGCCAGCCTGCGTCTGCTGGAGAACGATGCTGTGTTCGTTGTCTTCGAGCCATGCAGTGGCGATGATGTGAAAGCGGTGCCGGCTATGAAGGAATTGGTTGACCAAAGAGGTATCGACACGCCGTGGACAGTACAATTTGATGAAAAGTGGGGTGGACCGGTGGAGACGGTGTTCCCCCAACTCATCTCTTATACGGAATCAACCGACAAAGGTATCCGATACTATGCCGGTACTGCTGTCTATCGCAACATGTTCAAACTCTCTAAGTCTGATATCAAAAACTCTTCTGTAATCCTTGACCTGGGCAAGGTGGGCTGCATGGCTGAGGTGGTGGTCAACGGTGCGTCATTAGGCACGCTATGGAAGTCGCCCTACCGCATCGATATCACAAAATCGCTTAAAAAGGGTGTCAACACGCTCGAGTTGCGTGTGGTCAATACTTGGGCAAACCGAATAATCGGTGATAAGCAGCCCGACTGTGTGCATCGTTACACCTATACGGTGTGGGATTTTTACAAGGCTGATTCTCCTTTACTCCCAGCAGGCCTGATGGGGCCTGTGTGGTTGCAGTTCTACAGATAGGCTTCCATCCGGCAGGAGAGTGGCTCACTTTCTTTCTTAAAAAATGTTGTTCAATATAATAAATTGCCTTTGCGGCGGTTTTTTGATAAAAAAGAATTTATGAAAAAGTTTTTTGTCTTTTCTCTCATTGCCTTGATGCTTCCATTGGCTTCTTTGGCACAGAAAATACGGGTTACCGATACAAATGGGCAGGGCATTCCTCTGGCTTCAGTCCTGACAAGTGAGGGCGCTCTCATTGGTACCACCGACCTGAGCGGCGTGCTCAAGGATGTGGTGGGTAACAAGACTGTCACTGTCACCCATGTGTCTTTCCTGCCCCAGACTGTAGCTCTGGCGGAACTGACCGACGGACACATCGTTATGCAGAACTTCGACTATGGGCTTTCCGAGATTGTGGTCAAGGAGAAACCATACCTTTATGTGGAGACGGGCTATCGCCTTTATGCTTATCAGGACAATACGTTGCGCTACTACCGAACGGGAATCTTGCCTTGTGTCTACAACATCGCGAAGAGAAACACACTTTGCAAGATAGGCAGGGCTTATGGCTCCGTCTGTGGAAAAGGTGTCTTCGGCAGGGCGATGTGGGATGCCAAGACCAATGATTATCTGAATATGTTCTCACTCATACCTGTGCGGCAGTCTGTCGAGGATGGCCTTATCCGTCAGGACATGGGTACCAAGTTGGTGCCCGACGGTAGAGGGCGGTGGAATATCGTCGATGCATCGGATGTCAAGGTGGGCTGCGTTATTCACCAGGAGGGTATGAGCCGTCTGGCGTTCGATGGTTCATTGGCCACACAACGCAAGGTGGAGAATGAAGGCAGGTTGAAGGATTTGTTGAAATATGACAAGGGGATGGCGTTCAAGTACAACCAGGTCTTCGCATTGGATAAGGAAGGCAAATGTCAGCCATCCGGTTTCGTGATGCAGACCTTCTGCGTGGAACTGAACACGAGCAAGGGAAAGGAGACTTACGTCGTTGAGATGTATGCTACTGACCGCTGCTACATGGACGACAATGAGTTCCGGCAGCGTTGCAAGGACATCAACTCGCTCAACATGAATTACATGCAGGGTGACATGCCCCTCGACGATGTGGAGAACTATATGAGGAAACACCATGTGCCTGATTTGTCGCCCGTGGTGGTGGATGCCGTCAACGAACTCGCCAAGAAAAAGTAAAGCGGCATATTGTTGCTTGTTTGGGCCAAATAACCCAGCCTTTTCTCTTATTTTGTATATAAATTCAGGAGCTGATGCGACACATTTCGCATCGGCTCTTCTTTTTTGTCGCCATCGTAGGGTGGTGTCGCAACATCCATGACAGAAAAAGGCTGAAAAGTATCAGGGTGCCTGAAAACCGACCTATCTTTGCATTGTCAAAACAAAACAACAACTCTTTAAAACAGTAAAAAAATGAAACGTATTTCTATCATACAGACCCTCAAAAGAACAGTGGCAACTCTCGTGGCAAACTACAATTTGGTCCACAAGCACTCTTCCCAGTCGCTTTACCTCAGGTTCTATAATCCTCTGGTGAGATAATCCACAACAGGTTTTAAACATGGCTTCATACATATCAATAGTTTTTTAGGTTAGAATTATTTTTATCATTTTGAAAGTCTGGCTGAAAATCGTTCCCAGACAGCCGACTGACAATGCGGGCGCGCATGGAAAACCTCTCATCCCTCAAGGATGGGAGGCTTTTTTAATGAAGTAAGGAATAAAATTGGACAATAATCTATAATTCCCCGTCTCAAACTCTGCTTCAACTTCCGGTGATACCTCTCCTGCAGTCATCTATAATTTGCAGGACCAACAACTCATCGGCAAACCAGGCAACGCCATCACAAATGAAGAGGCAAGAAGGCAACATCGAAATAAAAATCGGCCAAACCCTTCTTTTCCCGAAAAAAATTGGAGCATAGCGCAAAAATGGCTATTTTTGCACAATCTAATCTAAAAACAGTCAAAATATGTACAGCAATCCAGCAGAATGTCTCTACTGCACCAACAACGAGACGCTTCACAACCTGATGATTCAATTCGCAGAACTGAGAGTGTCAAGGGCTTTCCTCTTCAAGGAGCAAACTTACCGTGGCCGATGCCTCGTGGCATACAACGGACATGTAAATGACCTCAATGAACTTTCCGATGAGGAGCGCAACGCCTTTATGGCCGATGTGGCTCAGGTGACACGCGCCATGCAGAAAGCCTTCAATCCTGAAAAAATAAACTATGGGGCTTACAGCGACAAACTGAGCCATCTGCACTTCCATCTGGCTCCCAAATATGTCGATGGTCCCGACTACGGAGGAACCTTCCAGATGAATCCCGGCAAGGTATACCTCTCTGATGAGGAATATCAAGCCATGATAGAGGCCATCAAGAGCCATCTGTAAACAAAAATCGCAGGGCAACCAACATAAAAGGTTGCCCTGCAATGCTTATATTTCATAATAATGGTAATCAATCCATTGCATATTGGTAGCATAAGTACTCATTTTGGTGGTGAAAACGTATTTTTCATGCCTGTTTGGTGTTGAATGATAAGGGATTTTGCTATCTTTGCGCCCGAAAATGATGAAACCAACAGCTATACTTCTGCTTCACTGCCCTGACCAGCAAGGTATCATATCCGAGGTGACAAGGTTTATCACCGACAACAAGGGCAATATCGTTTATCTTGACCAGTATGTGGACCGGCAGGATGGTGTGTTCTTTATGCGTATCGAGTGGGAACTGGAAGAATTCCTGATTCCACGTGAGAAAATCAAGGAATATATAGCCACCCTCTATGCACAGCGCTATCAGATGTCGTTCAGCCTTTATTTCAACGATGTCCGTCCGAGGATGGCCATCTTCGTCAGCAAGATGAGCCACTGCCTCTACGACCTCCTGGCCCGCTACAAGGCAGGCGAGTGGGACGTCGATATCCCCTGCATCATCAGCAACCATGAGCATCTGCGCTACGTTGCTGAACAGTTCGACATTCCCTATTATGTATGGTCCATCAACAAAGACCATTCCAACAAGGAAGAGGTCGAGGCTGCCGAGATGAAGCTCTTGGAAGAAATGAAAATCACCTTCATCGTCCTGGCGCGCTATATGCAGATTATCTCCGAGAAGATGATCGATGCCTATCCGCATCACATCATCAACATCCATCATTCGTTCCTGCCTGCCTTCATCGGTGCCAAGCCTTATCATCAGGCCTACACGCGTGGTGTGAAAATCATCGGTGCTACAAGCCATTATGTCACTACAGAGCTGGATGCCGGACCCATCATCGAGCAGGATGTGGTGAGAATCAGTCACAAAGACACGCCTGAAAGCCTTGTGCTCAAAGGACGCGACTTGGAGAAAATCGTGCTCTCAAGAGCGGTCACAAAACATATCCAGCGAAAAATCCTGACCTATCGCAACAAAACCATCATCTTCAGCTGAAAGATTCCTCCTTTCTCCTCGAAGAACTGCCGCATTTCCAAATCCCCGCCATAAAACCTGTTTTTCTGCTGCTGACAGCAGAAAAACAGGTTTAAAACTATCACATCCTTGTAAAACATTATACTGTTAATAATCGTTAAGTTTTCGCGCCGCCTACTCTTTTATTGGTGGATTTTGCCTAATTTTGACAAGAATAACCGCAATTGAATCCTACTGCCCTATATGAAACACATATACCACTTGCTATTTTTGATTTGCCTGACCTTTCCAATATGCGCCTTCGCTGATGCGGAAACCGATTCTTGGCTGAAAAAGTTGGACAAGAGTCTTGCTCAGCGTGACCAGTTTGAGCAAAAACGCATCAGTCGCATCAACGACTTTAAAAAGGAATTGTCGCAATTGGACAAACAGAAAAACACTGACAAATACTATGATTTGCTCTACGGGCTCTACAATGAATACAAAAGCTATTGCTACGACTCCGCACACCATTATGCCTATGAGTGCCTCAATGTGGCACAGGCCGATAATAATGAGGAGCGAATCGTTCAGGCGAAGAATGCCATCGCCTTTTCTCTTATCTCGGCTGGCATTCTCTCTGAGGCCAACGAGGTGCTCAAATCTATCGACAGGTCCAAACTCTCCGGGCAGCTCCTTTCCGACTATTATGAGCATAACAGCCAGTTGTGGAGGTCACAGGCCGACTATGTGCGCGAGGAGCCGTTCTACACCAAATATATCACCCAAAGCAATGCCTATCTCGACTCGCTGATGAAAATCACTCCCAAGAACTCCGCCCGGTGGTGGTCGTTCCAGGGGTCAAGACAAATGCGCGACCGTCAGTATCCGGAGGCTCTCGAGTCGTTCAACAAAGTGCTCGCCCAGTGCGACTCCGACCTGCACGTGAAGGCCATGACAACGGCCGAGATGGCATGGGCATATATTTTCCTCGATGATGAGAACAAGGCAAAACAGTATTTCGCTCAGTCGGCCATCTACGACAATGAGACGGCGACAAGGGAAATCACCGCGCTCTATCACCTCTCAAGACTGATTGACAAGGGTGGCGACCACGATAGGGCAAGTATATATGTGCATCAGGCCCTTGAGGATGTGCAGTTCTACAACAGCCGCCTGAGGAAAATGGAGATAGGCGACATTCTCCCCATCATTGAGCGCGACCGATACGAGGCTGTCTCGAGCCAGCGCAATTGGCTCATCGCTGCCAGTTGCCTCTTCGTTATCCTCTCAGGGGTTATCCTCTACAGTTATCTCTTCATACGCAAGAAAAACAAGACGCTCACAGAGGCACGGGAGACCATTGCGTCGCAGCTCGAACAACTCAAGCATGCCAATCGTCAGCTCAAGGAGGACGATAAAATCAAGAATGCCTATATCGGACGCTCTTTCTACACCAATGCCGAGTTCATTGCCAAATTGGAGAAACTCTACCTGATGATCGACAGGAAAATCGTGGCAAGGCAGTATGATGACCTCCGCTCGATGATGAAACTCTCCACACTCAATGCCGAGAGAGAGAATATGTACGAGGCGTTCGACCAGACATTCCTCAAAATCTTCCCCGACTTCGTGCAGAAGTTCAACCTGCTGTTCGAGGAGAAAGACCGGAAGATGCCGCCCAACGACCACTCGCTCACCTCAGAGATGCGCATCTTCGCCCTCATCCGTCTTGGCATCACCGACAGCGAGCGCATCGCCAAGTTCCTCAATTATTCGGTCCATACTGTCAATACTTACAAGACCCGTATCAAAAACAGGTCTATAGTCGAAAATGAACAGTTTGAAAAACAAATAATGGAGATATAACGGTCAGAATACCCAATATTTCCATTATACAAAAGATTATTTTCAAATAGTCGAAATAATTGATAATCAATTGTTTCGACTATTTTTTATAGATTATTTGTTATACATTCCATTGGTTTTTTCCACTACGGGCCTTGTTGACTTAACTTTGCAATTGAAAAATAATATTTTTTGATTGTTATGAGAAGATATTTCACAATGCTTTTTTATATCATGGCTGTCTTGCCGATGATAGCGCAGAATGATTACAATCCTGTGCCCAATCCGCAGGCCGTGGTGAGGGAGGGAAAGGCCCGCTTCACGGTCCTTACTCCCGAGATGATTCGTATTCAGTATAGCAGCAAAGAGCAGTTTGAGGACAGGGCTACTTTTGCTGTGGTGAACAGGAACCTGCCGGTGCCACAGTTTACTACGGAGAAGAAAGACGGATTCCTTTTCATCAAGACGCAGGCACTCACCTTGAAGTATAAGATAGGTGGCGAAATCAGCGCTGCCACGCCTTCTGACAAGGTGCTCTCTGTCTCTTTCACGCTCAACGGACGTCCCGTGCTGTGGTATCCCGGAAAGGACGATGCGCTCAACCTCAAGGGCACCACACGTACTCTCGACGGACAGATCGGTGACAACAAGCGTCAGGAGATGGAGAATGGACTCCTCTCAAGGGCTGGATGGAGCATCATCGACGAGTCGCCTAAGACCAAGCGCGGTGACGGCTCTACCACCTTCGCGTTCGACAAGTCGGTCGACGGAATCGAGTGGGTGGCGGAACCGGTCGACAAGGATGCCGTCGACTGGTATTTCCTTGGCTATGGCCATCAGTATAAAAAGGCCCTTGGCGATTTTATCAAGGTGGCAGGACGCCAGCCCATGCCTCCGCTCTATGTGCTGGGCTATTGGTACAGCAAGTATCAGCGTTACACCGCCGATGAGTTTATGGAAATCGTCAACGATGTGAAACGCAACAATATCCCGATGGATGTCATGATTTTTGATATGGACTGGCATACACAGGGATGGACAGGATGGACCTGGGACCGCACCGCCATTCCCGACCCGGAGGGTCTCATCGAATGGATGCACAACAATGGTCTCAAGGTGAGTCTCAACCTGCACCCCGCCGACGGTGTCGACGACGATGAGGACTACTTCGCCGACTTGCGTGATGACATGGGGCTCGGAAAGGATACCAAGGTGGTGCCCTGGAACCTCAGCGACCCCAAGTTCTATCACAATATGTTCAAGCATATCATCAGGGCAAGGGAGAAGCAGGGGGTCGACTTCTGGTGGCTCGACTGGCAGCAGAATCTTACGAGCAAGTATGTCAACGGACTGGGGGAGACCTTCTGGTGCAACCATGTGTTCTACAATGATATGAAGAACAACCGCACCGACCGCAGGCCGCTCATCTTCCACCGCTGGGGCGGACTGGGTAGCCACCGCTATCCCATCGGATTCTCAGGCGACTCTTTCACCACCTACGGCACATTGGCATGGCAGCCTTATTTCACCGCCACCGCATCGAATGTGTGCTTCGGCTATTGGGGACATGATCTGGGTGGACACCAGCAGTACGACGGCAATGACCCCGAAATCTACCTGCGATGGATGCAGTATGGCGTCTTCACACCGGTGTTCCGTACACATGCCACCAACTGGCCGGGCATCGAGCGCCGCATCTGGAAGTATGAGAACTTCCCCTTGCTCCTCGAGACAGTGAAACTGCGCTATGCCTTCATGCCGTATATCTACAACGCTGCACGCCAGGCCTACGATACGGGCATCAGTATCTGCCGTCCGCTCTATTATGACTCGCCGGAGAACAGCAATGCTTACTTCTTTGAGGATGAGTATATGTTTGGCGATGATATCCTTGTGGCTCCGGTGGTCACACCCACAGGCAGTGACGGAAAGGCGGCGCGCCGCACATGGCTGCCCGAGGGCAAATGGTATGATGTGTGCCGCAATGAGGTGGTGCAGGGTGACAGAATCTTTACCGATGCCTACACACAGGAGGAGATTCCTTATTTCTTCAAGGCCGGTTCCGTAATCGTGAACTATCCGCCGGTGTTGAATCTCAACACGCGTCCCGACAGACTCATTCTAAAGGTGGTGCCCGGTGGCGATGGCGCTTACTCGTTCTACGAGGATGAGGGTGATACCGAGGGCTACAAGGCAGGTGCCTTCACTACCACGCTCTTCCGTCATGAGGGCGATGTCCTCACCATCTGCCCGCGCAAGGGGGCTTTCCCGGGCATGCCGCAGAGCAGGGCATATACAGTGGAGTTCCTGGCCTCCAACCAGCCTTCCGCCGTCATGGTCAACGGCAAGAAGATGGCCAACGGTGTGTGGAACTACAACAGTCAGTCGAAAGTGGTTACAGTCTTTGTGCCCGCCACCGACTGTTCAAGCGAGATTACCGTTAAATTAGTACATGAATAGTTTACACGTAAATACAAAGAATATGAAGAGATTTGCATTCATGGTGGCGGGGCTGGTCATGGCCCTGACGCTCCAGGCTCAGCAATACAGGCAATTGTGGATCACTGGCTCGGCAGTGCCCGGTGGAACTCAACGCCTCACCATGGTCGACGACAACGACTTCAAATATGCCGGAAAACTCAAGGCAGGTGAACTGTGTGTCATTACCACCAAGAAGGTGGGAAAGAATACCCGTTTCCTCTCTCCCGTGTTGCCCGATGCCAACATAGCCAACCATGGCCTGGCTTTTACCGAGACCGACGCGGCTTCGGCCCAGACTTGGCAGGTGGCTTTCGACGATGATCATTACCGCTTCCATATCTATCCGCGCGACAAGCGCCTACAGGGTGAGATCTGTCAGCCGTGGGGTGAGCTTTTCATAGGAGGAGGTGCTACGGAGGCGGGATGGAAGGAGGGCAAAATGTTGCTCATGAGTCAACAGCTCGACAATCCTTATGTATGGACATGGGAGGGTGAACTGAAGCGCCACGACGGTGTGGAGGAACCCACCAGTTTCAAGTTTCAGGGACAGAACAGATGGTATCCCAAGGCGCTGCATCCCTATGCTCAGGGCACCGACATCCTTGCCGACAAGCGTCTGCGCACAGGTGGCAGCGACACCAAATGGATGCTCTCCCGGGATGGCGTGTATCGCATCACCATCGATGTTTTCAATGAGACAGTAAATGCTGAATTTATTAAATAACTAAAACCTTTATTGATGATGAAGAAAAATTTACTTTTCATGTTCCTTTCCATGGCATGTCTGTGGATAGGATGCCCAAGGGCTTTTGCCCTTGACCAGGTGGACGGTGTCTACCAGATTGGCAACGCACAGGAGTTGGAGGACTTCTCCAATATGGTGGCAAGCGGCAACGGCGCCGTAAGTGGAGCGCTCACTGCCGATATCGACATGGCTGGGGTCGCTCACCAGCCTATCGGAACGGTCAGCAGTCCTTTCTCCGGGTCCTTCGACGGACAGCAACATTTCATCCGTAACATGTCGCTCGACTTGCCCGAGCAGGAGTATGTCGGACTTTTCGGTGTGCTCAATGATGGAGCTTATATCAAGAATGTCATTATCGACTGGTCGTGCTTCGTCTCCGGCAAGCGCTTCGTGGCTGGTATCGCTGGTGGTACCAACGGCGGTGGAACGGTGACCTTCGAAAACTGTGGCAATGAGGCCAGCATCGGTGCTGCCGAGGAGAATGCCGCAGGTATCTGCGGTGTGAGTATGAGCAGTGCTTGTGGCATCCGCTTGCTCAACTGCTTCAATACGGGTGGTATTTCCGGCAACCGTGAGTGTGCCGCTCTCTGCGGATGGGTAGGCAATACGGGCAGTGTCATCACCAATTGCTACAATGCGGGTTTCGTAATCGGTATGGACGGTACCAACTCGCTCTGGCGTAATGGCAATGGCAAGGGTACCAACAATTTCGACTCTTACGGCTATCAGGGCACTCTCATTAGCGAGGATGAGTATGACCTCAGCTCGGGTGCTGTGGCTTACCAGATGAACGGCAACCAGAGTGAGGAGGTGATATGGTATCAGACTCTTGGCGTCGATATGCACCCCGTGCCTTTCTCATCCCATGGTGTGGTCTATGCAGTGGGCGACCTCAACTGCGACGGCTCTTCAAAGGGCGGCGACGCTACCTTCTCCAATGTCAATGAGTCCAACCGCGACCCGCACCAGTTTGTCGATGGTATCTGCTCTGTCTGTGGCGATGTCGATAAGGAATATCTGCCGCTCACCGATGGATTCTATACTCTCAACTCGGCTGCTGACCTCAACTGGTTTGCCGCTCTTGTAAATCATGGCAACAAGAAGGTGAACGCCAAACTTGGCGCTGATATCGACTTCACTGAGTATACCCGCAAGGACGTGATGATTGGCGGTGATGCCTTCACAGCAAGCGAGAGCGACGAGGCACGCGCATTCGATGGTGTCTTCGACGGTCAGGAGCACGAAATCAAGGTGGCTTATAATGTGTCTTACGATGCTGTGGCTCTCTTCAAGGTTATCTCAAATGCCGTGATACGCAACCTGCGCATCACTGGATCCATCGAGAGCACTCAGCGCTTCATCGGTGGTCTCGTGTTCGTCACACGCGGCTCTTCTCTTATCGAGAATGTGGTCGTGGCTGCCGACATCACTGGCTCCTATCCTGGCGATGCTACCCATGGCGGTATCTGCGCAGTGGCACATGAGTCGCCTGTCTTCCGCAATTGTGCTTTCGTGGGCTCGCTCGACGCTCCTTACTGTGAGGGCACTGCTGCCATTATCGGCTATGCACACGGTGAGGTGGAGACCATCATAGAGAATTGCTACGTGGCTCCCTCCGTATTCGCGCTTACTGGCAACTCTACTGTGATCGCACGACATGTAAGAAATATTGTCAACTGCTTCTATACAAGCAATATTACTGATTTCTGGGAGAATGCCGCTCAGGTGGTGGATCTCGCTGCTGTTGGCACTGGCGAACTCTGCTATAAAATCAATGAGGGCAGCGAGACTGGCGCTTGGAGACAGAATCTCTACGATGATGTTTATCCTGTGCCATTCGCTTCTCACGCCATGGTGTATGCCAACGGCTCGCTCAACTGCGACGGCACACCGGGCAGCGACATCTCTTACTCCAACACTCAGGGTGAGCCTCAGAGAGACGAGCACCAGTATGTAAACGATATCTGCTCGGTTTGTGGCGCACGCCTCATTCACAACGGACAGCAGCTCAAGGATCTGGCCGACGCCATCAACAATGGTGACATCGACGGCAACGTGATTGTCGACCTGGCCAACGATATCGATATGGCTGGCATCAAGTTCGAGGGTATCGGTACAAGATTCACCCAGCAGATTGACGAGGAGAACAGTGAGGATGTGAAGCGTCCCTACAAGGGCACCTTCGATGGACACGGATTCCATATCAAGAATATGCTCATTGAGACCGAGACTGGCAACAAGGGCCTCTTCGGTGTGGTGAGCGGTGCCTACATCAAGAATGTGGTGGTCGACGCAAGCTGCGAAATCTACTCTACTGGCTATTCTGCAGGTATCGCAGGTACATCCATTGGCAAGAACACGCTCACCATCGAGAACTGCGGCAATGAGGCTATCGTCAACGTGGGTGCCGGTGGTGTGAACGGTGCCGGTATTCTCGGTGTAAACGACCTCAGCGAGGCTTATGTGCGCATCATCAATTGCTACAACACGGGCGACATCGTCGGACAGCGTGAGTGTGGTGCCATCTCAGGATGGCTGGGCGACCATGCAGAGGTAATCAATACCTACAACAGCGGTGTCGTGGCTCCTGAGTCTGTCGACGGCGACCGTACCTTCGCTCGTTACAATGGTTCTAATGTGACCTTCACCAACTGCTTCGAGGTGAATGGCCGACAGGTGGCACAGGCTGATGAGACAAGCGTCTACAGCGGCAAACTCTGCTATGACTTGAACGAGGGCGCCGGCAAACTGGTGTTCTACCAGACTCTTGGCGCTGATTTGCACCCCGTGCTCGATGCATCACATGGTGTGGTGGCATTGCAGGATGGTCAGTATGTCAATGTCTCCGACGGCATCAAGCAGACTGAAACAGCTCGCAATACCGACGCTGCAGTCTACTCGCTCAGCGGCGTGCGCCAGCAGCAGATGCGTCATGGCATCAACATCGTGCGCATGAGCGACGGAACAGTGAAGAAGGTTTTAGTGAAGTAATATATCAGACGAGATGACAAAAAAAGTCGTCATTTTGTTAAGCAGCCTCACCATTGCCGCGATGGCAATGGCGCAGGCTGCCTTTGTTTCCGACAATGGGGTGGCGGTGTTCTATCCGCCTCAATACGACGCGTCTCAGCACGAGCCGTCACCCATTTTCGAGCATGAGCCGAAAGCCATCCATCCGCTGCCGGCAAAGTGGTCACTGAAACCATCCTTCTCGCTGCGCGACGGAAAGAGCATAGCCACTGTCGCTGTGGAGGGTGATGTGGATTTCTATGGCACGGGTGAGGTGACTGGATCCCTGCGCAGGAATGGACGCACGGTGGGCCTTTGGAATATCGACACACCGGCCTACGGCGTCGATGGTGGATCGCATCTCTATCAGAGTCATCCATGGGTCATGGGTGTGAGGGCCGACGGGTCGGCGTTTGGAATCATAGCCGACAACACCTGGAGGCAGACCATCACCACCGACGACCATAAGGTGACTTTCGAGAGCCTCGGACCGGCTTTCAGAGTGGTGGTCATAGAAAGGGAGAGTCCGAAAGCGCTCATGAAGGCGCTCGTCGAACTGACCGGAACCATGGAACTGCCGCCTCTGTGGGCACTGGGCTATCAGCAGTGCCGCTTCAGCTACCAGCCCGACACACAGGTCATGGAGATAGCCGACAAACTGCGTGAGCACAAGATTCCTTCGGATGTTATCTGGATGGATATCGACTATATGGATGGTTACAGGATTTTCACCTTCAACCCGAAGGAGTTCTCCAACCCTAAAAAACTCAACGACTACCTCCACGACAACCACTTCAAGGCGGTTTATATGATCGACCCGGGTGTGAAGGCGGAGAAGGGCTATTTCGTCGATGACCAGGGCACAAAGGGTGATTATTGGGTGAAAACAGCCGACGGCAAGCCTTTCGTGGGAAATGTGTGGCCGGGGCCTTGCCATTTTCCTGATTTCACAAGGCCTGAAGTGCGTATGTGGTGGGCGACACTCTATAAGGATTTCATGGCCACTGGCATCGACGGGGTGTGGAACGATATGAACGAACCGGCTGTCTTCGGACAGCATGAGAATACCATGCCGGTAGACAACCGACACCTCGGCGGCGAGGGCCTCGCTCCCGGACCGCACCTCCGCTTCCACAATGTCTTCGGTCTCAACATGGTGAGGGCCAGCAGGCAGGGCCTGCTCCTGGCCAATCCGCAGAAAAGGCCTTTCATCCTCTCGCGCTCCAATTTTCTCGGCGGTCATCGATATGCCGCCACTTGGACGGGCGACAACCTCTCGTCTGAGGACCAGATGAAACTCAGCGTGCCTATGTCGCTCACACTTGGCCTTTCAGGACAGCCTTTCAGCGGACCGGATATAGGCGGCTTCTGCGAGAATGCCACAGGCGACTTGCTCGCTCAGTGGACGGCAATGGGTGTCTTCTTCCCCTTCGTGCGAAACCACAGCATCAAGGGCAGTGTGCAACAGGAGCCTTGGGCATTCACTCCTGAGGTGCTCGATGTCTGCCGCACCGCCATCAACCGGAGATACCGCCTCATGCCTTACATCTATACGGCTTTCAGAGAGGCGAGTGTCGATGGTATGCCGGTCATGCGCCCGGTGTTCATGGCCGATCCGCTCGACCGCTCTCTCAGGGGCGAGGACAAGGCTTTCCTGCTCGGTGGCGACCTCATGGTCATACCGCAGTGGGCAGGTGAGGTGAAGGAGCCGGGACATGGCACATGGCAGTCTGTCTCTCTTGAGGACAAGGCTGATGCCTACCAGGCTGTCTTGAAACAGCGGCCGGGCTCAGTCATTCCTGTTGCCAATCTGGCACAGAGCACCACCGACATGACCACCGACTCGCTCACGCTATATGTCTGTCTCGACAAAGAGGGTAGGGCTAACGGCCAGCTGTATGAGGACGATGGCGACGGCTTCGACTACCGCAATGGGGCATACCTCATCAGCAATATGGAGGCCGAACTTGTAAAAAACCGTCTCACCGTGACGCTCTCTCCGGAAGAAGGGCAGTGGGCTTCTCCTTCCCGCACCATCCGTATCGCTTGTGTCAGAAAAGGACGTGTGCAGTTCTCGGCATGGCAACAGGGCGACACCGCCTCCATGAAGGTGAAAAAGTAATGTAACTTTGTCCTGCCTGAAAATCTCTGTTTGAATAATAAACCCAAAAACATAAAAACATGAGTATCAATCTTAAATCAATGCTGGTGATGGCCTTCGCATGGCTCTCCGGCATCAACGCATTTGCGCTCGACCAGGTGGACGGGGTCTATCAGATAGGCACTGCGGCCGACCTCGTGGAGTTCGCGAACATCGTCAACGGTGGAGAGAATGGTGCCAATGCCGTGCTCACCGCCGACATCGACATGACCGATGTGGCATGGACACCCATCGGCAACAGTGACAGCCGCTACGTAGGTACCTTCGACGGCCAGTATCACACTGTCAACAACCTCAGGTATGAAAGCACCGAAGAGCGAATCGGTATCTTCGGTGTCGTCAATGGTGGATGTGTCATCAAAAACCTTATCGCCGGACCCGGAAATGAAATCCGCGGCTCACACAAGGTGGGTGGCATCATTGGCTGCTCCGACGGCAGCGGATGGGTCACACTCGAGAATGTGGGACATGAGGGATATGTCTATGGCTTCGGAAACAATGTGTGCGCCTTCATTGGCGTGGTGATGAACGGAGGACCTGCAACACGCATCATCAATTGCTACAATATGGGCAATGTGAGCGGTGGAGGTGAGAGCGCCATCATCGCCGGATGGTTTGGCGGACATGGAAGCGTCGAGGTGAAGGGCTTCTGGAACACCGGCCTCATGGAGAGCGGACAGGATGGCTCCAACTCGCTTTGGCGCAATGGCTCGGGCATCACCACTGAGCGCATCTTCCATCTCTATGCCGACCAGGGGGCAACCGTAATCGAAGAGGGTGACCTCGAGTCGGGAAAACTGGCTTTCGGACTCAACGACAACCAGGATGCTGGCTTCTGGAAACAGAATTTCTCTGAGCCTGTCGACGTGCATCCGGTCTTCTTCCCCGACCATCTGCCCGTCTATGCCAACGGCGAACTGAAATGTGACGGCTCACCGAAAGAGGGGGCTGCCGTGACTTACTCCAACTCAGAGGGTTCGGTACGCGATGAACACCACTTCGAGGGCGGATTCTGCACAGGTTGCGGTATCATGCAGGAGGATTTCTGCGAGATGGAGGATGGTTTTTATCTCATCGACAACGGTGAGAAACTCAATTGGTTTGCATACATGGTGAACATCGTGAATGGAGCCGCAAATGCCCGTCTCACTGCCGATATCGACATGGAGGGGCTTGCCTTCACTCCCATTGGACAGGACCAGCACGACTTCAAGGGCCATTTTGACGGCATGGGTCACCGTATCCTGAACCTTACCACCAATGCTGACCGCAACAACCAGGCGCTGTTCGGACAGGCCGTGGGCGGCGCTGTCATCGAGAATGTCATCATCGACGCTTCCTGCAACATTCAGGGTACCGCTTTCACTGCCGGTATCCTCGGTCATGTTTGGGGCGACGGCGTCATCGTGCGCAACTGTGGCAATGAGGCTCGTATCAACGGCACTGCACAAAACGCTGCCGGTATAGTGGGTTGCTCGGAGAGGGAAGTGCACATCTCCGATTGCTACAATCTGGGCGAAATCATTGGCTCGCACGAGAATGCCGGTATCTGCGCATGGATGGGTGCCAATAATTCTACTATCAAGAACTGCTACAGCACGGCCACTGGCATCAACGGTGCGGCGCTCTGGCGTAAAGATGAGGTGCAGGGTGAAAACATGTACCAGATTGATGGCGATCAGGGTACGGCATTCACCGTGGAGCAGATGCAGAGCGGTGAACTGGCTTACTTGCTCAACGGACGACAGAGCGAGAATGTGAACTGGTATCAGGTGGTGGGTACAAACCTCTATCCCATGCCTGTGTTTATCGAGGGTGGCGTGGTCTATGCCAACGGTGCGCTCGACTGTGCTGGAAACCCGAAGGAGGGGGCCACTGTGACATACTCCAATACCGAAGGGTCCACACGCGACAACCATCAGTTCATCGACGGTCTCTGTCTGGTTTGCGGAACACCCGACACGGAGTGGATCTTGCCTGTGGATGGTGTCTATAGTCTGATAAGCGGAGCCGATGTGAGATGGTTTGCCGTCATGGTCAATACGGTCGATGCTTCGCTCAATGCCTCCCTCGATGAGGACATCAGTTTCGAGGGCGTGAATTTCAACGGTATCGGAACGGCTGCCGCTCCCTACAGCGGAACATTCAACGGCAAAAACCATCTGGTGAGCAACCTGGTTATCGACATGCCGAACGAAGGCAATGTGGGCTTCTTCCGTGAGATAACGGCTGGCGCACACATCATGAACTTCACCATCGACAATTCGTGCGCTTTCTTTGGAAAGAACTTCACGGCTGCCTTCATCGGTCATGTGAGCGGAAATGGTACAGCCATGCTCGAGCAACTGGGCAACGAGGCTGCTGTCACTACCTTCGACCAGAATGCCGGTGGTATCGTGGGATGCAACACCTCGGGTGAACTCAAACTCACGCTTCTCAACTGTTACAATGCTGGCGACATCTCCAGTGGATGGGAGGCTGGTGGACTCTCGGGATGGCTCGGCAACGATGCCGTCACCACCAACTGCTACAACATGGGTGTGGTCACCAATGGTGAGTCGTTTGCACGTGGAAACAACATCCAGATTACCAACTGCTTTGACCCGGTCACCGACTGGCCAGCACTGCCTGTCACTCCGCTCGAGTGGTTCACCGACAATACCGTTTACGACTTGCTGGCTGAGGCTGCTCCTGGTATCTGGTTCCTGAGCGCTGAGGTGGGCGGACATCCTGTCCTCTACAACACGGGCATCGTCAATGCAATCACAAATATCAATGCCCAGGCTGCCGAGAATGGGGTCTACTACGACCTCCAGGGCCGCCGCGTCACCAACCCTGTCAAGGGTCTCTACATCCACAATGGCCGCAAGGTGGTGGTGAAATAAATCTCTTGAGAATCCCTGTCGCGATATCCAAGACAACGGCATTCTTTATACGCATTAGGGAGAGGTCGTCTCGGCGCCTCTCCCTTTGTCTTCTGATGATGTTTTTTCTTAAATGTAGTTAATTCAAGGCTTTGCTGTGATTTCATTTGCATTTAACTATTCTTTTTGCTAAATTTGCGGAATGAAGAACATAAGCTGATTACTCTGATGCAGTTCGCTTTGCAAATCTGTCCAAACAACCATTGAATAAAAATCCTAAATATCATAATTATGAAAACATTGCAGACGAGAAGAATAGTGAGCATTTTTATCATGATGCTCCTCCCCAGCTTGATGCTGATGGCCCAGGTCAATACTCCTACCGACATGAAAGGTTACCGTGGCAGGAATGGCACATCCTACGTGTTCTTTGTTACCGGCAGCAAAGATGGCCGTTTCTGGGGAGGGCAGGACAACATCTACACCGACGACTCCCCGCTCAGTGTAGCAGCCGTGCATGCCGGTCTCGTCATGCCGGGTGAGACGAAAGCCGTCAAAGTGATGGTAATGGCAGGTCAGTCAAGCTATCCTGCCATCACACGCAATGGCGTCACCTCCATCCAATATGGGTCATATGCTGGAAGCTACAAGTTGTCGGCACCTGGCAGCAATGAGTTCCCTGATGCTCCCTACAACATGACGGGTTTTCGGGGCCAAAATGGCAAGAGCTTCACCTGCCGTGTCACGGGCAAGAACAATGGCCGTATCTGGGGCGGGCAGAACAACATCTACACCGACGATTCTGACATCAGCACTGCTGCGGTGCATGCCGGAATAGTGAGAGCGGGACAGAGTGGTTTGGTCACCATCAAAGTCATGGCAGGGCAGGCAAGTTATCCATCGGTTTCCCGCAACGGATTGAATTCCACCAACTATGGCAAATACGACGGCAGTTACCAGATGACTGCATTCAATAGTAGTTCTACTCCTTCATCCACGACTTCAGGAGGTAGCGGCTCATCAGTCACCTCCACTACTATCAGTTATTTGACCGCCGATAAAGCTCCTGCCGACATGAAAGGTTTCCGTGGCAAGAATGGCACATCCTTCGTGTTCTATGTTACCGGCTCCAAAGAAGGCCGTTTCTGGGGAGGGCAGAACAACGTCTACACCGACGACTCCCCGCTCAATGTAGCAGCCGTGCATGCCGGACTCGTCATGCCGGGTGAGACGAAAGCTGTCAAAGTGACGGTAATGGCAGGTCAGTCAAGCTATCCGTCCATCACACGCAATGGCGTCACTTCCATCAATTATGGGTCGTATGCTGGAAGTTATAAACTGAGTGCTGTCGACCAGAATGTGGCGTTGGTGGTTCCCGATAACATGACGGGTTTTCGGGGCCAGAATGGCAGGAGTTTCATCTGCCGTGTCACGGGCAAGACCAATGGCCGTATCTGGGGTGGGCAGAACAACGTTTACACCGACGATTCTGACATCGGAACTGCCGTGGTGCATGCTGGAATACTGAGAGCGGGACAGAGTGGCAATGTCGTCGTCAAAGTCTTGGCAGGGCAGGCAAGTTATCCCTCAATCTCCCGCAACGGGATAAATTCCATCAACTATGGCAAGTACGACGGCAGTTACCAGATTATGGGTGTTGCCCAATAAGTAGTCTCATCAATTGTGGTCGCTCCTCTCTAACCAAGACAGGATTGGTTATTGGACCCGGTGATGACGCTGAGCCGATAGTTGGCGAAATATACCGAGCCGACGGTGGGGAGGAATGGCTCCCCTCCATTTAGAAAGTGCATGACACATTAACAACAAAATAACCTGAATAACATTTATGAAAAATGTGATACCCCATGGCCAAGACGGCAAAGCATTGGCGGACAAAAATTATGATGGAAGGAAAGTCCGCCTTTGTAAAGACGGCAAGTATCGCTGGACATACCCGATGAGCATGCTTAAAAACCCCGTTCTTTTCCTCACTGTCATCAAGGTGTTGGGCAGCATCATGGCAGGCATACTTGTCTTTGTAATATTATTAAGCCGCTGGGATGATATCACCAGTGGTAATTTCAAGGTTCTTCTCTATGACCTCCGCATTTTTGGCTACATCATGTTGGGAGGTCTCGTGATTACCATCCTCGCCTTCCTAATTGTGGCTGCTCAGTATGGTGGAAACTATATCATTCAGTTCACCATGGACGAACAGGGGCTCCTGCACGAGCAGATTCCTGCTCAGAAGAAAGTTGCCCGCAAAATCGGGGGAGCGCTGGCAGCAGGAGGTGCCCTGGCAGGCAGTCCCGGTAGGGTAGGACAGGGTATGATGATTGCCAACCACACGTCGCAAGCTTCTGACTTCAAACATGTACGTAAGGTGAAGCCTCTTCGAAGGTGGAACACCATCAAGGTAAACGAGCCTTTGTCCAAGAATCAGGTATACTGTGACAGTGAGGACTTCGACTTTGTGCTCAACTACATCCTTGATCGCTGTCCCAAGTTGAAGAAATGAGAATACTCTGGTCCCTCTTATTCCGACGGCGACTGTCTCTTGACCGGTTGCGGCTATGAGGAAATGAGAAACTCTGGTCCTTCTTATCCCGACGGCGACTGACTTTTGACCGGTTGCGGCTATGAAGAAACTGTAGAATGAACTGAAAACAAAGATATGAAGAAGCTATTTCTTTTACTGAGCCTTGCCTTTGTCGTGATATCTTGTATGACGTATGACGGTCCGCCAAAAACCAACGGTCCAGCACCAAAGCCGCATAACGGCATCTTTGTCTGCGGAACCGATTCACTCTTCTTCAACGGCGACGGCAAAACCATCCGCTGGAGTTTCACGAAGAAGCCGGAATCATTCCCCTCTAAGGGTACGGGACAATACTGGTTTCTTATCTCCGGCAAAATATACCGTTACGATGTCGCCGATCAACTTCTCATCAACGACGGTGAGAATTCACTCAAAATAGCCCTGTATCCGGGCCGCATAACAGAGAACTCCATCACCCTGAGCGGCTCCCCCAGTCATGAAAAGGTCTTCGTAAAAATCAATGCTCAGTGACAACGCTTTATGTTCGAGCACAGAGTTGATTCTTCCGATTATTCTGATTATTTCCGATTATTCTGATTACTCCGATTACTCCGATTACTCCGATTACTCCGACAATCTCCGATTATTCTGATTATTCCGATTACTCCGATTCTTTCGATTATTCCGATTATTCTGATTCCTCCGATTCTTCTGATTCTTCCGATTACTCCGATTACTCCGACAATCTCCGATTACTCCGACAATCTCTTTTAAATAATCATTTTTGTCGCCGCTTGAAAAAAATCTTTAAAAAAGCAAATTATTGTATGTTTTTTCATTTTTATTCATTATATTTGTAGGCGATGAGGTGTAGAAGGACAATTTGTTAACCGATTGACAACTAACACCAAACAAAATTGCTGCTGGGGAGGAGAAACCTTCCTGTTGTAGTAACAAAAACTTGAAAACGAAATCTCTTTTATGCGCAATATTTTTCTTTCCATTGTCCTGTTGTTTTGGTTGCTGCCGTTCACGGCAGGAGCACAAGGCACGCACATTCTTGGATATTGTTCTGACGACCTTGTGGGGTCTGATATGATAGGCGTAGAGGGCGAGGCCCGCATGTCGTGCGCCATTCGCCTTCCCAAGTCTACCATGCAGCGGTATAAAGACGGGCGCATAGTGCGTATCAAGGTGGCTGTCAGGGACGGCTTGCAGAACGGCTCTGTTTGGATACGCTCGTCGCTCGGTGAGAGTTCTATAGTCGTTCAGAGCATGGGCGCGGTTGTCAATGGCTGGAATGAGGTGGAACTCAACAATCCCTATACCGTGGATGGCGAGGAAATCTATATAGGCTATACCTTCTCACAACCCGATGGCGTAAAGGCTATCCTGGCCAAGGGAACTGGCGATGAGAATACTTCTTTCGTGGCTATCGACAATGTGTGGGACGACTACCACTCACGCGGTGTGGGCATCCTCTTCATCCAGGCAGTGGTAGAGGCCGACCTCCCCACACAGGATATTGCCGTCATCGACGGGAGGGCAGACAGCCTTTATTACTACACCGGCGGACGGCTCAATGCCACTGCTACCATCGAGAACCTCGGTGTCGAGACGTTGGGCGGATACACACTCTCCTGGCAGGTCGATGGAGGCGAAGCGGTGTCTGATGGCATGGTCTATGGCTCCCTTGACCCGGGCGAGATGCGCTCCGCCGAGACAGAACTGTCGCTCGATGGCCTTGAGGAGGGCAAACACCATATTCACGTGACGGTGGTTCCCACTGACATCGATGATGAGCGGCTGGAGAACAATACTTTCGATATACCGTTCTTTGTCTATGAATCCTCTTATCCTCGACAGATTCTTCTCGAGCACTTTACTTCCCTGTTCTGTGTCAACTGCCCGCCGGTGGACAAGAGGGTGGAGAACATGGTCGAATCGCGCACCGATGTGGACTGGGTGTCCCACCATGTGGGATATCATGACGATGAGTTCACCATCGATGCCAGTGAGCCGTTTGTCAATTTCGGCGTCTATGGCAATCCGTTCATCATGCTCGACAGACGCACCATCGTGGGCGACACACCCGCTTTCGTGGTGAGCGGTATCAGCGACGATATCCTTGGGCAGATTTTCGATTATGCCGCATCCCAGCTCGCTTTCGTGCAGCTTTCCCCCACATTGACGATGGAGGAGGGCATCCTCCATGCTTCGGTCAGCGGCGAGGCAAAGGCTTTCTTCCAGTCGCTTTACCCGAGAGCCACCATCAATATGTTCCTTGTAGAGGACAGTGTGCTCGCCATAGGCTCACAGTCGGGTGATTCCAATAAGAAGTATCACGACAATATCCTCCGTGCCGCACTCACAAGGCAGACGGGCGAACGCATCACATGGACCGACGATACCCATTTCCTGTACAGCGCGACCAAGGAGGCCGACCCCTCATGGCAGATCGACCATCTGCGGCTGGTGGCCTTTGTCACTGAGACGGTCGACAGGAGCACTGGCTATCCCACTGGAGCGGTGCTCAATTCCGCTCAGGTGTTCCTCGATGCCACACAGGGCATCCACGCCACCGCCATCGATGCCGCTTCCTCTCCCCGCTATTATACCATCGGAGGCGTGCCGGTCGCTGCCGGAAATCTCCGTCCGGGCATCTACATCGTCGATGATGGACATGGCGTCAGAAAGACAATCATTCGATAAGCAATAACACTAACCAAACTATATTACAACTACTAACATGAAATCCGTTCTTTTACGCAAGGCTTTCACACTTGTTTCCCTGCTTTTCCTGATTGGGGAGGCGGGTGCCCAGGTGGCATTGCCTTATAGCCAACGCTTCAACGACGTCAGCGATTTTGAAACCTTTACCGTGGCCGACGAGAACAACGACCAGCAAACATGGCGCTACGATGATATCCTGCAGACTGCCAAATGTGCGCGCGATTATGATGCTGACGATTGGCTCATTACGCCTATCTTCGAGCTTGAAGGTGGAAAGACCTATTCTCTATCCTTCAAGACTTATATCGAGATGAGCGGCACAGAGGAACTTTCCGTCTTCCTCGGCACCAGCAAGCGCGTCTCTTCTTTCGTCACCAGTCTCATGCCTGCCACAGGCATCTCAAACATCACACCGCAGACCATGACGGTAATCTTCGAGGTCGACGAGAGCGATGACTACCGCATTGGCTTCCACTTCTCCACAGTGAATGATCCTTTTTCCAACTATATCTACCTCGACGACCTCTACCTCGAGGAAACTACCAGTCGCTCGGCTCCTCAGCCTGTGACCGACCTGACGGTTGTTCCTGGTGAGAAGGGTGCGCTCTCGGCATCTGTCTCCCTGCGCGCGCCTGAACAGATGGTCAACGGACAACCGCTCGAAGAGCTCACCAAGGTGGTGGTCTACCGCGACAACCTGATTGTGCATACTTTCGAGGCGCCTGCACCGGGCGAACAGCTCTCCTTTGAGGACAACGGAGGCATATACAATGGCAAGCATACCTATTCGGCCATTGCAAGCAACAACCAGGGACCCAGCGACCCCGCTGAGGTGACGGTGTTCATTGGCCATGACATGCCGGGACCTGTAGAGAATCTGCATTTCGAGTACGATTACGACACCCACCATGCCGTGATTACCTGGGACGCTCCCTCCGTGGGAGCCAATGGCGGCTATATAGACCCTGCCGAACTGAAATACAGTCTGCGCAAATATCCTCTTACTTCTGACAAGACCATCACCGACCCCATCAGTGAGACCATCTTTGAGGACGATGTCGATGTGCAATGGCTCGACTCCGTGGCAGAAGCCCGTTATAAAGAGGTGGAGGAACAGTACCACTATCCTGTGGCGCGTACCATCGTCATCGACGGGCAGGGCCTCATGCATTATATGGTGAAGGCCATTTCCGACTATGGGGTGGGCGAGGAGACGCAGTCTGAGTCGCGCATTATTGGCGAACCTTACACGCTACCCTTCGAGGAGTCGTTTGCCAACGGATTCTGCACCCATTTCTGGTACAAGCCGGTCACTCCGGGACGTAGCCGTTGGTATGAGATGTCCGACAACCGCTTCACTCAAGACGGCGACAGCGGATTCCTGGCATTCACGGCAAGTGTGGTCGATGAATCTTCTGCCGGCTTCGAGGAGACAACACGCGCGCAGACAGGCCGTCTATGCTTCACCGATTGCAATTCGCCCGTCATCTCTCTCTATTACCTCTATGCCTATGCCATGCCGCGGCCGCTGAAGGTAAACGTGTCTACCGATGGGCAGAACTTCACCACCGTGGCCGAACTGGATATGTCGAACGAGGCGATGGCAGGGCAATACATCCGTGCCGTGGTGCCTCTCTCTGCCATTGCTGGCGAAAGCAGTTGTTATGTGGCTTTGGAGGCAACGCTCGCCAATACAACCGAACTTATTTATGTGGACAATGTGGCCATCTACAATCAGTTTGACAATGACCTGGCGGCTAACATCACCTATCTGCCCGCTTATCTCAGAAGCGAGCAGATGCGGAGTGTGAAGGTGGCCGTCACCAATATGGGACTCAACGATGTGGCGGATGGCGACTATACCGTGGAGGTCTATGCTGATGGAAAGCTGTTGGGCAGCACCCAGGGACAAACTGTAAAAGTGGGTGGGCTCGTCGAGATTGACGTGAAGGCCACGGCAATGGCTTGCCTGCCAGATGAGAGCGAAATCTATGCTTGCATCAATTATCCTGCCGACAACAATATGGCAAACAACCGCAGCGCTTCATCTCCCATTGAGGTGCGGCATCCTTCTTTCCCCGTGCCGCAGAACCTGCAACTGGCACAGAACGGAGCTCAGGTGGCATTGCAGTGGGAGGCTCCGCAGGCTCCGCGCAGCGAGGACCAGGCGCTCACCGACGGCTTCGAGGAGTATGAGGACTTCACCATCACCGACTTGGGCGACTGGGTGCTCGTGGATGGCGACAAGACGCTTACCTATAGTTGGGGCGAGAACTATGAGTGGCCCAACCGCACACGGCCTCATGCCTTCATCGTGATGAATCCCTCAGAAGTGGTGCTCGCTTCTGGTGGAAAGGGTCTCTCTGATATATGGCAAGCCTACAATGGCCAGAAGATGCTTTTGTCATCGAGTTTCATGGCCGACGACTGGCTTATCTCTCCCGAACTTTCGGCACGTGCGCAGACCATCTCTTTCTTCGCGCGTGGCACCAACAGCTATACCGAGACTTTCGATGTGCGCTATTCCACCACCGACACGGAGCCTTCGAGCTTCACCATCTTGGGCAGCGAGGTCACGGTCAATGGCGCCGCATGGAAACAGTATGTCTACGACCTGCCCGAAGGCGCACGCTATTTCGCCATCCACAAGACCAGTTTCGACGGCTTCTTGTTCTTTGTCGACGATGTGACCTTTGTGCCTGAGAAACTTGCACGGCAGGATATCTCCCTCCTTGGCTATAATGTCTACTGCGATGGGGAGAGACTCAACGGGGCGCTCGTCACCCAACCGGCGTTCACCGACAATGTGGAGAGGGAAAATGCTGCTTATACCGTCACGGCGGTTTACGACAAGGGCGAGTCGGCATGCTCCAATGTCGCCACGGTGACCACTGGTATCGATGAGTGGAATGTGCAACCGCGACATGCCGGCGATGATGTGCTCTACGACTTGCAGGGACGGCGCGCCACCGGCAAGCTCAAGGGCATCTATATCCGCAACGGCCGCAAGGTGGTGGTGAGATAATCTCTCGAAATAGAATAAAACTTTCTATACTTTTAATTAACTACATGTTTAACCAAAAACAAAATGCGTATGAAGAAATTGTTTTCTTTTCTTGCAATGATGCTCATTGCGATTTGTGCGCAAGCTCAAGCCACACAGGTAGGGTTGTTTGATTTCTCAAAAGCCTATGCTGATGGTGATGCCATCTCAACGAGTTCGGCTAAGCTTACGCTCGGCAATGACATGAAACTATGGAAGACGAGTGCCACAAAAATCTCAGAGACAGGCGCTCTCTATGCTTTCGGTCAGAACGTGACCGTTAAGAATGATGATGGCGAAGATGTCGAGCAGTTCAGTGCCATCACGTTGACTGGTTCAAACAATCCGAAGGATTTGGCTGAAAGCGGGAAGGGTTCCGGTATCAACTGCGCCGAAGGTAAGTCAACCGCCAATCTTCCCCAGAACGGCTGTTACTTCATCTTTGAGCCACAGGCAGATGGAAAGGTCCAGTTTGGAATTGTCCTCAATGCTGACAAGGCTTTCTATCTGATTGATGCCACCAATGCTACTTCTGATGGTACCCATCTCAGTGTTGCTCTGCCTGAGGCAAACCTTCACAACTATGTCATTAAGGACAAGGACGGCAACGAGGTCGCTCTTGCAGATGATGGAGATGGAAAAGGTGGTAAAGTTACGGCTGAAAAAATCACCGGTACCCTTGAGTTTGAAGCCGTGGCTGGTAAGAAGTACTACTTCTTCTGCGCAGGATCGAAGTTGGGTTGCTTCGGCTACCTGTTCACTCCTAATGCAGTAGAGCCCTCTGTCGCAGCTCCCACCATCTTGCCTGAAAGCGGTGAGACCGTAGAGTATGGCAGTTCTGTCGAAATCAGCTATGAGGATGGCCTTCTGTTGTATTACACCACAGACGGCTCTGATCCTGAGAGCCCGCTGAGTGATGTCAAGTCTGCATTCACCAATCCTGAGGTGGTCACAGTCGACACTGAGGGTGAGTTCGTCATCAAGGCCTATACAGAGAATCCTACAACAGGTGAACGTAGTAATGTCGTTACTGCCACCTACACGGTTACGGGTAGTGCCGTGGTTATTGGTGTACCTGTCTTCTCACCGGAGCCAGGTGCTGTTGAGGCTGGCACATGGGTGACTATCAACCCGGGCGAGAATGGCCAGAACGTAACATGGACTACCGACGGCAGAGACCCGCATCTTTATGGTGACCAGGCTGCAAGAGGTTTAGTCCAAATCAATGAGGCTACCACTATCCGCGCTTTCTCACAGGATGGCGATGGCCATAACAGTGAGGACATACAGGTTGAATACACCATTGCTGAGCCTGCTGCTGTTCCAGCAGTGACCTTCACTCCCGAGAGTGGCACTACGGTTGAGGTCGGCGACGAGATAGCCGTCAACTTCGATGGTGACAACTTCCAGGCTTATGTTACTACCGACGGCAGCGATCCCGCTACTTCCATGACTGTGATGAACCTGTTCCCGGGTGAGACCGTGACCGTGGAAGGCGAGGGTGAGTTCGTAGTGAAGGTGGTTCTTGAGAACAACAAGACCAACGATCAGACTGCTTTCGAGGCTGTCTATCCCATCAAGGCCGCTGCTGAGCCTTGGGTGACCTTCGATCCCGCTGACGGAACAGAGGTTGAGGTTGGCGACGAGATTACCATCAACTTCGACGGCGACAACTTCCAGGCTTGGGTGACTGTCGACGGTTCAGATCCCGCTACATCTACTACAGCTGCCAACTGGTTCCCCGAAGAGCCTGTTGTTGTGGATGGCCAGGGCGAGTTCATCGTGAAGGTGGTTCTTGAGAGAAACGGTTCTACATCTACACAGGATGAGACCTACGCTTTCGAGGCAACCTATCCCATCAAGGCTAATGAGGTGGTTATCGAGACCATGGCCAATGGTCTGGGTACATTCTGCTGCGACAAGGATCTTGACTTCAGCGATCCCGACGTGCACGCTTATGTGGCTCGTCTGAGTGGCAACAATGTATTCCTCACTGAGGTGACAGAGGTTCCTGCCAACACCGGTATCCTGGTTAAGTCAGAGCTCGGTCTCGACGAGGTGACTGTTCCTGTGATGGAGGAGGCTGCTCCTATCACCGCACAGAACGACTTCATCGGCGTGCTTGAAGAAACACCTGTTGAGGCCGGTACAGTTTCTGTTCTCTCCATACTCGATGGCGAGGAAGGCTTCTACAAGTTCCTCGGAACTGTGATTCCTGCCAACAAGGCTTACTTCGCATCAGTAGCCGGCAACGCTGCTGCTAAGCTGTCGCTCGTATTCGACGATGTCGATGGTATCAAGGCTCTCATCAGCGATGCTATTGTTGAGGGTAAGGCTTACAACCTCAATGGTCAGCGTGTATACGATTCCTACAAGGGCATCGTAATCATCGATGGCAAGAAGTATGTAAAAAAATAATTTATAAACCTGAAAAATAGATTGTTTATGAAAAAATATCAGATGCCTGCCATCAAGATGATGGCTATCGCTGCCGAGACTGTTGTCGCAGCATCCGCTGATTTTGAGCTCGATGAAAGAGGTGTTTTCGATGTATATGCTCCTGTAGCTAACTTCGAATAAGACACACAGGCTTGGATTCGCCAAGCATCTCTAAATGCAATGGGGGAGGGCAATCGCTCTCCCTCATTTTTTATGCCACCTTTTCGGTCCCTCCCACCTACGAGGGGGGAGGGGCCGCGTCAGACAGTTGAAACGTACAGACTGCAAATCAAGTCCATCACCTACACTCCATTGTAGAGGCCGCGTCAGACAGTTGAAACGTACCGACTGCAAATCAAGTCCATCACCTACACCCCATCGTAGAGGACG
>JAEEGL013004646.1_pt1 | contig 40035 bp, 27 predicted proteins | sample 9134231 | NCBI WGS metagenome assembly JAEEGL01 (sample SAMN16246548, study PRJNA631951) | gut metagenome | biome: gut microbiome; feature: rumen; material: fiber-attached | host: Bos | place: Iran: Karaj | collected 2018-10
GCAGCGCCCTGCTGACCGTAGCTCGATGCGAGTGTGCGGACCTCATCCGGGGAAATTCTGATTTTTGCCATGATAATATCCTCCTATCAGATCGTTGTGGATTGAACCTGCGGATGCAGGAATTCAAACTGTTTCATTGCAGGCGGCTTGCCTGCGCGGCAAGGGGATCACTGGAACGAATCTGCGATCGAATCGTCGGTCTGCTCCTGCAGATTGGCGCTCTTGGTCAGTGCCTTGTTGATGTCCTCGATCAGCTCTCTCATCTTGACGAAGCTGGGTCTGAGCTCGTCATACTTGCCGGCGAATGCGTCTGCGGCATTGCCCTCCCAGACGCCCATGAGCTGCTCCTTGAGCCCGTCCATCGTGCCGATGACCTGCTCGACGGCAGCGCCCTGCTGACCGTAGCTCGATGCGAGTGTGCGGACCTCATCCGGGGAAATTCTGATTTTGGCCATGATAATATCCTCCTAAAGATCGTTGATGATTGATCCTGCGATGCAGGAATTCAAACTGTTTCAATGCAGGCGGCTTGCCTGCGCGGCGCCGGAAATCAGGGCGGGGACGGCTACATAAATTCCTCCCAGATCGGTCTGGGCGGGGACGGCGCATATACTTCTGCCATTTTCCTCAACTCCCGGCACAGTGCCTCGGCGAACGCTTCCATGTGGACCCAGTCGGTACGGAGCGCGTCATATCTGCTCCGGAATTCCTGACCGGTCTGATCCTCCCAGACGCCCGGGAGCTGTCCTGCAAGCCCGTCCAGCGTTTCGGCGGTGCTGCTCATATCTGCACACAGCCGGCTGCAGACGTCCGAGAGCTCGCGCATTATCCTGTAAAGAATCATGTACCGATCTGTCACGTTGTCCTCCTGTTCTCGTTCTGCGGCGCCAGAACGGTCTTAAGCTTGATGACCTCATTGTTGATCATGTAATAGGCATCGCCGCGCCCGAGCGGCTTTTTGAACTGACGGATTGCCGGGAGCGGCATATCGGTCACCTTGATGTTGGGGATGTCGTCGAACAGCACGAAATGCTTCCTGTCTCTCAGGAGCCGCATCGTTTCCGGGCTGGAGTAGGGAATCTGCGCATTTTCGAGATCGGAGAAGATCACGCAGAATTTCATGCCCCGGAAGCGTCCGATCATCTCCTGAAACAGCTTCAGGATCTCGGGGTCGCCCGAGATCGCGCTGTGCACATCGTTATTCTGGACGATGAGCAGCAGCAGCGGTTCGCTGTCCGGGTCTCCGGTGCTATTCGTCAGGCTGTCAAAGCGCGCCTGCAGGATGCCGTGCCATTTGCGGATCAGCTCCTTGATGTCATCCGGCATGAACATGTAGGTGCGGACGATATCCAGCTCCTTCAGATCGGCGAATTTGCGCGACACATCGTCGGCGACCGCGACCTCGACCGGTGCGGAGCCGTCTTCCAGCGCTTGGCAGATCAGCCGGATCAGATTGCCCTTTCCGCCGCCGGGCTTTCCCGAGAGCGCCAGCACCGGCAGTGTGCTGATATCCAGCGTGACGCAGCTCACATCGCGGTAATTCAGACCGACCGTGACGTGATAGGGCTGTTCCGGCAGACCGTAGCTGCGCTCGATGTATTCGGTATTGAGCACATCCGGGATCACCGGGATGACCTTGGCTTTTTCACGCGGGTATTTGCCGTTGATGCTTTCGATGAAGGTTTTGATCTTTGCGACGCGCTGATATTCCTTTTCGCCCTCAAACGCCAGATAGGTCTGGCATTCGTAATAATCCTTCTCGATCTCAATGATCGCTCTGCCCGGCACTGCGGCGGGTCTGACCCGGCAGGAGCCGAACAGGCTGGAATACTCCCCGGCGTCGTTGCAGTACAGCGCGATCTTGTTCGCAAAGCTCGAGAGGTATTTGTAGCCGATGCCGTGGAGCTGCGCATTTGCCGCGATGACGCTGATGCCGACCGCGGAGCCCTCTCTGCACAGATAGAGCAGCGGATCGTTGTCGACATTGAGATACAGCTCCTTCAGTGCCGTGAGATTGTCGACCATGACGATGATCTGCGGCAGATCGCTGTGACCGGCTTCCTTATAGGAGCTGAACGAGCTGACACCGGCTGCGACCAGCTTCTCCTTCCGCGTGCTGATCTCCTCATTCAGCAGCTTGAACAGATTGTTGAATTTCTCATCCTCGGATGCGCGGACCACGCCGCCGACATGGCGGAGCGGCTCGAAATTCGTCAGCACCATCGAGCCGAAATCCAGAATGTAGAGATTCAGCTCGGCGGGCGAATATTTCGATGCCAGATTCCGGATGATCCACTGCAGCAGATTGGTCTTGCCGAACTGCGAGGAGCCGATGATCATGGTGTTCTGCGCACCGAGCTCGTAGGAAACGATTCCCTGATACTGATTGTCGGGATCGTCATACATGCCGATCTCACAGCGCATGCCCGATTCGCTCTGCTCCGCGAAGGCATCGACAAAGATTGTTTCAGGGAGCGACGGCAGACAGATGTCCGGCAGCTTGGGGATGCCCGCTTTCTCGCAGTGCTCCTTGATATAGCTGACGATCGCATTGAGCTGGGTGCTGTCAGAGCCCTCCTGCTTCGGGTTGCGCTGCTCGTAGACCGTCTCACGCTGCCCGGAGAGGCTGAGCCGGGAGACGCAGAATTCCCTGACGCGGGAGGCTTCGTCCGCCTTTTCCGGACCGCCGCTGTATGCGGACTGGAACAGCTCGAAGATCTCATTGTTGCCGACCTGCAGATATGCTCTGCCGGGCTCCTTGATCTCAGCCGCCAGCGGAGATTTCAGCACCTCGTTGCTGTCATTCTGCGACTGCACCTTCAGGCAGAGCCTGAATCTCGAGTTGCTCCAGATCTGCTCGTTGACCTGACCGGCGGGCTTCTGCGTCGCAAGGATCAGATGCACGCCGAGGCTGCGCCCGATACGCGCTGCACTGATCAGCTCACCCATGAATTCAGGCTGCTCCGCTTTGAGCTCCGCAAATTCATCCACAATGACGATCAGGTGCGGAAGCGGCTCGCGGACCTCCTTGCGATGATACTTCTGGATGTATTTGTCAATGTGATTGACCTCGCTTTCGGCGAAGAGCCTCTGGCGCTTGCGCAGCTCCGCCTTGATGGATTTCAGGGAGCGCTCGATCTCGCGCCCGTCGATATTGGTGATCGAGCCGACCAGATGCGGGAGCGCAAGGAACTGGTTGACCATGCCGCCGCCCTTGAAATCAATGATGAGGAAGCTGACCTCATAGGGATGGAAGCGCGCTGCCATCGAGAGAATGTAGGTTTGCAGAAGCTCCGATTTTCCGGAGCCGGTCGTGCCGGCGACCAGACCGTGCGGACCGTGGAATTTATCGTGCAGATCGAGAAAAACGGTCTCATTCCCCTTCCGCACGCCGATGGGCGCGGACATGGAGCGGGAGACGTCCGAGTTGCGCCACAGCGCATCCAGATCGAGGTCCTTTGCGGCGACGATGCCGAGCAGCTGGAACAGCGAGATATTTCTCGTCAGCGTGCTCTCCAGACTGATCTCATCGCTGTAGACCGGCGCCAGACGCATCGAGGCATACTGCACATAGCTCTCGCTGAGCTGATGATATGTGAAGCGCTGTGCGTCGTTTTCGTTTTCGCTGGAGACCAGCGTTCCGGTGTTGGAATCGCTGTCGAGGAAGATGATGCGGTCGCAGTGCTGCGGGATCATCCGCTTTTCGTTCTCCAGAAAGACGAAGGTGACGCCGAGGTCCTTCGCCGTGCCGATGAAGCGCGAGATCGGGTGACTGGTGATGCCGTAATCCGCGCAGACAAAGACCGCGATATGCGGTGCGGTCCGCTTGCTGGTCTCGCGCGCGGAAAGCTCCTTGTAGAGATACTCGAAGATGACGTTCTTGCTGCGCTCGTCGCAGACGATGCTGCGGATGCCGAGCTCGTCGTTGCCGACATGCGGCAGCATGCGGAGCCAGCGGTATTTCGGGTCATCGCTGAGCGTGAAGCACAGCCGCAGATCGGTGTGATACTGTCTGACGCACAGGTCGCAGATCATCACCTTGAGCATCTCATAGAGGGCGCTGTCACTGCCGACGATCCCGACCGCGCTGCACTCCTTCATCCTGCAGATGACCGGAATCTGCGCGATCATCCGGTAGGTCTCCGCGACCTCCTTCGGGAGCGGCAGCAGCTCATCGTCGATCTCCAGCCGCTCCTGCTCCTTGTATTCAATGACCCGCCGTGCAGGCACATCCCCGAGCCCCAGTCTGACATCCAGAAAATCGGCGTCGTCTGCCTGCCGGTCGAACAGCTCCGCCGAGAATTCGGTCAGCATCGCCCGTTCGCGCTCCGGCGACGGATAGACCTTCTGCAGCGCGGACCGCTCCTGCTCGCGGAGCGCTTCGATCTCCTGCTTTTTCTGTTCGATATATTTGGTGTATTTCTCCTTCCGGTCGGCAACGCTCTGGCGGTATTCCTTCTTCCCGTTGAAATAGTTGAAGATCGAGGTGCCGATGCCGATCGCCATCGAGCAAGCGCTGAATATGACGTACATGCCGCCGCCGCCCATCACGCCGCGCAGGAGAATGATCATCGCCAGCATGGCGAGCGACGGGATCAGCGAGGTGAGCAGCTTGTTTTTCGGCTCCGCCGGCTTCTGCGGCGGGTCCAGAATGCTGATCGGCTCCTCTGAGACCTCCGTTTTGATGCGGGTGTTCCTGTGAAATTTCGGATAGTCCCGGTCGCGCGGCAGCCGGACGGTCGGGAACGCGGTGCACTGCAGGGGCTTTTCCGAATCGGTATACAGCTTCCCGTCCTGATAGCAGAAGCTGAAATCGGCGATCGAGAAAAAGTCGTGATCCTCGAGCATGACGGTGCCCTGCACGTTTTTGCCGTTGTGCATCACACCGTATACGGAATCGCGGCTCTCCAGCGCGGTGCTGCCGTCCGCGCGGCGCAGAATCACGCAGTCATCGTTGATATACTGGCTGCTGATGAAGATCTGGCTGTTTGCCTTTCCGGAGACCGTGACCTCCGCCGCCTTGGAAATGTCAATCTCCAGATCATACGCATGCTTTTCGTAGTCAAAATCGATCGTAAACCGGCATGAGAACATTTCGGCGGTGTTTTTCTCGTAGCGGACGCAGAACAGGTCGCCGTGCTGCAGCGAGGCGGTCAGCTTCTTGTTGTTATCGAAGCTGAAACAGATGCTCTCGGATGCGGTGATGATCCATTCTCCCTCCCGCTGCTCCAGAATGATCTCATAGTCCGCAAAGTCGCGGTTCATGCGGACATCGCAGCCCATACGGGTGCCGATCCGCACGGATTTCGCGTCGGGCGGCAGCTCGATCTCGCGGTACAGCGTCCGGCTGAACATCGTGAATTTATACCTTTTCTCCACTGCTGCCTCCCCGTTTCGTGACATGGATGACCGTTCCGTCATACAGTCCGAATTCTGCGACCGTTTTGCCGCCCTTGACCAGTGTCACTGGATTTTCCGTCCGCAGATAGGCGTCCGGCGCATTGTCTGCGTCCATGCCGAGCTGAAAGCCGTGGTTCAGCGCTGTCACAAGGTCATTGGCAGTGATGTGCAGCGGCACCTCGATATCAATGTCTTCTTCCCGGCTCTCTGCGTCGTTTTCATCCTTATAATGGATGCGCAGGATCATAACGGCAGTATTTTTCATGTGTCCCCTTTCTCAAAGCAGGTCGAGCGCGATTCTCTGAATCTCCCCGACAGCGGTCAGCCGTTCGACCGTCGGCACCGGTCCCATGTCGGTCTGCCCGATATAGCTGCTGATCATATATCTGCCGGAGCTGTCCAGCAGCGCATTGGGCCTGTCGCTCTGAAAGCGGTTGCAGACAAACATGAACTTGCTGTCATCCGTCAGGTCGGCGCAGTTCAGCAGGACATCAGTCTTCATCGCGGAATACGCATCCTGCATCGTGATCAGCACGACCCTGTTCGCAGCGGAGAGCAGCGCATTCTTTTCCGTATCAAAGATGCTGTCCGTATCAACCACGATATCGTCATACTGTCTGGTCGCCTTGATATTGCGGATCAGGTCCAGATAGAACGAATAGGACAGATTCATCGCACTGAGCGAGCCGCGGAACGGCGGCAGATAGTCAAACATCTCGTGCCGGCAGTAGGGACGGATCAGCTGAAACATATTGTCGCCCTGCAGCCTCGCCTTCGTAATGACCTCGGTCGGAACGGCACTGCCGTCACGGAAGAAGAAATGCGCGTCCTGCACATACTCCGCGTCGATGAACAGCACCTTCCGGAAGTTCTGCGTCAGGCACCCGCACAGTCCCATCGCAACGGAGGTTTTGCCGGCGCCGCCGATCGCGGAATGCACGACGATGACCTGTGTCTCCTTCGCAGCCGCCTCGCCGGATTCAGCATCGCCGGTCAGGGAAAACATGACCTGACTGTAGATGTATCGCAGGCTGGTGTATTTATAGATGTTCTGAACGGTGCCGTCCGGCTCATCCGGCGCGTCGTCTGCTTCCGTCAGAACGAAAATGCGTTTGAAGCTGTGCTTTTTCAGCTCCGGGCTGTAGAGCTCGCGCGAGACGATCAGGATCTCGGCATTCACCGGCTGCGCAAAAAAGCTGCGGAAATACTCCGGCTCCGTAATGACCTCAAGCTCGGTATCGGACGGAAGCTCCTCCAGAAACCTGAGCTCCAGCGGGATCACATATTCCGGATCTGTCTCTGCAATGATGATCTTATGCTTTGCCATATATCCGGCTCCTCTCAGAATTCCGCACGGAATTCAACATCTGCCAGCTTGATATAGCTGCCGTTCTGCAGTGCGACCTCCTCGAACGCCGCGAGCCGGTCGCCGTAGCTGTCGGCTTCGGTCTGCCTGACAAATGTTCCGTATTTGCTGTTCAGGTCCATGATCAGATAGCTGCCGCCGCGGAAGATGATCTTGCAGTGCTCGCGGCTGACTGCTTTGGAGCAGTTCACGATGCCGTCGTTGTTATCCTTTCTGCCGAGCCGGAACACCGGCTGCGTGATCCGGAAGCTGATCTGAAAGCCGGTCCCGACGAGATGCAGCGGAGGCTGTGCCGGCGCGCTCCCGGGCTCTGCGGGCTGGGCGGTGTTTCCTCTGCCCGAAAGCCTTCCGCAGAGCTCCTGCAGGGTCACTGTGCCGTTCAGCAGCGCGCCCGCCCATTCCGACACCTGCGGACTGCCCGCCAGCTGCGGACAGGACTGGATGAACTGAAACAGCATCGAGCGCAGCCCGCTCAGGAATTCCGCGGGCCTTTGCTGGATGCTCATGCTGTTGAGCGGCAGGCAGATGATGCGGACCGTCAGTGTCTGCGGTTCAATATAGATACGGTCCGGGGCAATGTCGATATCGGTGCAGCTGAGAAAGCCGTTGTTCATGACCTCGAGCACCGCGCCGAGCAGGTTTGCCGCAACGGTCATGAAGTGATCGGGCGTGAGCCTGCCTGCGGTCTCCTCCAGTGTCTCATAGGGCGCCGTGAAGTACACGATCTTGATCTTGCCGTTATACATGAGACGTGCGCATTTCACAAAGCAGTTTTTCTCGTTTGACTGCAGGACGCGGTAGCCTGTCAATGAAAAGCTCTGCTGCTGATTCAGAATATAGGCGCGGTTCTGCGCGCAATCCATTTCTGTAAAGAGACCCTGCTCTGAAAGCCCCTGCATCTGTTTCCACCTCCGGCGTGATTCTTTCAGCTTTTTGCGCTCACAGCTCCGTTCCCCTGAGGACAGACGAACAAGGGCACTGATCCTTTGCCGAATGGTTTTATTATACTATAAAAGCCAAATATTGTCAAGCGTTTTTGGTGAAGAGTATCCTATATATATCAAACATTTTGTACAAATTGTTCCAAATCCGTGCATGCACGGCAGGAGGGTCCTGTTCCGCAGAGCTCATACGGCGCGGTCGCGGAGAGCGGTACAGCCAAAGCGGGAGCCCCCGAAGCAGGAGCTCCCGCTGTCCGTACGGACACGCTGCATTCAGAATTTCTGCACCTTGCGCACGACCTGAATCCCGCGGTCAACGAGCTGCGCAAAGGTGTCGGCGTCCTCGGGCTTTCCGGCGACGCTGCCGTAGTGCACGGGGATCACGAATTCCGGGCGGATGATGTTTGCGAGCTTTGCCGCCTGCTTTGCGTCGGCGGTGAACGTGCCGCCGATCGGCAGCATTGCAATGCGGCACTGCACGCGGCTGTTCTCGTCGGTCAGGTCGGTGTCGCCAGCGATGTAGATGCGCCCGTGCTCTGCGGTGCTGATGATATAGCCGACCCAGCCCTTGGACCGCGGGTGAAAGGGCTTGAGCCTGTTATACGCCGGGACAGTTTCCATTGCGATGCCGTTCACCTGAAACTGCTCCGCGGCGCCGACCTTCTGCACCGCCGGTGCGAGCGCATCCGCCTCCGTCACCGATTCCGGGCAGACGAGCAGGGTCTCCGGCTTCATGACCCTGCCGATGTCCTCGGGCGACAGATGGTCATAATGGCTGTGCGTGATGAGGATGAGATCGGCGTCGTGCGGTGCACTGCCGATCCGGAACGGGTCGATATAGATGACCTGACTGAGGGCGATGCGGATGCTGCTGTGTGTGTTGATCTCGATAAAATCCAGCATGATTCCGGCTCCTTTCGGTTTGATGTACAGTTACATGCGGGGCTGAGGGGAAAGCAGGAGGGAGGAGGGAGAAGGGAGGAGGGAGGAAGTCGAGTTAGCAGTTAGCAGTGAGGAGTTAGGAGTGGTTCAAACCTTCACTGCTCACTCCTCACTGCTCACTCCTCACTGCTCATTTCTCACTTGTCATTCTGCTCAGTCTGACATCAGACGGCGCAGGGTCTCCGGGTCCGGCGTGAGCCCATAGCGTGCAAAAAAATCCAGCACATCCTGCTCGGAGCGCACAAGCTCCGCAAACCGCAGCTTATGCGACCCGCGGTCATAGAAGCCGACGGTTTTCTCTCCGGTGCAGATGCTCGATTCCACGCGGATATCCTCCGCCGAGAACGGTTCCGGGATCGGCTGGATCTCCGGCTTGCGTCTGCGAAACAGTGCCATAACAGACCTCCCCCCGATTCAATCCGGCTCACTGCGGATGAAATTTGTCGGCTGCCACGGCTCCTTCTCCGGCAGACCGTACTGTGCCTTTCCGAGCGCGATCGACTTCATCAGAAAGCTCATATTCCGCGCCAGCACGCGCATGGTCTGCAATCCCTCTGCGTCCCTTGCGGCGTCTCCCGGCTCCCTGCCGTGCACGCTGTTCCAGTATTGGCTCGAGACGACCGGCATCCCGCAGATCGTGAAATACTTGTTGAGCCCGTCGAAGGTCGCGGAGCAGCCGCCGCGCCGCGCGACCGCGACACTCGCGCCGACCTTCATGGTCTTGTCGAAATGCGTGCTGTAGAAGAGCCGGTCCAGACATGCGATCAGCGTGGCATTTGCCGAGGCGTAGTAGACCGGTGTGGCGGCGATCAGACCGTCTGCCGCTTCAAATTTCGGCGCGATCGCATTGACCGCGTCGTCAAAGGCGCATCTGCCCAGCTCCGCGCACCGCCTGCACGCGATGCAGCCGCGGATATCCTGACTGCCGACCCGGACGACCTCCGTGCTGACGCCCTCCGCGTCAAAGGCTCTGACCAGCTCGCTGACTGCGATCGCAGTGTTGCCGTTCGGGTGCGGGCTTCCGTTGAGAATCAGAACATTCATCTGTGTGACCTCCCTGACAGTGATAGCATATGATATGTGCATGCCGGAGCGTATGACAGCGGAGCATTCCGCCGCCGCTTTCATTATACACCCGAATGCGGCGTTCGTCAATGCGCGTCTGCATGAAATGTGGCGGACCCGTTGCGTTTCCCGTCGCAATATGATATAATGCGAAGGAACACAACTGACAAAGGAGGCTTGCTGAATGAAGGTATTCTTCGGTGTACTGGTGCATTTACTGGCAGCTGCGAACAAAACCCACTGGCTCTGGTGCGGGGCGGTTCTGCTGGTGCTGCTTTTGCTCGCCGTGCTGCATCACCGTTGGAAGGACACGCCCGGGAAGCTCCGGCTCTGGCGGCTGCTCTGCCTGCTCCCGCTGCTGATCTGCGCGCTGCACGAGTGGGTCTGTGTCGGCAGAGACCTGCTGACGCTGCCGTGGTTTATCCCGATGTATCTGATTGCCGTGCTCGCGCTCGTGCCGGTGCCCTTTGCAAAACGGAAGACCGGCTACCGCATCGCAGCCGTGCTGACCGGGAGCCTCTCTGTGCTGTGCGGGCTCGTGTTTTTCACGATCTCCCCGAACCGCTTCAACCACATGCGCGAAAGCTATACCGAATCCTTTCACAGCATGGTGCAGGACCTCGACCGCACCTATGTGCTCAAGGAGTGGAAGGAGGTCGATTTCGCAGCGCTGGAGGCAAAATATATGCCCGCGGTGGAGCAGGCAGAGCACGCGCAGAATCCCACGGCGTTTTACGAGATCGTGCTGCTGTTCTGCTATGAGCTGCACGACGCGCATATTTCCGTCGCGGGCGGCATGGGCGCGGGCACAGTCGCATCCGATATCATCCCGAAGGCGCATGAATACGGGCTTGCGATGATCGGGCTCGACAGCGGCGAGGTCATTGCCGTCTGCACGACCGAAGCGGTTCAGCGCCTCGGCATCTCCGACGGCACGGTCATCACGGAATGGAACGGCAAGCCCGTGCAGCAGGCTGCCGAAGAGGACGTCGCAGACCGCGGCTTTCCGGTCAAGGCGAATGCCGACCGCGTCGCGGCGATCTATCTCTCCGGCACGGGCGGCGATACCGTCGAGGTCTCCTTTCTCGATGCGGCGGGCACAGAACAGACCGTCACGCTGCGCGATCTGGGGCAGCGGCACACGCAGAACGAAGCGCTCGCCCTGTTCCGGCACAGACCTCAGACAACGACTGACGAGGAACGGCAGGCTTACCGGGCGCAGAATTTCTCCGCGTACATGCTGGACGGCAAATGCGGGTATCTCAGACTGCAGGAGATGACCTACAGCGACAGTCTGGTGAGCCTGCAGCATGTCAGAGCCGAGCTGACCGGCGCGCAGCCGGAGGTTCAGGCGATGTTCCGCGAAAAGCTGCTTGATCTGCAGGCGCAGGGCATGGAATATCTGGTGATCGACCTGCGGAACAACACCGGCGGCTTCGACGAGATCGGCAGAGGGCTCTGCGAGCTGCTGACCGATCAGGACTGGTATGCACAGGGGCTCGGCATCCGCAAAAACGGCACCTGCCGCAGCACGGCGGATTTCATCATCCGCGGCACCGGCGAATTTGCCGGGCTGCCGGTCGTCGCGCTGACGAACTTCCGGTGCTGCAGCGCAGGCGATGCCGCCGCGCTCTATCTCTCGCGCCTGCCGAATGTCACGCTGGCAGGCATCACCGACCCCTGCGGCATCGATCAGGGCATCGGCGGCGGCAGCATGCTGTCGGGCGGGACCGTGCAGGTGAGCTATCCCTTTGAACTGGTTCTGAACGAAGTGCAGGAACCGAACATCGACACCCGCGCAGACCGCGTCAGCCGCAACCCCGTCGAGGTGCGCATTCCCTTCGACCGGGAAGCGGCAATGCGGATGTTCAGCGGGAAAGAGGATTACGAGCTGCAGTGGGCGGTCCGCTTCCTCGAGGAAGAATAGCGCTTCGCTGGGGGATCGCTGAATCAGGTGTCTCCGACGGATTATATTGGGGGCTTTGCCTCCGCCCCCGCACCGGTCGGATGCCGGTGCGGGCATCTTGTCGGTCATGATATGCGGGACAGGACCGCGCGCATACAAAACGACCGCCCGCCGGGAAGGATACCGGCGGGCGGCTGCTGTGGGGGGGACCGGAGGGAATCCGGTTTTCTGTCAGAGGTCTCTGAGTCCTGCGAGGAACTCGAGCAGATAGGTCAGGTCGTCCTGATTGATGTCGCCGTCCGCACAGGTATCGGCGTTTGCCTTGCCCTGCGCCGAGACTGTAACGTCTTTGTCCTCGGCATTGTACCGCGCAAGCACGATCGCATCCGCGATGTCGACGGAGCCGCTGCAGTCCACGTCGCCGAGCAGCGTCACTTCAGGTGTGGGCTCCCCGGGCTCAATGACCTGCACGGTGTTGCGCAGTGCCGCGATGTCATAGTAGAAATCCTTGGCTCTGCAGCTGGAATCGAAGGGGAGCGGATCGCCGCCCTGCGTGCCCTTGCCGTCGTCCTCCGTATAGGAACGGCGCCAGCTTGCTGCATCGCAGTGACCCCAGAGCGTCAGGCTGGAGATGCTCTTCGAGCGCTCCATCGCGACCTTGAAAATGTCGACGAAGAGGTCCTTGCCTTCCTGCTTGGAGCAGGTGGTCACGTCGAGCTCGGTGATCTGGACATCCAGACCGAGGCTGTTGAATTTGTCGATCGCGTCTGCGTACGGCATGAACTTCGAGTCCTTCGAGACCGTTGCGCTGCCGGAGAAGCCGAAATCGCAGTAGTGCATGTGCGACTGCATGCCGATGCCGTCGATGTAGTTGCCCTCAGCGAGGATCTTCTTCGCCATGTTGTAGAGGTCATCGCACTTCGCAACGAAATACTCGTTGTAGTCGTTCATGTAGAGTTTGCAGCCCTCCGGAGCATACTGTCTCGCATACTTGAATGCGTTGACAACGAATTCGTCGCTGTGATAGACGCTCCACCAGTTCGAGAATTCCTTGCCGTCGCCGCGGAAGCCGCCGCCGTCGTTCTGGAAGAGCTCGTTGCAGACGTCATAGGCGTAGAGCTTCAGATTCGGGTAGTTCTTCTTGATCTCATCAAAGGTGTTCTTGATCATGCTCTCGAGACGTGCGTTCATGCGTTCCTTCGAGACAAATGCGCCGTTGTCGTTAAAGTTCTCCCTGAAGATCCAGCCGGGCGTCTGGGAATACCACACGAAGGTATGACCGCGCACGCCGAGCCCGTTCTTCTCTGCAAACTTCAGAATGCTGTCTGCGCGCGAGAGGTTGATGCCGATGTTGTCGCCGTAGGATCTGCTCTTGTCGCAGATGTAGTCGGGCTTCATCTCGTTTTCGCAGGTGATCGAGTTGAAGTTTTCGAGGATGAATCTTGTGGCATTTCCATCGTTGACCGTGTTGCCGCTGATGCAGGTGCCGAGGCGGAAGAATTTGCCCATGTAGTCCTTGAATTTGTCGCCGTTCTCGTCATAGGTGTAGTCGTTGTTCTGGTGCGAAGCGATCGTCGTCAGATCGCCGGCAGGCGTCTGCGGGTCGGTCTGCTGCGGATTGTCCTGATTCGGGTCATCCTGATTCGGGTCATCCTGATTCGGGTCCGGGTTCGAATCGCCGACCGTCACGATGTTCTTGGTGACGTTTGCCTTGCCGCTGCTCTCCCAGCCCTCGATGTTCAGTGCGACCTCGTAGAGCTTCTGGAGCTTCAGATTGCAGGATTCCCAGGCCTTGAAATGCTCGGAAACGCTGATCTTGCCGGAATGCCGCGGCGTCGAGCGGACGCTGAAATACTGCTGGAAGGTCTTGGTGCCGAAGATCGACGGCTCATTGGTGCGCGTCGCCGTGTAGATCTTATACTGTGCGTCGTCGATCGTGACGGTCTTGAGCGGCTGCGAGTTGCCGTTGTCCGGCGGATACCAGTTTGCCCAGTCCTCGACGATGTAGTATTCGACGAGCTCGTTGTGCGAATCGTCGGTCGTCCAGCCGTAGACGCAGACGCGCGAATTGCCCGAATTGCTCGCCGACCATTCGCAGTCGTATTCGCAGGTGATCGTGCCGTACTGGTCGTAGGTCTTGGTGCAGTCAAAGCGTCTGCCGCGGCGTGCGAGGAAGTTGCCGCGCGAGACCTGACAGTTCCACTCCGTGCTGAAATTGCCGCCCTCGCCGAGTGTCATGGAGCCGTTGCCGCCGGTCGTGTCCTGCCAGATCTCGTAGCTGTAGCCGTTCAAGTCGGCTGCCTGCTCCTGCTGGTGTCCCGGGTTGACCTGGAGCACGTCTCCCACGCTTGCCGCAGATGCGCTCAGCGGGAATGCCGTGAGGCTCATCACGCATGCGGTCATAAGTCCGAATAGCCTTTGCTTTTTCATGAGTACCCCTCCGTTTTTCTATAGATAGTGCCTGTATTTCGTGCAAGATACTATTCCCCATTTTGCACCTTTGCACATTTTTAATGTACCATAAGGCGGCGTGCATGTCAAGCGAAAAACCGGCAGTTTCGCAAAAAGTGTCGACAATTTCGCAAAAAATACAGAGTTTCTGCGCAGCAAACGCCGCATCCCCCAGCGCATACCGCGGGCAGAGCTGAGCGCCGGAGCATGACACTCCGGCGCTCAGGATCGATTATGCCTTGAAGATCGCGCGCACGAAATTATAGATGTGCGCGGTGATGCAGTTGTCGCCGTGGTAGCCGCCCTGCACGACATGCCAGACATGCGGCGTACCCGCCTTGACAAAATTGTCGTGATAGCCCTGCGGCGTATTCAGACCGACCACGTCGTCGTTGGTGCCGCCGGTCAGCATGATCAGCGAGGGTGCAGCCTCCTCGCTGCCCCAGCTCCACGGACCCTCGACGCCCGGTGCCGGGCAGATCGCGCCGACGTAGGCGAAATGATCCGCGTACTTCATGCCGATGCGGAGCGACTCTCTGCCGCCCATGGAGAAGCCCGTGACCGCCGTGTTCTCCCTGCCGGTCGCAACGCTGTATTTGCTCTCGATATGCGGCATCAGGCTGTCCACAATGTCATCGACGAAGTTGTCGTAGCCGACGCTGGATTCATAATCCTGAAAACTGGTCGCATCCTGCTTGGTCGGGTGCGTGAATACCCACGGCACGACCACGATCATTTCCTCCGCCTCGCCCGCCGCGATCGCGTTGCAGATGATCTCCTTGGTGCGGATCGGCGGATTGTTGCCGGTCTTGATCATGCGGTCCTCGTTCTCGAAGAAGCCGTGCAGGATATACAGCACCGGATACTCCTGACTCTCGTCGTAGTCGGCGGGCAGCATGATGTTGTAGGGCTTTTGCTTGTTCGCCTTTTTGGAGAAGTAGGTCTCCTTTGTGATGGTACGGTCCGGAACGCCCGCGTGCAGGCTGTGCGAGTCATTCGGCTCCATCATGATCATCTGCTCCTCAACGACCGGGGTATACTCCGAAATGGTGCGCAGCTCGCCCTTCGGCGGGGTCACGCGCTCCGGGAATTCCTTTGTCTGTGCGGTCAGATACTTCACGAACCATTCAATATCCGCCCTGTCGACCGTTCCGCTGAAATCGACGTCTGCCGCCTTCTGCACCTTCTTGTCGGAGAAGCCCTTGATCGCGCCCTTCTTGGCAAGCGACAGGTCGCCGCCGGTGATGCAGCCGTCGCCGTCGAGATCGCCGAGCTTGATATAGGCGGACATGTCGCCCGATGCCTTCTGCTTGCTGAAGACGAAGCTGTCAATGTTCATCAGATAGCTGCTGCCGCCGGTGAACTTGATGTAGAGGTCGTGCTGCCCGACCGCGCCGCTGACATTGGCGGACACATCCTTGAAGGTCTGGAAGGCGCCGGTGCTCGGGACGGCAACAAAGCCGATCTGTGTGCCGGTCAGCGAGTCGATCCAGAATTCTGCCTTGCAGCCGCCGTCGGGAGAGCCGACCCTTGCGGACACGCTCTTCGCGCCGTCGCCGAAGTCGACATCGCTGAAAACGATGTAATCGCCGTTCTGGATATAGCCGACATCCTTGCCGCCGCTGTCCAGCGTTTCGATCTCAATGCCCTCCATCGCGGTGTAGTCCTCTGCCTCGATCCGTTCAAACGCATCGAACGATGCGGCTTCGGCGGAAATGCTGCCCAATGCCGCAAAGGACACGGCACCTGCCGCCAGAACGGAGATCATACGCCCCTTTTTTCTCATGTGAATTCCCCTTTTCCGTGTGTATTTGTTAATAGTGCGGGATGATTTGGTATATATCCCCATCATTATGTTACCATTCACATTATTTTTGTACAACTGCAAAAATGAAGAAAACATATCAAAACCGCAGATGTTTGCAGAAAAAGGGTCCCCGCCGGATGCAAGGCGGGGCAGCACTCCGGCAGCGTGCGCCCGACCGGCAGACAAAAACCGCCGCCTGCTCTCCCTGCAGACGGCGGTTCGCTGTATGATGCATGACCGCTTCACTCGCGGAACAGATTGTTTTTCCGGCGGTCGACGGGATTTTTCTCATAGCGCTTTTTCCCGATCACATAGCGGATCCATTTGATCAGCGTGATGAAAAAGGCATAGAACACCGATTCAAAGGCAATTTCACCGAAATCGAGCCGATAGGTCTCATGGATGAGGCGGAACCAGAGAATGCGGACAAAAAACAGGACGACCAGCAAAAAGGAGAAGTGGATCATGAAGTAGAAGAGCCAGAAGGTCGGGGAGGAGCGTTTGAGGGCGATTTTCATAAATAATCATCCTTTCTGTTTTATCATGCGGCGCAGTGCACGGGATACACCAATTATATTATAGCATATTTTTCAGAAAAATACAATAGGATACACAAATTCTATGCCAAATTATCAAAAAGTGTTGAAATCGCGCTTTCTCTATGGTATAATATAGATATCTATACCTCTGAACAAAAATCTTCCGCACGCACACAACAGCATGAAACGGAGGCTGAATCACGATGATCCGCATTTTTGTTGTAGATGACGATGCTGCAAACCTTCAGGTCGCTGAGCATATTCTGAACAAAAACGGCATGCAGGTGACGGCGCTGCGCTCCGGTCAGGCGCTGCTGGATCACATTGCGCCTCAGGAGCTGCCCGACCTGATCCTGCTCGATATCATGATGCCTCAGATGGACGGCTTTGAGACGCTGAAGCGCCTGCGCCGGATGGAGCAGGAATGCGGCTTTCATGAGATTCCGGTGATCTTTCTGACCGCCGATGACACCGCCGCCACGGAGAAGCTCGGCTTTGAGGCGGGCGTCTCCGATTACATCCGCAAGCCCTTTAACCCGGAAATTCTGCTGCGGCGCGTGCACAATATTGTCTCGAAGGAGCAGCGCCTGAGCTCGCTGCGCACCGAGGCGGATACCGACAAGCTGACCGGCTTCCTGAACAAGGCTGCCTCGGCGCGTGCGATCGCCGGGTGCTGCGCCTCCGATATCGGCGCGCTGCTCATGATCGATCTGGATTCGTTCAAGCTGGTCAACGATCTCTACGGGCACAAAACAGGCGACAATGTGCTGATCTGCTTCGCGGCGATCCTGCGCGGCGCGGCGCCGAAAAACAGCAGGTTCGGGCGGATCGGCGGCGATGAGTTCATCGTCTTTGCGGGCGGCGTGCAGCGCGAGGAGGTTATCACAGCGCTGACCGCAAAAATCAACGCGGACCTTGTCACAAAGGCAAAGGAGCTCATGGGCGACGATATGGATATCCCGCTCGGCGCCTCTGTGGGTGCGGTGTTTGTGCCGCGGCAGGGCGACGACTACGAGACACTCTTCCGCATGGCAGATCAGGCGCTCTACACGGTCAAAAAGAACGGAAAGCACGGCTGCGCGTTTTCTCACGGTGATTCCGGGCAGGCGCCCGAATCTGCAGGAAACAGCATCGAGCGCATTTCGGAGATCCTCGGCGAGCGTTCGATCCCGAATGTGGCGCTGCAGCTCGAGCGCGAAGCCTTCTCCTATGTCTACCGCTACATCATGCGCTATATGATCCGCAATCAGCGGTGCATCTATAAGGTGCTGTTCACGCTGACGCCCGCGGAGGGCAGCACTGAGCAGGTCTATACGGAGGAATGCGCGTCCTTCGGCGATCACATCCGCGAATCGCTGCGCAAGACCGACATTCTGATGCGCAGCCGGTTCAATCAGTATTTTGTGCTGCTGACCGATATCCGCGAGAGCGATATCAGCATCGTGATCGGCAATATCATGCGCAGATGGGAGCAGAACGGCAGCGGCGGGCTCTGCGTCAGCTATGAGACGGAATTTGTCAGCATGCCCTCCCGCCCGCTGCGAAAGGCATCCGAAATGCGGATCGCCGTTGCAGAGAGCGATGATGCAGTGCTGCGGGAGATCGGCACGGCACTGAGCGGCGCGGGCTTCCGTGTCGCGGCGGTGAAGACCGGCAGGGCGCTGCAGAAATATCTCGCGGACAATACTGTCGACCTGACCGTGCTCGACCTCACACTGCCGGACACGGACGGGCTCGCGCTTTGCAGACAGCTCTGCTCCGGCACGGCGCCGGTGCTCGTGCTGACGGACGACGCGCGCGGCAGTGCAGCCGCCGGGGCGCTGGAGCTCGGTGCGGAGGAGCTGCTGGAAAAGCCGGTCGACCGCCGTCTGCTGGTGCACCGCGTCAGACGTCTGACAGAGCTTGCGGAGCTGCGGCGAAGCTGCCGCGGCGGCAGGAAGGATTGAGGGAAAGCCTATGAAGCGAATTGAAAAAAATGATCTGTTTCAGGTCTCGCAGCTCACCATTCTGATCTGCTTTACGGTCTTCACCGGGCTGCTGGCCGGCGAGACCTTCCTGATGGGCTGGGAAACATGGGCGCTGCTCCCCATTGTCACCGGGCTGATCCTCTCGTGGGTCCTGCATCTGCAGCAGCGCTTCACCGCGACCGCACGGATCTGGTTCTGCGCGGCGTTCATCATGTTTGCGGTGCTGTTCCACGGCTGCCACCCCACAAGCGTCTTCGATACGGTCGCAGTGATGGCGGTGGTGCTGACCCTCTGCACCATGGCGTGCATGAAATCGCTGATCACCGTGCTGCAGCTTGTCTACTACGTCACGCTCGGGTACGGGCTGTTTGCGATGTACCGCAGCGGCGAGCAGTTTGACAGCCTGATCATTTCGCGGGCGGTGCTGCACTTTGCGGCGATCACGACGATCAGCGTGGTGTCGCGCACGACCATCGACCGCTGGCTCGCGACGGTCGAGGCATCACACGGCGAGATCGAAAAGCTGACCGACGCAACGGAGCGGCTGAACGATTTTCTCGCGAATGTCTCGCACGAGACGCGCACGCCGATCAATGCGATCATCGGGCTGACCGGCATCTGCATTGATGCGGAGGAGGACCCCGAGCGGCTCGAAAATCTCGATTCCGTGCGCAAGGCGGGCAGAAGGGTCGCCGAGCAGATCGGCGATATCCTCGATTTCACGGAGATCGACCGCGGCAGGCTGACGAACAACTACGAGGACTACATGCTCTCCTCGGTGCTCAACGATCTCGTCGCGGAGATCCGCCCCTATAAGCCGAAGGAGCTCGAGCTCGTCATTGACGTCGACCCGGCGATCCCCTCGGTGATGAACAGCGATATCGGCAAGCTGCGGAAGATTCTGCGGCACCTCATTATGAACGGGCTGAAATACACGCAGGAGGGCGGCGTTTACGTCCGGCTCTATGCGATCCCGGAGAGCTACGGCGTCAATCTGGTCATCCGCGTGACGGACACGGGCATCGGCATGACCGAGGAGGAGACCGAGCGCGTCTTTGAGCGCTATTATCAGGTGGATTCCGGCAGAACGCGGAAGGGCGGCGGGCTCGGGCTCGGCATGACGATCGTGCGCGGCTTCACCACGGCGCTGGGCGGCTTTGTGACGATCAGCAGCGAGCCCGATGTCGGCACGACGGTCAGCGTCAGTCTGCCGCAGAAGGTCATTGCGCCCGCGAGCTGCATGTCGCTCAAGGCGCCGGAGAAGCTCTGCCTCGGCGCGTTCCTGCATCTCGACAAATACGCTGACCCCAATGTCCGCGAATATTACAACATGATGATCCACAACATCGTCAAGGGCTTCGGCATCCAGATGCACCGCGTGGACAATGCCGCAAACCTCGAAAAGCTGCTGCAGTCCGTGCGGCTGACGCATCTGTTCGTCAGCGAGGAGGAATATGAGACGGCACAGGCGATGATCGAGAAGGCGGCGGCGCAGATGGTCGTGGTCGTGGTCGCGAATCAGGATTTCGTGCTGCCTGCGGATTCCCGGGCACGGATCATGGAAAAGCCGTTCTACTGCTTCCCGGTGGCTGCCGTGCTCAATGCGGACGAATCCGAGCCGGTCACGGACGAGGTGCTCCGCTTCGACGGCGTGCGTGCGCTGGCGGTCGACGACGAGCCGATGAACCTGACCGTCGCACAGAATATCCTGCGGCGCTACGGCATCACGGTCACGTCGGCGAATTCCGGCGCGGAGGCACTGGAGCTCTGCCGCGACCGTGAATTCGACATCGTCTTCATGGACCACATGATGCCCGGCATGGACGGCATCGAGACGATGAAGCGCATCCGTGCGGGGAATCTCAAGTGCCGGAGCGATGTCCCGGTCGTCGCGCTCACTGCAAATGCCGTCAGCACGGCGAGAGAGACCTTCCTTGCGAGCGGCTTCGACGGCTTTGTCAGCAAGCCGATCGAGCTGGTCGAGCTGGAGCGCGTGCTGCGGCGCGTGCTGCCTGTCTCCTCCGCCGCAATTCCGGCAGAGCAGCCGCAGCAGACAGTGACGCCGCCGGCGGAGGAGGACAGCGCCGCGCTCATCCGGCGGGCAGCTGCATGCGGTCTGGATACCGCATCGGCACTGACCTACTGCGCGGACGACCCGGATTTCTATGTGATGCTGCTGCGGCAGTTCATCGGCGAGACCGCGGAAAAGCTCGAAAATATGGATGCATTTCTCAGGGAAAACGACCTTGTCAACTACGAGATCATTGTGCACGCACTGAAAAACACGCTGAAGCTGATCGGCGCCGACGCGCTCTCGGAGCAGGCGAAGGAAATGGAATTTGCCGCGAAGGCGGAGGATTCCGCACTGATCGCGGAAAAGCACGGCGCGCTCGCCGATGCCTGCCGGTTGCTGACGTCGAAGCTCGCTGCATTTCTCGGCGAACCGGAGCCTGCACAGGAAGACGGGGTGACCGAATTTGCACCTGATGAGACAGCAACCGGATCGGAAGCCGATGACGCAGTAACTGAATTTGAACCTGCCGGTGCGGAGGACGGTGTGACGGAATCTGCACCGGACGGCGGCGGGGACGCGGATGACACCGTCATCGAATTTGCACCGGAGGACGGAGAGGAGGATGCAAGTGAAAAGCCGTAAAATCATGGATTATGTGCTGAACGATCACCGCGATCTGCGCGACAGGCTGTTTGTGCTGATGTCTGCGGTCATGCTGCTGTCCTGCTGCATCACGCTGGTTGTCCATCTGTTCTCCGGCACAAATCTGCGCAGCATTCTGATTCCGGCGGCTGCCATGCTGGTACTGACCGTTGTCACCATGCTTTGCATCCGTGCGGACCGTGTCCGTCTGGGCGCAATTATCGTTTCGGCAGATATCAGCCTGATCTATGCGCCGGTGTTGTTTTTCTTCAGCGGCGGTCTGAACGGCGAAGCGCCGCTCTGGTTCCTGTTCGGATTCTTCTTCCTCAATATTTGTCTGGACGGCAAGGTCAAATATGCGGTTCTGCTGCTGGAGCTTGCCGAAGCGATCGGATGCTGGTATATTTCGCTGCAGTATCCCGCGCTGATTACCTCGAATACCTCTTTGTGGGCACACACCTTCTCATTGCTGGCGCTGCTTCTGATCGCTGCCTCCATGAGCATCATGATCGGGTTCCGCAATGCGTTCTTCCAGCGGGAGATGGCACATTCCCGCGCACAGCAGAAGGAGATCGAGGCGCTCAGCGAGGCGCAGAATCACTTTTTCTCGAGCATGAGCCATGAGATCCGCACGCCGATCAACACGATCATCGCGCTGAACGAAATGATCCTGCGCGAGAACATCTCCGAAGAGGTCGCGGAGGATGCGGCGAATATCCAGTCCGCGAGCAAAATGCTGCTGCATCTCATCAATGATATTCTCGACATGTCGAAGTTCGCCTCCGGTCAGATGAAGCTCACACCGACGGTCTATCATCCGGGCGACATGCTCTCCGAGATCGTCGGGATGCTGTGGATCCGGGCGAAGGAAAAGCAGCTCGATTTTCAGGTCAATGTCTCGTCGGACCTGCCCGCTGAGCTGCTCGGCGACGAGATCCGCATCAAGCAGATTCTCATCAATGTGCTGAACAACGCGATCAAATACACCAACGAGGGCTCCGTGTCGCTGTCGATCCAGCCCGGCGAGACCGAAAACGGTCTGCTCAACGTGATCTATTCGGTCAGCGACACCGGCATCGGCATCAAGAAGGAGAATATCCCCTATCTGTTCACGGCGTTCAAGCGCGTGGACGAGCAGCAGAACCGGCATATCGAGGGCACCGGGCTCGGGCTCTCCATCGTGCAGCAGTTCGTCGACCTCATGGGCGGGCGGATCACCGTCAACAGCATCTACACCAAGGGCTCGACCTTCATCATTGAGATTCCGCAGAAGGCGGTCGGCACGCAGCATATCGGCGAGATCACCATCGACAGCGGGCAGACCGCGTTCAAGCGGCAGACGCATTTCTCCGGGTTTGAGGCGCCCGAGGCAAAGGTGCTGGTCGTGGACGACAACGCGCCGAATCTGCTGGTCGTCTCCAAGCTCCTCCGCGACACCAAGGTGCAGGTCGACACCGTGCCGAGCGGCGAGGAGGCGCTGAAGCGCACTCTGAATCAGTATTATCATGTGATCTTCATGGATCACCTGATGCCGCACATGGACGGCATCGAGTGCCTGCGTGCGATCCGTTCGCAGATCGGCGGGCGCTGCAAGGAGTCCAAGATCGTCGCGCTGACGGCAAATGCGGGCAGCGAAAACCGCATCCTCTACGAAAAAGAGGGCTTTGACGGCTACCTGACCAAGCCGATCACCGGCGATGTGATCGAAAAGGAGCTCTACCGGCTGCTGCCGCGTGACCTGACTGTCGTGCGCGGGAGCGGCGAGGAGATTCTGCAGGAGACGATCTCGTGGATGAAGCGTGAGCAGCGCAAGAAGACGGTCGCCATCACGACCGAGAGCGTCGCCGATCTGCCGCAGGAGATCATCGAGCGATACGGGATCGCGGTGCTGCCGCATCTGGTGCGCACGGCAGAGGGCAGCTTCATGGACGGCATCGAGATCGAGACAAGGGGTCTGCTCGATTACATGCAGGACCTCTCGCGGAAGGTCGTCACGCGCGTCCCCTCTGTGGAGACTGTCGAGGCATTCTTTGCCAAGCAGCTCACCACTGCGAACAATATCATCCACGTCTCGATCTCCGGCGACCTTGCAAACAGCGGCTGTCCGGTCGCAATGGAGGCTGCAAAGGCATTCAACAATGTGACGGTCATTGATTCGGGGCATCTCTCCAGCGGGCAGGGTCTCATGGTGATCGAGGCGTGCCGGCTGGCGGAGGAGGGCAGGAGCCCGGACGAGATCAAGGCGCATCTGGAGAAGATCAAGCCGAAAATCCACACGAGCTTTGTGGTCGACAGCCTTGATTTTCTGGCGCGCTGCGAGCAGGTCAGCAGCCGGGTCGCCCGCGTGACGAAATCGCTGATGGCAAGACCGGTCCTGTCGCTGCGGCACGGTAAAATGGGCGTCGGCAAGGTGTATTTCGGTGCACGGGAGCGCGCATGGAAGCACTATATCGACTCGGTGCTGCGGAACCCCGCGGAGATCGACAAGCGCATCCTGTTCGTGACCTATGTCGGCATCACCAAGCGTGAAATGGACTGGATCCGGCAGCAGGTGGAGAAGCACATGACCTTTGACCGCATCTATTTTCAGCAGGCGTCGCCGGTCATTGCCGTGAACTGCGGCGACGGCACCTTCGGGCTGCTGATCCGCGAAGCAGACGGCTATGCCGGCGGACCGTGAACCGCAGGAGGAGAAATGAGAAGTGCGGCGTTGTTCCTGTCGCTTCTTGTGCTGAATCGGAGGCGCACCGGGGTTTGGGGGCGATGCCTGCCTGCAAATGTGCAATACCACAGCTTCTGCCTCCTACCTTCTACCTCCTAACTTCTGCCTTCTAACTTCTACCTCGCAAATACATCAGATAATCATTTATCAACAAACTGAGCCGCCGCCTGCACATATCGCAGACGGCGGCACATTTTCGCGTGAAGGAACCGCTGACGGAACAACTGCTCACTCATCACTTCTAACTGCTGACTCGTCATTTCTCACTTCTCATTTTCCTGCTTTTTTGCATCCGTCGCAGCCGGAACAGCCGCAGCCGCAGCCGCAGCCGTGCTTTCTGCGGCGCACCGTCAGGACGACTGCCCCGATGACCGCCGCGGCGATCAGCACCAGCAGCACAATATCCACAGCGCTCATGCTACATCCCTCCTGTGAGCAGTCCGATCAGATGCACCAGCAGCGCCGCGATCCATGCGACCGCACACTGCCAGACAGCGACCGCCGCTGCCCATTTTGTGCCGAGCTCGCGCTTCACCGCCGCGATCGCCGCGACGCAGGGCGTATAGAGCAGCGAGAACACCAGCAGGCACGCTGCCGAAAGCGCGGTCATCGACGCGGTCACGCCGCCGCTGTAGAGGATCTCCAGCGTGGAAACGACGCTCTCCTTTGCCATGAAGCCGCTGACGAGCGCGACCAGAATCCGCCAGTCGCCGAGCCCGACCGGGCGCATGATCGGTGCGAACAGCCCCGCGGCAGCCGCCAGAATGCTCTGCTCCGCATCCTCGACCATGTGCAGATGCAGATCGAAGCGCTGCAAAAACCACACCGCGACCGTCGCGATCAGAATGACCGAGAACGCCCGCTGCAGAAAGTCCTTTGCCTTCTCCCAGAGCAGCTGCGCGACATTGCGCAGACCCGGCAGACGGTAATTCGGCAGCTCCATCACAAAGGGCACTGCCTCGCCCTTGAAGAGCGTCCCCTTATAGAACACCGCCGCGAGAATGCCGGTCACGATGCCGAGCAGATAGAGCCCGACCATGATCAGCCCGCCGCGTCCCGGGAAGAACGCACTGACGAAAAACGCATAGATCGGCAGCTTTGCCGTGCAGCTCATGAAGGGCGTCAGCAAAATCGTCATTTTGCGGTCGCGGTTGCTTGGCAGCGTGCGCGTTGCCATGACCGCGGGCACCGAGCAGCCGAAGCCGATCAGCAGCGGCACGATGCTCCGCCCCGAGAGCCCGATCCTGCGCAGCAGCTTATCCATGAAGAACGCGACACGCGCGATATAGCCGCTGTCCTCGAGCATCGAGAGGAAGAAGAACAGCGTCACGATGATCGGCAGGAAGCTCAGCACACTGCCCACGCCCGCGAAGATGCCGTCGATGATCAGGCTGTGTATGACGGGATTCGTGTCCGCGGCGGTCAGGGCGCTGTCTGTCCATGCGGTCAGCGCGTCGATGCCCGCCTCACAGAGCCCCTGCAGAAAGGCGCCGATCACATTGAAGGTCAGGAGGAACACCGCCGCCATGATCAGAATAAACATCGGAATGGCGGTGTATTTGCCGGTCAACACCCTGTCGATGCGGCGCGACCGGATATGCTCGCGGCTCTCGGTCGGCTTGGTCACCGCCTCGCTGCACACGCGCATGATGTACGAAAAGCGCATGTCCGCGATCGCGGCGTTGCGGTCGAGCCCGCGCTCGCGCTCCATCTGCAGCACAAGGTGTTCGATCGCTTCGCGCTCGTTTTCGTCGAGATCAAGCTTCCGGATGATGTGGGGGTCGCCCTCGATGACCTTGCTCGCGGCAAACCGCAGCGGAAGCCCCGCACGCTCGGCGTGATCCTCGATCAGGTGAATGACGCTGTGGATGCAGCGGTGCACCGCGCCGCCGTTTTCGGATTTTTCGCAGTAATCCTGCGGCACCGGGCGCTCCTGATTCTGCGCGATGTGCAGCGCGTGCGCGACCAGCTCGTCGACGCCCTCGTTTTTCGCCGCGGAGATCGGCACGACCGGCACGCCGAGCATCTGCTCCATGCGGTTGACGTCGATGCCGCCGCCGTTCGCACTGAGCTCATCCATCATGTTGAGCGCGACGACCGTCGGGATATCCATTTCGAGCAGCTGCATCGTCAGATAGAGATTGCGCTCGATGTTGGTGACGTCGACGATGTTGATGACCGCGTGCGGCTTTTCGTCGAGCACGAAATTGCGCGAGACGATCTCCTCGCGCGTATAGGGCGACATGGAATAGATGCCGGGCAGATCGGTGATGACGGTATCGGGGCAGCCCCTGATCGCGCCGTCCTTGCGGTCGACGGTGACGCCGGGGAAGTTGCCGACATGCTGCTTCGAGCCGGTCAGCCGGTTGAAGAGGGTGGTCTTGCCGCTGTTCTGGTTGCCGACCAGCGCGAATTTCAGCACGGTGCCCTCGGGGAGCGGGTCGCCGTCGCCCTTGGCGTGAAAGCGTCCGTCCTCGCCGAGACCGGGGTGCTCGGTCTTGCGGCGCGGGTTTTTCTTTGCCGCGGGCTTCTGCGCCTCGCCGATCGGCGTGACCTCGATCTGCGCGGCGTCGTCGAGACGGAGCGTGAGCTCGTAGCCGTGCAGCCGCAGCTCGACCGGGTCGCCCATCGGGGCATATTTCACGACGGTGACCGCCGTACCGGGAATCAGTCCCATATCGAGGAAATGCTGCCGGAGTGCGCCGTCGCCGCCGAGCACCTCGATACGCGCAGACTGTCCGGGCTTGATCTCTCTGAGTGTGTCCATTTGGCTCTCCTTTGGCTCTGTTTGTCAATTCTAACTCCTGTTATTGTATCACAACCGACGCAAAAAGTCAACCTTTTCCGCACGGGTCTTGACAGAATTGCAAAAAGTTGGTACAATAAAAAGGCGGCGGGAATGCGGAATGAAAGTGTCCGCGCAGAAATGACGGAACAACACTTCTCACTCCTCACTTCTCACCAGACCTCCTCCCTCCTCCCCTCCCTCCCCCGCAAACCGTCTGCGCCTGTGGTGAAACTGGCAGACACGTTGGATTTAGGTTCCAATGTCGCAAGACGTGCAGGTTCAAGTCCTGTCAGGCGCATTCCGAACGGGCATTCTCCCGGAAAAGGGGGGATGCCTTTTTCTGTGCCCGCGCGCAAAACGCCCCGTGCTCTGCAAACGGTGCTGTGATACCGTATGCCGTGCGCCCTTGTCAGGCATTGCAGATTCCTTTGCGCCGGGCATGTGAAAATATTGACATTTCCCGCATTTTGTGATATACTGATACAGTATGCATTCCGCAAAATGTCAAGCAGAGAAAGGAAGCTGAAACTATGCCCGCAAAACGCTATCAGCCGCTCGAGGGACGCCCGAATCTCCCGAAGATCCAGAGCGATATGCTCGCCGACTGGAAGGCAAGCGACGTCTTTGAGCGCTCCGTGCACAACGGTCAGACCGAGGAGGTCGTCTTCTATGACGGTCCCCCCTTCCCGACCGGCATTCCGCACCACGGCACCGTGCTCGTCTCCTTCATCAAGGACCTGATCGCACGCTACCACACCATGCGCGGCTATTCCGTCCCGCGCGTCTGGGGCTGGGACTGCCACGGTCTGCCCATCGAGACACAGGCGGAGAAGGCACTCGGCATCGACTCCAAGACCGAGATCGAGCGCTCCATCGGCATCGGCAAATTCAACGATGCCTGCCGCGACATCGTCTCGAAGAACAACGAGACCTGGCGCGAATACGTCGACCAGATGGCACGCTGGGTCGATTACGACGGCGCCTACAAGACCATGAACCTCTCCTATATGGAGTCGGTCATGTGGGCGTTCAAGCAGTGCTATGACAAGGGGCTGATCTACCGCAACTACCGCGTCACGCCCTATTGCTGCCGCTGCGAGACCTCGCTGTCCATCTCCGATACCCGTGAGTCCGATTCCACCAGACCGCGGCAGGACAGATGGATCATCGCGAAATTCAAGACCGATGAGCAGTTCGACGGCAGACAGGTCTATTTCCTCGCATGGACCACGACCCCGTGGACGCTGCCCTCGAACCTCTGCCTCGCGGTCGGCGAGAATCTCGAATACGGCTATGTCGCAGTCGGCGACGAGGTGTTCATCGCCTGCACCGCGACGCTGAAGAGTTTCCCGAAGCTCTTCGGCAAGAAGCCGGAGATCCTGAAAACCGTGAAGGGCTCCGAGCTCGTCGGCAAGACCTATGAGCCGCTCTTCCCGTATTTTGCCGATATGGCAAAGGAGGGCGCATTCAGAGTCGTCACGGCGGATTATGTCGGCGCCGATGAGGGTGTCGGCATTGTCCACACCGCACCGGCATTCGGTGAGGACGACTACTGGACCTGCCGCAATCACAATATCCCGATGGTCAACCCGGTCGACGAGAAGGGGCACTTCACCAAGGAGGTCACCGATTTCTACGCCGCCGAGGACGCAAAGACCGTCATCGAGATGAACCCGACCGTCATCCGCTTTCTCTACGACAACGGCAAGGCGGTCGCGGACGGCACGATCGAGCACAACTATCCGCACTGCTGGCGCTGCCGCGAGCCGCTGATCTACAAGGCGATGGATGCGTGGTATCTCAGCATCGAAAAGCTCAAGGACAGACTGATCGAGCTCAACAACACGCAGGTCAACTGGGTGCCGGATTCGGTCAAGGATGCCCGCTTCGGCAAGTGGCTCGAGAACGCCCGCGACTGGAATATTTCGCGCAACCGCTACTGGTCGACGCCGATCCCGATCTGGGAGTGCCCGGACTGCGGCAAGCGCGTCGTGCTCGGCTCCCTCGACGAGATCGAGCAGCGCTCGGGCAAACGGCTCGACAACCTGCACAGACAGTATGTCGACGAGATCACCTTCCCCTGCGAGTGCGGCGCGACGATGAAGCGCGTCCCCGAGGTGCTCGACTGCTGGTTTGAATCCGGCTGCGTGCTGTTTGCCCAGAAGCACTATCCCTTTGAGAACAAGGAGTGGTTTGAATCCCACTTCCCCTGCGATTTCATCGTCGAGTACACCGGTCAGATCCGCTGCTGGTTCTACTATCTGCATGTCATGGCGACCGCGCTCTTTGACCGCCCCGCGTTCAAGAACTGCGTCGTGCACGGCACGATTCTCGACGAGAACGGCAAGAAGCTCTCGAAGTCCAATCACAACTACACCGACCCGATGAAGCTGATGAAGGAATTCGGCACCGACGCCTTCCGCCTGTATCTGTTCCAGTCGAATGCGATGCTGGTCGGCGACCTGCGCTTCAAGGATTCCGGCATTCAGGAGATGCTGCAGACCTTCATTCTGCCGCTGTGGAATGCCGCGAGCTTCTTCATCACCTATGCGAACATCGACGGCTATCACCCCGAGACGCTCCCCGAGCCCGATTCCGACAATCAGCTCGACCAGTGGATCCTCGCGCTGCTGGCACAGACCGAGCAGAGCATCCGCACGAACATGGAGCAGTATGCGGTCAATCACTACACCGACAGCCTCGAGGCGCTCATGGACGGTCTGACCAACTGGTTCATCCGCCGCTCGCGCCGCCGCTTCTGGGGCAAGGACATGACCGCCGACAAGAAGAATGCGTATGATACGCTGCTCTATGTGCTGGTCAACACCTGCAAGCTCTTCGCGCCGGCAGCCCCGATCCTCTCGGATTATCTCTACCGCATCCTCACCGGCAGCGATTCGGTGCATCTCGCCGCATGGGCAGAGATTCCGGCGCGCTATCAGAATCCGACGCTGCTCAAAGAGATCGGCATTGTGCGCGACGTCATTTCGCTCGCACACGCACTGCGCAACAAGAACAACATCAAGATCCGCCAGCCGCTCTCGACGCTGCGTGCCGCCCTCGCCTCGAAGGATGCCGCGGAGGTCGTCAGCCGCTTCACCGATATCATCGCCGACGAGACCAATGTCAAGGCGGTCTCCGTCGCGGATGACGTCTCCGCGATCGCCGATGTGCAGTATGCACCGAACTTCAACGCGATCCGCGACAGCTACCGCGACCGCGTGCCGGTGCTCGTCAAGGCGATCAAGTCCGGCGCATTCCGCGTCACCGACGATGCCGCAATTCTGACGATCGACGGCAGCGAGGAGTCCTTCAGCCCCGATATCATCCTCGTCAACTATCAGGCGAAGGACGGCGGACACATCATGAGTGAGCACGGCATCGTCGTGTCGCTCGACCTGACGATCACCGACGCGCTCCGTGCAGAGGGCGTCGCCCGCGACATCGTCCGCAACATTCAGGATGCGAGAAAGCAGTCCGGGCTCGAGATTTCCGACCGCATCGTCATTCAGATCGGCGGTGCCTATCCGGCAGACTACCTCGACTATATCTGCGGCGAGACGCTCGGCACGGTCGGCGCGGTCGCCCAGCCGCTGAGCAGCTTTGAGGTCGAGACCGAGAACGGCAGCGTGCAGATCGCGATCGCCAAGGCATAAGGCATGGCAAAGCAGCAGAAAACCAATGCGATGCGCATTCTCGAGCAGAAAAAGCTCCCGCATACGGTGAATTTCTACGAGTGCAGCGAATTCACCGATGCGGTGCACATCGCCGAAATGCTCGGGCAGGACCCGGAGCAGACCTTCAAAACGCTGATGTGCGTGGGAAAAAGCGGTGCGCATTACGCCTTTGTCATGCAGGGCACCGCGGAGATGGACCTGAGAAAGGCAGCTGCTGCGGCGGGCGAAAAATCCGTCGCGCTGCTGCCGGTGAAGGACATTCTCGCAGTCACCGGCTATATCCGCGGCGGCTGCACGGCGATCGGCATGAAGAAGGATTATCCGGTATTTCTCGATGAGACCGCGCTGCTCTATGACGAGATCATCGTCAGCGGCGGACGGCTCGGCACACAGATTTTTCTCAGCCCGGCGGTCTTTCTCGAAGCAACAAACGGCAAAACAGCAGATTTGCAAATGTGAAATGAGAAGTGAGGAATGAGAAATACGGAATGCGGAATAAAGCACCGCACCTCCTTCCTCATGAAACCGTTTCTCATTTCTCATTTCTAATTTCTCATTTCTAATTTCTAATTTCTAAACGGAAAGGCAGGTTCTCATTATGCAGTATCAAATCATCGGTCAGACAGTTCCGGCAGTGGAGGTCACGCTCCTGCGCGGCGAGTCCATGTTCACGCAGCGCGGCGGCATGATCTGGCAGACGGAGGGCATCACCATGAAGACGAACGCCCGCGGCGGCATCGGCAAGAGCCTCGCGAGAATGTTCACGGGCGAGTCGATCTTCATGTCCAGCTACACCGCGGAGGCGGACAATGCACGCATTGCCTTCGGCTCGACGGTCCCCGGCACGGTCGTCCCGGTCGACGTCGCAGCGACCCCGCTGATCTGCCAGAAGGGCGCGTTCCTCTGCGCAGAGCAGACGGTCGATCTGAAGGCGGTCTTCACCAAGAAGCTCTCTGCGGGGTTCTTCGGCGGCGAGGGCTTTGTCCTCCAGCAGATCACGGGTGCGGGCATGGCATTCCTCGAGATCGACGGCGATATGGTCGAATACGACCTGCGTCAGGGCGAGGTCATGAAGGTCGACACAGGCAATGTGGTCGCGTTTTCTCCGACTGTGCAGTATGAGATCGAGACGGTGAAGGGGCTCGGGAATATCCTCCTCGGCGGCGAGGGGCTCTTCCTCACGCGCCTGACCGGTCCGGGGCGCATCATCCTCCAGACCCAGAACTTCAACGACTTCGCCGGCAAGATCATCGCGCTGGTGCCCAAGAGCAACTGATCCCATACATCAAAACGCCCGCACAGGTGCTGTCCTGCGCGGGCGTTCACTTTTTTTGATGTACCTTCAGATAATTATCGTGGGGACGGAGCTCCCGAAATCATCCGGACATATCATGCGCTGCGGAACCGCACCGTCAGCGTCAGCACATTTGCCTGCACGGCTGCGGAAACCGCTGCATTCTGGCGCTCGGCAAGCAGCCGCACGATATAGAGCCCGAGCCCGGCGCCCTGTCCGCCGCGTGCACGGTCGGCGCGGTAGCTGCGGTCAAAGAGCCGTTCGGGGTCGGGCACCTCGCCGGGCTGCACCGCATTCGCGAAGATGACCTCGGCAAAGCCGTCCTGCTGCGTGAGCCGCACCGTGAAGCTGCCGTGCGCATATTTGAGCACATTGCTCAGCAAATTGCCGAGCATCCGCTGCGTGAGCGCCGCATCTGCCTGCGCAAAGACCGCGCGCTCGGGCAGGTCGATCTCCGGTGTCAGCCCCTTCAGGCGGATCGCCGCCTCGCTGTCGGCAAGGAGCTGCATCAGCTCGGCGGTCAGGCTGACGCGGCTGAGCGGCACGGGCGAGTGATCGCTCTCCAGCAGCGCCATCTCGAAGAAGTCGTCTGCCATGCGGCGGAGCAGGTCGCTCTTCTCGGTGCAGACGGCGAGCAGCGCTGCCGTTCGATCGCTGAGCGATGCATCCTGCACAGCGAGCTGTAAATTGCCCTGCAGTGCCGTCAGCGGCGTGCGCAGATCGTGCGCGATGTCCGAGACCGACTGCCGCAGATTCTGCTCTGCCTGCTGCTGCCGATTGCGCAGCGCCGACTGATACCGAAGATTCTCGTTGCAGGCAGAAGCGAGCGTTTCGAGCGCGCCGTTCATCAGCGTGACCGTCAGCTGCCGGTCGTAGCCGGGCTCGCGCGTCCGTTCAAGCTCCCTTGCCATGCCGCGAAGCTGGCGGCTCAGCAGCAGCAGATAGACAGTCAGCCCGGCGCAGAGCACGCCGAGCGCGATCACAGCCGCGGTCATTGCGGCACCTCCCGCAGCCGGTAGCCGATGCCCCAGACCGTCTCGATGAAATCGGTGCCGGAGGCTTTTTTCAGCTTGGCGCGCAGATTGCTGACATGCACGCTGATCGTGCTGTCCTCGCAGTATTCGGCATTCCAGACCGCCTCGTAGAGGTTCGCCTTGGTGTAGACGCGCTGCGGGTGCTCCATGAAGAGCTGCAAAAGCTGCAGTTCCTTTCCCGTCAGCGGGAGGGGCTTCTCCCGCCAGCAGGCGCGGTGCTCCGCGGGGAAGAGCGTCAGCCCGTGATACGACAGCTTCTCGGGGGCATCGGCAGCGCCCGCCCGCCGCAGCACGACCTCGATGCGCACGAGCACCTCACTGAGGTCGAAGGGCTTCATGATGTAGTCGTCGGCGCCGAGGCGGAGCACGTCCAGACGTGTCTGCAGCAGCGATTTCGCCGAGATCACGATCACCGGCGTATCGGAATGCGTGCGCAGCTCGGTCAGCAGCGATTCGCCGCTTCTCTGCGGCAGCATCAGGTCCATGAGGATCAGGTCAAAGTGCTGTGCAAGCAGGAGCTCCGCGGCAGAATTGCCGTCGAAGGCGGGCGTGACGGTGCAGCCGTTCTGCTGCAGAAAGTCCGTCAGCATGCGGCTGATCGCCGGGTCATCCTCGATCAGTGCGATCGCGGCGCGCATGGGGCATCATCCTTTCGGTGGATTTGTGATCATTTCGGTATCGTGTTCCTGCGGAAAGTCAGAATATAGGTAGGAGGTAGGAGGGAGGAAGTCGGGTCAGGAGTGAGAACTTGTCCGGTTCAGCTGCGCAGATGCAGTGCCTTGCCGCCCGCGGCTGCCTCTGCCTTGAGCCGCGCCTTGTCTGCATACATCAGCGCGTCTGCTTCCTGCATCATCGCATCGACCGGCTTGCCTGCCGAGAGCCCGAATGCACAGGAGTATCCGGCAGCCTGCACGTCCCGGCGCATCCCGTCGGTCAGCGCCTGCATCTCCTCCGCCGAGCCGCCGCGGCAGAGCATGATGAACTCGTCGCCGCCGACGCGGTACACACGGTCCTTGCCCGTCGATGCCGCCAGAAAGACCGCCGAAATCGCCTTCAGCGCGCGGTCGCCCGCCTCGTGCCCCTGCGTGTCGTTGAGCCATTTGAGCTCGTTCATGTCGATCGACACAACGCCGGTGATCGAGTCCTCCCGCTTCTGCAGATCGCTGTAGAACGACTGCCGGTTGAAGAGCCCGGTCAGTGCGTCGCGCTTGGTGGACTGCGAATAAACGTACAGATAGTAGAGCACAAGCTCTGCGGCAAAGGTCAGATTGACGGAGACCTCGCGTCCGTATGCGGTGAACAGCGATGCGAACGCCGCTGCCAGCGCCAGATAGAGCAGGATCAGCGCCTCCTCCGAATTGTGCATGGCAAACACGCGGAAGGAGCGTAAAAACAGCGCGAGCACATAGAAACATGTGGCAATATAGGGCGTATAGCCCAGCGGACCGCGCTGAAATGCGTTGTCCGCACTGAAGGAATAGGAAATGCCGGTGAAAAATGCGGAAAACGCGATCAGACCGTTCAGCACCGCGGGAATGAGCAGCAGCGGACTCTGCTTTTTGCTTGAAATCAGGACCAGCAGCAAAATGATGAGCGGGCGCAGCGTGTAGCAGACCGCCGAAAACAGCACGCGCCAGACCGTCGGATGGTCGAGCATACCGAAATAGCTCTCCGCATTGTCGACGACCGCGAGCACCGCGATCGAAATGATTGCGCCGCGCAGCAGATACAGCATCCGCTTTTCGAGGAAGACGTCAAACAGCGTCACAATATACATGCCGAGCAGCAGCAGGATCAGACAGTAATTCTGCCCCAGATAATCCAGTATTCGGTCCATCGGCAAGTCCCCTTTCATAAAAATGTTGCTCTGATAATTCGGAATGCGGAATAAGATGTGTCCGCTTTGAGGAAGGGTTCTGAATGAGGCAGGCGCCATGCCCATTGTATCGCTGAGGAAACGCGGTTCCCGCGGGGGTCAGCCGCCGAATTTTGCCTGCCAGAGCGCCAGTGCCGCGAGCGTGAAGCCGTCGGTCACGGCACCCGCTGCGATTTTTTCACGGAGCTCCTCCGCACCGAGCAGCACACAGCGCAGAATGCCCTCGTGCCCCTCTGCGCACTGCGGACGGCTCACCGTGCAGAAATAGACCTCAGCCTGCGTGCTCATCATGCCGCTGTCCGGCGCGACCGTGCCCAGCAGCATCACGCTCTGCACCTGCGCGCCGATCTCCTCGGAAAGCTCCTTGTGCAGATTCTGCTCGGCGGTCAGCCCGGGCTCGCCGAAGCCGCGCGGAAACGCCAGCTGCTCGCCGCGGATCGCATGGCGATACTGCCGCAGCAGCACAAATTTCCCGTCATACATCGGCAGACTGACGACCCCGCCGGTCTGCGCCGGGACCAGCCGCTCATAGGCAAAGCGGTTTCCCGCGCCGTCCTCCACCAGATCGACGACCATCATCGAATAGCGGCTCTCATAGACCACACCGATCACGCGGCCCGTGCGGCGGCAGAATTCCCGCACTGCCTGCTCGTCGGTGATGACCCGGAGCACATCGGACGCCGCAAACAGCGCCGGGCGCTCCTCCTGCAGACGGCAGTAGCGTGCCCATGCGCGCGCCTGCGCATCACTCTGCGAATTCGTGTGCATGTGTTGTCAACCCCTCCAGAATCTGATGATATGCCGTGCGCCCCGACTGCAGCAGAATGCCCTCGAACAGGCGCAGCTTCTCCATAAATGCGTCCTCCGCATCGCAGACGGAGAGATAATCGCCGCAGACAAACTCGATCACGAGGTTTTCGCGGAGATTGTCCGAGAGCTTCTCCTCATGCTCGCGCCGGATGCGGATGACATCGCTGCCCTCGCGGTAGACCGTGATGAGCCTGCACCCGCCGAAGGAATAGATCACCGACAGGCTGCCCGGCTCCTTTCGCATGCGGCAGTGCGGGAGCGCCGCGGCACATGCTGCCGTCAGCCGCCGGAAGCGCCGCCACACGACCTCCACATCGTGAAAGTCGATCTCGTTGAGGCTGGCGCGCTTGCGGGAGGCGTCGCGTGCCTCGAGATAGGCGGTCCATTCCGGCATCCGGCGAATGCATGCGATATCCGCGAGCGAGAGCGCAGGGCACTCCGCCAGATAGGATTCCTTGAGAAAGCCCGGCACAAAGTTGATGACGGCGCAGTAGAGCTCGTCTGCCGAGATCACGCGGAGATTCTGCTCGCCCCGCTGCTCGGACATGTAATAGTCCCACAGGCAGCTCTCATAGCTCGAGATCGGCGTGATGTGCAGTGCGGTCGGCAGATTGATCATATAGGTGAAGTCGATGATCTGCTTGAGCTCGCAGACAAAGGGCTTCGTGTAATCGAGCTGACAGTCGGTAACACGCGAGCCGCTCCGCACGAGAAAATCGAGATAGACGCTGTTGCGCGTATAGCTGCCCGGGCGCTCGTCATCGCGCGCGACGGCGGTGTCGCGCAGCCTGCGCCAGAGCGCCGCAAACTCCCCTGCGCGCTCCTGCGGCACGCCCATCGCGAGCCGGAAGGATTCGAGGCGGTGCCGGTCGTTGCCGGTCGTCAGCAGCAGATTCATCATGCGCATCGAGAGCGTCCGCGCGATCTCAAAGCTGTTCGCCTCGTCGTCCGTGTCGATGCCGTCCCAGCTCATGCGGATGCAGTAGACCGCGTGCTGCCGGCAGATCTCCCGCCAGCGCGCAAACTGCTCCTCCGCGACGTCGAAGCGCGGGCGCTCGACCGGCGTGCGCTCCTTCATCAGATACATGACGAAGGAGCCGTTCTGCAGCAGCTCGCAGAAGGCGCGCGCGTTGTCGCCGTCGCCCATGTACCAGTCCGCGATTGCCTCGGAATTGAACACCGAAGCACGGTTGATCAGCACCTGCCAGTTGTGCAGCAGTGCGCTGATCACCTCGTATTGCTGCATCTGTTTGCGCTTTTCGGTCAGCGACGGCGCACAGAAGCCCTCTGCCCGGAAAGCCGGGTCATCAAAGAATTCCGGCGGCACCCACTGGTTGTCCATGCAGATCGGGTAGACCGCGTTCGGGTCGGTCTCGCCGACATTGAGCGCATAGAACGTGATGCCGTCCTCCTCGCGCTTTTCCGGCAGCGCGTAGGGGTAGATGTAATCCGATTCGGCGTCGACCTCGCTGAGCCCGAGCAGCCCGCTCTCGGACTGACCCTGTGCAGCCTGCGCCAGCTCGTCGGGCGTCATGCAGGCGCTCCAGATGCCGGCACCGGTCAGCACCTCGAGAAAATCGACCGTGATGCCGCGGAAATTCGCGGCGGAAATATACTGCACGGTGTTGAACAGCTCAATGATATCGGCAAATTCCGGGCGCCCGAACAGATGCTGGATCGGCACGCGCTCGAGCATGATGACAAAAATCCTGTAATCGGGGTTTTCGCTGCGCTTCCCGATCGCCATGCGGATCTCGCGGATGATCTCGCCGCGCTGCTCGATGCCGTTCGTCATGAACAGGATAAAAGCGGTGCTGCTCTGCAGGCGCTCGTTGATCGCGTCCTGCCAGTCCGCGCTGTACTCGATGCCGTGGTCATACCAGAACCGTCTGCCGTTCTGGTTCAGCACGCGCAGCAGCGATTCGACCTTTGCCATATCCGCGTGGGAATAGCTGATGAATGCGAAGGGCAGCTGCCCCTGATACGCCATAGTGCTCATAGACATACACCTCCCGGTTGTTGCGCGGATGCCCGCATCTCTATTATACCATGTCTGCGGGGGGATTGCAAGAGCCTGCGCAGACGGTTCACAAAAAGCGGGACCCGCTGCAAAGAGTAATCCGGCAAACTCCTGCATATACTAGAAAAAAGAACAACCGGAGGGATGATTTTTGCAGTCAGAGCATTACACCAAAAAGGCACAGCAGATCGTCAGCGGGGCGCGGGCGCAGGCGGAGCAGCTCGGGCACAGCTTTATCGGCAGTGAGCACCTTGTCCTTTCCATGCTCGCCGACGGCAGCAATGTCGCGGCGGCGATCCTGCGGACACACCGTGTTCCGCTGCAGCGCTTTCAGCAGGCGGTGCTCCGCGAGATCGGCAGCGGCGCGCCCTGCTCCCTCTCCGACACCGAGGAGACCCCGTCGTTCCGGCGCATTCTGCAGCGCGCCGGGCAGGAGACGCAGATGCCCGTCAGTTCGGAGCGGCTGCTCTGCGCCGTGCTCGCAGAGGAGCAGTGCGGCGCGGCGGTGCTGCTGCGCGGGATGGGCGTCTCGCTCCACGCGCTGCGCTTTGCGTGTGCGGCGGAATCGGCGCAGGAGACCGGCTTTCCGGCATTCGACCGCAAAAGCTGCCCCAATCTTGCGAAATACGCCCGCTGCCTGACCGACCCCGATGTCGCCGTGAAATTCGACCCGGTCATCGGGCGGGAGAGCGAGGTGCGGCGCGTGCTGCAGGTGCTTCTGCGCCGCACGAAGAACAACCCCGTGCTGATCGGGCAGGCGGGCGTCGGCAAAACCGCGATCGTCGAGGGCATTGCCAAGCGCATCCTCGACGGCGATGTGCCGCCCGCCCTGCGCGGCAGAGTGCTGCTCGCGGTCGACCTGACCGCCATGCTCGCCGGCGCGAAATACCGCGGCGACTTCGAGGAGCGGCTCAAAAGCTGCATGGACGAGGCGGCGGCACACAGCGACACCGTGCTCTTCATCGACGAGCTGCACATGATCGCCGGTGCGGGCGCGGCAGAGGGCGCGATCGACGCGGCGAATATTCTGAAGCCCCGCCTTGCGCGCGGCGAGCTCCAGCTCATCGGCGCGACCACCGAGGAGGAATACCGCAGACAGATCGCGAAGGATGCGGCGCTGGACCGCAGGTTTCAGCCGATCCGCGTGCAGGAGCCCTCACCCGAGCAGGCGGCGGAGATGCTCGAAGGGCTCCGTCCGCGCTATGAGCAGTTTCACGGGCTGTCCATCGGCAGCGATGCGATCGACGCGGCGGTGCGCTGCTCGGTGCGCTATCTGCACGACCGCGCCCTGCCCGACAAGGCGCTCGATCTGCTCGACGAGGCATGCGCCGCCGCCAAGCTCTCGCGCTATGCGAACGAGGCAGCGGCGGAGTGGAGCACCGGCACCGTGCACGCCCCCGATATCGAATCGGTCGTTGCGGCGAAGACCGGCGTACCGGTCAGTGCGGTCAGCGCGCAGGAGGCGGAATCGCTGCTGCACCTCGAGGAAACGCTCGGGGCTGCCGTCATCGGGCAGGAGGCGGCGATCCGCTCGGTCGCGCAGGCGATCCGCCGCAGCCGTGCCGGGCTCCGCAGCGGCAGCCGACCGGTCGGGGCGTTTCTCTTTCTCGGGGCAAGCGGCGTCGGCAAGACCATGCTTGCCGTGCAGCTCGCAAAGCAGCTCTGCGGCGGCAGTCTCATCCGCACCGACATGAGCGAATATATGGAAAAGCACGCAGTCTCGCGGCTGATCGGTGCGCCTCCGGGCTATATCGGCTATGAGGACGGCGTGTCGCTCGCCGAGCAGGTGCGCCGCAAGCCCTATTCGGTCGTGCTCTTTGACGAGATCGAGAAGGCGCACCCCGATATTCTCTCGCTGCTGCTGCAGATTCTCGAGGACGGCGCGCTGACCGACGGACAGGGCGTACGCGCGGATTTCTCCGAAACGGTCGTCATTCTGACGTCGAATCTCGGCGCGGAGCAGCTCAGCGGCTGCAGCATGGGCTTTTCGGCGGAGGGCGCGGGCAGCGATCCGCAAAAGCAGCGCCTGCTCGGCGTTCTCCGGCAGACGCTGCGTCCTGAGCTGCTGAACCGGCTCGACGAGGTGATCGTGTTCCGCCGTCCCGATCTGCCCGACTGCATGAAGATCGCCGCGCTGGAGCTGGAATCCCTGCGCGCACGGGCAGCGGCAGCGGGCACCGCACTGACATGGACGTCCGAAGCGGTCACGCAGCTCGCGTCGCTGCCGGAGATCAGAACGGGCGGTGCAAGGGCGATCCGCACGGCAGTGACCGGAACAGTTGAGCCGCTGCTCGCCGACTGCATGCTGCGTCGGGAGGCGGCGGCTCTGGAGATCACTGCGGAAAACGGCGTCCTCGGCATCCGGCAGATGCACCCGGAGCCCGGGCTGGCGAGTTGCTAAAGCATCCCTGCTGACGGATTGTGAAGGCAGGAGTCAGGAGGGAGCAGGGAGGAGGTGTTCCGTCACTGTTGCTTCTGCTGTGACATTCGCTGGACGCGGGGCGGGGAGAATGCGGAATGCGGAATGAAAAGGAAAAAGCCGGGTGAGCTTATGACGGATACCCATATAGAAGTTTTACCCCGAAGCGTTTCAAAAGCGCTTCGGGGCATTGTATTTATTTTATCTGCTCAGATAAATCAGAATTTGCCGGATTATTTTCTGCATAAACAATGCAGAATCGTTCCGTCCTCCGGCTTATAAATGTTTCCTTTTTCACAAAGGAGAACCTCAAAGCCCGCCAGCTCTGCAAACTGTATCAGATCAGCCGCTTCAA
>JAEEGL016339132.1_pt1 | contig 40028 bp, 33 predicted proteins | sample 9134231 | NCBI WGS metagenome assembly JAEEGL01 (sample SAMN16246548, study PRJNA631951) | gut metagenome | biome: gut microbiome; feature: rumen; material: fiber-attached | host: Bos | place: Iran: Karaj | collected 2018-10
AACGGCTATCTGCACATCGGCCACGTAAAGGCGCTGTGCATAGACTTCGGCATCGCCCAGAAGTACGGCGGCAAGTGCAACCTGCGCTTTGACGACACCAACCCCGCCAAGGAGGACACGGTGTTCGTGGAAGGCATCCAGAGGGACATAGAGTGGCTGGGCTTCAAGTGGGACAAGCTGCACTTCGCCAGCGACTTCTTCCCCCGCCTGTACGAGATCGCCAGGGACCTTATCCGCAAGGGCTTGGCGTATGTGGACGACCAGAGCCCGGAAGAGATGCGCAAGAACCGCGGCACCCTGACCGCCCCCGGCGTGGACTCCCCCTTCCGCAACCGCTCCGTGGAGGAGAACCTTGACCTGTTCGAGCGCATGAAGAACGGCGAGTTCCCGGACGGCAGCCGCGTGCTGAGGGCAAAGATAGACATGGCTTCCCCCAACGTGCTCATGCGCGACCCCACCATATACCGCATCAAGCGCTGCCACCACCACAGGACGGGCGACGAGTGGTGCATCTATCCCATGTACGACTTCCAGCATCCCATACAGGACGCCATAGAGGGCGTGACCCACTCCCTGTGCTCCCTGGAATACGAGATACACCGTCCCCTGTATGACTGGATGGTGCACAACGCGGGCTGCTTCGAACAGCCCCCAAGGCAGATAGAGTTCGCGAGGCTCAACCTGACTCGCACGCTGCTTAGCAAGCGCTACCTGCGCTACATGGTGGAAAACGGCATCGTAAGCGGCTGGGACGACCCGCGCATGCCCACGCTGGTGGCCATGCGCCGCAGGGGCTATCCCGCCGAGGCGGTAAAGGATTTCCTGGTGCGCGTGGGCGTAGCCAAGGCGGACAGCGTGGTGGACGGCGCGCTGCTTGAGGCATGCGTGCGCGACGCGCTGGGCGATACCGCGCCCAGGGGCATGGCGGTGCTCAGGCCCCTTAAGCTCACCCTCACCAACTGGGACGAGGGCAAAGTCGACGTCATAACCATGGAGAACCATCCCGACCACCCCGAAATGGGCACAAGGGAAGTGCGCTTTACCAAACACCTGTTCATAGAGCAGGACGACTTCATGCTGGAGCCGGTCAAGAAGTTCTTCCGCCTGGCGCCCGGCAGGGAAGTGCGCTTAAAGGGCGCGTATATAATCAAGTGCGAGGACGTTGTGCTGGACGAAACCGGCAATGTGACCGAAGTGCTCTGCTCCGTGGACCTGTCCAGCCGCTCCGGCAGCGAGGGCGCGGACAGGAAGGTCAAGGGCACCCTGCACTGGATAAGCGACCTGGACGCGGTGAAAGCTGAGGTCAGGCTGTACGAGCCCCTGATAATGGACGAGGACCAGGCGGCGGAAGCCCCCGAGGAGACCGAGGAAGAGGAGGAAAACGCCTCCGCGCCCAAGGGTTTTAACGCGAAGATCAACCCCGACAGCCTCATCACGCTCACCGACTGTCTGGTGGAGCCGGTCATAGCCGGCAGCGAAGTGGGCGACCGCTTCCAGTTCTTAAGGCAGGGCTATTTCTGCAAGGACCCGGATTCCACTGCCGAAAAGCCCGTGTTCAACCGCATCGTGCCCCTTAAGGACAGCTGGGCGAAGCAGAAGCAGTAAGCATTCCCACAAAGAAGATATTTTTTCGGAGGTGCTCCGTGGCGGAATACACTATCGCGGTAGACCTGATGGGTGGCGACGACGCGCCCGGCTGCGTCATAGACGGCGTAAAGCAATTCCTGCCCCTGTTCCCGGACACGAAAGTGCTAATGTTCGGCAGGGAAGAGGCGCTGGCCAAAGCCCGTGAAGCGCTGGGCAGCGAGCGGGCGGAATACGCCCAAAGCGGCGATGACATAACCATGCACGACGAGCCCATGCTGGCCGTGCGCCGCAAGCAGGATTCCTCCCTCATGCTGTGCATGAAGGCGGTAAAGGAGGGCAGGGCCCAGGCGATGGTCAGCGCGGGCTCCACCGGCGCGCTGTTCCTGGCGGGCATGGTGACTTTAAGGATGTTAAAGGGCATAGACCGCCCTGCCCTGGCCGCCGTGATACCCGGCATGGAAAAGCCCGTGATGCTCATAGACTGCGGCGCCAACGCGGACTGCCAGCCCGCTTACCTTAAGCAGTTCGGGCTGCTGGGCAGCGCGTACATGAAGCAGGTGATGGGCGTGGAAAGCCCCAGGGTGGGCCTGGTCAACATAGGCGCGGAGGAAGAAAAGGGTTCCAAGCTCTACAAGGAAGCCCATGCGCTGATGAAGCAGCAGCAGGCGTACGGGTTCATGGGCAACGTGGAGGCGCGGGACGTGCAGTCCTCCGAAGCGGACGTGATAGTGTGCGACGGGTTCACCGGCAACGTGATATTAAAATACGCGGAGGGCCTGAGCAAAAACCTGTTCAAAATGATAAAGACCGAGGCGCTGGCCAGCTTTACGGGCAAACTGGGAGGCCTGCTGCTCAGGGGCGCCTTCGGCAAGATAAAGAAGCGCATGAACAAGGACGAGTACGGCGGCGCGCCCCTGTTGGGCGTGAACGGCCTGGTGGTCAAGGCCCACGGCTCCTCCAACGCCTACGCCTTCCGCAAGGCGCTGGAACAGGCGCGCAAAATGGTCATGGGAGACCTGACCGGCCAGCTCAAGCTGGGACTTGAGAAGCTTTCAGAGGAATAACACATATATATTACGGAGGTACAGCATGGATTACAACAGCGTATTTGAGAAGGTGGCGGAGCTGATAGAGATGCAGCTGCCCGTATCCAAGGACCAGATCAAGCCCGAGAGCCGCCTGGTGGAAGACCTGGGCGCCGACAGCGCCAACATCATGATACTGGTGTGCGACATCGAGAACGAGTTTGACGTGCAGGTGGACAACGACCTGCTGGCCACGGTCCGCACCGTGGACGATATAGTCAAGTATCTGGTCAAATGACCGGCGCCGAAGACAAGATAGGCTACCGCTTTAAAGACCGCGCGCTCCTGCAGCAGGCGCTCACACATCCCTCCTACGGAGGAGACCACCGCGTGCCCCATTACCAGAGGCGGGAATTTCTGGGGGACGCGGTGCTTGAGTTGTATATAAGCGAGATGCTGTACAAGGCGTATCCCGACCTGCCCGAAGGCAAGCTTACCCGCATGCGGGCGGACCTGGTGAAGGAAGAGACCCTGAGCCAGGCGGTGAGGGACATGGGCGTGCCCGCCCATATCCTCCTGTCCGCGGGTGAGGACAAAAGCGGGGGCCGGGACAAAAGCTCCATACTCTGCGACATATTCGAGGCCATCACCGGCGCCATATACCTGGACGGCGGCCGGCGCGAGGCGGGCGAGTTCATAAAGCGCGCCCTGGGCGAAAGGCTCGACCGCGACACCTCCAGGGACGACCACCTGGACAGCAAGAGCCGCCTCCAGGCGCTTTTGCAGGCGGTGGGGGACATGCCGGAGTACACGCTCATCGCTTCCCGCGGCCCCGCGCACCTGCCGGAGTTCGAGTACGCGGTGTTTTCCGCGCTGAGCCGCCAGGAGCTGGGCCGGGGCAAGGGCCAGAGCAAGCAGGCCGCCCAGCTGGAAGCGGCGTCCCGGGCGCTGGAACTGATACAGGCGAGATCCAATCCCGACAAATAACCCAAGGAGACTTCCCTTGCGACTTAAAAAACTCTTCATTCACGGCTTCAAGTCCTTTGCCGACAAGGTGGAGATCACCTTCGAGCACGGCATAACGGGCGTGGTGGGCCCCAACGGCTGCGGCAAGAGCAACATCGCCGACGCCATACGCTGGGTGCTGGGCGAACAGAGCGCCAAGCAGCTCAGGGGCACCAAGATGGAGGACGTGATATTCAGCGGCACCGATCAGCGCCGCAGGCTGGGCTACTGCGAGGTATGCCTTACCTTCGACAACGAGGATCACGCGCTGCCCATAGACTATACCGAGGTGTCCGTCACCCGCCGGGCGTACCGCACGGGGGAGGGCGAATACCTTCTCAACGGCCAGAACTGCCGCCTCAAGGATATAGTCGACCTGTTCAGGGACACGGGCACCGGCCGCGACGGCTATTCCATAGTGGGCCAGGGCCGCGTGGACGAGATACTCTCCCAGAAGACCGAGGAACGCCGCCAGGTGTTCGAGGAAGCCGCGGGCATAGTCAAGTTCAAGACCCGCAAGACCGAGAGCGAGAAGCGCCTGGAGTCCACCCAGCAGAACCTGAACCGGGTGAGCGACATAATCGACAACCTGGAGGAGAGGCTGGAGCCCCTGCGGCTGCAGAGCGAGGACGCCCGCAAGTTCCTTAAACTCAGGGACGAGCTCAAGGGGCTGGAATTAAACGCCTTCGTGCTCAAGACCGGGCGCTACCGGCAGAAGATAGGCGAATACGAGGAAAACACCTCCCTGCTCAAGCAGGAAGCGGAGCAGAACGAGGCCGAGCGCCGGGCGCTGGCGGAGGAAAGGGACGCCCAGCAGCAGGTACTTACCCGGGGCGAAGAGGAAAGCGCGGGCCTGCGGGTGCTCTTGCAGGACCTGATACGCGACGTGGAAGCCGGCGAAGGCGCCGCGGGCGTGCTGCGCGAGCGCATAAACGGCCAGGAAAGGGAGAAGCAGCGGCTGATCTCCGAGAGGGAAGCGGCGTTAAGCGGCGAAAGCGGCCTTAAGGAAAGAACGGCGCTGCTGGAAAACGAGTACGCCGAGTTCATGAAAACGCTGGACGAGGAAAAGCTGGCGTCAAAAGCGAAAGACGAGGCGCTGGCAAAGGAAGAAAACGAGCTTAACGCGCTGTCCGACAGGGCCGAAGAGGCCAAGGAGAGCGTCATAAACGCCATGAACGGCTTAAGCGACGCCAAGAGCGAGCAGGCGCGCCTGGGCGCACTGTCCGGCGCCATAGACGAGCGCACCCAGAGGCTGGAAGCCGCGCTCAAGGATACGCAGGCAGCCGGCGGCGAGTACGAGCGGGCGTACAGCGAGGCGTTAAGCCAGCTGGAGGGCGAAAAGGCGCGCCTTGAGCAGTTCTCGGAAGAGACCCGGCGCATCAGCGAGGAGACCCGCCTGTCCGGCGAGGAATACGAAAAGACCTTAAACGAGAGCAACCAGGTGATGAACCGCCGGCAGGAGCTGCTGAGTCGTTTCAAGCTTTTGAGCGAGATGCAGCGGGACTACGAGGGCTACAATTCCTCGGTCAAGCAGGTGCTGCTTGAGGCCCGCCGCCGGGGCATGAATAGCGTGCACGGCGTGGTGGCGAACATCATCCACGCGGACAAAAACATAGAAAAAGCCATAGAGACCGCCCTGGGTCCGGCGCTGCAGAACATAGTGGTGGACACGGAAGAGGACGCCCGGGAGCTTATCGAGTTCCTTAAGCAGAACCGTTTCGGGCGCGCCACGTTCCTGCCCATAAGCGCGGTGAGGGGCCGCACGCTGGACGCGGGCGAGAGGAACCTTTTAAGGATGCCCGGCGGCGTGGGCGTAGCCTCGGAAATGGTCACGTTCGACAGTAAATACCGGGGCATAGTGGACAGCCTGCTGGGCCGCACCGTGATAGCGGAAGACCTGCAAAAAGGCATACCCATACACCGCGCGGGGCGGCAGCAGTTCCGCCTGGTGACCCTGGACGGGGACGTTATGAACGTGGGCGGCTCCATGACCGGCGGCAGCTCTGTCAGCCGCATGACCAGCCTGCTGTCCCGTGAAAGGGAGATAAACGAGACCGAACAGACGCTCAAGGAGCTGGAAAACAAATTAAACGCGTACCAGGAAAAGCTGAACCTGCTCTCCCGCTCCAGGGCGGAAATGAAGATGCAGCGGCAGGAGGCGTTCGACGCCTTCCACCAGCAGGAGATCGCCGTCACCCGCGCCGAGGCGCACCTGTCCCGCGCGGGGGAGGAAAAGGCCGCCTGGCAGCAGAGGCTGGATTCAATAGTCACCGACATCGCCAGCCTTAAGGAGCAGAAGCAGCGCATAGAGGAGGACCTGGAGCGCCTGTCCCACCAGACGGACAGCACCAGGGAGGAATCCGAGCGCATGCGGGAAGAGGCCGCGCGCCTGCAGAGGGAACTGAACGAAAAGCGGCTCAGGCTTGACGGCCTCAGGACCGAGGCCACCGAGCGCCTGGTAAGGCTGACCGCCCTGGAAAAGGACGGGGAGAAGCGCGCGGGCGAGATAGAGCGCCTGAAAGCCCAGGCGGGCAGCGCCGAAACGCTGCTCAGGCAGACGGAGGAACAGTTAAAGCAAATAGACGCCCAGGCGGAACAGGACAGGGAGGAACTCAAAAAGCAGGAGATGCTGCTGGGCAAGACCCGGGGCAGCCTGGACGAGACAAGGGCAAAATTCAACGCCGCCGACAAACTGCGCCTGGACGCCCAGGAGCAGCTGCGCAGCGTGAACGCCAAACTGGAGGAGCTCAGCCGCGCGGGCGAGGAGACCGCCGAGCGCCTGCACAGGATAGACCTGCTGTACCAGAGGGCGCAGGGCGAACTGGACACCATGACCGCCCGCATCTGGGAGGACTACCAGCTCACCTACGAGGGCGCCTGCGAGTTCACGGACGAAGACTTCCGCCTGAGCGAGGGCGAAAAGCGCATAAGCGCCATCCGGGGCGAGATAAAAAAGCTGGGCGACGTGAACGTCTCCAGCATGGACGAGTACCGGGAGGTCAGCCAGAGGTACGCCGAGCTCACCGTGCAGAGGGACGACCTGAGCAAAGCGCGGGACGACCTTATGGGCATAATCGGCGAGCTCGCCCAGAAGATGGAAAAGCAGTTCCGGGAAAAACTGGCGGAGATGGACAAATACTTCTCCGAGACGTTTTCCGCACTGTTCGGGGGCGGGCAGGCGCGCCTGTCGCTGGAAGACCCCTCGGACGCGCTGGGCAGCGGCATAGTCATACAGGCGCAGCCCCCGGGCAAGAAACTGCAGTTGCTCAGCCTGCTGTCAGGCGGCGAAAGGGCATTGACCGCCATAGCGATCTTGTTCGCCATGCTCAAGTTAAAGCCCACGCCCTTCTGCATGCTGGACGAGATAGAGGCGGCGCTGGACGACGCCAACATAGACAACTTCGCCTCGTATTTAAGGACTTACTGCGACAACACCCAGTTCGTGGTGGTCACCCACAGAAAGGGCACCATGGCCGCCTGCGACGCGCTCTACGGCGTTGCGATGGAGGAAAAGGGCGTAAGCAAGCTGGTGAGCGTCAAACTGGGAGAATGACATAAACGGAGGACAAATGGGACTTTTTTCACGCATAAAGCAGGGGCTGTCCAGGACGCGGGGCAACGTGTCCGCCCAGATGGACGAACTGATAGAGAACACCAAAGAGATAGACGACGATTTTTTTGAGGAGCTGACCGACATACTGGTCATGGCGGACGCGGGCGCGAAGACCGCCATGGAGGAAGTGGAAAAGCTTAAGGCGCTGTGCGCCGAAAGGCAGATAAAGGACCCCATCAAAGCCAAGGACGCCCTCAAGGAGGTGCTGTCTTCCAGCATGAAGGCGGTGCCCATGAACCTCAAGGACCCCTCGGTGATATTCGTCATAGGCGTCAACGGCGTGGGCAAGACCACGTCTATAGGCAAGCTCGCCTCCCGCTTCAAGGCCATAGGCCGCCGGGTGCTCATCGTGGCCGCGGACACCTTCCGCGCCGCTGCGGCGGAGCAGCTGAGCGTGTGGGCGGAAAGGGCGGAAGTGCCCATAGTCAAGCGGCAGGAGGGCGCCGACCCCGCCAGCGTGGTGTTCGACGGCCTGCAGACCGCGAAAGCCCGCCACGCGGACATAATTCTGGTGGACACCGCCGGGCGCCTGCACAACAAAAGCCACCTGATGGAAGAGTTAAGGAAGATGGCGCGGGTGGTGGAAAAGGAGTACCCGGAGGCGGAGATGCACGCCCTGCTGGTATTGGACGCCACCACGGGCCAGAACGGGCTGAACCAGGCGCGGGTGTTCATGGACGTCACCAGGCTGGACGGCATAATCCTCACCAAGCTGGACGGAACCGCCAAGGGCGGCATAGCGCTGGCGATACGCCGGGAGCTGGACCTGCCGGTAAGGTACATAGGCGTGGGCGAAGGCCTGGATGACCTGCAGCCCTTCAACGCCGAGGAGTACATAGACGCCATATTCGGCTGACATACCTGACAGAATATGATCAAATCGAACATATACGGAGGTCACAAGTATGAAACTTAGCGTGTTTGCGGTACTATTGCAGGACAGGACCTTTGACGAGGCGTGCGCGTATCTGGCCTCCAAAGGCGTGCAGGCGGTGGAGATAGGCTGCGGCGGGTTCCCGGGCAAGGCCCACTGCGATCCCAAAAAGCTGCTCAAGGACCCCGCCAAGATCGACGCGCTCAAGGCGACGGTCGACAAGTACGGCCTTGAGATCGCGGCGCTGTCTACCCACGGCAACCCCGTGCACCCCAACAAAAAGCTGGCGAAAATGTACCACGAGGACTTTGAGAACGCGGTGCTGCTGGCCGAGAAGCTGGGCGTTGACACGGTGGTCGGCTTCGCGGGCTGCCCCGGCGGAAGCCCCCAGGACAAGACCCCCAACTGGGTCACCTGCCCCTGGCCGGACGATTTTACCGAGATACTCAAGTACCAGTGGGACGAGGTGCTGATCCCCTACTGGAAGCAGGAAGCCGAGTTCGTACAGAGCCACGGCGTAAAGAAGATCGCCTTCGAGATGCACCCGGGCTTCTGCGTGTACAATCCCGAGACCCTCATGAAGCTCAGGAACGCGGTGGGGCCGGTGATCGGCGCGAACCTGGACCCCAGCCACCTGTTCTGGCAGGGCATCGACATCGTTTACGCCATTCGCTACCTTAAGGACGCCATCTATTACTTCCACGCCAAGGACACCAAGATCGACCCCATAAACAGCCTTACCAACGGCGTGCTGGACACCAAGCACTACGGCGACGAGATCAACCGCGCCTGGGTCTTCAGGAGCGTGGGCTACGGCCACGACGCGGGCGTGTGGAAGGACATCTTCTCCGCCCTCAGGATGGTGGGCTACGACGGATACATCTCCATAGAGCATGAGGACAGCCTTATGAGCGTGCCGGAAGGCCTGGGCAAGGCCATAGACATGCTCAAGCAGACCATGATGTTCGAAAAGAACGGCGCGATGTGGTGGGCATGATGAGCATTACAGAGCTGCTTTACAAAAAACGCTTCGGGAAAGAACTCTCCTCCGAAGAGATACGCGCCTTCGTGCGGGGCGTGACAAAGGGCGAGTTCGCGGACTACCAGATCTCCGCCATGCTGATGGCCATCGCCATAAACGGCATGACTGCCCGCGAGACCGTGGACCTCACCATGGAAATGGCGGCTTCCGGCGACATGCTGGACCTGTCTCCCATTTCCGGCGTAAAGGTGGACAAGCATTCCACCGGCGGCGTGGGCGACACCACCAGCCTGGTGCTGGTGCCGCTGCTCGCGGCGTGCGGCGTCAAGGTCGCCAAGATGAGCGGGCGGGGCCTGGGCTTTACCGGGGGCACCCTGGACAAGCTGGAGAGCATCCCCGGCCTGAGCATCAGCATGGACACCGAGAGGTTCATGAAAGTGGTGGACGGGAGCGGGCTTGCCATAATCGGCCAGACCGCCCAGCTGGCGCCCTGCGACAAGGTGCTCTACGCATTAAGGGACGTTACCTCCACCGTGGACGTGATGCCGCTCATAGTCAGCTCGATCCTCAGCAAAAAGCTGGCCAGCGGCGCGGACGTTATCGTGCTGGACGTAAAGACGGGCTCCGGCGCCATGATGACCACCGTGGACAAGGCCATGGAGCTTGCCAGGACCATGGTGGACATAGGCAACCGCACGGGCAGGCGCTTCGCCGCCCTGGTCACGGACATGAACCAGCCCCTGGGCAGGTACGTGGGCAACGCGCTGGAAGTGGAAGAGGCGATAGACATACTTTCCGGCCGCACCCAGGGCGAGCTCAAGGAAGTCTCACTGCAGCTGGGCGCGCAGATTCTGCGTCTGAGCGGCAAGGCGAAGGACGCCAGGGAAGGCTACGCGCTGCTCACAAAGGCGCTTGACGAAGGGCTGGGCCTTAAAAAGCTGGCGGAAATGGTCAGCAACCAGGGCGGCGACCCCCGGGCGGTGTACGACACCTCGCTTTTGCCCAAGGCGGACAGGACCGAGGAGCTGCCTGCCCCCAGGTCCGGCTATATCACCAAGATCCACACCAACATGATAGGATACGCCGCCAAGGCGCTGGGCGCGGGCCGCGAAAAGAAGGAAGACCCCATCGACCCCGCCGCCGGGCTCATCATGCGGGTAAGGCTGGGCGATAAGGTGGAAGAAGGCCAGAGCCTGGCCACGCTCATGGAGGGCGGCCTGTCCAGGACGGAGGAAGCGAAAAAGCTGCTTCTGGCCGCCATAGAGATAGGCAGCGAGCCTGTGGAAAAGCCGGAGCTGATCTACGGAGTGATCGAGTGAAAAAACAGCCCGATCCCTGCATAAAAGCCGTTACAGGCGCGCTCGTTGTTTTGGCCGCCCTGTGGGGAGGCAAGGAGCTCGCCAGGCTGCTGATAAGCCGCTGGTTCGGCGGGGGCGCGGATACGGCGTCCATGCCGTTCATTATACGGCAGGCGTACCTGTACTTTGAGTCCCTTACCTCCGTAATGGCGTACATGGCGGCGCTCACGGTGTGCCTGTTCATGTACGACTGGGTGGGCAGGGGCAGCCAAAGCACCGATAAAAGGCTGTACGTGCTGCTGCCCGCGGGGCTCATGCTGGGCGCGGGCGCCCTGGCGCTGCTGATAAACCTGGACGTGATACGGCGGGAACCGGCTGCAATGGAAGCGGGCGCGTACCTGGCGCTGGCGCTGATACCCCTGCGCTGTTTCGTAAGGGAGCTGGTCTGCAGAGGCGTGCTGCAAAGGGGCCTCGCCGCGAAGCACCGTTATATAGCTCTAACAGCCGGCGCGCTGGCATCCGCGCTCATGTACGCGCTGATACCCGGCAGGCTGAGCGCCATCGGCGCAATAAACGGGCTGCTGCTGGGCTTTGCCGGCGCGCTGGTATACGAAAACACTTGTTCCGTGCTGCCCGTGGCGCTGCTGGGCACGGGCTTCGGCATCGGCGTGAGCCTGGACGGGTTCATAAACCATAGCTCCCTGTATAAGGTGGGGGACGAGCTGTTAAGCGGCGATCTCTCGCTCATATACGACGGGCTGGGGCTGACCGTAGCCCTCGCGGCGCTGCTCACGCTGCTCATTATCCGGGCAAGGAAAAAGGCGAAAACGATAAAATGAAAAAACTGCTGTTCATAGTCAACCCCACCGCGGGCAAAAAAAAGATAACGGGCGTGCTCAGCGGCATACTCCAGATATTCTGCGCCCACGGCTACGCGCCCACCGTGCTCATGACCGCAAAAAGCGGCCACGCGGTGGAACTGTGCCGCGACAACGCGAAGGACTTTGAGCTCGTGGTGTGCGCGGGGGGCGACGGCACCCTGAATGAGACCATAAACGGCCTGCTGGACTCGGGCGCGGACGTGCCGGTGGCGTACCTGCCCTGCGGCACCACCAACGACCTGGCCAATACACTGGGCCTCAGCACCGACCTGCTTACCGCCGCCAAAGACGCGGTGGAGGGAAATGACCGTTTCCTGGACATAGGCCGCTTCAACGGCCGCAATTTCGTGTACACCGCCTCCTTCGGCGCGTTCACCAAGGCCAGCTACGGCACGCCCCAGAGCGTAAAGAACGCGCTGGGCCACCTGGCGTACGTGCTGGAAGGCGTAAAGCAGCTGGGCTCCATAAAGCCCGTGCACGTAAAGGTGAAGACCGAAAAGGACGAAATGGAGGGGGACTACATATTCGGCTCCGTGTCAAACACCACTTCCCTGGGCGGCATAATCACCATAGACAGGGAGCTGGTGATGCTGGACGACGGGGAGTTCGAGCTGATGCTGGTGGACATGCCCCGCAACGTATTGGACTTTTCCAAACTGCTCAACCAGATAACCACCGCCCGCTTCGGCGACATGATACACCTGTCCTCCGCGGCGAGCATAAGCATCCAGACGGGGGAGGACACCGACTGGACGCTGGACGGGGAGCTGGAAAAGGGCGAAAGAACATTCGAAATACAGAACCTGCACAACGCCGTGCGCATAAGGGCGCCCGGGGCGTAAACGCTCCGGGGCACAAAAACGGGAGGCTGTTGCATAAAACGCGGCGGCCTCCCGCTGCATATACTGTTTTATTCCCTGTAGCCCCTGGGGTTCTTCTTCTGCCAGTTCCAGCCGTCCCGCACCATTTCCTCTATGCCGCGCTTCGCTTTCCAGCCCAGCAGCTTTTCCGCCTTGGAGGGGTCCGCGTAGCACTCGTCCAGGTCGCCCGGGCGGCGGGGCCCGATCACGTAGGGTATCTTGACGCCGTTTACCTTTTCGAACGCCTTCACCATGTCCAGCACGCTGTAGCCCGTGCCGGTGCCCAGGTTGAAGGCCTCGTAGCCGCTGTGGGAGGCGGCGTATTCGAGCGCTTTCACGTGCCCGTCCGCCAGGTCGCACACGTGCAGGTAATCCCTTACGCCGGTGCCGTCGTGGGTGCGGTAGTCGTTGCCGAACACGGTCAGGCGCTCCCTCAGGCCCACCGCGGTCTGGCAGATGTAGGGCATGAGGTTGTTGGGGACGTCGCTGGGGTCTTCACCTATCATGCCGGAGGGATGCGCGCCCACAGGGTTAAAGTACCTGAGCAGCACGCAGCTGAACTCGGGGTTCGCTTTCGCGGCGTCGCGGATTATCTGCTCGCTCATGTACTTGGTCCAGCCGTATGGGTTTATGCATTCCCGGCGGGAGCTCTCGGTGAGGGGCATCTGGTTGTCGCCGGCGTACACTGTGGCGGAGGAGGAGAAGATAAGGTCCCTTACCCCCGTCTGCTGCATGGCTTCCAGCACCGCTATGGTGGAAGTCAGGTTGTTGCGGTAGTACTTGAGGGGCTTTGCCACGCTCTCGCCCACCGCCTTGTGGCCCGCGAAGTGGATGATGCCGTCCACGTTGTGTTCCAGTATGATCCTGACCAGCAGCTCCCTGTCCTGGGCGTCGCCTTCTATCACGGCAAACTCCTTCCCGGTCAGCTGCCTGACGCGCCTTAACGCCTCGGGGGAGGAATTGTCGTAATCGTCCAGTGTCACCGCCTCGTAGCCGTTTTCCAGCAGGCTTATAAGGGTGTGTGTGGCGATGTAGCCCGCGCCGCCGGTCAAAAGTATGCTCATATCTTGGCTGCCTCCTCAGAAATAATACCGCGTATGGTCTCGAATCTGTCTTCGGTATCCTGTACCAGCTTCATCTGCGTGCGGCACCTCACCAGGTTGTGCTCCGGGTAGGCGGTGGCAAAGTACACGTCGCCGCTTAAGTAGTCCGTCAAAAACCGTGCGCCGCACTCGTAGGTCATAAGGTACGCGCCCCAGGGCAGGGTGTCGATCTCCTTCTGGTCGAGCTCGCTTTTGCAGGCGGACAGGAAACCGCCCGCGAAGCCCCGGTACATGTCCAGGTCCAGGCTTATCTTTGCAAGGTCCTTTTCGTCCTCCGCGCCCGTGGTGGCGCCGGAACGTATGCAGTCCCCGAAGTCGTTGCCCGCAAGGCCTGGCATTATGGTGTCCAGGTCTATCACGCACACGGGAGCAAGCGTCTTTTCCTCCAGCAGCACGTTGTTTATCTTGGTGTCGTTGTGGGTCACGCGGGTCTTCAGCTGCCCGGCGGCCTGCATGTCCAGCATTATGGAAGCGTTTTTCCGGCGGGACATGTAGAAATCGTATTCCGCCTTAACGCCCGCGAGCCTGCCGCACACGTCATTTTCGGCGGCTGTTTCCAGGTCGTTTACCCGCTTGACCGTGTCGTGGAAGCGGGGTATGGTCTCGCCCAGGCCTTTGGCGTCAAAGCCCCCCAGCAGGGACTGGAAGCGCCCGAACGCCTGCCCGCAGATGCGCATTTCCCGGGGGGAGGACGCTTTTTCCAGGCTCACGCCCTCCACGTATTCGTACAGGCGGAAGCAGCCTTCGGGGCAGCGCAGGTATTTTCCGCCCTCCCGGGTATTAAGGAACCTGAGCGTTGGCGCGCCTGCGGATTCAAGGTAGCGGGTCACCGAGAATATGTTGTCCATCAGCAGGCCGACGTCTTTGAACACGTTGGTGTTTATGCCCTGCAGCACGTATTTGCGCCCTTCGGAAGTCGTCACAAGATAGGTGCGGTTTATGTGGCCGTTGCCCAGCTTTTCGGCTGACAGCGCGCGCCCCTGTATGGGGAAAGCCTCGGCGATCTCGGGCAGCGTCATTTTCCGCTCCTTTCGGGCAGCGCCGAAGCGGCGAACAGGTTGTTCGGGTACGCGCCCGCGTCCTTCAGCTGCTGTATGCCCCTGCGGGTCTTTTCCACGTCCGCCTGGTAAGTGAGCCCGAACCACTTTTCCTTTGTGGGCAGCACCCTGAAGCGCGCCTTGCCCTCGCTTATAAGCCGCTGGGGCAGGGAGGGGAGGTAGTATTCCTTTTTGAGCGGGTTCTCGCCAAGCTCGTTTTCCAGGAAGGCATGGAAGCCCTTTTTGAGCTCCGCGAACACGCCCTTTTTGAATATCCAGAAATTGAGGCTCACTATGCTGTCGCCGGAGAGGGGATAGAAGTCCCTGTCGTTCTCGGTGAACACCGCGTCCGCGCCCATCTGGCTGATCTTGGTGCGTTCGGTGATGCCGGTAAGGAACCCGTCCTCGTCCGTCTCGCACACGCCCCTGGCAACGGAACCGTTGGGGGTCATGGTGTTGCGCAGGCGGTAGCCCACCATGGCGTTTAAGCGGGGATCGCTCTCCCCGTCCAGGAAGCGGGCGGCCCTTTCGTACGCCTCGCGGCCGTAGAAGTCGTCCGCGTTTATGCACACGAAGCCGTCGGGCACCTCGTTTTCGGCGCACAGCGCCGCGTGGCCCGTGCCCCAGGGCTTGACCCGGCCTTCGGGCACTTTGAAGCCTTCGGGCAGGTAGCTTTCGGGGGTCTGGAAGGCGTACGCCACCTCTATGGACTTTTCCCAGCGCCCGCCCACGCCCTCATGGAAGGCGTCCAGGCTCTCGGGCTTTATCACGTACACCACTTTTTCGAAGCCCGCGCGGCAGGCGTCGAACACGGAATAGTCGATTATCATCTGACCCAGGCTGTCCACGGGAGTCACCTGCTTGGCGCCCTCTTTCCCTCCGAAGCGGCTGCCCAGCCCCGCGGCCATAATAACCAGCGTTTTTTTCATGCGGAAGCTCCTTGACATTGATGCGGACATTGTACCACAATTTCCCGTCTGAAAAGCTATGAAAATGTAAATAAAGCCGGCAAAGCTTGCCAATGGAGGGGGAATCTCATATAATTAACCTAAACGGAGGTGGACATATGCTTGACAGGGAACTGGATAAATTCTGGGAAAACGACGAGAAGGCGCACCGCGACAACTGTTTCGCTGTGGAGAGCCAGATCGCCTTCGGCATAAGGATGAGCGACGAGTGCGTGTTCTGGGAGCTGGGCGAGGAGGGCGAGCCCTGGGGATATACCCCCCGCGAGCGCCGGCTGGATCTGAACAGGCGCTATAACGACAAGGCGGAAAAGATAGTGGGCAGACGGCTGCTTAAGGAGGAACTGCCTCCCGAGGACGCCGCGTTCCCATACGTAAAGCGCATAGGCGAGGTGTTCGGCAGCGAGTACGCGCTGGAAAACGGCACCGAATGGCTCAAAAAGAGCATATTCGACGAAGAGCAGCTGGAACAGGTGCTGGACCGGGTGGAAAAACTGGACTTAAGGGAGTTCATGCTGCCCCCGAACTGGGAGAGCGAGAAGAAACGCATATACGAAAAATACGGCCTGCTGCCTCCCCGCATGCACTGGGTGAGGGGCCCGGTCACGCTGGCGTGCTCGCTGATGGGCACCACGGAGTTCCTCTACTTCCTGGCGGATGAGGACGAACTGGCGGAAAGGTTCTCCTCCGTGATGGCGGACGTCATAATCAAAATGGCGGAGATAATGGACGAGGAAGCGGGCAGGACCGGCGCGGACGAAAGGGGTTTCGGCTTCGCGGACGACAACTGCTGCCTGCTCAGCCCCGCCCTGTACAAAAAGTTCGGCTATCCGGTGCTCAAAAAGGTGTTCGCCAGATTTTCGCCCGACGAGGGTGACGAAAGGTTCCAGCACTCGGACAGCGCCATGGGCCACCTGCTGCCCCTGCTGGGGGAAATGAACCTTACGGGCTGCAATTTCGGCCCCACGGTGCTGGTGCCGGAGATCAGGAAATACCTGCCTAAAACGCGCATAGACGGCTGCATCGCCCCGTTCACCTTCATGCACAACGACGAAAAGCAGCTCACCTACGAGACGCTCCGCGACATAGAGGCGGGCAAGCAGTACGGCGGCGTGAACATCTGGACCGCGGGCTCCATCAACAACGGTTCCAGCCTTAAGAGCATGCGGCTGATGATGGACCTGGTCTGGGACAACCAGAGATAGAGCCGGGGGACGCAAAGTGACCATATTCGTATGCGGCGATTCCACCGCCGCAAGCTATACACCGCAGCAGGCGCCCATGGCCGGTTGGGGGCAGATGCTGGGGGAACTCACGGGCGGGATACCCGTGGTGAACTGCGCCGCGGGCGGCAGGTCCACCAAGAGCTTCATCTCCGAGGGCCGGCTGGTCGAGATAGAAAAACAGCTTGAGCCCGGCGACATAGTGCTCATACAGTTTTCCCACAACGACGAAAGCCCCCTGGTGTGGCGGCACACCGACCCCTGGACGAGCTTTACCAACAACCTGTCCGTGTTCGCGGACACCGCGCGGCTTTACCGCGCCGTGCCCGTGCTGCTTACGCCCATCTGCATGCGGCTGTGGCGGGACGGAGAGTTTCAGGAGAGCCACGGGGACTATATAAAGGCCATCCGTACGCTGGCAAAGCAGAGGAACGTGCCGCTCATAGACATGTACGGTGCGAGCCGCGAACTGGTAACGGAACTGGGGGAAGAAAAGAGCAAAAGCCTGTTCATGCACCTGGAGAAAGGGGCATATCCCGCTTATCCGGACGGCAGGCAGGACGACGCCCACACCCGGGAGGCGGGCGCCCGCGCCTTTGCCCGCGCTGCCGCCGGTGGTCTTAAACGCCTGGGGCTGATAGGGGAGGACGCGCCATGATGTACGTGGTGGCCGGGGACGGCAGCGGGGATTTTACCACCCTTCAGCAGGCGGTGGACGCGCTGCCCGTGTCTTCAGATACGCCGAATATTCTTATCCTGCGCATGGGCAGGTACCCGGAACGGGTGATAATAGACAAAAGCGACGTGCGCATAGTGGGCGAGGAACGGGACAGGACGGTGATAACCGCTTCCGCCTGCGCCAAGGACAAGTACCCCGACGGCAGCGAAAAGGGCACGTTCCTGTCCTCTACCGTCATAATAACCGGCGACAATGTGGAACTTGAGAACCTGACCATAATGAACGAGGCGGGCGACGGCAGGGTCGTCGGCCAGGCGGTGGCGCTGTACGCGGCGGGGGACAGAGGCGCGTTCAGGAACGTAAGGCTGATCGCCCGCCAGGACACGCTGTTCTGCGGCCCGCTCATGGAGACGGTGGTCAGGGACATACAGGGCAGGACGGGCCGGGCGCAGGTGGTGCCCCACGTGCCCGAGAGCATACCCACTTTTGCCCGGGAATACTTCGAGAACTGCTATATCCGGGGGGACGTGGACTTCATATTCGGCCCCTACCGCTGCTGGTTCGAGGGCTGCGAGCTGTTCATGAACGAGAGGGGCGGCTGGTACACCGCCGCCAACACCCCCGAGAGCCAGCCCCACGGCTTCGTGTTCCATAACTGCACTCTCACGGGCGAGTGCGAAAAGGGCAGGGCGTTCCTGGGCCGCCCTTGGCGCAGGTTCGCGCGCACCGCGTTCATAGACTGCTATATGGACGCCTGCGTGGCGCCCCAGGGTTTCGCGGACTGGGACGATGTAAGGGTGGTCACGCGGCGCTATCAGGAGTACGGCTCCAAGGGTGAGGGCGCGCGCCCGGAAGACAGGCATCCTTCCCAGCAGCGCCTCACACGGGAAGAAGCGGGGCAGCTCACGGTAAGCACGGTCATAGGCGGCAGCGACCTGTGGCGGCCCGACAGGCGGGTGCCCGCCGTGTTCCTGGCGGGGGACTCCATCTGCGCCGGCAAGCCTTCTGACGAGTACCCCATGCGGGGCTGGGGGCAGGAGTTTTCCGCCTTTCTGCCCGGCAGGTACATTTACGACCTGGCCGTGAACGGTCGCTCCTCCAAGAGCTTTATAGCCGAAAAGCGGCTGAACTTCGCGGAACTTTGCATGAGAAAAGGGGACACGCTGCTGATAGCCTTCTCCCACAACGACGAAAAGCCCGACAGGGAAAGGCATACCGACGAGCGCACCACCTTCCCGGAATACCTGAACATGTATATAGACGCGGCGCTCAGGCAAGGCGCTACGCCCGTACTGCTCACGCCCATGCCCCGCAGGAAGTTTGACGGGGAAGGAAAGCTGATACCCACCCACGGGGAGTACCCGGACGCGATAAGGGCACTGGCGAGGCTCAGGGGCGTAAAGCTTATCGACCTGGAAAATATGGTCTCGCCACTGCTGGAGGCGGACGGGCCCGAGGGCTCCAAAGCCTGGTACTGCCACGTGCCGGAAGGCCACTTCAACTATCCGAGCGGCGCGCGGGACGATTCCCATTTGAGCCAGACCGGCGCCGCGAGGGTCGCCCGCATCATCGCCGACGCGCTCAGGGAGGAATATTCATGGTAACCGAATTCGTAAACGATTCCGCCCGGCTTTTCGCCGACAGCCTTATAAAGCGCTGCGGCCTGCTCACCGCCCGCTGGAGCTACGACTATTCCGTGGTGTGGCGGGGCATGGAGGCGCTGTACGCCCTCACGGGGGACAAAAAGTACTTTGACTATATCTACGACGCCGTGGACACCTTCATCTCCCCCGGGGGCGAGATACGCGACTACAAGCTCGACAGCTACAACCTGGACCTGCTGTGCATAGGCAAGGAGCTCATATACCTGTACAAACGCACGGGGGAGGAGCGCTTCCTTAAGGCGGCAAAGCTGTTAAGGAGCCAGCTGGACGGCCAGCCCCGCACGCAGGCGGGGGGTTTCTGGCATAAAAAGATATACCCCAACCAGATGTGGCTGGACGGGCAGCACATGTGCGTGCCCTTCTACCTTATGTACGAAACGGAGTTCGGGCATGACGCAAGCGCGATAGACGACGCGGCGCGCCAGCTCATACTCGCCTACGAAAAGACCTACGATCCCGCTACGGGCCTTAACCGCCACGCCTGGAACGAGGACAAACTGCAGCCCTGGGCGGATAAGGACACCGGCCTCGCCCCCCACGCCTGGGGCAGGGCCATGGGCTGGTACACGGTGGCGCTGGCGGACAGCCTGGAGCTGCTGCCTAAGGACAGCAAATACTACCCCCGCGTGCTTGAGATATTCAATAAGGTCAGCGAAAAGCTGCTCTCCATACGCTGCGACGGGGTATGGTACCAGGTGCTGGACTGCCCGGACAGGCGGGGCAATTACCTGGAATCCTCCGCCAGCTGCCTTATCACCTGCGCCATATTAAAGGGCGCGCGGCTGGGCCTGCTGCCCGAGGAATTTGGGAAGGAAGCGCAGTACAGCTTCAGGCAGGTCCAATTGAACTTCCTGGGCCGGATGGACGACGGGGAATTTTTCATCGCCAAGTGCTGCAAGGTGGCGGGGCTGGGCAACACGCCCTACCGGGACGGCTCCTTCGACTACTACATGAGCGAGGACATAATCAAAAACGACCTGAAGGCCGCGGGCGGCTTTCTGCAGGCGGCGGTGGAATACGAGCTGGCGCTAAAGTAAGGAGGTCACATGAAGCTTCTGTACGCGGGCGCGGTGAGCGCGGCGCTGCTGGTGGACGAACAGGGGGACTATTTTGCCCGGGAAGCGTACACGCTGTACGTGAACGGGCGCCCCGTAAAGGGCGACACCAGCGTCATCAGCCTGTACGGGCTTATCCCCGGCACGGAGTACGAGATCGTGAACGGGGACGAAAAGCTGTGCTTCAACACCCGTATAGAGTACTGCTGCCTGAACGTCAGGTCTTTTGGCGCGAAGGGCGACGGCATACATGACGACACTCCCGCCATACAGGCCGCCATAGGCGCGTGCCCGGATAACGGCAGGGTGCTGATACCGGAGGGCAGGTACAACGTGCTGCCCCTGTTCCTTAAAAGCAATATCACGCTTGAGATCGCCTCGGGCGCCGAACTGCTCCTGTCCACGGACCGCGCCGCCTTCCCCCTGCTGCCCGGCAGGGTGGACGCGGACGACCCCCACGGGGAATACCTTATCGGCGGCTGGGAGGGCGACGCCCACGTGTGCCACGCCTCCGCCATAAACGGCTTCGGGCTCAAGAACATAAGCATTATAGGCGAGGGCACCGTGAACGGGCGGGGCTTCGAGGCGGGCTGGTGGCTCAACCCCAAGACGGGGGACAAGCCCGCGCGCCCGAGGATGCTGTACCTGCGGGACTGCGAGAACGTGACCGTGCAGGGCGTGCACTTCATAAACTCCCCCTCCTGGAACCTGCATCCCTGTTTCAGCAAAAACCTGTCTTTCATAAGCGTCAGGGTCACCGCGCCCTGGAACAGCCCCAACACCGACGGCTTCGACCCGGAGAGCTGCAGGGGCGTGAAGGCGCTGGGCATGCGCTTTTCCACGGGGGACGACTGCATCGCCATAAAGAGCGGCAAGATGTACATGGGCAGGGAGTATAAGACCCCCTGCGAGGACATAGAGATCGCTTACTGCCGCATGCTGGACGGCCACGGCGGCGTGACCGTGGGCAGCGAGATGAGCGGCGGCGTCAGGCGCGTCAGGGTGCACCACTGCCTTATGGAGGGCAACGACCGGGGGCTCAGGGTCAAGACCCGCCGGGGCAGGGGCAAGTGGGGCGTGATAGACGACATAGTGTTCCAGGACGTGAAGATGCGCCGGGTCAAGGCGCCAATGACGGTGAACGCCATGTATTTCTGCGACGTCGACGGCAAGACCCCCTACGTGCAGAGCCGCGAAAAACAGCCCGTGGACGAGGGCACGCCCACCATAGGCAGCGTGGTGTTCGAGAGGGTGGAGGCTACCGACTGCCAGGCGTGCTGCGCGTACATGCTGGGCCTGCCGGAAAACCCCGCCCACGAACTAAAGCTTAAAGACTGCGCGTTCACCATGGACGAACACGCTTCGCCCATGAGCCCCATAATGTCCTGCGGCGTCGACCCCTGCGTGAAAAGGGGCATCTACGCCCGCTTCGTGGACAGGGTCACGCTGGAAAACGTGACATTAACGGGCGTGGAAGGGGAAGAGATCATAGCGGAAGACGTGGGCGAAGTCAGCTGCAGCTGAAGCAGCCGCAAAGCCGCACACGTGCGGCTTATTTGTGTGTCGCCCGGCCCTTGCGGATCCTTCACAAGCGCGGCATATTGTTTTCCCGCGCCAGGCGCGGGCATAGCCGGCCGGGTCGTTAAAGAGGAGGCATGATCGTGTACGAGCAGTACGTTGAAAGCTTTTTCGCGAGCATCCCATATTCCGAGGAAGCGTTCAAAGCCAAAGCAGCCATCATTGAGGCCTTGGGCTCCGATCCCGAGGTTAAGGACGGCGATTTCGAGACGCTGGTGAAAAAATACCCCGACCTGAGATCTTTAGCCGCGCTGGCCGGATTCTCTGGGAGCGAAGTGGAAGAATTGAAGAGCACCCACGGCCTTGTAAGCCGGGAGGAAGCGCAAAAATCCTTCAAAAAGACCCGCCGCAACTCATACCTGCTTATGATCCCCCTGGCGCTGGTCATAGCGTACGCGGCGTATTTTCTCTTTTATTTACATCCGTATCACCTGATAGTCTGCGCGCTGCTGGTGGGACTGACGCTGCTTGTACGCAAAAAGCGGCCCGCCGTCCCTTCGGGCAGCCTGTCCCTGGAAGCTTACGGCTATACCCGGGACATCCGGGACAAATACGTTAAAAAGCTCATCAACACCGTGTTTGGGGGGTTGGGTGTCACAGCGCTTTTGATATACACAGGCCTGATGCTGGGCTCCAATAACTCCAAGCCATCCGAGATGTTCGAATTCGTGGTTTCCAACTTTTTTTATATCGAGGTATTCATGGTGCTGCTGGGGAAGAACCGGCTTTTGACCGTTTGGGCCAACCGGCTGCTGGCAGACAAAAGGAACCACGCTTCCACCCGCTGTCTGGCGCTACTGGCAGGAGCGATCTCCGCTTTATACTGGGCGGTGGTGCTGGTGATGTTCAAACTGTTCAACACCACCAATGTTATCACCTTCTATATCGCCGTGGGCATATTTGCGCTTATCGCGCTTGCCTTTAACCTGACGCTGCGTAAAAAAGTCACGTTCCGGAACCTGAGGGTGAACAAGCTGAGGGTGGCGGTCGTATCCCTGCTGGTGCTGGCCATAGGCGGCTACGCTTTCCTTCAGAAGGACGTGTGGCTCACGCAGCCCTACATAAACACCGTGGCCAACATACACGAGCGCTCGGACACGATCGCCTATGCCGAGTATGAGGACGGCACCGGCGTTTATACCCTTACAAACAATAACGATGATGAGACCTTCCGCATACTGCAGCTTACGGACATACACCTGGGGGGCTCGATCACCTCTTATCCCAACGACATAAAGGCGCTTAAGGCCTGCTTTGAGCTGATCCGCGCCGCCCAGCCGGATCTGGTGGTGGTGACAGGGGATCTGAGCTATCCCGTGGGCATCAGCTCCTTCTCCATAAACAACACCGCCCCGGTAATGCAGTTCGCCTCCTTCATGCGCAATATGGGGGTGCCCTGGGCTTTCACCTACGGCAACCACGACACCGAAGCCATGGCCGCCACGGGCAAGGAGAGCCTAAACGACATATACATGTCCCTGAGCTACAAAACCAGTAAGAACCTGCTTTATCCCTACTCCCAGCCCGTGGCCGCGGACGGAAGCCCGATAATGGGCCGAAATAATCAGGTAATCGAGCTGCGCAATCGGGACGGCAGCCTGTGCAGCGCGCTGTTTCTGATAGACTCCAACGCCTATGCGGGAGAAGGTTTTTCCAAGTACGACTACATCCGCGACGACCAGGTGGACTGGTACGAAAGTCACGTAAAGCGGCTGAATGAGGAAGCAGGCAAGACCGTGACCTCCCTCGCGTTTTTCCATATACCCGTGACCCAGTACAAGACCGCGTACGAAATGTACCTCGCGGGCAGTGACGAGGTCAAATACTTTTTCGGCGAGAACCGGGAGGGCGGCAAGGTACCGGCCAAGATCTGCTGTACGGACACCGCGGGCCGCTTTTTCGACAGCGCCGTGGAGCTGGGTTCCACGAAAGGCTTCTTCTGCGGCCACGACCACTATAACAACATGTCGCTGGAATACAAAGGCGTGCGCCTCACATACGGGATGAGCATAGACTACCTTGTGGAGCCTGGCATAGTAAACAAGACCGCCCAGCGGGGTGCCACGCTCATACTTCATGATAAAGACGGCGGGATGAGCCTGTCTCAGATACCGTACGAAGGGCTTAAGACCGATGAAAGCTGACGGAAGGATACGCGCTTTTGCCTGGGAAGTATGGAACCTGTACTCCCAAAAACGGCTCGCCCGGGCCGCCGCGGCTATGAGCTACCATCTCACCATGACCTTTTTCCCGCTTATAATCTGCCTGTACGCCCTGTTCGGCCAAAGCTACGCCACGGCGGTCAGGCTGCTCGACTACCTGCGCCGTTTCCTGACACCGGACGCCGCGGACATGATAGACGGGTATCTCAAGTACCTGTCAGAGGAGGGCGGGCTTACGGTGACCGTGATCGCCGTGACCATACTGGCGTCATCCGCTTCCGCCGCCATGCGGGTGTTGATCAACACCGTAAACGAGCTGCAGGGGCAGAGCCGGTACAAGCCTGCCGTGAACTTCCTGCTTGGTTTCGTGCTGGCCTTGGGCATGCTGGCGGCGTTCTACTTCGCCTTCATAGTGCTGCTTACAGGGGGCAGCTTCGTAGCGTTCGTGGAGGAAAAACTGCCCGGACGGACGCCGATAAGCGACTGGACCTGGGCACGCTTCCTGCTGCTGGGCGCTCTGGGGTTTGCCGCGCTGTGGGGATTGTTTTCCGTATTCAAACCCCGGCGCTCCCGGGCGAAAGCCTTACCCGGCGCCCTGCTTTCCACCATGGCGATAGTGGTGATGAGCTGGATATTCTCCATGTTCATCGCGGTGTCTTCCCGCTATCAGCTGATCTACGGCTCGCTGGCTTCCGTAATTCTTTTGATGTACTGGCTGTTCCTTACCTGCCGCATGATACTTGCCGGGGCATGCGTGAACGCGGCGCTGAACAGGGTGGGACAGGCAGGCAGTCAGCGCCGGTAACATATCTGTCAGGCGCCGGCCGCAGCGATCCGGAGCTTTTCCGTACAGGAAAACGGCTGGCCTCGCTGACCGTGGGAAATATAAGGATCCGGAGCCTTCAGCTGTTTCGGACTCCTTTCATGAAGCAGCCTCAAAGCCGTTTCCATGCTTGAATTTAACCCGCTTTCGTGGTAGAATATAGCAAATCTGACCATGGAGGCGGTTTTTTGATGGACGTAGGCGCGGCGGCGCGCAAAAAGCACATGCCGGCGTTTGAGACTGCTGTAAGGAACTGCATCCGGCCCGCCAAACGGGGGCAGAAGCGGGAAGTCAGGATCTCCGAGGCGGACGCGCAGGAGATGTATAAGTTTTACCGCAAATATGTGCAGGACGACGCGGAGCAGGCGCTCAAAGCCATAGGCGCCGCCAGCCGCAGGGCGGCGGCAAAGAGCGCCGCCGCGAGCGTGTTCGTGTTCGTGGCGATGCTCACGCTGCTGGTCACCTTCATATTCAAAAACGTGTGGGCGACCCTGTTCACGCTTCTGGCTTCTGCGCTGGTCATATACCTGCTGTGGGCACGCCGGCGCACGGCGCAGAAGATCTGGGCGAACCGCGCCGGCTTTAAGCGGGGCACGGAGGAAGCGCTGGAAAAGATGTGCCAGATACTGGCATTAAGTCCCCTGCGCAGCGCCAAACTGCCCATAGTGGGCGGGCTCGCCGCGGCGGCGGCGGTGTGCGCCTGGAAATTCATTACTACCGTTACCGGAGGCTGACATGGAAAAAGGCAGCGTAAAGATAATCGCGTTCTCGGACAAAGGCGTGGAGGTGAGCGCGCTGGGGGGCCGTATCTCCACCGGCAAGGGCACCGCGCTGGAGATGTTCGCCCTGTGCGGCGACACGGAAAAGGACCTTAAACTGGTAAAAAAGGTGCTGTCCAGCGGCCACAACACCATAATCGAGCACGCGTACTTCACCCTGGCGTTCAACGACGTGAGCGTGATGACCGAGCAGGCGATGATAGAGCACCGCCTGGCCGCCTACACGGTAAAGTCCCGCAGGTATGTGGACTTTGCCGGCGCGGGCTACGTGACGCCCGAGGGGCTGGACGCGGAGAAGCAACGCCTGTACCGTGACAACATGGACGGGCTGTTCAAAGCGTATTCCGAGCTGTGCCAACTGGGCATCCCCGCGGAGGACGCCCGCTTCGTACTGCCCTACTGCTTCAGGAGCAACTTCATAATGAGCCTTGACGCCCGCGAGCTGTCAAAAGTGGTGTTCGACATGACCAGGGGGCGCTTAAGCGCGTACGACGAGATAAGGCGCCTGGGGGAGATGCTCTCCCGCCAGCTGGACGAGGTGTTCCCCGGCGTTTCCCAGGCGTACAGAGACGCGGGCAGGTGCGACGCCGCCCTGCCGGAAATAGAACAGATACCCGATCCCGCGCCAGTAAAGGGCACGGCGGAAGTTACCGACGCGCCCGCGCAGCCCGAAAAACTGCTGGATGCCGCGCTCAGCGCAAACGGGCGTCCCGGCATGAGCCTAAAGGACCTGGTCAGGGACGAGCGGCCCCGTGAGCTGGAACTTCTTAATTATGCTTTCCGCTTTTCCGCCATCTCCCTGGCGGGGCTCACCCACCTTACCCGCCACCGCATGCAGACGCTGATCGTGCGCCCCGTGGCGTATGCGCTGGAAAGCAACACCTACGTGCTGCCTGAAAGCGTAAAGCAAGACCCGGAAGCGCTCAGGATCTACGAAGCCGCGTTCAGGGCCAACACCCTGGCGGCCAGGCAGTTCACGGGCGATAAGCAGGCGATAAGCTACTTCGCCCTGGCGGGCAACACCCTTGGCGTGCTGTTCGGCATGAACGCGCGGGAGCTTAAGCACTACCTGCGCCTGAGGACCTGCGCCCGCGCCCAGTGGGAGATACGCGAGCTCTCCCGCGAGATGCTGTGCGGCCTCATGGACGAATTTCGGCCCCTGTTCAGGTACTACGGCCCCAGCTGCGCCATACTCGGCCACTGCCCGGAGGGGCGGCTCTCCTGCGGCAGGCCCGTAAAAACGGAGGAATAAGCAAGATATGTCAAAGCCCGTGATAGGCGTCACCTGCGCCAAATACGCCGACGGCCTGCGCGTCAACCGCAATATACAAAGGATAATAGAGGAACTGGGCGGCGAAGTGCGCCCCTTCAACTGGGAGACCCTGAAGCTCTACGAGCTGCTGGGAGAAGTGCTGCAGATAGACGGCTTCATCTTTCCCGGCGGGGGCGACCTTATGCCCTCCTTCTACGGGCAGGAAAAGCTGCCCGAGTGCGGCGAGCCCATAGTCAGGCGGGACGACATGGAGATGAACCTGTTCCCGCTTCTGATGCAGCGGGGCCTGCCCATCCTCGGCATCTGCCGGGGCTGCCAGATGATAAACGCGGGCTTCGGGGGCACCCTGGTGCAGGACCTGCCCTCCCAGAAGGGCGTCGTCCACCGCCAGCCCACGGAAGAGGGCTATTTCCACACGGTGAACATCGCGGGGGGCACGCGCCTGCTTGCCGCCGTGGGGCAGGCGGAGATACAGGTGAACAGCCTGCACCACCAGGCTGCGGACGAGATCGCCGAGGGCTTCCGCGTGAGCGCGCTTGCGCCCGACGGCACCGTGGAAGGCATAGAGTGCATAGACCGCTCCCGCTTCATAGTGGGCGTGCAGTGGCACCCGGAGATGCTGGACGACGAGTATTCAAAGAGTATTTTTGCCGCGTTCATGGGCGCGGTGGCGATAAAACAGGACAAATGCGATTAGGAGGACAGGCAATGAAGAACTTTGTGACGGGCGCGCAGCTGTATTCCGTAAGGAAACTGGTGCAGGAGAAGCAGTCCATAGACGACACCTTCGCGGCCATAAGCGCCATGGGTTACACCACCTGCCAGCTGAGCGGGCAGAACCGCGCCATAGAGCCGGAATTTTACGCCGACATGCTTAAAAAGCACGGCCTCAAGTGCGTGGTCACCCACAACTCCATGCAGGACTTCGAGGAGGGGCTGGACGACCTGATCCGCCGCCACCACATCTGGAACTGCCGCTACGCGGGCATAGGCAGCATGCCGGGCGACTACAAGGGCAGCTGGGAAGGCTACCGGGACTTCGCCCTCAAAATGAACGGCATCGCGAAGAAGCTTAAGGACGAGGGCATCACCTTCGTGTACCACAACCACATGTTCGAGTTCAGCCGCTTCCCGGACGGGCACATGGGCATGGACGTGCTGTTCGACTACTTCGGCGACAACGCCCAGTTCGAGCTGGACACCTTCTGGGTGCAGGCGGGCGGCGCGAATCCCGTTTCCTGGATACGCAAGGTCAACGGCCGCATGGACGTCATGCATTTTAAGGACATGATGGGCGGCGCCGCTTTCGGCGGGCAGTTCTCCGTGATGGTGCCCGTGGGCAGCGGCAACCTGGAGTGGCCCGAGATAAAGAAAGCCTGCGAGGAGACGGGCGTGCTCTACGCTGAGGTGGAGCAGGACAACGCCTCCGACATGGAGGATCCCCTGGGCCAGATGAAGATCTCCGCCGAAAACCTTAAGAAAATGGGCTTCACGCTGTGAGATTCACCGAAGACGACGAAAGATACATGCGCCTCGCGTTAAGCGAGGCGCGTGCCGCCCTTGCACAGGGCGAGATACCCGTGGGCTGCGTTATAGCAAAGGACGGCAGCGTGATCGCTTCCGCCGGCAATATGGTGCGGCAGACGGGGGACGTGACCGCCCACGCGGAAATGCTGGCCATAAGGCAGGCGGGCAGGTACGCGCTCAAAGGCGCGACTATGTACGTTACGCTGGAGCCCTGCCCCATGTGTGCGGGCGCTTTAGCCTTAAGCGGCATCAGCCGCCTGGTGTATGCGGCTAAGGATAGTCAGTACGGCTGCTGCGGCAGCGTGTACCGCATACCCGAGGACCCCGCCTTCCCGGGTTTCTGCATTTGTGACGGCGGCCTTCTGGAAGACGAAGCCGCTTTGCTGCTCAAACAGGCGTTTAAGGAGATACGGGAACAGTAGCCCCCGCGCGTAAAAGACCGCCTTTGGGCGGTTTTTGTTTTTCCCGCAGGTTTTTTTTCGGAAGGGCTTGACAAATATATCGCGAGGCGATATAATCAGCATACGATATATCGGATACCGTTATATCGGGGCACTATGGAGGTGATGATATGGCGGGGGGATTCGCGCTTACGGAAGCGAGCTATTACATTCTCCTGTCACTGGTCAGGCCGCGGCACGGCTATGGCATCATGCAGCTGACGGAGGAACTGTCCGGCGGGCGGGTCCGCCTGGCAGCCGGCACCCTGTACGGCGCGCTGAACGCGCTGAGCGCAAAGGGCTGGATCATCCAGCTCCCGTCCGATGAGGACAGCAGGCGGAAGGAATACCGGCTGACGGAAAAGGGCCTTAAAGTCCTGCGCGCCGAGGTGGAAAGGCTTCGGGAGCTGGCGGACAACGGCGAAAGGATACTGGGGGAGGAATGAGCATGGAAAGCAGGAAGACCATAAAAAAGTGGTTCTGGATCTGGGACTTTGAAAAGGAAGAAGACTGGCTGAACGAAATGGCCATGAACGGATGGGTGCTGGAGAGCGTCGGGTTCTGCACCTATCACTTTGTCCGGTGCGAGCCGGGCGAATACAGCGTCCGGCTGGAGATGCACCCGTATGACGAGGCTTACCTGTCGTTCATGAAGGAGACCGGCGCGGAGTATATCGGCCGTATGGTCATGTGGATCTACTTCCGCAAAAAGACGGCGGACGGAGCCTTCGACCTGTTTTCCGACATCGACTCCCGCATCAGCCATCTGGACAAGATAGGCAAATGGCTCAGCGCGGTCGGCGGGGCCAATCTGCTGATCGGCGTGGTCAACACGTACAATCCGTCCCGTCTCGGGTGGATCAACCTGCTCTGCGCGACCCTGCTCATGTATGCGCTGGGCCGGATCCACGGCAAAAAGGAAGCCCTGAAAAGGGAACGCCTGCTGCATGAGTGAACGGGGAAAGTAAAAACGCAAAGCGAAACAAAAACCGCCTTCCGGCGGTTTTTGTTTCGCCCTAAGCGAGTATTTCGTCTATCAGGGCCAGCTCCTCCTGCGTAAAGTCGGGGCCGGCGGGGGCCTTTACGTTCTCCCTTACCTGCTCGGGGCGGCTCGCGCCTATCAGGGCGGAAGTCACTTTGCCCGTCCTGAGCACCCATTTAAGGGACATCTGCGCCAGCGTCTGCCCGCGCATTAACGCCAGCTCGTTCAGGCGGCGGGTCTTGTCCACCTTCTCCTCCGTAATGGAATCCGGCTTCAGGTAACGGGGGTCGTTGCCCGCGCGGGAGTCCGCGGGTATGCCGTTTAGGTAGCGCCCCGCCAGCAGTCCCCCCGCCAGGGGCGCGAAGGCGATAACGCCTACGCCTTCCGCGTCAAGCGCGTCGAGCAGCCCGCCCTCTATCCTGCGGTTGAACATGGAATAGCTGGGCTGGTGGATGAGCATGGGCGTGCCCAGGCTTTTGAGCGCGCTTATGGCGGTACGGGCCTGCTCGGGGTCGTAGTAGTTGGATATGCCCGCGTACAGCGCGCGCCCGCTTCTGACTATGTAGTCCAGCGCGCCCATGGTCTCCTCTATGGGGGTGTCCGGGTCGGGGCGGTGGTGGTAGAAGATGTCCACATAGTCCAGGTGCATGCGCTTTAAGGACTGGTCCAGGCTGGCCACCAGGTACTTCCTGCTGCCGTGGTCGCCGTAGGGGCCCGGCCACATGTCGTAGCCCGCCTTGGTGGATATCACCAGCTCGTCCCTGTGGGTGTGCCAGTCCGTATCCATATGCTTGCCGAAATTGCGCTCCGCCTCCCCGTAGGGCGGGCCGTAGTTGTTGGCAAGGTCGAAGTGGGTGACGCCGCAGTCGAAAGCCGCGCGCAGCACGCTCTGCTGCTGGTTAAAGGGCGTTATCTCGCCGAAATTGTGCCAAAGCCCCAGGGAAATCGCGGGCAGCATAAGGCCGCTTCTGCCGCACCTGCGGTAAAAGCCGGGATCGGAATAGCGTTTTTCGTCGGGCACGTACATATGCTTCCTCCTTTCAGGTCAGGGACGGCAGTTCTTGCAGGCCTTGAAGCCCGCGGCGGCAAGCTCGCTCCCGTCGCCCGAGAAGCCTATGGGGAAAATTATATCAGAAAGGCTGCGGCAGTCGGGCAGGTGGTACTTGCCCGTGCGCGGGTTGATTATGTACCTTATGCCCGAGCCGTCCAACCGCCCATCCAGGGTCATGAGCGCCTGCTCGATTTCGCCGTCCGCGATCTGCGCTCTGAGGGTGGACAGTTCCTCTTCGGTAAAGTTGTACGCCGCGGGTTTGAACAGCTTCGCGCTGTCCGCCAACGCCCACAGGCACAGTATCAATGCGATAATGGTCAAAACGAAAATGATACGCAGAGATCTGCTCATATTACGCTCCTTTGTGTGTTACGCCCAGGTGCCGTTCCTGAACACGGGCACAACCGTCCCGTCGGGCTTGATGCCGTCAATGTCCAGGTCGTCCGCGCCCACCATGAAGTCCACATGTATGATGGAGTCGTTAACGCCCTTTTTCTGCGCTTCCTCCACCGTCATGCCGTCGCCGCCCGGCAGCACTTCCTTAAAGCCCGCGCCCAGCGCCACGTGGCAGCAGGCGTTCTCGTCGAACAGCGTCTCGTAAAACAGTATGCCGCACTGGTTCACCGGGCTCTCCTTGGGCACCAGCGCCACCTCGCCCAGCATGCAGCTGGTCTCGTCCATGCGTATGGTCTTTTCCAGCAGCTCCTGGCCCTTTTTGGCGGTGCAGGAGACCGCTTTGCCGTCTTTGAACGTCACGGAAAACTCCTCCACCAGCTGCCCGTGCAGGGACAGGGGCTTTACCGCCACCAGCGTCCCCTCGCACCTGCCCGCCATGGGGGTGGTGAATATCTCCTCCGTGGGCATGTTGGGGATGTAGAACGCGCCGTTTAGGGGATTGGTCACGCCCGCGCCTTCCCACTTCGCCCCGGGGATCAGCTCCACGGAAAAGTCCGTGCCGTTGGCGCTTTTGTATTTAAGGGAAGAAAACGCCTGCCCGTTCAGCCACTCCGCCTTATCCTGTATGAACTGGGTGTGGGCGTTCCAGGCCTCCACCGGGTCGCCCTCCTCGCTCACGCGCACGGTCTTAAGTATCGCGTCCCAGAGCTTGTCCACCTTGTCCGGGTCGCCGGGAAAGCACTTTTCCGCCCACTTTTCGGAGGGGTACGCCGCGATCACCCACTGATGCCTGCCGTCTATCAGGCTGCGGTAGGGCTTTATCACCTTGCCCCGGGCGCGGCCCACGGCGGCTATCCTGCCCGGGTCTATGCCCGCCATGGCGTCCGGGTCCCCGGAGGCGATGAATATGCGGCAGGGCAGGTCTTTTGTCATCTGCTTTAATTTTTCTTCCTCCCAGGGCAGCACCTCACAGAGCGTTTCCTCGTCCGCGTAGGTAAAGTCCAGGCGCTTCTGCGCGTCGCTCATCCACTCCATGTTCACCTTTTTCGCGCCCGCCCTGTAGCACTCCTCCGCCACCAGCGCGGCGAACGCGCTTATCTCCACCGCCGCGGTCAGGCTCACCACCTGGCCCTTCTGCACGTTGGCGCCCGTGCGCGCGATCAGTGCGGCGTATTTCCTGAGCAGCTCTTCCGATATGGCCATACAAAACACCTCGCTTAGCAAGAATCATGGGGCTATTGTACCATACCGCGGGAAGGAGCGCAAGACCGCCGCGCTTGACTTTGCGCCCGGGCAGGCGTATCATTGGCTTAGACAAATACCCGCTTTGGCGCGGCAGGGAGGATATCCAAAGTGATCAATAGCAGTCTTATAAAACGCATTTTCGCCGCGGCGCTAATACTGGCCGTGATGCCCTTTTCGTCCGCTTTCGCGGATACGGGAGGGGATATCGCGCCCGGCTCGGTCACGGTAAACGACCTGGCGGTGACGCCCGGGCTTGACGAAAGCTGGGTGAACATACTGTTCCTGGGCGCGAACTCGCTGGAACTTTCCGCCTCGTCCCGCACGGGCACCATGATCATCTGCTCCGTGAACAAGTCCACCGGGGCAGTCAAGCTCACTTCCCTCCTGGGCGATACGGAAGCCGTCATCGCGGGCAAGGGCTGCCGTCTCAGCACGGCGTACGCCTACGGCGGGGCGAGGCTCGCCGTAAAGGCCGTGAACGAGAACTTCGGCATGAACATCACCGGGTACGTCGTAGTGGACTTTACGGGCTTTGCTTCTCTGGTGGACAAGATCGGCGGCATAGAGGCTGACCTCACCAAAGAGGAGGCCGCCGCCATAAACAGGACCGTGCCGGACAGGTCCGCCGCGCTGCCGGATAACGGCGGAAAGAAGATACACCTAAACGGCGCGCAGACGCTGGCCTATGCCCGCGTAAGCACCGGTGACGGGGACCTGGGCAGGGCCGGGCGCCAGAGGAACGCGCTCAACCTGCTCATGGCAAAGCTCAAGACCCGGGGCATGCTGGAGCTGCTGGACCTGCTTTTCGCCTCCATGGACGTGATGCAGATCAACCTGGACGTGAACACGATAATGGCCCTAGGCATGCGGATACTGCTCGGGGAAGGACTGAGCGGCGCCGGCACGTTCACGCTGCCCGTGCAGGGCACGTACAGGGAAGAAAGCTCCAATGACGGGACAATGCTTCGCGGCGTGGACTTTGATGCCAACCGCCGCGCGCTGTATTCCTTCATCTACCGCTGAGCGATATGGCGGCGCACCACCCATTCCCGCGTCATTGCGAGGCTGCCAACGGCAGCCGTGGCAATCCGTACCCACGTAATCAGGAACGTGGAAGCCAAAGGCTTCCGCTACAGTGACGTCAGCGTCGACCCCGTAGCGGAGCCCTTTGGGCTCCACGTCTCCCCGTTAAAAAAGAACGGATTGCCGCGCTCCCTTCGGTCGCTCGCAATGACGCGTCAGCGTACTCACCACTGACCACTAACCACTGACCACTATGGCGGCGCGTCCATCGTCCGCCGCCCGTCACCCCAGCCTCCTGTCCCGCAGGGAACCAAACTGCCGCGGCTGCCGTCTTATAGCCGTATAAACAAAACAGGGAGAAACGGACATGAAAAAGTTTTTAAGCCTGATGATACTGGCGGCGCTGGCGCTCGGATGCACGGGCATCTGCCGGGCGGAGATAATCCCGCCCTACGGCCCGGGGCAGCAGATAGGCTATCCGGCGGTGGTGCTGTGCGAATCACTGACGCTCAGGGAAAAGCCGAGCGCATCTTCAAAAGCGATAAAGACCCTTAAGTACGGCGCCCGGCCCATAGTGATAAACGCGGATACGCCGGACGGGGCGAAGTATGAGAACGGGTTCGTGTACTGCACGCTGGGCGATTCCGAAGACTCGCCCTGCGGCTGGCTGAACGCGGACTACCTTGCCATCAACCCGGCGTGGTACGTTACGGAAAAGAGCACGGCGGTGTACGCCTGGAACGACACCTCCGCCCCCAAAGTCGCGCTGCTGGGCAAGGGCGAACAGCTCCCCATCTTAAAGGCGGAGGGGGACTGGTACATCGTGAGCCTCAGGGGTGCCACGGGCTGGATACTAAACGAATCGCCGCTCATGGCGCTGTTTAACGGAAGCAATGAACTTGTAAAGGCGGAGCTCGTCACTGCCGGCGGGGAATACGTAAGCGATAAGACCGAGGAACTGTACTGGATAAAGCAGGCGTTCGCCGCCGCCAAGCCCGCTGCTGCCGCCGACTGCCCCTTCAATGCGAAGCTGACCCTCACTTTCAGCGACGGCTCAACTGTCACCGTCTGGCCCGCCACGGACGACTGCCGTATCTTCCGCGCGGCGGACGGCGCCTGCTACGAATACGGCACCGAAATGGACATACAGGCGGAAGAGCAGGCGTGGCAGCACATAAAGGTGAGCGGCTCTTTCTGGAGCATCTTCGGCACCGCCAAAGCCGACCTGTACCAATAAGCCCAGGGGAAAGGGCTGTTATATTCAATGCGCCGCGGCAGACGCGGCGCTTTCGTTTTGCCCGGCGGACTAAAGTGTACAGCGCATCCCCGCCCGGCAGGATAAATCAGGGCCGGCTCCCCATTTACGGAACCGGCCCCGTGACGGTTTGTATCCCGCGGTCACGCGGCGTTTTTGAGTTTCAGCTTACTTGCGGTCGCCCGGCTTTTTGTCGTACACGTCCTCGGCGATCTCGAAGGTCTGGCCGCAGTCCGGGCAGTAGTATTCGTTTATGTGCTCCGTCCACCAGCCTATAAAGCCAAGCAGCGGGCGTTCCCACATCTTTCCGGTAAAGTACATGTTCTTGTGGTGGGAACTGCAGTTTATAGCCGTATTGTACATATAGGACCCCGCGGTGTAGGCGGTGCCGGCGCACACGGTCTCAAGTTCGTTCAGGGTAAGTCTTCTCGCGTCAGTCATCGTTTATATCTCATGGCCCGTTCGGGCTTCTTTCTGTTTTATTCCGGGCTTCTCGCTGCCCGTCACCTGTATATACGAAGTTCGGGGCGGGTGTGGCAGCCCTTCGCGCGAGACCGAGTGTTAAGAATATGGCGCGCCCCGCCGCGGGGAAGCCTGGCTTTATTCGATTTTACCGCGTGACAATCCTTTGTTTTTGTGATACAATCTTAACATAACCCGTGAACTGTCAAACACCGCGAACGAACAGGAGGTAACGATATGCTATTCAAGCGAATCATGGCGCTGCTGCTTTCCCTGCTCCTGCTGCTTACACTGCTGCCGGAGCTCGCGCCGTCGGCGCAGGCGACGCCGTCTGTGGAGGGCTGCACCAATTCCAACGACGGGAAACATCACTGGTATCCCAGACCCCGTGACCCCTGGTGCGACTATTCAGGCGGATATGTTTACACGTGTTCCTTATGCAATAAAATGGTCTTTGAGGAGACCACGCCCGCGCTGGGACACGACTGGCCTGCCTGGACGGTGACCAAAGCCGCCACCTGCACCGAGAGCGGCTCGCGCACGCGCACATGCCGCCGCTGCCAGAAGGTGGAGACGCAGGATATAAGCGCGCTGGGCCACAGCTTCTCCGGCAAAACGTACAAAAGCCAGGCGGACTGCGAGCATTACGGCATTTACTACTGGACGTGCACCCGCTGCGGCTATAAGTCCGAGGGCAACGACAAGCCCCTGGGCCACGACTGGGACGAGGGCGTGGTGACCAAGGCGCCCACCGCCACCGAGGACGGCATAAGGACCTACACCTGCAAGCGCGACCCCTCCCATACCAAGACGGAGGTCATACCCAAGGGCACGGCGGTCGCCGCGCTGTACGCCAAGGTCGACTCCATAAGCCCAAACAAAGAAGCTTACGGAAAGGACGAGACGGTGAAGGTGATCGTGTCCGTGAAAAACACCGGCAGCGTCCCCATAACCCCGGAGTTCCATACCCGGAACTATTATTATAACGGCAAAGACAACAGCGGCTATGTCCCCAACTTCGATATGCTCCAGCCCGGTGAGTCAACGATCTATTCCGGCATCTTCGGCGCGTCCGCGATAGGGGACTATGTGCAGCCCGGCACCGGCACGGCGGAACTCTTGGGCGTCGCCACCTCGGAATTCTGGTTTGCCGGCTACGCGTCCGCCGACCACAAACAAGACAGTAAAGACGAGGCGCTGTGTGAATCCAACCACGTGGATCTGGGCCTTAAGGTGCTCGGTTCCGGGGACGATGTGAAGCCGGGCATGACCTATACATTCACTGCCGATCCGGATGCTGGCGAAGGGAAACGGGTCAAAGGCGCCTGGGTGACCTGGCACGCAAAAAAGACAAATACGGGCAACTGTCCTATCTATACAGAATGGGTCGAATTTGAAAGGGCAACGGACAAAACTTACGGCGCTTCAAGCCCGAACGGGAAGACCACTGTCGAAGGTATAGCGGGCGGAAAAGCGGTAACGCTGCTTAACCCCGGAGAGTCCATAACCTGGACATTTGAAGGCAGAATCTCAGATTACCGAGTCAAAACAGGCAAGTTTTACGCACAATGGAGTAGTTATTATTGGTACTATGATAGCGATAATAACATCGCGTCTGATAAAGTTTCCAGCAATGAACTGTGCATCCTCCTGACCTATCCGGACGGGGACAACGGCCCGCACCCGGGACTCAGCTTTACCGCTTCCTGGGCGGACGACGCGGGCGTGGGCAAGCGCTACGAGGGCGCGGAGGTGGAGTATACCTATACTTTCACAAATACCGGCGACTGTGATGTAAGAATGGAGTTTGTTGCTTCAGAAACGGTCCAAAGCTTGACCGTCTCGACCGGCAGTACGCTGTCTGTACCATGCGAAGTAGAACTGAAACCCAAAGATTCAGTCACCATGGTCATAAAAAGAGCGGTAAACCAGACCTGGGTCGATGACGGATTAGTCTATATCAAAGGCTACAGAGGCGGATACTATAAAGACGCTGACGGAAATGAACAGATAGTCAAGTCAAACATTGCCGAAGTCTCCATCCCCCTGACCTATCCGGACGGGGACAACGGCCCGCACCCGGGACTCACGCTGACCGCGTCCTGGGCGGACGACGCGGGCGTGGGCAAGCGCTACGAGGGCGCGGAGGTGGAATACATACTCACCAAAACCAATACCGGTGATTGCCCACTTACGTGTTATACCGAATATGGTTACATAATCAGCATAATCGGCCCATCCGGCCCTATTGCGGAAGGTTATTATGACGTGCAGCCCAAGGAATCGATCATAATGACAGTAAGAGATGTTGTAACAGAATCGCATGTTGAATCCGGCATATTTAACACGGGATGGAAATGCGGTGCTCATTATATTGATGCTGACGGACAAAACAAGTTCATAGGATCAAACAAAGCCGCAGTCTCCATCCCCCTGACCTATCCGGAGGGGGAGGAGCCCGAGGAGGCGAAGCCGGCGCTGGAGATAAAGTGGGATTATGACGAGATCTGGCCTAACGGCGATTGGACTATTTGGACTAAAACTACCGAACCCGGTGTTATAGCCCCGGAAGACGGTGTACTCGCAGACTACACCACCATCAACAAAGGAAACGTACCATTATACGTGGTCACATATGCCACGTTCGGAGACGGATTAACAGAATTGTCTGTTCGTTGTTTGCATAAACCGGGCGAATCTGAATCGCTTGACGCCTATGGCTCGAACCCGGCAACTGAACATCTGACCCCCGGCACGCAGACCGAGGACCTGCTCGGCACTGTGACCGTCAGCTTCTACGCCGTCGGCTACGACCCGGATCAATATGTACATATTGAAAAAACCGGCCCTGAGCTCTGCCACAGCGAGACCATCACCCGCACGTGGAAGGTGGGCAAAAAGACCAAGTGGGAGATACCCGAGGAGAGCCAGCTCACCGCGTCGCTGCAGGTCGCGCCCGGCTATGAGCACAGCGACCCCGCGGGCTACCAGCTGATGGAAGACTACGCCACGGTGCTCTACGTAAAGAACACGGGCGGCGTGGACCTGGACGACTTTACGGTAAATGATCCCTGGGACGGCTCCGTGATAAGCGGCGGGCCCATCAAGGTGGACGAGGTAAAGAGCTTCCCGCGCGCTTCCGGCACGGTGACGGAAAAGAACGTGGGCGACGGCTCCATAGTCTTCCCGATGATCACCGTCACCTGGACCGACCCGGACAGCGAGGAAAACAGGCCCACGTACGCCGGGCCGCTCACGCTGCCCGTCACCAGCAAGACCGGCCTGCTGGTAAAAAAGAGCGTGGCCAACAAGCCCGCCGAGGGCGACTACTTTAAAGAGGACGAGGTCATAAAGTGGGGGCTCACCGTGACCAACAACAGCAAGGAGCCCATAAAGGACGTGACCGTGACCGACAAGGGCGTGACGGTGGGCGCCTACAGCGAGATCGCGCCCGGCGAGACCAAGACCTGCGCGGTGCCGGACTACACGGTGACCGCGTACGACGCGGACGTGGTGGGCTACGTGCTGAACTCCGCCGCGGCTACCGGCACGGACATAAAGGGCGTCACCCGCACCTATCCCAGCAATACCGCCAAGGCCTGGACCAGCAAGCCGGTGACGGATATACCGACCTTTGACCCGGAAGACCACTTTACGCCGGACGAACTGCCCCAGGGCGAGGACTGCTGCCGCCTGGAGCCCGATGCGATCAGCGAAAACGAAGCCGTCTATACGCTGTACACCTGCGTCCGGCACCTTGAGGCCGCCGAAAGCGCCGAAATGCTGGCCTCCGCGGGCGACTGGGAGGCAGCCGCCGCCCTGTGGCGCGAAGAGATAGACGAACTCTACGAAGCGCTCAAAGCCGCCGCCGACGAGACGGGCGCAGCGATACTTGACGCGGACAGGGAAGCGTTCTATGCCTACGCGGACGCCGTGCAGGCGCTGTTCGGCGGGGAAGAGGCAGCCGAGCTTCTGCGCCTGCGCTGCTGCGAGCTGTGCTGCATGCTCAACACCGCACCGGAAGAGCTCCCCTGGAGCCTGACGGGCGACTGGGCGGAATACGAGGCGTTTGAGACATATGAAGCCAGCTCCCGCGAGATAGGGTATTTAAGCGGCAGCGAAAGCAGGGTCACCGAGCGTTACGCGGGCGAGGCCGCCCGGGCGCTGGCAGAGACCAGGAAGCTGCTGGACGCCTCCTCGTCCTACGTAAGGGACGACGTGTTCGCACAGGGCCTCAATTACTGGATAAGCGCGCTGGACGATAAGGTGAACCCCGCCTACAAGGCCGCGGACAAAGAGACCAGAAAGCTCATCGCCGCCTGGCGCAAGTCCCTGGACAGCCTGTACGACGCGGAAGAGGTCTTCCTTAAGATGCTCTACCCGTTCGACGGCGAGACGCTGAATGAGCAGCTGATGGAGCTGTACAAAGCCGCCGCGCTGATGGAGAAAAGCTATTAGCTGTTAGCTGTCAGCTGTTAGAGCGCCTTCGGCGCGGGGGGCGCAGGGGGGCATGGGATAAATAGCAAAGAGACACAGTAAACACACACGCCGCCGGCGCCTGTCGCCGGCGGCGTTCTTATACCCTGTCAGCCCGGAAATGACGCGTCAGCCATCCCCGTCCGTCCGCCACTCCCGCGTCATTGCGAGGGCGCGAACGGCAGTGAATTGATGTCCAGTGGACATCAAGAGCCGTGAGCGTTCGTAAAGGCGCCCGCGGCAATCCGTACCCCTTTTATGGCAGGGTGGGGAGAGAACGGATTGCCGCGCTCCCTTCGGTCGCTCGCAATGACGCGTCAGCGTCTGCGCATCGACCGCGGACCAATGACCACGGACCGCGGTGAACCTCATCCGCCCCTTCGGGGCACCTTCCCCTTCAGGGAAGGCTTTCACACATCGCGTCCATCTGCTTGACATCCTTTCCAAAAACTACTATAATTATTACCGTGTGAAGCTGTGCCCACAGGCGCGGCAAACGGTATTGATTCTTATATATTATTAGGGAGGTTTTCGTCTTGAGCATCAAAAAGACAGTGGACGGCAACACCGCCGTCAGCCATATCGCGTATGCGTTCAGCGATGTGGCGGCCATCTATCCCATCACTCCTTCCTCTCCCATGGCTGAAGTGGCCGACGAGTGGGCGGCGCAGGGCCGTGTGAACCTGTTCGGCCAGAAGGTAAGGA
>JAEEGL010987203.1_pt1 | contig 40026 bp, 36 predicted proteins | sample 9134231 | NCBI WGS metagenome assembly JAEEGL01 (sample SAMN16246548, study PRJNA631951) | gut metagenome | biome: gut microbiome; feature: rumen; material: fiber-attached | host: Bos | place: Iran: Karaj | collected 2018-10
AGATACCGCCCGATTCTTCGGGTAAGGATGGATAGGCGAGGTAAGGGCTCACCAACGGCATGGCGACTTGTCCGTTCTGTAAACCCCACTCGGTGCAAGATTGAAATGAGAGCTTTAATAGCTGCCCGCTACGCTCTTCGTAATCGCTTGAGCAGCCCGGCAACGGGTTGCGTAGATAGATGATCGTCCTTTGACAGAACTCGGCTTACGGCTTGCTCACCGCATTTTTTTGTTATTTTTCGGAGGAATCGATATGGACTGTGCGCTCCGGGATGCATATACCCGCATTTTGCACGAAGAGATCATTCCTGCAACCGGCAGCAGAGAACCGATTGCAATCGCATACTGCGCAGCCAAAGCACATGAAGTGCTCGGTATGCAGCCGACCGCCGTTACGATCTCGGTCAGCGGAAGTGTTCTGAAAAACAGTAAGAATGCAGTCGTGCCGAACACGAACGGGCTTGCGGGCATACGCGCGGCGGTTGCTGCCGGTATCATTTGTGGCAATGCAGAGCAGGGAATGCAGGTCATCAATGCTGTTACATCGGAACAGCGTGCGGCAATTGTGCACTTTATGGATTCGGTGCATATCGACGTCGTTCATGCGGAGACCGAATGCGTGTTCTATATCGGCGTGACGCTCTATGCGCGCACCTCCTATTCCCGTGTCGTGATCGCAAACAGCCCTTCCGACATTGTCGAGATCATGAAAAACGGCGAAGCAATCCTGAAACGACCGATCATTGCGCAAAGCGAGGACGAACGAACGGATCGTTCCTGTCTGAATGTGCAGGATATTGTTGCTTTCGCCGAACAGATCGACCTGTCGCTTGTTAAGGATTTGCTCGATATGCAGATTACGTACAATACGGCGATCTGCGAAGAGGGACTTCAAAACGATTGCGGTGCCAACATCGGCAAAATGCTGCTTGCCGAGCATTCTTCCGATCCAAAGACAATCGCCCGTGCCTATGCGGCGGCGGGAAGCGACGCAAGGATGAACGGCTGCGAGATGCCTGTTGCGACCCTTTGCGGTTCTGACAGTCAGGGAATCGTCGCTTCGGTTCCGGTTATCTGTTATGCGAAGCATTACCGGATTGCGGAAGAACGGATGTATCGCGCATTGCTCGTGTCCGATCTGCTGACCGTGTATCTGAAAGCACATTCCGACCGTCCGTCTGGCTGCTGCGGAGCAATCGATGCAGGCTGCGCGGCAGGCGCAGGGATCGCGTATTTGCTCGGCGGCGATGTATGTGCGGTGGAAAAGACGCTTGCCGATTCCGTCGAAGTATCCTCTGCCGTCATATGCGACGGAGCAAAGCCGTCCTGTTCCGCTACGGTTGCAGCGGCGGTTGAGACGGGTATACTTGGATACCGGATTATGCTGCAACAAAACGCGCGGCAATCTTGCTGAAACGCAACAAATAATACAGCGCATCGTTCGCAGTTTGAACGATGCGCTGCTTTTTTCATCGGTTACGGGAGCCGATACAGTGTACCGGCGGAATTCTGCGTGACAATGCTGCAGTTCTGTTCCAGAAAGCCGTAATCAATGTCATAATTGTTCCGTTCTGCGTTGCTGATCAGGATGTACCGTACACCATACTGCGCGAACAGATTCCGGTTTGCATCCGGTTCCTCATACATCAAACGCACATCGGCTTCTCTTTGCGTGTTGTCGATGCCGTGATAATAGAGGAACGTGCCGGTTCCGGTCACGATGCTGCGGCCGGTAAGCGGCGTCACCAGATTCCAGTGATAGCTGTTCGCAAGTACGACAGCGTCAGACTCTGTTTCTTCCTTGATTTGTTCGGAAAGCTCAGCTTCCGCTTTTGTATAGACCTGATATTCGCTTTTCAATTCACGCAGGATCGTCATCACGGAGGAGACGGTCATCGTGAAGATCAATAAATACGCGGCGACAGACAGCGCAGGGGACGGAGAAGCGAAGCGCGGTTGATGTACCTGCGGCGCGGCGAATCGCAAAAAGGCAAACAGCAGATCGAGCGCGGAGAGCACAAATGCAATCAAAACGAGCACAAATGAAAGCTGCAGTTCGCTTTGCGTGTACTGCCGATACCAGATGATTGCCGTAACACATATCCAGTAACAGGCAAACAGCAACGGGGCAAAGAACGAAAGGACATCCTTCTTCGGTTCTTTGCGCAGCAATCCGCGCAGTGACAGCGCAAACACCGTACCGGAAAGGAAGAACAGCGTAAAGAGCGTGCCGGATGGAATGCTGACGATGCCGTCACGCCCGTTCAACAGCTTGCAGAGAAAATGCACCGTAAACATGGTGCACAGAACATGCAGGACGATCCGATCCGCGCGACAGCATTCTTCTTGGGTGAACCGCTCTTGAATGCGACGCTCCGCGCGATGCGCAAGTACGCAGAGCCATTTGGATACAAGCGCACAGGTAAACAGGAACCAGATGAACAGCAGCTTGTTGTTGTCGTAATCGTTCGGTTGAAATTCAATGACTTCCGCGATCAGCCAAAGTACAAGCGCGCCGGTATAGATTCGTCGATCGCGTTTTGAAAGCAGCAAAAATGCGAACGGCATCATAAGGAACAGAAGCCCCCAATTCTTGATATAGAACCAGAGATAGGAATCCGTTGTGTTGCCCCAATTCAGGTGCAGTCGCACAAGGCTGCTTTCGCTTGCCTGACGGAACGAGAACCCGAACAACTGCGGCGCGGCAAGAACACATGCGATCAGCGCATAGAACAGCCATTGCAGAAGCCTTTTCTTTTCAAAGCGAACAGCGATCAGATCGGTGATGCAGTAGACTGCGCTGAGAATGCCGAGCGCAAGGAATGAGTGTGTGTGAATCAGCGGCAAGAGCCCGGCAAACACCGCAAGCGGGAGCACATTTTCTTTTTTTCGTTCAAAAGCAAACCCGTGCAGCAGATAGAGACACGGAAAAAGAAACGCCCAACCGAACAATGTCGCGCGCTGCGGGATCAGCATATCAACAATCGGATTGACCCATCGGAGACCGAGCGCGGGGATATTGGTCGGGGTATGATAGAATCCGTCAAGAAGCGTTTCCGAGACCGTGCTTGCATGTGTGTTCAGAAGTGATTGCAGAATTCCGCCGTTCTTGGAAAGGTCGAAAAAGTAAAAGAAACCGAAACCGCCGCCGAAGAAGAACAGCACGGTTGCAAGCGCGGCGCGCGAATCCTTCTTGAGCCATTGACGGCAGAACAGATATGTTCCGAACACAACGAGCAGGAACGCATAAAGGGCGGTGATGATATATGCCTGTCTTGCGCTCGCACCAAGTTGATAGAGCGATGCGCCGGAGGTTTCGCAGAGAAACGGATAGTTCAGCGCATGTCCCGGGAAGATGCTGTATTGGGGCGGGAACTGGGTCTGTTCCGCAATGCTTGTGAGAAAACCGAGGTGCATTGCAAGATCGCCGTAGGTGACTTGTCCGACCCAGATACTGCCGTTCGCATGCCGATACAGTATATGCGTATGCAGCAAAACTGCACCGAGTATCACAATCGGAACGGTTACAAGCAAGAGCGCGGGAACGGAAAGCCGGAAAGTATAGACGTTTCGACAGCCATGCTTTCTCCTGTTGTACCAAATCAGAATGCAGCCGATGCATACAATCAATGCGACAATGCCGGACAGCACTTGTGCGAGCACGGTAAAGCCGATCAGGAATGCAAACAGGGAGGGAAGCCAGGTCAACAGTAAAAGCCCGAGCGTGAGCCCGAGCCAGATACGGTTGATGAAACTGTGTTTGCGAAATACGACCTCGGAAATGACGACGCCGCAGATTGCAAACAGAACGGTAAACAGCAATGCAACGATCATTTTTGAATAAACAGAATGCCGGTCGTGTTCGGGCCGCAATGAGAGCAGATTGTTGCGCTTGCCTGTGTGATGAATACTTCGCGGAACGGCTGCAGCTCCAATGCGCGCGCCTTCATTGCTTCCAGCACTTCCGGATTGGAACCGGAATGCGTAACGAAGCAGCGGTCCAGCTCGATATCGGTTCTGTCTTTGATCATATCGTCGACATATTTCAAAGCGCTGCGCTTATAGGAGCCCATATACTTTTTGCCGACTGTCATCGAACCGAACAAGTCCGGACGGACCATGATGCAGGGCTTAAGATTCATCAAGGAAGCACCGAACTGTGCCAATCCGGAGCAGCGCCCGCCCGCGTGCAGATATTCAAGATCGTCCAAAATGAAAGAGGCGCTGACACGGTCTGCAATCGGAGAGACCTCCTCATACACCTGCTTTGCACCCATTCCTTTTAGAATGCGTTCACCGCATTCACACACAATGTGTCCGCTGCCGGTCGACAGACTCTTGGAATCGACAACATAGACACGACCTTTATCAAACAGCTCGCCTGCAAGACGCGCGTTATTGCAGGTTGAGGACAGTCCGCTGCCGAGCGAGACGTGCACGATATCGTACCCCTGCTCGATATACGGACGGAAGATAGCGGCGTATTCGTCGATGTTCATCGCCGCCGTGCTGGGCAGCGTATGATTCTTTTCGTAGTTTTCGTAGATTTCGGTGTGCGTGATATTGACGCCGTCCAAATACTCCTGTCCGTTCAATCGAACATGGATATGAACGAAATCGACGTTATAACGCTTTGCAAGTTCCGGACCGATGTCGCAGGAACTGTCGGCAATCAATTTGACTGGACGCATAATCATCTCTCCTTTTGATCAATTCTAACATACAAGCGTTTCCGTGTCAATTTGAAATCAACGGGAATGCGGGTTTTGCAGCTTCCGAATGTGCAAAAAATGCAACAATCTTGTGAACTGCATTGACGAAACGCAAAAAAGCGGGTAACATGTTAAAAAACAAGAGAGGAGTTCGGGCAGGATGGCGAAGAATCCGTATACGGTACTCGGCGTATCGGAAACGGCAACGGACGAAGAGATCCGTGCAGCATACCGCACCCTTGCCAAAAAATATCATCCCGATTTGAACCCGAACGATCCCGAAGCAGCGCGACGCATGAACGACGTCAATGTCGCATACGATCAGATTAAATCCGCTGAGAAACGTGCGCAGTATCGCGCGTCGCAGACGCAGCAGACCTATTATCAGCAAGCCGGTTATACGAACAATCCGTTTGAGACCTATTATCGCACCGGCAGCGGTTACTACGGCGGCTCCTACACCGGCAACAACAATAATGACAACGAACCGCCGTTCGGCTGGAGCTCGGTGTTTGAGAACGGACAACCGCGCCGCACTTATACGTCGCGATTTCGGTCGATCCGCATCATCTATCTGATACTTGCGTTTTTGATGCTGTCTTTTCTTGCGAGATGTGTTCTTTATAATTGTTTAGCCGGCTTGTACGGCTGTGCGTACGGCGCCGTCGGAGAGACGCGCGATGACTCGACGAATACGGTTAAGGAATCCTATGAAACACATCGGATTCAGATGGGAGACGAACCATGAGATTCAGAGAAAGACTGTACCGCTTTATGCAGGGACGCAACGGCGTTGACGAACTTTCCAGGTTCTTGAACCGTGTAAGCTTCGGCGTTCTGCTTCTTGCCATTCTGTTTTCAATACTGACGGTTGCATTTGCAAACCATGCAAATCCTGCAGCACTCGTATTCCGCATTTTGTACTTTGTGTTTTATGCGTTGGGACTCGGACTTCTGATCTGGTGCAACTTCCGCATGTTTTCGAGAAACGTCGCAAAGCGGCAAAAGGAGAATACCCGCTTTCTCTATCGCCGTCAGAAGGTGCGCCGCTTTTTCGAGAGTAAAAAGCAGGAATGGAAGGATCGCAAAACATTCCGCTATTTCAAGTGCCCGCAATGCGGTCAGCGGATGCGTGCACCGCGTCACAAAGGTAAAATACGCGTCACATGCAGCAATTGCGCAAATATTTTCATCACAAAAACATAACAGCCCTTTTCCGTAGCGTCCTCTTGTGTTATAATGACAAAAAACACGGAGGACGCTTTTTATGAGTTACGCCGATCAAGTCTATATCGAAACCTGCAAACGCATTCTGACGGAGGGCGTTTGGGATACGGACAGAGAAGTCCGCCCGCGCTGGGAGGACGGTACGCCCGCACATACCGTCAAGCTCTTCGGCGTTGTAAATCGCTATGATCTTTCCAAAGAGTTTCCGATCATGACGCTTCGCCGCACCTACTGGAAGTCAGCGGTCGGTGAGCTTCTTTGGATTTGGAAGAAAAAATCGAACAACGTGCACGATTTAGCCAGTCATATCTGGGACAGCTGGGCAGACGAGACCGGTTCGATCGGCAAGGCGTACGGCTATCAGCTTGCACAGAAGCATAAGTATCCCGAAGGCGAATTCGATCAGGTGGATCGCGTGCTGTATCTTTTGAAGCACGATCCCGCAAGCCGCAGAATTCTCACGAGCATGTACAATTTTGAAGACCTTTCCGAAATGCATCTGTATCCGTGCGCGTACAGCATGACGTTCAATGTTTCAGGAAACCGGTTGAATGCAATTCTGAATCAACGTTCGCAGGACATGCTGGCAGCGAACAACTGGAACGTTGTGCAGTATGCCGTACTGCTGCATATGTTCGCACAGGTTTCAGGGTTTGAGGCAGGCGAACTGGTCCATGTGATTGCGGACTGCCATATCTATGATCGGCATGTGGATATGGTGAAAAAGATGATCGCACTGGAGCCGTATGACGCGCCGAAATTCACCGTCGATCCGAACGTGAAGGATTTCTACGATTTTACGACAAAGAGTTTTGCAGTGGAGGATTACCGGTACCATCCGTTTGATGAGAAGATACCGGTTGCTGTTTGAGTATGAATGCCATTGTCAATATCAGCCCGGATTGGGGCATCGGTTCCGAAAACCGGCTTTTGGTGCGGATTCATGCGGATATGCGACGCTTTCGCGCGCTGACAGTAAACAATACCGTTATCTTCGGACGCAAAACACTGGAAACCTTTCCGAACTGCGACCCGCTGCCGAAACGCAATAACATCGTTTTGACGCATGACAGGGACTATCGGAAGGAAGGATTGACCGCCGTTCACGATCTCAATGAACTGAAAACCGTGCTGACAGGCATCGATCCGGATTGCGTCTTTGTCTGCGGCGGCGAGCAGGTTTATCGGTTGCTGCTGCCGTACTGCAAAACTGTTTTTGTAACGCTGACCGAAACATATGCGTCTGCGGATCGCTTTTTCCCGAATCTGAACCGGATGCAGAACTGGACGCTCGAGGAGACAGGGGAGAGGCAGGAGGAAAACGGGATTGCGTTTCGGTATCTTGTGTATCAGAACAGAAGCGTGAAGGAATTGTAGGGAATGCAATATTGAGACTTTCGTGTTTGCTTGGCGCAATTCGAAGAATTAAAGAATACAAAGTAAAAATCCTGCCGCTTGCGTGACAGGATTTTCGCTTTGGTGGAGCTTAGGGGATTCGAACCCCTGATCTCTACACTGCCAGTGTAGCGCGATAGCCAACTTCGCTAAAGCCCCGAACAAGTGGTATTATACGGCAAGCAGATTGAAAAGGCAAGTATTTTTTCACAAGAATGCGATCATTTTTTGAACAAATTGAAAAAACACTTCACGTACAAACGGAATGTGTTATAATACCGATATGGAGAAAAAGACCGTAAAACGTGTACATGTCGGGAGCGAAGCTTTGTTCACCCGAAACAAAGGAAAGAAACCCTTTGCTTTGGATGTGCTTTTTCTGTCGCTGAAATTGATGCTCGTTGCGGTGCTGATCGTCGGCATGGCGGGCGCAGGACTTGTGTACGGTGTATGTAAGGTATATATCGATACGACCCCGATATTTGACGTCGCACAGCTTACCAAGAGCGATCGGACGTCCTATCTCTATGATATGAACGGCAAGGAAATCATGCCCGTATCATCGATCGAATACCGTGATTGGGTCGATTTGGAAGACGTTCCGGAGATGTTGCGCAATGCGTTCATTTCCGTAGAGGACGTACGTTTCTATAAACACAGCGGCGTAGACTTTAAGCGCTTGTTTTCCGCGGCTTTGGAGATCCTTGGCAATTCCAACTCTTCCGGCGGCAGTACGATTACGCAACAGCTGATCAAGAACAAAGTCCTCGGCGCGGAACGTACCTACAAGAGAAAGATTCAGGAGGCGTTCTTGGCGCTTCAGTGCGAAAAGGTCATGGAGAAGGACGATATTCTGGAAGCCTATCTCAACGACATCTATCTCGGCGGTTCCAACTACGGAGTCAAAACGGCTGCAAGGGACTTTTTCAACAAGGAACTGAACGAACTTTCGATCCGTGAATGCGCAATGATTGCGGGACTCACGCAAAACCCGTATCGCTATAATCCGAGACTGAATTATTACTGGCAGCGCTACGGACGCGACGCAGACGCATATGAAAAGTATACCGTCGCACGGACGAACACCGTACTTTCGCGCATGTATGAAAACGGCAAGATCACACGTGAGCAGTATCTGAACGCAATGGAGGAAGACGTTTCGATCGTCGAAATCTCCGAAAACGCGCGTATGTACGATTATGCGTATTTCGTGGAATACTGCATGGACGATGTAATCACACATTGGCTGATGAAAGACGGCGTACCGAATACGACACAGAACCGCGTCGCGTACGAGAATAAGATTCGGACCGGCGGATATCGCATCTATACAACGCTAGACCCATTTGTGCAGGACACCGTGCAAACAACAATTTCCGAATGGGAAGGGTATCCGAACCTTGCGGATCTGAGCCAGAATGTCGTGACAGAAGTCGTTTCCGACAGCATCACGATCGAAACGATCGAACCGCAGGCGGCAGCCGTGGTGATCGATCAGAAGACCGGCGAAATCCGCGCGATCATCGGCGGACGAAACGAGCCGATCATTCGCCGCGGTCTGAATCGCGCAACGCAGAGCTATGTCGAAGTAGGTTCCTCCATCAAACCGCTGAGCATCTACGGCGCAGCGCTCGACAATGGTATTTCACCGGCGTCCATTGTCGTCAATGCGGACGGTGCGATCGAAGGATGGGGCGGAGAAAAAGGGTATCCGAGCGGCGGTTTAAGCTCCTCGAAGTATTACGGACCGGTAACTGTACGAACCGCATTAAAGCAGTCTTTGAATGTTTCCGCAGCGCGTCTGCTGTTTTCCAAGAACGTCGGCGTCAACACTGCGGTTGAGTATCTCAAGCGGCTCGGCATTCCGGAATCGCAGATCAATAAGGACGGACCGGGCCTTGCACTCGGCACTTCCGGTATTTCGCCGCTGCAGATGTGTGCAGCTTACGCTGCAATCGCAAATAACGGATATTACAATGAACCGCTGACGTTCACCAAGGTGACGGACAGTGAAGGCAATGTCGTTTTGAATGCGGATGTAATCCGCGGATCGCAGACGAAAGTGTTCAAGGATTCCTCTACGGCATATCTGCTTGTCGATCTGATGAAGGATGCGGTCAATGCGGGAACGGGTACGAAAGCCAGGATTGACGGATACGAAATCGCCGGTAAAACCGGAACAAATTCCGATTATGCAAGTGTGTTCTTCGCGGGAATGACATGCGGATACACCTCGGTCCTGTGGATCGGACACGATCAGCCGGTCAATAAACTCGAAAAGGGCTCAACCGGCGGTGACTATGCCGCGCCGCTCTGGCAGAGTTATATGAGCAAGCTGATGCAGGGAAAAGTATCGGTGCCGATCATTTCCGAAACGCATGATACACTCGGATTGGTACAGCGTACCGTCTGTCCCGTATCCGGTAAACTTGCGACGGAAGCCTGCGTGCATTATCAGGACGTCGATAAGAAATTCAGGTTGGTGACGGATTGGTTCAACTATTCGAACGTTCCGACCGAGACATGCGATATGCATGTGACGCTTTCCGTATGCAGCGTATCCGGCTGTATCGCCACCGAATACTGTGATCCGGATGACGTGGAGGAGCGCACCTTTGTATTGCTGCGGCCGGGTAATCCGTTCTATGATCTGGACGATAAGGTGCTGAACAAGATCTTCGGCAATACATGGGTGCGTACGGATAAGACCGTTGCGCAGTATGTTTCGGAGTTTCCGGTCTGCACAGAGGATGCTTCGCTGGATGCGTTGAAGGAACGCGGGGAAGCGCTGATCGGATTGGTACGTACTTACATCGAAAGCCACGCGGATTTTGATGCATCGGATCTTGAAACGCTGATCGACACGATGGAGACGACGGACGATTACGACACCTATCTGAAAGCGTATGAAGCGCTGCATGATGCATACAACCGATTGCTTGCATCCGAAGAAGGATAGCTTTTCAATAAGGAATCGTGACAAAACGGTGAAAACAAGACGAATTTCGGTTGTTCGTCTTGTTTTTTGCAACAGGAATGCGATATAATGAGACGAACGGAGGAATGAGATATGGCTATTCAAATTTTGATTTGTGATGATGAACCTGTTGTGCATGAATCCCTGCACATCTATTTTGAAGCGGAAGGGTATGAAGTCGTTGACGCTTATGACGGAGAAGAAGGCTTGAACAAGATCGATTCTTCCATTTCGCTTTGCATATTGGATATCATGATGCCGAAAAAGAGCGGAATTGAGGTCTGTCGTGAGATTCGCAAGGATTCCACGCTGCCGATTGTCATGCTGACGGCAAAGGGCGAGGAAATCGATCGCATTCTCGGCCTCGAACTCGGCGCAGACGATTACATCGTCAAACCGTTCAGCCCGCGCGAGGTAGTTGCCCGCGTCAAGGCAATTTTGCGGCGAGTCGAAACAAAGGAGCAGACGAAGGAATCCAATACGATTTCTTACAATGGCCTGACGATCGACCTCAACAGCTATACCGTTACGCTGCGCGGAGAGCACGTCATCTGCACTCCGAAGGAGATCGAAATCCTGTACATGCTCGCATCAAATCCCGGACAGGTCTTTACGCGTGATACGCTGCTTTCCCGCGTATGGGGATATGATTTTGCCGGAGAGACGCGCACCGTTGATACGCATATCAAACGCCTGCGTGCAAAGCTGGACTCCGACGGCCTCGGCTGGAGCATCAAGACCATCTACGGCGTCGGATATAAATTCGAATTGGATAATCCGTAAGCATGAAACGTAAGGGCGAAGTCTTTCGCAGAGCGTTTTTGATCTGCATCATTCTTGTGCTGATCTGTATCGTGCTGCTGCTTGCGGCATATACGTATTTCGGCAGAAGAACTTACGTGCATCTCGAACGTGAGCAATTGAATAAAACCGCAGACAGCGCGCAGGAACTTTTCTCGCATCCGTCCGATCAGTCGCTGTCTCGCACGACGTTTTTGGGGTATCTCGACGCGATCTCCTATTCGAACGAGACGTCTTATATTCTATTGTTCTCGAAAGGCGAGGACGGAACCTACTACTACAACACCAACATCGAAAACTATCAGGACAGCCCCTATATTCAGGAAATCTACGACCGTGTTCTTTCCGGAGAGGAATTGGAACTGTCGAGTTTTCGCCTTTCGGAATCCAAGAACGCTATCTGCGCATGCCGACCGCTGTATCTCGATAACAGCGATCAACTCGTCGGCTGTTTCATTTTGATTAAGGAGATCAACAATGTCAACAGCGCGTTTACGCGGCTTTCACGCTCGCTGTGGATCGTCTCGGTTTCGCTGCTGCCGCTTTTGATTCTTTCCGCTTACTTTGCAGTCAATCAGATGCTGCATCCTCTCTCGGAGATGACAAACGTTGCAAAACAGCTTTCAAAGGGCAATTACGGTGTCCGAGCAAAGGAGGATTATCCGGGTGAGCTCGGGTTGTTCGCAAGAACGCTCAACAACATGAGCGGTGCGCTTTCTTCGACGATTCGACAGCTGGAGAGTGAGAAACGACAGCTTGGCTACATTTTATCGAGCTTCAGCGACGGTGTTGCGGCAATCAATAAGCAGGGAGAGCTGACACATTACAATCCCGCTCTGATGAAGATGTTCGGCACTGTCGACATTCACTCTCCGATGGACCTTGTACCGGATCGCTCGATTTGGGACGCGTTTGACGGCGTCGTGGACTCCGAGGAACCGCGTATGTTCCACTATAATCTGCCGGGTGAGCGTACGCTTTGGATTACAATCGTTCCGGTCCTGTCCGATACGGACGGCTGTGTCGGCGCGGTCGGGCTCTTCAAGGATGCGACAGAGATCGAAAAACTGGAGAAAATGCGCAATGAATATGTCGCGAACATCAGTCATGAGCTCCGCACACCGCTGACTTCGCTGCGCGGACTGTTGGAACCGCTTTGCGACGGTATGGTCAAGGATCCGGAAGCGCAGAAGCGATATCATACCATTATGCTGCATGAAGTCGAACGCCTGTCACGTTTGATTACGGATATGCTGCAATTAAGCCGATTGCAAGCCGGCACCGAAACGATGGACATGACGATGTTCGACGTCAACGAGCTGTTAGAAGAAGTTATGCAGAGCTTCCAGTCGACAGCAAAGAAGCGCAATATTCACATCGAACTGGAGACGCGCGAGGACCTTTCTCCCGTTCTGAGCGATCGTGATCGCATTGAGCAGGTGCTTGTCATTCTGATCGACAATGCGCTGCGGTACGCAAAGACAACGATCAAGCTGCGTGCGACAGACGATGCACATGAGGTGCTGATCGACGTCTGGGACGACGGCATAGGTATTGCGAAGGATAAGCTTCCGAGACTGTTTGAACGCTTCTATAAGGTTGACAGCTCGAGAAAGGACGGAGGAACGGGACTCGGGCTCTCGATCGCAAAGAAGATCATGGATCAGCTTGAGGAACAGATCGTCGTGGAGAGTGAAGAAGGCGAATGGACCTGCTTCCGCTTCACACTGAAAAAATATATCAGCAACGCGATCCCGCTTTCGTCTGTACCGGATTATGTGATTCCCTCCGATACACGAAAATAAACAGACATACATGGAAACCTCCCTGCGTACATTGCAACAAAACGCAAGGAGGTTTTATTATATGGAACATCGCAACGGTACGCATGCGCGTCCCTATACTGTACGAATGAAAAAACGAAACATGGCTGTTACTGCCGTCGTTGTGCTGCTGTCGATTGTACTGATAGCAGGCATCGTTACGCTTTCACCGCTCGGAGACTGGCTGACGGAGCATGTATTTCAGCCTGTGACGGCATACTTAAACCCAGATAAGAAGGAAGATCAGGGTATTGTCAGCGCATTGAAAACACAGGAACAGCAACCGAGCGCATCGCCTACGGCTTCCGCTTCTGCAATTCCGCTGGAAAACAGTATGATCATCGCGGAAACACCGTTTTATCTGCTGCAGATGGGCGTTTTTACGGGAGAAACACAGGCGAAGGAGCACGCGGATAAGATACGTGCAATGGGGGGAGGGGGAGTTGTGTATTGCGATCAGACGTTGTATCGCGTGTTTGCAGCAGCCTATCGGGACGAAGAAAGTCTGAAAAAAGTGCAGTCACAGGTAAGGACGGACGGATTTGAAGCGACACCGTATATTTTGGAACAAAATTCCGTTCGTATAACTCTGAAAGGCAATACGGAAGCGGTTAAGGCGACAGAAACCGCGGTGGAATTGCTGACTGTAATTCCGAGTACCCTGTGCGATTTGAGTCTGCAGTTTGATAAACAGACGCTTGACGGAGATGTTTTGAAGAAGAACTTGCATGAGTTGAATGAAAAATTGAATGAAACGATGGCGGCATTCAAGAAACTACCGAGCGGCAGTGTGGAACCGCTGCAAAACTGTTTGCAAAAATATGCGGATCGCATCTCGACATTTTTGGCAGAACATGATACCATAATAAAGGCAAATGCGGGAGATCTGAAACATCTGCAGATTGAATGCATTATAGATTATATACAATTTTTCGAACGGAAATAGGCTTATGTATCGTGTTACGGTTTATACGGACGGCGCTTGCTCAAAGAACCCCGGACCAGGCGGCTGGGGCTGCGTACTGCTGTACAAAGATCACCGCAAGGAAGCAAGCGGCAGCGAGCCGAACACGACCAACAACCGGATGGAACTGACGGCAGCGATCGAAGCGCTGCGGCTCTTGAAACAGAGCTGTTTTGTAGATCTGTATACGGACAGCGCGTATTTGTACAATGCATTTGAAAAAGAATGGATCCGCAACTGGAAGTTGAACGGCTGGAAGACTGCAAATCGTAAAAACATCGATAACCGTGATCTGTGGGAAACGCTTGATGCGCTGTGTACGACGCATACCGTATTTTTTCATAAGGTCAAAGGCCATGCAAACGTCGAAGAAAACAATCGCTGTGATTTTCTTGCAAGAAACGCAATCAAGGAATTGACGGAACAATCAAAAGCCTAAGCAAGGGATTTACGAAAAAAAGAGCGAATTTGGCGAGATTCTCAAAATAACGATCAAAATGTAGCCTTTTTGTAAACAACTATTCGTTAAACTTGTCTTTAACGAATAGTTGTGTTATGATTTGCACGATGAATTCATTGCAAATTTTCATACACTCCCCGCCGGATTCGGAGGTTTTATGAACGAATATCAAGCGCAAAAGAAATTAGACTATACGGAACGGTTTCGAAACGTGCTGTGTGATTTGCCGGATTTTTGCAGACTGTATTTCCGTGCGGTCGAACCGACAACATCAGTTCTGACGCGTTACGGCTACGCCGTCGATCTTCGCAGTTTTTTTACGTTTTTGACATCCGGACAGATCGAAGCGTTTCGTAACAAAAAGCCGACAGAGATCACACTTACCGATCTCAAACTCCTCCGCTCCCTCGACATCGAACTGTATCTGGAACATATCTCCATGTATCGGCGCAGGACCGATCAAGGAACGAAGATTGTCGAGAATAACGAACGTGCAATTGCGCGAAAACTATCGGCAATACGTGCATTATTCAAATATTTATATAAAAAATCACTGATTGAAACAAACTGTGCGGCATTGGTCGATACGCCGAAATTACACGAAAAAGCGATAATTCGGTTGGAAGCAAACGAAGTTGCCGATCTTCTGGATACCACCGAGCAGGGTTCGGGTATGACCAAGAACCAACGCTATTTTCATGATGCGACAAAGGTACGCGATGTCGCAATTCTTACCCTGTTTCTCGGTACCGGCATCCGTATTTCCGAACTTGTCGGACTCGATCTAAACGACATTGATTTTTCACGAAATCAATTTGTAATTACACGCAAGGGCGGGAACCAGGTGACGTTGGCGTTCGGCCCCGAAGTGCGCGATGCGTTGACGGCATATCTGGAAGAACGGAATCAGGTTATTCCGCTCACGGGAAGCGAAACAGCATTCTTCCTCTCCCTTCAGCGCAGACGCATCACGCCGCGTGCCGTGGAAAACCTTGTCAAAAAATATGCGCAATTGACCACACCCTTGAAAAAGATCACACCGCATAAACTGCGCAGTACTTACGGTACGATGCTGTATCAGGAAAGCGGCGATATCTATCTTGTCGCCGATGTTCTCGGTCATAAGGACGTCAACACCACCCGCAAGCACTATGCAGCGATGACTGAAGAAAAGAGCCGACAGGCGGCAAAATACATCAAACTGCGTGAAGAACAGCAGGAAAAACCGGATAAAGACTGATAATTATCGAACAAATGTTTGCATTTTGCGTATGATTGTGTTAGAATGCTTGCAGAGGTGAGTGTGATGACAAAACTGAATGATGCGCAAAGTGTAATCTATCGGTATATCTTGAACCAGCAACAAAATAACGGCTTTCCGCCGACGGTTCGTGAGATCTGCGACGGTGTCGGTTTGAAATCCCCTTCCTCCGTTCACCGATATCTGAAGCAATTGACCGATCAAGGACTTTTGATCGGCGATCCCAATAAAAAACGTGCCTATGCGGTTGCGCAAAAGCACGAAATCAATAGTGAAACCGTTCCACTGTTGGGCAAGGTCGCAGCGGGTGTTCCGATCACATCCTACGAAAATCAAGAAGACGCTTTTGCAATCCCTTCCCTTCTGCTCCGCCGTTCCGGCGCGGACAGCGCATTTATGCTGCGTGTCGACGGTGAAAGCATGCGTGATGCGGGCATTCGCGATCAGGACATCCTTGTGGTGGAACAGGGATTGCCCGCGGACGACGGCAAAATTGTCGTTGCGCGCGTTGACGGCGAGGACGTCACCGTCAAGCGAATCTTTCGTACCGGCAACACGATTGAACTGCGCCCGGAGAACGAAGCCTTTCAACCGATGTTCTTTTCGGCGGATCGCGTCGAGGTGCTTGGCTGCGTCACCGGCTTAATGCGCAGCTATTAACGCGTTTAAAACCGTCTTTGCGGCAATTACCGCATGCTCATAGGTCAAAGCCCCCTGCATATATCCGATATACGGTGCACGAATCGGCGCGTCTGCGGACAGCTCCGTTGTTGCGCCTTGTACAAATGCGCCAGCTGCCATGATAACAGGATCGGCATAGCCGGGCATATCCCAAGGTTCCGGCACAACAAAACTGTCAATCGGCGCGGATGCCTGCACGGCGCGCATGAAAGCGATCAATTCCTCTTTCGTATCGAACATGACCGATTGAATAATATCGCTGCGCGCATCGCCGACCTTCGGCATCGTACGATAGCCGAGAGAATCGAACAGCGCCGCAAACAGCAGCGCGCTCTTCATGCATTGCGCAACCGTATGAGGCGCGAGGAACAAGCCCTCATAGAACGGACGGTATGACGCGGCATAGGAGCCGATCTCGCGTCCGCAGCCCGGAACGGTCTGTCGAAAGGATACCGCTTCGATCAAGTCTTTGCGTCCCGCAATATATCCGCCGGTCGGGGCGATGCCGCCGCCGCAGTTTTTGATGAGACTTCCCGCTATGAGATCGACGCCGATTGCGGTCGGCTCAAGCGCCTCCGTAAACTCACCGTAGCAATTGTCAACAAAGATGATTGCATCGGGACGAATACCGCGCACAAAGTTCACCGCTTTTTCAATCTGCGCAATCGTCAGCGCGTTGCGCCAGGCGTAGCCTCTGGAACGTTGCAAATATACCATGCGAATCGAAGGATCGCTTTTCAGCAGTTCCCCTGCCTTCTCAAAAGCAATTGCGTCGTTTTCAAACGGAACGAACGTAAACCGAATGCCGAACCGTGTCAGCGCATTCGGCAGATCACCGTTCAGTCCGATCGCGCTTTCGAGCGTATCGTACGGCGTGCCGGTTAAAGAAAGAACGGTATCGTTCGGCTCCAAAACACCGGCAAGCGCAAGAAAAATGGCGTGTGTACCGTTCGCAATCTGCGGACGGACGAGCGCATCCTGCGCACACAGCGCATTCGCAAAAACGGCGTCCAACGCGTCGCGTCCGGCATCGTCATAGCCGTATCCTTCGGTCGGAGCAAAGTGCCGAGCGGAAATGCGGTGCGTCTGGAACGCCTTCAGCACGCGTTCCGTTGTGATTCTTGCGATACGGTCAATCTCGGCAAACGCCTGTGCGCACTGCCACTCCGCCGCTTCGATTCGTTCATTGATTTCCATATAAAAGCTCCGTAATTCTGTTGATGATTTCTTCCCGATCCTGTCGCTGTACATCGAACCAAACCGTGTTCGGATCTCGCTTGAACCATGTGATCTGGCGTTTCGCAAAATGCCGTGTGGCAAGTTTGATTGCGTCGATCGCCTCAGCCTCCGCGCAGCGTTTGCAGTATGCATCATACAGCTGTGCGTAGCCGATTGCCTGCATCGCGGTATAACGGTCCGGCGTGAGTCCCTTTTCGAATAATCCGTATGCTTCGTCGATCAACCCGTCTTCGATCATCCGATCCACGCGCAGATCAATGCGCCGGTACAGAACATCCCGATCCATGTTCAATCCGACACGTACGATTCGATAGGTTCCGTCCCCTGCCTGGGCATCGGAAAACGTGCGATTTAGCTCGGAAAATGGCTTGCCCGTCAACCGAAAAACCTCCATGGCACGCACAACGCGTTTTTTATCGTTTGGGTGCAGCCGCGCGGCGGTAACCGGATCGGAAACGCTCAGAAGCGCAAAAAAGCCGTTTTTGTCCCGATCGTAATCTGCTTCCAGTTCGGCGCGCAAAACCGGATCGGAGGGCGCTGAGAAGCGCATATCGGCAAAAATCGCATCAGCATAGAGTCCGCTGCCGCCGACAACGATCGGAAGATGCGCACGACCGAGAATACCGTCGATCGCTTCCCGCGCAAACGTACGAAAAGTCGAAACCGAAAAAGCTTTATCCGTAATATCCGCACAGTCGATCATATGATGCGGGACAACCTGTCGCTCTTCCCGCGTCGGCTTTGCGGAACCGATGTCCAAACCGCGGTATACGGCAACTGCATCCGCAGAGACAATCTCCCCGTGCAGACGCTGCGCAAGCGCAACAGACAGCGCAGTCTTCCCCGTCGCCGTCGGACCGACGACGGATAGAACGACAGGTTGTGTGTTCATACGATTCTGCGGAACATCTTTTCAAGCTCCGTCTTGGTGATTCGTACAACGACCGGACGGCCGTGCGGACAGGTCAGCGGCACGCTGCCGCTTAAAAACTCCGTTAAGAGTGCTCGGATTTCTTCTTCGCTCACCGGTTCTCCGCCCTTGATTGCATGTTTGCAGGCAGACTGCATCAGCTTCTCTTTGAGGAGCGATTCTTTCGGATCCTTCCCCTGCTCATCCAGAATTGCAAGTACGGCGTGCAGATAGGATTCATTCAGCATCTGACCGTTCAGAACCGGTACCGCCGACAGAGTCAGCGAAAGCGCACCGCTGCGTGATAGTCCGAAACCGAGCTCGATCAATGTGCTTTGATTTGTGTCCCAAAGCTCCATTTCGGACGGTGTCAGCGTAACTTCGCGCGCGACGAGCAGCTGTTGAGAGGATTGCTCAACGGTTCTTGCGGTCAGAGCGTCATAGAGCATGCGCTCGTGCGCCGCATGCTGATCAATCAAAAACAGCTGATCCCCGCGTGTGACGATCCAGTAGGTCAAAAATGCACAGCCTAAAATCTGCATGGGTTCGTTTGTGAACAGAGGCTGCTCTGCGGGCTCTTTGGGCTCCGATGCCTTTTCCTGTGTCGGAATCCGATAGCTTGGCACACTGCCGACCGAACCGGACGTGCGGAACATATTGTAGTTGCTTTCGCGGTACGAATAGGAAGCACGATCGTTTTTCAAAGCATGAAAATCGATTCTCGGTCGTTCCGATACGGGATCAGACGGCACAGCCTGTTCGAACTGCGGCTGTTTCGGCGTTACGTTGTCCAAGGCATGTTCAATGTGCTGTGAAACGCCGGACAACGCCAGCTTTGCGGCGGCTGAAACGTTGTTGAAGATACGGTTTTCATCCGAAAAGCGTACCTCGGATTTGGTCGGATGAACGTTAACGTCCACCTCTTGCGGGGCAATTGCAAGATTCAGCACAAAGAATGGGAAGCGTCCGATCATGAGCCGCGTGTCGTATGCCTGCGCAACCGCCGTCGAAATAGACAGCGAACGGATCGAGCGTCCATTGACAAACAGTGTCTGGAACGCGCGGTTGCTTCGGGAGATCTCCGGCAGTCCCAAGTACCCCATAATCTTTAAGTATCCGTTGTCGTAATCGACCGGAACGAGTTTGTCTGCAACGGTCTTGCCGTAAACGCAGAAGATTGCATTGTAGAGATCGCCGTCACCGTAGGTTTCATAAACCGTTTTTCCGTCGGCTTCATAGCGGAAGGAAACCTCCGGACGCGCCAGAATCATCTTGCCGAGATAATCGCCGATGTACCCCGCCTCCGTGCGTGCCGATTTCAGGAATTTCAGACGTGCCGGTACGGAAGCAAAGAGCTCCTCGACGGTAAACGTCGTGCCGAACACACAGGACGCGTCCTCCTCGGAAAGTACGGTACCGTTGTCGATCAAAAGCCGCGTACCGACTTCGGCGTCCTTGGGACGTGTCGTCATGGTGACGCGCGCAACGGAAGCAATGGAAGCGAGCGCTTCGCCGCGGAACCCGAGCGTCAGAACGCGTGTGAGATCCTCCGCTGTTTCGATCTTGCTGGTTGCGTGGCGCAAAAAAGCGTTTCGGCAATCTTCGCGCGCAATGCCGCAGCCGTTGTCGATGACAGTGATACTGCGCATTCCGCCGTTTTCGATGCGGACGGTGATTGCATCCGCACCGGCATCCAAAGCGTTCTCCACCAATTCTTTGACAACCGAAGCGGGTCGTTCGACAACCTCACCCGCGGCAATCTGATTGGCAATCTGCGGTTTCAAAACGTGAATGACCGCCATGTTATACTCCCTTCAAAGCGTCGGTATAGGCGTGCAGTTTCAGAAACGCGTCGATCGGCGTCATGTGTTCCAGATCGAGCTTTCCGAGATCGTTCAGAATTGATTGTTGTACCCGATTCTCAACCGTCTGCACCGGTTCGGACGTCTCCTTCGGCGCTCGTACCAAAAGATCGGATTGTTCGAGATCGCGCAGGATCTCCTTTGCCCGCGCAATGACCGAATCCGGAAGACCCGCCAGCTTTGCGACCTGAATGCCGAAGCTCTTATCTGCGCTGCCGCGCACAATCTTGCGCAAAAACAGCACATCATCGCCGACTTCTTTCACCGTGATACGGTAGTTGACAACGCCTTCCAGCTTGCCTTCCAACTCGGAAAGCTCATGGTAATGCGTCGCAAACAGCGTCTTCGCGCCGCAGAGAATCGGATTTGCGATATGCTCCAGAACGGACCATGCGATCGAGAGACCGTCGAACGTGCTTGTTCCTCTGCCGATCTCGTCGAGAATCAGGAGGCTGTCCTTTGTGGCATTGTTGATGATGTTTGCCATTTCACTCATCTCGACCATAAAGGTGCTTTGCCCTGCAGAGAGATCGTCGCTTGCGCCGATGCGCGTGAAGATACGGTCGACAATGCCGATCTCCGCTTCATCCGCAGGTACGAAAGAGCCGATATGCGCCATCAGTGTAATCAGCGCGACCTGCCGCATATAGGTCGACTTGCCCGCCATGTTCGGGCCGGTGACGATCAAAAGACGGTTGTTTTCGAGGTCGAGCGTGACGTCGTTCGGAATGAAGCCGTTTTTCAAGCTGCGTTCGACGATCGGATGTCTGCCGTTCATAATGCGAATGATCGGCGTATCGGCGATTGCCGGCATCACATACTTGTTTGAGACGGCAACCTCCGCAAGTGACTGATACACATCGAGCTGCGCAAGAAGCGCGGCGTTTTGCTGCAGTCGTTCCGTAGTGGCAAGCAGCGTTTCGCGAATCTGACGGAACAGTTCCGTTTCAAGTTCGAGCAGCCGGTCCGCCGCACCTAAAATCTTCTGCTCCAATTCCTTGAGTTCCGGCGTGATGTAACGCTCCGCGTTTGCAAGCGTCTGCTTGCGCTCGTAATGGTACGGCACGCTCGAAGTGAAGGACTTGGATACCTCGATATAGTAACCGAAAACACGGTTATAGCCGATACGCAGATTTTTGATGCCGGTCGCTTCGCGTTCACGCGCAACGATCTCATCGAGAAGCGTCTGACTGTCACCGGAAACGGCGCGAAGCTCGTCTACCTCTTGATTGTAGCCCTTGCGAATCAGACCGCCGTCTTTGACATTGACGGGCGGGTTCGGATCGATTGCGGCATCGATCAAGCCGATGACGTCGTCCATCGGATCGAGATTGCGCGTGATGGTGTCAATCACTTCCGCGGGAATGCCGCAAAGCAGCATGGTAATCGGTGTGATCTGCCGCAGCGAGGTCGCGAGCGCGATGCAGTCGCGTCCGTTAATCGTACCGTATGCGATTTTGCTCGTCAGACGTTCGATATCGTAAACGGAATCGAGATATTCGCGCAGGCTTTTTCTGGTGCGCAGATCGCGATAAAAGGTATCAACCGCCTGCAGACGATAGACAATATCGTTTTTGGATTGCAGCGGGCAGTCGATCCAACTGCGCAGCAAACGTGCCCCCATGCTTGTCATGGTTGCGTTGAGCAGATACAGAAGCGTACTCTTCTTGCTGCCGTTGTACTGCAGAGGCTGCGTAAGTTCCAGATTTCTGCGTGTAGACGCATCCAGCTGCATGAAGGCGGAACGATTCAAAAACCGGATCGTATGGATGTGGCTCAGTGCATTTTTCTGCGTGTCTTCAAGATATGACAGCAGCGCGCCGGCAGCACCGATTGCATACGGCTTTCCTTCCAGTCCGTAGCCTTTCAGCGACGCGACGGAAAAATGATCCAAAAGCCGTTTCTGCGCCTGCTCCGGATGAAAGCGCACGTTCGCCAGCTTTTCGAGATAATAGCCGGAACGGATACGCTTTGTGAGGTATTCCTGTTCGAACAGCGCTTCGTTGGCAACAACCTCCGAAGGGGAAAGCCTCGTCAGTTCGTCGAACAGCAGCGTGTGTGCGTCGGTTCCGTATGCTTCGCAGGTGTAGAATGCGCCGGTCGAAACGTCCGCATAGGCATAGCCGATTGCGTTGCCGGTGTAATTCAGAGCAAAGATGTAGTTGTTTTTGCCGCCGTCGAGCATCTTTTCCTCGATGACGGTACCGGGCGTGATGACGCGGGTTACAGAGCGCTGCACAATGCCCTTTGCAAGCGCAGGATCCTCCATCTGCTCGCAGATGGCAACCTTATGTCCGAGGGAAATCATCTTGTTGACATAGGTATCGACCGCATGATACGGCACACCGCACATCGGCGCGCGCTCCTGCATGCCGCAGTCGCGTCCGGTCAGCGTCAATTCCAGAATCTTCGAGCCTTCGATCGCATCGTCGAAGAACATCTCATAAAAGTCACCGAGACGATAGAAGAGAAAGCAGTCGGGATACTGCTGCTTCACTTCCATATATTGCCGCATCATCGGCGTGAGCTCATTCATGCGTGTGCTCCCTTGAACTGCATTCGCTCTGACAGGTGCTGCAGTTGCAGTCGCATGTCATGGACATTGCGGCTTTCTCGCGCAGGACCTTTTCCAATTCATCCTTTGCCGCAACAAATGTGCGGTAAAGCTCGTTCTTTGCGATGACATCGGACATATACTCCACGTCGTTTGTCAGACGAATCGCCTCCTGCGCGTCGTAGTCCGGCTGTTGTACAAGCGCGACCAACTGTTTTGTCTCGGATTCATACGTTTCGATAAGGCGCATCAGGGCTTCGTCGGCTTTCAGTTTTTCGCTTGCTTCGAGATAAGCTTTTAGTTCATGCATGGATCATTTCTCCCAATAAAGAATTCTTGTTTGTTTGCAGTACGCGAACCGTGACATAGCGGTTCAGAAGCGCGGGATCACCCGGGAAATACACCATTTTGAAGTTTTGATACTTGCCGTAGAGCATCGTTTCACTGCCGCGAAAATCGCAGCCTTCCACAAGTACTTCACCGGTAAACCCGACGTATTTTTCGTTGTTTTCGACCGTTTTTCTTGCCTGCAGCTCGTTCAATTCGTGCAGTCGACGTTTCTTGACCGATTCCGGAATCTGGTCCTCGCGCTTTGCCGCAACGGTCCCGATCCGCGGTGAATACGCAAAGGTGAATGCGGCGGCAAATCCGACTTCATCGACCAGAGACATCGTATCGCGGAACGCTTCCTCCGTCTCTCCGGGGAATCCGACGATGATATCGGTCGTAAACTCGATATCCGGCACGAGCTCTCGGAGTCTGTGAATGATCGAAAGATAGCGCTCACGCGTGTAGCGGCGATTCATGTGTTTGAGCACTTCGTCGTTTCCGGACTGGACCGGCAAATGTACATGATGACACACATTCGGAAGCGCAGCAATCGCCTGCATCACGTCCTCGTTCAGATCCTTCGGATGCGAGGACATAAAGCGAAGCCGCTTTAATCCCGGGACGTCGGAAACGTATTGCAAAAGCGCTGCGAACGTCATGTTCGTTGTACCGTCATTTCCGTAGGAATTCACATTTTGCCCGAGCAGTGTAATCTCGGTGATGCCGGACCGCGTCAGAGAAACGATCTCATTGCGAATATCTCTCGGTGAACGGGAGCGCTCACGTCCGCGTACGTACGGTACGATGCAATAAGAACAGAAATTGTCGCAGCCGTACATGATGTTGACAAACGCGCTTCTCGGATTGTCACGCATCTGCGGAAGCCCCTCCGCAATCGCGTCTTGTGCGCGGTCTGTCACTGCAATGCGTTCACCGTTCAAAACGCGCTGCAGCATTTCGGGAAGTCGGAACAGAACGTTCGTGCCGAAGATCAGACTGACATGCGGAAAGCGTTTCAGAAGCTTTTTCGCCATGCCTTCCTGCTGCATCATGCAGCCGCAGATACCGACGATCAGCCCCGGCTTTTCATCCTTCAGGTCCTTCAGTGCGCCGATGTTTCCCATCAAACGTTTTTCGGCATGATCTCTGACACAGCATGTGTTGAACAGAATGAGATCGGCAGTTTCTTTGGATTCCGCTTCCGTATAGCCGATTTCAATGAGCTCGCCTTTGATCGTTTCACTGTCACGCACGTTCATCTGGCAACCGAAAGTTTCGACAAAAAACGTCAGATTGCGATCCTTGAGCTCTTCAAAAAGTGCTTTTACGATCTCCTTTTGTCGATTCAATTCCTGTTCGGATATGTAACGGTTTTCTTTCATTCCGATAATCCCCATATAAATTCATATTATTATACAACAGAAACGAGAAAGAGACAAGAACCGATTTTGATTTCATGGTAATCATTGCCTTTCATAGTTTTGCGATTTCTGCAGAAAGTAATGACAGCAAACCAACAAGGAGGTGAAACACATGGCACGTAACGGCGCACTGGTACCCGAATCCAAGAGCAAGCTCCAGTCGTTTAAGAGCGAGGTTGCATCCTCTCTGAACATCGATCTGAAGCAGGGATATAACGGCGATCTGTCCTCGCGCGAAGCGGGCAGCATCGGCGGCGAAATGGTGAAGCGAATGGTCGCTTATGCCGAAAAGAATCTTCACTAACCGAAAGGAGAAAAGAAAATGAGTCGTAACGGATCTTTGGTTCCCGAAAGCAAGCAGGCACTGCAGAACTTCAAGTATGAAGTCGCGAACTCTCTGAATGTGGATCTCAAGCAGGGCTATAACGGCGATCTGTCCTCGCGCGAAGCGGGTTCGGTCGGCGGTGAAATGGTCAAGCGCATGATTGCATACGCACAAAACAACATGAACGGATCCTCGTCCATGATGAGATAAACCAAAAAGGGAGAATCCGATAAAATCGCCGAAGGTTTCGGCGATTTTATCAATTTCTGGCGATATGCGCAAACTGCCGGAAGCGCTTTTCCGCTTCTTCTTTTAATGCGTTGTGCAGAATATCGGGCAGTTCGTGAATCTCTTTTGCGGCATTCGCGGCAAGCTCGAGAATCTCAACCGTACAGCCGGACAGCAGATCGCCGAGCTCCCCCGCACCGCTCTGCCGCACGCCGAAAAGATCACCCATGCCGCGCAGTTCCAAATCCTTTTGTGCGATCACAAAACCGTCGCTGCTTGCAAGCATCGTTTTGATGCGTTCCTTTGCAGTATCACCTGGTTTTTGCGCAAGCAGATAGCAATGTGACTGCAATTCTCCCCTGCCGACGCGTCCGCGCAGCTGATGCAGCGTTGCGAGTCCGAAATGATCGGCACCTTCGATCACCATAGCGGTCGCCTCCGGTACATCTACACCGACCTCGACAACCGTCGTTGCCAAAAGAACGGAAGTATCGCCCTTGCGGAACGCTTCCATTGCAGAGCGCTTCTCCTCCTCCTTCATTTGTCCGTGCAGAACGCCGATCGCAGTATTCGGAAGCAGTTCTTTCATTTCCTGTTCCAATTCGAAAAGCGAAAGCCCGTCAAAACCCTCCGTCGGCTCAATCAACGGACAAACGACATAGCTGCGCTCGCCGTTTTGCGCATTTTTCGCAAGATGCAGATAAAGGTCCTTTCTGCGTGCACCCGGAACATAATGCGTTTGAACCGGTTTTCTGCCCTTCGGCATTTCATTGATGACGGACAAATCAAGATCGGCATAGATCAACAGCGCAAGCGTACGCGGAATCGGTGTTGCAGACATGACCAGCACATCCGGACGGATGCCCTTTTCTTCAATCTTTGCACGCTGCAGAACGCCGAATCGATGCTGCTCGTCCGTCACGACCAGTCCGAGATCACGGAATCGGACCGCATCCGAAAACAGCGCGTGCGTGCCGATCACGAGATCGGCTTCCCCGCTTTCCATGCGCTGCAGCACGCTCTTCTTTTCGGCATTCGAAAGGCTCCCCGTATAGAGGCATGCGTTCGGAAATATGCGGGACAGAGAATGGAAGTGTTGTTCCGCAAGAATTTCCGTCGGCGCAAGAAAGGTGCATTGCTTATGATTTTGTACGGCAACCCACAACGCAAATTCGGCGACGAGCGTTTTGCCGGAACCGACGTCACCCTGAACGAGGCGGTTCATTGCAACCGGTTTTGAAAGGTCCGCTTCGATCTCATGCATGGTGCGCATCTGCGCATCGGTCGGCTGAAACGGGAGCAGTTTCAAAAAGGCGGAAAGCGCATGTTCGGTGCGGAACGAAAACCCGTTCAGCAGTCTGCGACTGTCCTTTGCAGACTGCATTGCGGTGAAATACAAAAAAGCATCCTCAAAGGAAAGTCTGCGTTTAGCCGCAAAGAGCTGTTCCGTCGTTTTCGGGAAATGAATCCATTCGATTGCTTCCCGTAAACCGATGAGTCGATACCGGTCGAGCCATGTGAACGGCAGATGCTCGCAGATCGCTGTTTCAGAAAAAACAACTGCAATCGCGTCGCGGATCGTTTGCTGCGGCAACCCCTTTACGGATGGATATACCGGCACGATGCCGCGCGCTTCCCTGCTGATCTGCGGATTATAGAGCACGACGCCGCGTTTTTTGTTGACCGTTCCCGTCGCAAAGAGCGTTTCACCGGTGTGAAGCTGCTGCATCCGATACGGCTGATTCATCCATCGGAGCGTTGCTTTTCCGCTGCCATCCGATACGCGCACGGATACGATATACTTGTGCTGATGGTAAAAGATCGTCGGGTCGGAAAGGACCTGTACGCGGACCGTCGCCTTTTCACCGTGTGAGAGAGATCGGATCTCGCTGCATTGCGTATCGTCAAGATACTCTTTCGGACAGAAGCGAAGGAGATCCTCTGGTGTTTCAATATGGAGTTGTTTCAGGAGTGCAAGTCTTTTCGGACCGATTCCTTTCAGCTCGGATAATTGCATAGGAAAAGAGCCGCCGGAAAGGCGGCTCATGGTCATTCAACCGAAATGTAATAGTAGTACAACGGCTGTCCGCCTTTGGCTACAATGAATTCCGCTTCTTCGTATTGTTCCTGCAGCGATTCGGAGAGCGCGATCGCATCGTCTTCATCGACCTGTTCACCGAAATAAAGATTGACGATTGGGTCTTCGATGTCGCGTTTCTCAATCATCTTACGGACGAGCTCGTTGACCGTTTCGTTGACGGTCGGTGCGACCGCAGCAATATCGTTGTCCATGATACCGATGATGTCGCCTTCTTTGATATCGTTGCCGTTGAAATGCGTTTCGCGAATCGCATAGGTTACGGAACCGGAAACGATGTCGTTGACGGCGTCATCCATGTTCTCCTCATTTTCCTCGACGGAAAGATCGGGATTGAACGCCATAGCCGCCGCGATGCCCTGCGGAATCGTTTTGGTCGGCAGCACGATCACATTGCAGGAGCACAGGTTCTTTGCCTGCTGTGCCGCAAGGATGATGTTCGAATTGTTCGGCAGAACAAAAACGTTTCTCGCATTGCAGCGACCGATTGCATTGACGATCGTGTCGATGCTCGGGTTCATTGTTTGTCCGCCGGAGATGATGTGATCAACCGAGAAGTTGCGGAAGATATCGTCGATTCCGCTGCCTGCGCTGACCGCAATGATGCCGAATTCCTTCTCATTGCGCTTTTTCATCTCCAAAAGCTGTCGGTTCTGCTCGCGCATGTTTTCGATCTTGAGCTTATCGAGCTCGCCGAACCGCATGGCAAATTGCAGAATCTTGCCCGGACAATTGGAATGTACATGCACCTTGACGAAATCGTCGCCCGCCGCGACGACGACAGAATCGCCGACGCGCGTCAGATGATCGCGCAGACGGTCGAGATCGGCTTCCGAAAAACCGTCGATCAAACGAACGATAAAGAACTCCGTGCAATAGCCGAATTCGATATCCTCCGTAGAGAAATGATCGAGATTTGCGCCGCCGTCCTCTTCTTCCGCGGGTTCTTCCCTGACCGGAAGTTCTTCAATAATATCGGGGATATCTTCGCCGTCCAAAACCGCCTTAAAGCCTTGATAGACGGTCAGAAGACCGTAACCGCCGCTGTCCACGACGCCTGCTTCCTTCAGAACCGGTAAAAGATTCGGCGTATCGTCGAGTGCTTCCTGCCCGATGCGCAGCATCTCATCCATGAACGCGTCGATGGAAATCTGCGGGTCCTTCTGCAGAATCTGCAGCATCGACTGAGAAATCACGCGCGAAACCGTCAGAATCGTGCCTTCCTTCGGACGCAGAACGGCATTGTATGCCTTATTGGTACCGGTTTCCAATGCTTCGGAGAACAGCGCGACGCTGAGTTCTTCCTTGCCCTTGCATGCCTGTTGATAGCCGCGGAAAAGTTGCGACAGGATGACGCCGGAATTACCGCGCGCGCTGCGCAAAGCACCGTTGCTGACAGCGTCCATCACTTCGCCGACAGTTACGGAATCGGGCATACCGCGCAAGTCCTTGACTGCGCCTTGCATCGTCATGGACATATTGGTACCCGTATCGCCGTCCGGTACGGGGAAAACGTTCAAAGAATCGATATACGATTTATGCTTTTCTAAGTTTGCGGCGCCGCCGAGAAACAGATCCCGCAGCATGGCTCCGTTGATACTCTGATTGTTCAATGCTCAAACCTCCGAAATCTGCTTACTGAACGCGAATGCTCTCTACAAAGATATTGACATTGCGAACCGATACACCGGTGATCTCTTCGATTCGATAGCGTACGTTTTGTTTGGTATTCTGGGAAACTGCAGGCAGTGATACACCGTACTGCAGCGCGACGTGCAATGTTACATCGACTTGATTCTCATTGACGCGCTCAATCAGTACGCCTTTCTGCATGTTCTCGCCGCCGAACAGCTCGACGATCGCATCGCCTGCCGTGCGCGCGCACATGCCGACGATTCCGTAGTTCTCCACCGCAGCATATCCTGCGACGGTTGCGATCAGGTCCTCCGGAATGGTGACGGTACCCAGATCATTCTTGACAGCAATGGCCATAAGAAACCTCCTTTGCTATGCGATTCATTATACTGTGCGGAAGAAGTTGTTATTCTTTCTCTTCCCAGACGCCGTTATGGAACACTTCCTGCACGTCGTCATTGTCATCCATACGCTCCAGGAAGCGTTCGATCTTTTCGATCGTTTCCGGATCGTCGATGTTGGTCGTATTCTTCGGAATCTGACCGATCTCGGCGGAAATGAAGTTGTAGCCGAGGTTCTCGAGATTCTCACGGACAGCGGAGAAGTCTGCGGGTGCAGTATAAATCTCGAATGCGTCATCCTGCGAGACAAAGTCCTCAGCACCGGCATCTAGCGCCTGCATCATAACCTCGTCCTCGTCCATCAGAGCGGTACGTTCAATGATGATCTGACCCTTCTTATCGAACATCCAGGCAACTGAACCGGACGCGCCCATGTTGCCGCCGCTCTTCGAGAAGATATGACGCATCTCCGCAGCGATACGATTGCGGTTGTCGGTCAAAACGTTGACGATGACTGCAATGTTGCCAGGGCCGTAGCCTTCATATACGACTTCTTCGTAATCGATGTTGTTGCCGTCGCCGCTCGCTTTTTTGATCGAACGGTTGATGTTGTCGTTCGGCATGTTGGCTGCCTTTGCTTTTGCGATGACGTCGCGCAGTTTCGAGTTGTTTGCGGGATCGGCACCGCCGCCCTCTTTGACGGCGATCGCGATTTCACGACCGATCTTCGTAAATATCTTACCCTTTTGTGCGTCGGTTTTTTCTTTTTTGTTCTTAATGTTTGCCCATTTGGAATGTCCGGACATATTCGTTCCTCCTCAATTGTCGCTATATCAAAGCATTACGCTCGCTTCTTCGTCTAAAATAAAGGTTACGTTGGGATGCATCTTCAAGGCCGCAAGCGGCGATTCTGTGATGCTGCCCTGCAGCATGGTTTTCACCGCCTGTGCGCATGCGCTGCCGATTCCGACTACGATCAGATGCTTTGCCTGCATCAGCGCGGTCAATCCTGCTGTAATGAAACCGTTCCCTTCCTCCGATTCCATGTGTGTAAACGGATTCGCGCCGGCTGTATGATTCATCAACAGAGCACCGTCCTGTCGAACAGCAAGCAAAACCGTATCCAGTCCGCCTGCTGTGCGCATGGACTGTTCGAACGCTGCGGCAACATCATCCGCATGATCTGCATCCGCAAACGGTACGGCATATTGTGTGTCGGAAATATCGGTTTTTGCAAACAGCGCTTTTCCGAGCAAATTCGCGATTCGCTGTTCCTTGGATTCGTCCGCTAAGAACTCGAACAACTGAAACACACGAACTTCGTTCCAGTTCAGAAGACCGTTCTCGGTCATGGCGGAAAGGGATTCGTACACCGTCAGCAGATTCTCGTGATAATCCACGCCGATTGTCGCAGCGGGGTTTTTGAGAATTTCGGCGCACAAAAGCGTTGCTGCGCTGACACCGACCGATTTCGGTTCCCGATAAATCAGAACGCTCATTGCAATTCTCCGCCCGCGCAGACGGTCTCAATAAACAGGAGCACGTCGTGATAAACTTCATCGCGGTTCGTTTCGTTGAGCATTTCGTGGCGTCCTTCCGGATACAGTTTCGTCGTGACTTTATGACCGCTTTTTGTGAGCCACTTTTCGACCTGTCTGACACCCTTGCCCATGTTGCCGACCGGGTCGTTGGAACCTGCAAGCAGGAAAATCGGACGGTTCGGCACGCGTTTTGCCCAATTCAGATTGGAGATTTCCTGCAATCCGGTGAACAGATCGAAGAATGCGCACGATGTGAACACAAAGCCGCAGAGCGGATCGGCAATGTATTTGTCGACATTTGCGTTTTCGCGGGACAGCCAATCGAATTCGGTGCGGTTCGGCTTGATTTTTTTGTTATACGCACCGAAGCTCAGGTTATTCAGTTGATCATTCGGCTTTTTTCCGTTGCCTTTCCTGATTGCGCCTTTTGCCATTGCTTTCGCAATCGGAAGTGCGGGATTCCCACCCGCCGTGCCGGAGAATACAAAGGCGTCGAAATCAACACCCATGCGTCCCGCATAGGTGCGCGCGAGGAAGCTGCCCATGGAGTGTCCGAACAGGATGCAGGCAACGGACGGATAATCTGCCATTACAAGATCGTGCAGAGTTTTGTTGTCGGCAATGAGATGATCCCAGCCATTTTGGTCGCCGAAATAGCCCTTAGGCTGGCCTTCGCCGATCGACTTGCCGTGTCCGGGCAGATCCATGCCGAAAACGAGGATATTGTTTTCCGCCAAAAACGTTGCAAATTCGTGGTAACGTTCGATATGTTCCGCCATACCGTGGATGATCTGCACACAAGCATGCGGTTCTTCAGGCGCCCAGATCCGATAGCGTACATCGCAGATACCGGTAGAAGATGGGAATTTCTTATCTTTGACAACAATGCCCATATGCATTCCTCCGCACATTTTGATATGATATCATAACACATATGCGGAAAAAGTGCAAGTCATAGGTTGATATTTCTGTCCGCTCGCAGCAATTCGGCATCCGATGCGTCGTGTGTTACCACAACAGCAAGATTTGCAGTGCGAATGAGATCCGCAGCGCGCAGTTTATTTTGCTCATCCAGTCCGGCGAACGGTTCATCCAGCAGCACGACATCGTTTGAGAACGCGAATGCCCGCGCAAGCGAAACACGCTGCTTTTGTCCGCCGGAAAGCTCGGACGCTTTCTTCAAAAGCGTATCGCCCAGATTGAGTTGCTTGAGAAGCGTTTCTGCAGTCTGTCGATCGGATACCAATGCGACATTGTCGAGCGCGCGCATATGCTCAAGCAGGCGCGGCTCCTGGAACGCAAAGGAAATGCGGCGTCCCTCCAGACCCGTGATCATTCCGGATTGCGGTTTTTGCAGCCCCGCAAGTACGCGCAAAAGCGTCGTCTTGCCAATGCCGGATTCGCCGCGCACAAGAACGACGCCGGAATCGGGAAGCGTGAAGGAACGGTTTTCAAACACGGTTTGCGCAGCAAAGCGAACGGTTAAGTTCTTGATATCAATCATGGCGTTCCTTCCCCGCTTTCTGCAGCAAATATGCAACAAGTGTCTCGATCGAAACGGAACAGACAATGACCAACAGCGTCCATGCAAACAAATCCGCTGAATCGAGATAAACTTTATTGAGATACATCTGATTTCCGATGCCGGCTTTCGGCAGCGCAAGAATCTCCGCAGTGATCACCGCTTTCCATGCAAAGCCGAGCGCTGTCGATGCGGTCGCGAAAAACTGCGGCAGAATCTGCGGCAGAGATACATAGCGGAAATGCTTCCAAGGCGACAGAAAGATTCTCCCCATCTCAGCAAGCTTCGGGTCGAGCGCAAGGATGGATTCCTCCGTCGTACGCCAGATCATCGGCACTACGACGATTGCGGAAACCGCAACGGGTACAAGACCGGATACGAGTGAGATCAGAAGGATCAGCGCAAAGGAAGTGATTGGTGTCGTCTTGATAATCGAACGCAGCGGCTGCAAAAGCCATGCGAGCCACTTGCACTTTGCAGTCATCACGGCAAGTACAAGTCCGATGAAGCAGCCGAGCAGAAACCCACAGAGAATGCGCAGTATTGTTGCTCCGATCGAACGCCAGCCGGATGCGGTTCCGAGAATCGAGATAATCGAACGCACTGTTTCCTTCGGAGAAGGCAGCAGCAAGCTGCTGTCAACGAACATTGACAGCAGCTGCCATACCAAAATGTATACCGCGATCGGAACGCAGATTTTCAGGATTTTACGAAGGATCGGCGACATAGTAGAAGTCGTCATTCGGCATCGAACCGCCGATTGATTTCGGATTTGCATCGAACAGTACCTTGAGCATTGCGGCAACCGTCGATTTCATTTCGCTGCCCTTGATGAGACAAATGTTGCAATTCGGAATTGCGCGCTTTGCAATGGGCTCCTTCGGAATGATGCCCTGTGCCGCAATTACGGCGGCTGCGCCTTCCTCGGTCACAACCTTGGTTGCGGAGGTTTCCGCGTCCTTCAGGAATGCATCCACCTGCGCCTTGTGCGATTCAAGATAGGACTTGCGCACAATATAGACACCCTGCACGACCTGCGTGTCATTTTTCTCCGCCCAGAGATCGTTGATCTTCAATGCGACACGTGCCGTCTCAACCGATGCACAGGCAACCGAGACATGTGGTTCCGGCAGCAATGCAATCTGCGCGGTACCGTCCTTGAGCTTTGCAATCAGTTCCGTACCGTCGGCGATGAATTCGACTTTGACAGAATCGGTCAAGCCGTATGCATCAAGCAGATACTGCAGAATGTATTCCGGCGTGCTGCCCTGTCCGACGGAATATACCGTCTTACCCGCCAGATCTTCAACGCTGTTGATCGAACCGTCGGTGTCCAAGAGATACAGGACGCCGAGCGTGTTGATCGCAATGACGTTCGCTTCGCCTTCCGTTTTCTTGTACAGAACGGATGCAAGATTGATCGGCACCGCCGCGATATCGACTTCCCCGCTGATGAACTTTGCCGTTACCTGATCCGGCGCAGTCAGAATTTCTACCTGATAGTTATCCTGCATGTCCTGCATCATGTACGCAAGACCCATCCCGGTCGGACCGGCGAGCGCAGCGACGCGCACGGGTTCGGCGGGCGTCTGTGCCTGCCTGCCGCATGCAAATACAGAAAGGGTGAGTATCAATGCCAACAAAATCAGAATGGTCTTTTTCATATCGAATATTCCTCCATGATTGTGATGTTTTTTCCTTCCCGCTTAATCTTGCCGGAAGTTTCGAGCGCATCGAGCGCTCTGTATAATGTAGCACGGCTGAGACACAGAGTCTCTGAGAGCTTCGTGTAGTTTTTTACCGTATAGACGTTGTCCTTTGCTTCGGCGGCAAAGAACGTCAATAGTTTGGCTGCGACGGTATTCTTGGAGAATGCGTCCAATCGCTTATTCAGGAACCGAATCCTGCCGTTGAGATAGCGGAGATAATTCCGCAATACGGTCTGATTTTCCGATAGCAGTGCAAGCACCTTGTCCTCGGTGATGACCAGAGCACGGACGCGTTCGTTGCAGCGAATGTCGGTCACATATCCCACGTCCCCGCCGAACAGGGATGCCGCGCCGTAAAGATCGTTGCGTTTCAGTGTGCTCATATGCATGAGACCGTCTTCGCTGACGCGGCTGACATCCGCCGAGCCGCGCAGAATGATACAAAGCCTGTCGCTTTTATCATTCTTTCGAAACAGATACTCTCCCGCTTCATATTCTGCGACACGAACACCGGCGCGATTCAACCACGTGCGAATCGTTTCCTCCGGGACGCCGTCGAACAGAATCGTTTTCGTTAATTGCTTCGCATAACGTTCAGCATCATAGATCGTGCTCATTTACGTTTATATCCGTTTCATATGATACAGATATGATAGCGTTTACATTTTCACTTGTCAATAGGGAAAAACCAATATATAATACAGGTATGAAACTGATCAGTTGGAATGTCAATGGCCTTCGCGCCTGCCTTCAAAAGGGCTTTTCTGATTTTTTGGAATCGGAATCCCCCGATATCCTCGCCTTGCAGGAAACAAAGCTGCAGCCGGATCAAGTAACGTATGTGCCGGAGGGATATCATACGTACTATTTCAGCGCGCAGAAAAAGGGCTATTCCGGCACGGCTGTTTTCACAAAGCAAGAACCTGAATCGGTGCGGCTCGGTATCGGTGACGATCGTTTTGACGCAGAAGGACGCGCGATAACGTTGTTTTATCCAGCTTTTATCTTTGTGACTTCCTATGCGCCGAATGCGCAGGAAGGCTTGAAACGGCTCGATTTTCGCACGGAATGGGAACATGCGATACGGGATTACCTTTGCACGCTTGCAAAATCAAAGCCTGTTATTTACTGCGGCGATCTGAATGTTGCGCATCGGGAGATCGATCTCAAGAATCCCGGACCGAATCGCGGAAACGCAGGCTTTTCCGATGAGGAACGCTCGCTGTTTTCCGAACTGCTGGATGCCGGATTTATCGATACGTTTCGTTATAAGTATCCGGATCTTACAGGTGCATACTCCTGGTGGAGCTATCGGTTCCGTGCAAGAGAGCACAATGCCGGATGGCGCATCGATTACTTTCTGGTGCGCAAAGCGGATGCGGAACGGATCAACGATGCACTGATTTATGAGAATGTATTCGGCAGTGACCATTGTCCGGTCGGGCTTTTATGGGAGGGAACATGGAACTGATTCTTGCATCACAGTCTCCGCGCCGTCATGAAGTGATGTCGTGGATGGACATTCCCTGCGAAACAGAGGTTTGTACGGAACCGGAATCCGTACCTGAAGGGCTTACAACGGAACAGACCGTGATGCATCTTGCCGAGCAAAAGGCATCCTATGCCCTGCGGTTACATCCCGCTGCCTGCGTGATCGGCGCCGATACGGTTGTGGAACTGGACGGCGAGATCATCGGAAAGCCCAAGTCGGCGGACGACGCTGTCCGGACGTTGCATCGGATGCAGGGACGCAGTCATATCGTCTATACCGGTATCGCCGTTTTGAAACGCAATTATGCAGACTTACGCTGCGTTACCACGAAGGTGCGCTTTCGTCCCATGACCGATAAAGAGATTCGCTGGTATGTGTCGACCGGCGATCCTTTGGACAAAGCCGGTTCCTACGGCGTGCAGGGACTCGGATGCGTGTTTGTCGAATCCGTGGAAGGCAATTATTTCAACGTGATCGGACTACCCGCTCCCGTGTTGTATGAGATGCTTTTAAAGGCAGGCGCTATTACGGAAGACCGCACATGAACACGCTTTTAGAGGATAAAATCGCATTGCTGCCAGAAAAGCCCGGCGTCTATAAGATGTACGACGAAACGGGTACGGTGATCTATGTCGGCAAAGCGAAGATTCTGAAGAATCGTGTCAGGCAATACTTTCGTTCTTCGAAAAACCACTCCCAGAAAGTGCTCGCCATGGTGTCGCATATCGTCGATTTTGAAACGATTGAGGCGCACAGCGAGGTTGAAGCGCTTTCTTTGGAGAGCAATCTCATCAAGCAATATCAGCCGAAATACAACATTCTGCTCAAGGATGACAAGCACTTCCCCTATTTTCGCATTGATCTCAAACAGGATTTCCCTCGCATTGAGATCGTTCGGCGCGTGAAGCCGGACGGAGCAACCTATCTGGGGCCTTACATTGTAGGTCCGTCCGTGCAGGAGGAGCTGCGACTTGTTTACGATCTTTATCCGCTGCGGCACTGTAAAAAGAGCATATCCAAAATGCAATCGCGCGGCGAGCGTCCTTGCCTTCTGTACCACATCGGGAAGTGCTGCGCGCCTTGCAGCGGCAACGTTACGCGCGAGGAATACCATGCATATCTGAACGACGCCATGCGGCTCTTGAACGGCAAGAGCGGTGATCTCGTTCCGTTTCTGACGGAACAGATGAAGAAAGCATCCGATGAGCTGAACTTCGAACGGGCGGCGATGCTGCGCGATAAGCTCAAAGCTACGCTTGCGCTGCGTGAAAAACAGGCGGCAATCACAACCGGCGATCTTAACGCCGATGTCTTTGCTTCAGCTGCGCAGAACGGTGCGCAGATGGTGTTTTCACTGTATGTTCGAAATGGCAAAATCATCGGTACGCATGCATTTCCGATGGAAACGGAAGGCGACGGCAATCCGGATGATGTTTTGCAGGCTTTTCTGCTGCAGTACTACGGACAGGACGATATTGAGATTCCGCCATGCATTCTGCTGCAAAGCGATTGCCCGGATGCGAATACGCTTTCCGAATGGCTGCATACAAAAGCCAATCATAAGATTGAGATTGCCGTACCGCAACGCGGCGTCAAGCGTCAGCTGACCGATATGGCGTTGAAAAACTGTATTGCATTGCTGCAGAAAAATGAAGAGATTCGCATCCGTTCCTGGGAACGGGGTGAAGGTGCGCTTGCCGAGCTTGCGGGCAGACTCGGACTGGACGAGATTCCTTCCCGCGTGGAATGCTTCGACAACTCCCATCTGATGGGAACCAATACGGTCGCTTCGATGGTTGTGTTTACAGACGGCAAACCAGACAAGGCTGCGTATCGGCGGTTTCGCATTCATGCGGATGCGGGCGGCGACGATCTTCTTGCCATGCAAGAAGTGTTGACACGTCGATTGTCCAAGGAAGAGCCGCTGCCCGATCTCATCGTACTGGACGGCGGAAAAACGCAGCTTGCGGTCGGTGTACGCGTTTTGAAGGAACTGAATCTTTCACATATTCCGATCTGTGCGCTTGCGGAATCTGATGAAATCATCTACTTGCCGGATTCGGACGAACCGGTCGTTCTGCCGAAAAACAGCGCGCCGCTGCATTTCATCGAACGCTTACGCGATGAAGCGCATCGCTTTGCAATTACCTATCACCGCAGTCTACGCAGCAAGAGCGCATTATTCTCTCAATTGGATGCGATCGAAGGCATCGGCGACAAACGCAAGCGCGCATTGTTCGATCGGTTTTTGACCGTAGACGCCATCCGATCGGCAAGCGTTGAAGATCTGTTGCAGGTCAAAGGTATGACAAAACCGGCTGCGGAAGCGGTCTGCGCATATTTTCGCAAAGAGGAACCGACGGCCGAATGACCGTCGGTTTCTTTGCAGATGTGATTATGCATCCTTCATTTTCTGTTGCAGTTCGTCCTTTAACTGATCCATTTGCTCCACGGCAAAGAGCGAAAAGGTGCGATCTTTTGTATTCAGCAGCAGAATATCCAGACCGCGCATCGTACCGAGCGAATACTTTTTCTTCCCGATTCCGAGAATCTCATCTCGACGAATGGAAAAAGACTCGCTCTTCTTCATCGGATTCGGCATGCTGACGCCGCTGACGGTTTCTTCCGTTACCGTACACCGAACGCGTTTCATGGCGAGAATGACGCGGAATATCCGATACGACTGATACATCAGAAACACGACGATTCCGAGATAAATCAGGAGAAACGGATTAAGCTGAAACGGTTTGCCCTGAAGATACGGGATTGCAAACACGACCAAAATAATCGGAATGCTCAGCAAATAGATCCAAAAAGTAATTCGCGTCAAGCGCAGACTGTGTTTGTCAGTTCGATAAGTGTGTTCCATAGTGAAAAATCGGGGAGCGTTCTCGGCGCTCCCCTGTCTGTTCGGGATTATTCTTCTTCTTCGTCTTCGCGCTTTGCCTGCTCGATGATCTTCTTCGCCTGCTCCGCCGGGACGTCCTCATAACGGGTGAACTCACTGCGGAAAGAACCGCGCGCCTGCGTCATGGAACGGAGGTCGGTTGCATACTTGAACATCTCGGAGAGAGGCGCTTCCGCGACGATTTCGGTACCGCCGTTAGAAGGCGTCATACCGAGCATTCTGCCGCGGCGACGGCTCAGGTCACCCATGATGTCGCCGACGTTGTCATTCGGAACCCAAATATAATAGGTGTAGATCGGCTCGGTGAGCGCGGGGCTTGCCTTGACGCACGCAGCCTTATAGGACAGTCTTGCAGCGCTCTTGAACGCGACTTCCTTGGAATCGACGGGATGATACTTGCCGTCGTACAGCGTTGCCTTGATGCCGACCATCGGGTAACCCGCAAGCACGCCGTGAAGCATTGCTTCGCGAAGGCCCTTTTCAACGGCAGGAATGTACTCTTTCGGAACGACGCCGCCGACGATCGCATTGACAAACTCGAAGTCAACGCCCTCGGGCGCCGGCTCAAACCGCATCTGAACAACACCGAACTGACCGCTGCCGCCGGACTGCTTCTTGTGCTTACCTTCTGCTTCTGCGGTGGAACGAATCGTCTCACGGTAAGGAATACGCGGGTCTGCAAGCTGCGCTTCCACGTTGCTCTTGTTGCGGATCTTCGCGCAGGTGACGTCGAGATGCATCTCGCCGAGGCCCTTCAGAAGAACGTCGCCGGTCTCTGCGTTCTTTTCGATCGCAATAGTCGGATCCTCTTCCAGAAGCTTATTGAGACCGCCGATGACCTTGTCCTCTTCGCCCTGTTTCTTTGCTGTAACCGCAAGCGCGATGCACGGCTCTGGGAACTTGATCTGCTCAATCCTTACAACATCGGTTGCGTCGCAGAGTGTCTCGTTCGTATTGGAGATCTGCAGCTTCGGAATCGCGCCGATGTCTCCGGCATTGAGCTTATCGACCGCAATAGACTTCTTTCCGCGGAGCATAACGGGAGCGGTAGGCTTCTCGTTCTTCTCCTGATTCGCGTTGAACAGCGCGACGCCGCCGTCGAGCGTGCCGCGATGAACCTTCACGATGCTGTACTTGCCGAACTGATCGTTGACCGTCTTATAGATGTGGCAGACCATCTTGCCGTCTCTCGTGAGCTCGATCTCGTCGCCGTTCTTGTACGCCTTCGGGAGCTTCGCGTCAGCCGCCGTAGGCATATAGTGGAGAATGTAGTCAAGCAGCGTGGTGACACCGATGTTGTTGAGCGCGGAGGTGCAGCAGACGGGCGTGATATCGCCGTCCAGAACGCCCTTCGAAAGGCCCAACAGGATCTGCTCGCGGGAAAGCTCCATCGTCTCAAGATATTCCATCATGAGATCTTCGTCCGCTTCCGCAGCAGCTTCGGTCAGCTTCTCATAGAGTTCCTGCGCTTCGGCTTCGAGGTCAGCGGGGATCGGGACTTCCTTTTCGCCCTTGCCGTCGAACATCTTTGCGTTCATGTTAACGATATCGACGTAACCTTTGAACGCGCCGCCCTGCATGATCGGAAGCTGGATCGGAACGACATTGAC